>Ga0222622_10000067_pt1 | contig 37514 bp, 23 predicted proteins | sample PLM2_5_b1metaG_FD_177335 | JGI IMG/M metagenome (GOLD analysis project Ga0222622, IMG submission 177335) | Groundwater sediment microbial communities from an aquifer in East River, Colorado, USA - PLM2_5_b1 | ecosystem: Environmental > Terrestrial > Soil > Riparian zone | place: USA: East...
GAAAGGGATGAAGACTGGAACGGATTTCTTCCTGGCCTTTTCGCCCGAGCGAGTTGACCCTGGCAACCCGACGTTTCACACCAGCAACGTACCGAAAGTGGTCGGCGGGGTGACGGAGAACTGCCAGAAACTTGCGGCGGCGCTCTACGGGTCGGCCATCACCACGATCGTGCCGGTGAGTTCGACGCGCGTCGCGGAGATGGTGAAACTGCTCGAAAACACATTCCGGGCGGTGAACATCGCCCTCGTCAACGAGCTCGCACTGATGTGCGATCGGATGAACATCGACGTGTGGGAAGTCGTCGATGCCGCGCGCACGAAGCCGTTCGGATTCATGGCGTTCTATCCCGGTCCCGGCCTCGGCGGACATTGCATTCCGATCGATCCCTTCTACCTGTCATGGAAGGCAAAACAGAGCGGATTCGATCCACGCTTCATCGAGTTGGCGGGACATATCAACGGCGCGATGCCCGAGTACGTCGTCAGCAAGGTTGCCGAAGCGCTCAATAGCAAGCGCAAGGCGATCAATGGCGCCAACATCCTGATCGCCGGCGTTGCCTATAAACGCGATATCGACGATATGCGCGAATCACCGGCACTGGACGTCATGGGACTGTTGCGGGACCGGGGCGCGAACGTCTCGTATGTCGACCCCTATGTGCCGGAGGTACATGCGCGCGAGTGGTCGGCGCGTGTCGACATCAAGAGCGAGGATCCGGCGTCTATCTCGTACAGCCGTTACGACTGCGTCGTGGTGGTCACGGATCACCAGACCTTCGACTACGAGACGATGGTCGCCGACGCCGATTTGATCGTCGACACACGCAACGCGATTCACAAGGCCGCGGCGCACGTGTTCAAACTGGGTGCACCGCATCCTCCTGGAGTGATGGAGCGCGTCGTCGCCGGCTGACGAATGCACGACGCCCGTTGATCATGGAATTTCTGTTCTGGGCGTCGATCGTGTTCGTGTGGTACGTCTACGCAGGATATCCCCTGCTGATTTCACTCTGGGCTGCGCTCGCTGCACGCCCGGTGAGAAAATCTCCAACCGCTCACTATCAGCCAACAGTCTCGGTGGTGATCGCCGCGCGCAACGAAGCGCGGCGTCTTGCCGCGCGTATCGATAATCTGCTCGAACAGGATTGTCCCAGTCCGTTGGAGATCATCGTCGTCTCCGACGGATCGACAGATGGGACGGCAGACGCGGTGGCCTCGTTTGGCGGGCGCGTACGGCTGATTGAACTGCCGCGCGGAGGCAAACCGCTGGCGCTCAACGCGGGCGTCGCTGCTGCGCGCGGCGAGATCGTCGTGTTTGCCGACGCGCGGCAGCGTTTCGCGCCGAATGCCGTGGCGGCACTCCTCTCCAACTTCGACGATCCAACCGTTGGCGCGGCTACGGGAGAACTGGTACTCGACTGCGAAGCCGACGCCACCGCCGGAGACTCGAGTGTCGCCGAGGGCGTGGGGCTCTATTGGAAATATGAGAAGGGCCTGCGCCGGCACGAAAGCCGCGTCTGGTCGACGCTCGGCGCAACCGGGGCGATCTATGCGATCCGCCGCGAGCTGTGGCGGCCACTTCCCCCGGAGACGCTGCTCGACGACGTGCTGGCGCCCATGCGGATCGTGCTCGATGGCAAGCGCGTGGTGTTCGAAGACCACGCGCGAGCGTTCGATCGGGTGGCCGCCAGCGGCGCCGACGAGTCACGGCGAAAGATCCGGACGCTCGCGGGCAACTACCAGATCGTCGCGCTCGAACCGCGGCTGCTGATTCCACTCGTGAACCCGGTGTGGCTGCAATACGTTTCCCACAAACTCGGACGCCTCCTTGCTCCCTGGGCGCTCCTCGCGATTCTTGCGTCGAGCGCTGCACTTGCGTCACGCGGCTGGCCATACGCGCTGGCATTGTTGGTGCAGCTCTGCTTCTACGGTCTCGCGATTTTTGGAGGTCTCCTGGAATCCAGAAATCGCACGACTGGCAGTCGTGCGGAAGAGCTGCGGCGCGTCGCTAGCGCGCGTAGTCAGGGCTCCTAAAGCCAAGGTCCCCGCCGTCAGGCGGTTAGCCCTGGAACGCTGCTGCCTACTGCCGATGAAGGAGACCCTCAGGGAGGCACGATGAAGATGTTCCAGCGGCTGGCGCGAGTGGCCTATACGTTCGTCATGATGAATTACTCCGCCATTGTCGGGTTGGTTGCTCTCGGCCGCGGCCGCGAAGTGTGGAAGTAAAAGGGACAAAAAGGCAAATGGAATGGACACTCCGCGGACAGGACGAGGTTCAGTGTCAATGAACGAGGAGCGTCTCGCGTTTGGGGGGGCCATCCAGTGGGCCGGAACTGCCGAGCCGGCATCGGTCGCTCGCGACGACGTCTCGACCCAAACTGCGGTCGACGCTGCGTTAGGACTCAAGGATCGCGTCGCCTACCGGGCACTCCTGGCGTTCACATGGGTGTTGTTCATACGGCCACAGGATCAGCTGCGTTTTCTCGAGCCGCTCCATCTCGCGGAGGTGTTCGGGACGTTCGGTATCGTGGCGCTTATCGGGGGCCGACTCTCTCGCGGCGTCCCGGTAGCGAAGTTGACTCTGGACTTTGGCGCCGTGCTCGCGCTTGGATTGTTGATGCTGGCCACAGCGCCGTTTTCAATCTGGCCCGGCGGTGCTGTCGGTGTGGTGACCGACTTGTTCAGCAAGGTCGTCGTCGTCTACTTTCTGATACTGAGTACGCTGACCACGCGGGAGCGCTTCGAAGAGTTCGTCAACGTGGTGGTACTGAGCTGCTCGTACGTCGCCATACGCGCCGTCATCGATTACGGCCTGGGCATCCACCTGGTCGAGCAAGGCCGCGTCGAGGGAGAGGGAGGCCTGTTCGGCAATCCCAATGACATGGCGTTGAACCTCGTCGCGTTCCTGCCGCTGGCCATCATCGTGACGCTCGGCCGCGGGCGTCCGTTGTTGCGTGGTGCGTTGGCCATCGGGACGCCGGCGCTCGTTGCCGCGATCATTTTCAGCAAGAGCCGCGGAGGAACACTCGGGTTGATCGCCATGCTCGCGGTGCTCCTCTATCAGATCCGGCGGGTTCGGCCCAGCGTCGCCGTGGGCGTGATCGCTGCCTGCCTGGTGACGGTCCCCCTCTTGCCCGAATCGTTCACTCATCGGATGTCGAGCATCCTCAACCCTGAGGAAGACATCACGGGTTCGCGTGAGGCGCGAAAGCGGTTGTTGCGTGAGGCGTATCAGGCATATCTCGATCATCCGGTCTTCGGATTGGGTGCCGGTCAGTTCCACAATTACAACCCGAAGGACCGCGAGGAGACGTGGCACGAAGCACACAATGCATGGCTTCAGATTGCGTCGGAATTGGGGACCGGTGGTGTCCTGATATTTGCCGTCATTGTCGGCAGCGGTTTCGTCGCTGGCCTCCAGGCGGTTCGAGTGCTACGGCGAACACGGGCGCGCTACAAACGGAGATCGCAAGTGCCTCCTGAACTGCTCGCGCGCCGGGAACGGCTCCATCTATACGCCTCCGCGGTGTTGGCCAGTCTCACGGGATGGGTCGTGGCGGCGTTGTTTGCTTCCGTCGCCTACTACTGGACGTTGTATCTGGTGCTCGGACTGGCCATCACTCTCCGCGACATCACACTCCGTGAGGTTGGCGAAATCGGCGAATCCGGTCGAGCGGTTCGCATGGCCAGCGCGGCATGATCATCAGCGTTGTCATCGCCACTCGGGATCGCGCGCCGCTGCTCGAAGCGACGCTCAACGCGCTGGGCGAGCAGCGGTCGCCAGGGTGCCCGGTCGAAATCCTGATCGTCGACAATGGATCGGTCGACGGGACTGCTGCGGTTGTTGCGGCCGCGGCGCGTCGTTCGCTCACGCCGATCACGTATCTCACTGAAGAGAAGTCCGGCAAGTCGCACGCATTGAACAGCGCTGTCGGTCACGCGCGCGGCGATGTCCTCGCGTTCACCGACGACGATGTGCTGCCCTCGCCTGGATGGCTGGCAGCCTACGCGCGCACGTTCGCCGAAACCGGAGCAGACTATGCCGCCGGACGAATCCTGCCATTGTGGGAAGCGCCGCCGCCGCGATGGCTGACGCCGACGCTGCACGGTGTGCTGGCGATTCCCGACGGAGGCACCGAACGGCTCGCGCTGACCGGCATCCACGATCAGGTCATGCCCATTGGCGCGAACATGGCGATCCGCCGGCATGTGCTCGACAGAATCGGCGGCTGGAATCCGGATCTCGGCAAGTTGAAAAATACACTTCGTACCGGCGAGGACCACGAGTTCGCCCTGCGCCTGCTCGCCGCCGGGTTCGCAGGCGTCTACGAACCTGAAGCATCGGTCCTGCACCGGGTCCCCGCGGACCGGCTCCGCCTCTCCTACTTTGCCCGCTGGTGCTACGGCAATGGAGAGATCGAAGCGTCACTCGAGCAGGACTACCCAACCACCGGTCGGTATCTCTTCGGCGTGCCGCGCTATTTGTGGCGGCGACTCGGCAACGACATGGTACGAGCGGCCACCGGGATCGCGACTGCGGATCCGGGCCGGTCGACCGCTGGCGCCATGCGAGTCGCGTGGTTCGCCGGTTATCTCAAAGGACGCTGGAATCGTCCGCTGCACCATGCCGGCGCGCCCCCGCAGGCGCCGGTGATTTCGCGGAGCGCACGTTGGTAACCGTCAGCGTCGTGATCGCGACCCATAATCGCGCCTCGCTGCTGCGCGCCACGCTCGATCGTCTGCGCACTCAGGCGTTTGCTCCCGGCGACGAAGTCATCGTCGTCGACAACGCCAGCACCGACGCGACCCCGGACGTCATCGATCGAGCGGCGGAGCAGTTCCCGGTGCCGCTCTACCGCCGTCACGATCGATCGCCGGGAAAGGCACCGGCACTGAATGCCGCGATCGCCAGCGCACGGGGAGATGTCCTTGCGCTGACCGATGACGATGTGCTCGTGGACGTTGACTGGATCGCCAATATCCGGCGCCTGTTCGAGGACCCGTCGATCGCCCTGGTGGGCGGGCGGGTCGATCCGCACTGGCAGCGCGCCGCGCCCGCATGGCTTCAGGTCGAAGAAGGGGGGCGCTACGGCGCGATGTCGTCGCCTCTCGCACTGCTCCACTACGGTGACGCTCAGGACCTCGGCCAGCGGACCGCGGTCGGCGCGAACATGGCGATACGACGAACGGTGTTCGAGTCGCTCGGAGGATTCGCCCCCAACTTGGGGAAGCGACGGGGAACGTTGCTCGGCGGCGAAGACCACGACCTCTGCCAGCGTGCCGTGAACGCCGGATACCACTGCGAATACAGGCCTGAACTGCGAGTCCAGCATTGGGTGCCGGCCGAGCGGACGCGGCTTGGATACTTTCTTCGCTGGTTCTTCTGGTCCGGCATTACGCAGGCGGTCATTGAAGGAACAGCGGATTCGGCCGGCATGACCGCCGAGCACCCGCCCGCATCCCCGCTTCATTGGCTGCGGCGGTTCGTTCTCGGGACTGCGGCCGTGCCGTTGCAGGCGTTGTCGGGCCGTGTCTCGGCCGCGGCGGCACAGGCAATGGATGCCGCGTACGCGCTTGGTTACCTGGCGGTGCGTCTCGGCGGATGGCCGCGTCCACAACGGGATGGAGGAGGGTTCAGCGGATGAGCGATCACTCGGCGGCCAGCGTTCCCCTGATCGGCGCACCTGATACGCACGCCACTGAAGTGGCGCGCGGGGACCGATTCGAGTTCGGAGGCAACTGGGCCAGCTTCCTGTCCGTGCTCGACGAGGAACGGATCGCCTCGGCGGAGCGGGGACTGCAGCGCATGCTGGAAGTGGAACGGCTCGACGGCGTTCGTTTCCTCGACATCGGATCGGGGAGTGGATTATCGAGCCTCGCGGCGCGCCGCCTCGGCGCGCGCGTGCACTCGTTCGATTACGATCCGCAGTCGGTCGCCTGCACCAGCGAGTTGCGGCGGCGATACTTCCAGGGCGACGGCGAGTGGACCGTCGAACGCGGCTCGGCGCTGGACGCGGCCTACTTACGGAGTCTCGGCCAGTTCGACATCGTTTATTCCTGGGGCGTTCTGCATCACACCGGGCAGATGTGGCAGGCCCTCGAAAACGCGGTGATCCCGGTTGCGCCAGGCGGAAAACTCTTCATCGCGATCTATAACGATACGGGCACGCAGAGCCGTCGGTGGCACGCGATCAAGCGCGTCTACAACGAGCTGCCAAAGCTCGCGCGAAAACCGTACGCGATTGCCGTCACCGCGCCCGCGGAAGCAAAAGCGCTTGCCGGCGCGGTGCTGAGAGGGCGGCCCGGCGACTTCGTCCGGTCATGGACCGAGTATCGCCGCCGGCGCGGAATGAGCAAGTGGCACGACATCGTCGATTGGGTGGGTGGCTACCCGTACGAGTTCGCGACGCCGGACGAGATTTTCGACTTCTACCGCGCGCGTGGCTTCACCCTGACCAAGATGAAATGCGGTGTCGTGGGGCTCGGCTGCAACGAGTTCGTGTTCGAACGAGACGAACCCTTTACCCGTTGAGCGAGCACTCGGTCATTTCGTGACGCGCACGTGCTTGGGGCTCTGGAGCCACGGGATCTGCTGGTTCCAGTCGACACCCACATCTCGCCCGTCGGTTGCCGCCCCGCAATAAAGACTCGTGGGCACGAGTCGCTGGTCCGGTTCGAACTGAGTCGTGTAGACCGCGACAGTCGGAAACCACGTAATCGCGGGATACGGCTGCCCGGCTCCGCCGGCCAGCACGTTGTTCGTCCAGGTGAAGCCGACCGTGTGCGCCATCAGGCTCGGCGTGCCCACTCCTGTACCTTGTCCCTTCACGCCGTATTGGTTGTGGGGTGCCAGGTTGTTCGTGTAAGTCAGGTGTTCGACCGCGTAGGCACCCGGTCGAGCAGCGGCGGCACCGGCCGGCCACACCGTGCCGTGATAGAGCGACATCAGCGTGTAGCCCTGACCGATGGTGTTGTGATCGATCGCGAGATCCCCGACTTCTCCGCCCACCTGAAACGCCACGCCCGGCGTAAATATCAGATTGTTCTTGATCGTGACGCGCGTCACCTGTCCGGACGGCTGCGCGTAATCGTGGCCGAGAATGTTGAAGCCGTTCTCAGTGTCGCGAACGACATTGTTCTCGAACAGCACGTCTTCGAGCAGCGACCACGGGGCGGTTCCGTCCTGGTTTACCGCTTTGAAAAGAATGCCGTAACCAGTCTGTGCGTCCGTCCAGTTGCGTTCGAACACATTGCCGCGAATCGTGATCCGGCGCCCCGACTTCAACTCGAACAGGTTCTTGACGGCAACTCCGGCGCCCTTCCACTCCAGGCGTTTGGTGAAGTAGTTTCCTTCAACAAGAATATCCGAGGGCACGCGGTCAGACGACCGGCTGTCCGCACCGCCGAACATCACATTCTCGCTCGCAGCTTCGAGGAAGTTGTTCGTGATGGTGTAGGGACCGGCGCCGTCCCACGCGCAAAAGGCCTGGCTATCCTGCCCGATGCGCCAGATGTTCGAAATGTACGAGCGGGTCAACGTGATCTGCTTGCCGTTGCCGCGCACTCCCCGCTTCTGCCCGTTCGCTCCCGCGACAATCAGAATGCGGTCCAGATAGATGTTGGTCGAATCCTGCAGAACAATGACGTCGCCCTGGCCATTCGACACGGACTCGAACCTGATGCCGTCGAGTTTCCAGTTCGCAGCCCCGGTGCCGTCGAGAACGGCAGAAATGACGCCGGATGCGAGCGTAGGGAAGAGATCGGCGTCCGACGGCCCGATTCTGCGTTCGGGAAGCGTGACCGACGATCGGATCGTGATGACCGGTCCTGCCGGTTTTGGAGGCAGCTTGAACGAGCCGACAAATCGTGCACCCGCCTGAAGCAAAAGCACATCGCCGGGCTGCGCGGCATCCAACGCCGCCTGCAGGTTCGCACCCGCGGCCACAGTCGTCGTCGCGGCACGCGCATCGGCCGCGACCGCGATCATGATTGGAATTGACAGCGTCCTGATTACAAGCAGACCTGTCCGACGAGGTGAGCAAGCGTCCATTGGTTCGTCCTGTTTTGAGAGAGCGTGGTTAACGCCGAGCTACGGCTCAGCAAAAACAGTGCCCCTTCCTACAGGCCGGTGTACGTGGGATTTTCAGAGGGTTTCAGCCGTGGGGCGGTGATCGCCCCACGGCTTAGTGGGAGAAATTACGATTCTGCGTGGCGCGGCGCACGAGCCCTTTACTTTGGTCCGCTGACGCCGATGTAGTTGAAATTCCCGACGGCCGACGTGGATCCGTTAGTGTCCATCACGAGACGCCACACTTGCGGTCCTGAGGACAACGCAATCGCCGGACAATGAATCGTGGTCCACGTCTGCCATCCACCAGTGTTAGGAACCGTCAAACGACCCGTCTTGTCGACACCGTTGACCTCGATGTGAAAAGTCCCTCCGGCTCCACCCGATGCGACGCGAACATCGACATCGTAGTTGCCGGCGGAAATCACATCGACCGAGTAGTTCAACCACTCGCCAGCAGAGGTCCAACCGACGTCGTATCCGGAACCTCCATCAGTCGTCCCGTCTATGTCGACGTCCGTCGCTCGATACTTGCCGCCCAGGTTCCCCGCGCCGGTATCGGCATACCCGTGCCCGGCGCCGCCATCGTCGAAGTTCTCGGCTTGAATGGTTCCGGGGAGCACCGCGGCCGTCCCTCCGTATGGTGTGCTGGGCAGTGACGGCGCGATCTTGAAGTAGTTGAAGTTCCCGACCGCCGTCGTTGTGGCGTTCGTCTCCATGACGACGCGCCATACTTGAGACCCGGCTTTGAGCGTGATGCCGCTCTTTCTGATCGTCATCCAGGTCTGCCAGCCCCCGGTTTTGGGAACGGTCAACCTGCCTGTCTTGTCAACGCCATCAACTTCGATGTGGAATGTTCCCCCACTTGCGGGAGATGCGACACGAACGTCCAAGTCGTATGTGCCGGCCGCAGCGACGTTCACTGTGTAGGTGAGCCACTCTCCAGCGGCAACCCAGCCGACGTCATAGCCGCCTCCCGCATCGGCGGTCGCTTCTATGTCAACATCTGTCACGCGGTAGGCGCCAGCGGCATTTCCGGGCGACGTGTCGCCGTATGCGATGCCGGGTCCGCCGGCGTCGAAATTCTCGAACTGTATCGTCGCTGAAGGGAGGACCGGCGTCGTTCCGCCAAAAGGACTGCTAGCGGAGGATGTCGTCGACGGCGCCCAGTCTACGCCCACATCCTTCCCATCCGTCGCGGCAGCGATATAGGGACTGCCCGGTACGAGGTGGTAGTTAGTGTCGAAGCATTGTGTGTAGGCGGTGGCGGCTGGAAACCAGGTAATTGACGGATAAGGAAAGCCCGCGCCTCCCGCCAGGACATCGTTCGTCCAGGCGTAGCTGACGGTAAATGCGGTCAGACTCGCGGTCCCCACCGATGTCCCTTGCCCCTTCACGCCGTAGGTGTTGTGGCGCGCGAGGTTATTGGTGTAAGTCAAGTGTTCGACGGCGAAGGTGCCCGGTCGCGCGGCAGCAGCCCCCGCGCTCCAGATCGTGCCCTTGTACAGCGACATCAGCGTGTAGCCTTGATCGATGGTGTTGTGATCGATTGCGAGATCGCCAATCTCGCCGCCGATCTGAAACGCCGTGCCGGACGTCACCAGGAGGTTGTTCTTGATCGTGAGGCGCGTCGCCCGTCCCGACGGGGCCGCGTAGTCGTTGCCAAGAATGTTGAATCCGTTTTCCACATCACGGACAACGTTCTGCTCGAAGAGCACATCTTCGAGAACTGACCAGGGAGCAGTCCCTCCCTGGTCGACGACCTTCATCAGGATGCCGTACCCGGTCTGCGCGTCGGTCCAGTTGCGTTCGAACGAATTGCCGCGAATCGTGATCCGCCGCCCCACTTTCAGCTCGAACAGGTTCTTGACCACCAAGCCCTTGCCCTTCCACTCCAGGCGCTTACTGAAGGAGTTCCCCTCAACAAGGATGTCTGAGGGAATGCGGTCGGGCGACTGACTGTCCGCGCCACCAAACATGACGTTCTCGCTGGCAGCTTCGAGGTAATTGTTCGTGATCGTGTAAGGACCGGCGCCGTCCCACGCGCAGAAGGCCTGGCTGTCCTGGCTCGCCCTCGCGATATTGGCAATGTATGAGCGCGTCAACGTGATGTTCTGCCCGTTGCCGCGAATCCCGCGCTTCTGTCCGTTGATGCCGCCGACAATGAGCAGGCGGTCCAGGTAGATGTTCGTGGAATCCTGGAGCAGGATGACCTCTCCCGTACCATCCAGCACGGATTCGAACGCGATCCCGTCCAGCCGCCAGTTCGCGGCGCCCACGCCATCCACGATCGGAGATGCGACCGCGGAGGCGAGCGTGGGAAGCAGCGCGACATCCGGGGGCCCGATGCGACGCTCCGGAAGGATCGCTGACGATCGGATGGTGATCGTCGGCCCGGCGAGGTTCGCCGGCAGCTTGAAAGGTCCGACGTACCGCGCGCCCGCCTGCAACACGAGCACGTCTCCGGGGCGCGCGGCGTTCAGGGCCAACTGCAGGTCGGCACCGGCGGGGACTGTCGTGGTTGCGGCAACAGCATCCGCCGCAAGACATGTCCCGATCATCACCACAATGGAAAGCGTCCTGAGTCCAGGCAGATCTGCTCGACGAGGAGACAGAGGGCTCATTGGTTTGTCCTTGAGAAAAGGGGGCGCGGCTAACGCCGAGCTTCGAGCCCAGCAAGGACGGTACCCTCAAGGCAGAGCTAGTTTTGGGACGAATTATGTGCGGCGACGGAGATTACGGTACCGTTTTGGTACGTGGAATTACAAAATCGTAGGCGCGATACGAGCGATCGTACTGATCCGAGACACGCGTTGGGGACGCGCACTGACACAATCGTGCGGTGGCACCTATTTTGTGCGTGGCGGTGCTGAGCGCGGTTCGCGCTCGGGTAGCTTGCGACGGCCGAGCTCTTCCATATTCGCCCCAAGCATCGATCCGTCGGTGCCCGCGACGCGGAAACCGCTCGTCGTGCGCAGCCGGTAATCGTCGTGGGCGCTGTCCATGAACTGCGCCATGAGCTCACCGACGGTGGGAAACAAATTGTCGGGCGGGTATCGCGACTGATCTCCCCCGGCGAAGACGTTGCGGCGGAACTCGTCGTGACTCACATAGGCAGTAATCGCCGATCTGCCAATACCGGCGGACTCGCCGATGACACCGAACTGATTATGCCGCGTCAGATTATTGGTGAACTGCAGGTCGTCAATGACCCACGGCTTCCCATTTTGCGTTCCGTAGAACTGCACGACGCTGCCGCTTTGAATCACCGTGTTGTGGTCGATGACGATGTGGGCTGGGCCGCCGCCAATCAGGAGAAATCGACCATCGCCTGCCCAGCGGCCCGCGTCCACGTCATAAAAGAGGTTGTGGCGAATTTGGAGGCCGCGCATGTGGGCGCTGGGATGCTCGTAATCGGTTCCCAGGACGTTGATCGCGGAAGATACGTGGCGAACGATGTTGTACTGGAGCGTGATGTCCGACGCGTCCGACCAGGGCGCTTTGCCATCCTGGTTTACCGGTTTGAACAGAAGGGCGTAGCCGGTCTGGGCTGCCACCCAGTTGTTCTCGAATACGTTGGAGTCGATCAGGACGCGTCGCGCGTTTTTCAACTCGAGCAGGTTCTTGACCGTCCAGCGGGAACCTCGCCAGGCCAGCGACTTGGTGACGTAGTTGTGCCGGATGGTGATATCGCTCGGGACGAGATCGCGAATGGAGGGATCTGATCCGCCGAACATCACATTCTCACCAGCGGCTTCGAGATAGTTATTCTCGATCACGAACGGGCCAGGCCCGTTCCAGCCGCAGATCGCCTGGCTGTCCTGCCCGTCGGCCTTGATGTCACGAATATCCGAGTTGCGAATCTCCGTTGCCGCGCTGTTGAGCGCGATCGCACGCTTCTGCCCGCGCGCCGGATCGCCGCGAATGATGAGGCCATCGAGTATTAGATGATGCGGGACACTGGTCGAATCGCGCTGCGCGTCGCTCCCGTCACCGAGACTGATGATGTTGCCCGCGCCCCCGGAATTGGCCTCGAAGGCAAGCCATTGCAGGCGCCAATGGTGCGCGCCTGGTTTGGTTGCCAGCGCCGACCCGCCATTTGATGAGCGGATCGTCGGCATCCATTCGGCGTGTTCAGGCGTGACCCGCCCTGCCGCTGGGAAGTGTGAGGTATCGGCCGCCGATCGAATCGTAATGTACTGCGCGGGAACGGCCGACGGCTGATCGGGAAGCGCCGGCAGCGTAAAGTTCCCGACATACGTGGCTCCCGGTTCGAGCAGCAGCACGTCGCCTGGTCTTGCTCGATTGATGAAGGTCTGTAGATCCGCACCGGCCGGCACGTTCGTCTCGACCGACTCGAGCGCTCTGGCGGGACTGATCGGCTCGCGTGTATCGAATACCACCTCGGCTATATGACCGGAGGGTTGCGACACTGCAGCGAGAACCAGCGCGAACACGAATGTCGAGCTACGCATGGTCGTGATCCTCCAAAGCGTATGCCAGAGTCAGGGACCCGGACATCAGCATGACCGGGCTATTTTGGACCCGACACGCTGATGTAATTGAAGTTCGCCAGGGCACCGCCGGCGCCGTTCGCGTCCATGACCAGCCGCCAGGTCTGCGTCCCGGCTGCGAGGGAAACGCCCGACTTCCGCATGGTAGCCCAAGCCTGCCAGCCACCAGTGTTCGGTACGGCCAGCGGTCCCGTGCGATCGACGCCGTTCACCTCGATGTGAAATGTCCCGCCGCCGCTCGGTGACGCGACGCGCACGTCCAGATCGTAAGTGCCTGCGGTGCCAACGTTCACCGTGTAATTGAGCCACTCGCTGGGAGACACCCACGCAATGTTGTAGCCGCTGCCGCTGTCAGACGTTCGTTCGATGTCTACATCGGTCGTACGATATTGGCCTCCGGAGTTACCGGCACTTGCATCCATATACGCCCGGCCTGCGCCGCCGTCGTCGAAGTTCTCCGCCTGAATGATTCCAGGCAGTCGAACGGCCACTCCGCCGTATGGCGTACTCGCGGCCTGGGCCGTCACGCGGACGTAGTTGAAGTTCCCTACTGCCGCCGTCGCGCCATTCGTATCCATCACGAGGCGCCAGACCTGCGGGCCCGCGCTCAAGGTCACCGCGCTTTTACGAACCGTCGTCCACGCCTGCCAGCCGCCGGTGTTTGGCACGGTGAGTCGTCCTGTCTTGTCGACGCCATTCACTTCTATATGGAACGTGCCGCCGGCACCTGCCGAGGCCGCGCGCACCTCGATATCGTAGGTTCCCGCAGTCGCGACGTTCACCGTGTAATCGAGCCGCTCGCCAGCCGACACCCACCCCACATCGTAGCCGCCACCCGCGTCGCTCGATGATTCGATGTCCACATCGGTCGTCCGGTATTTTCCGCCGGAGTTCCCGGCGGTCGTGTCGACGTAGGCCACCCCCGCTCCGCCTGCGTCGAAGTTCTCGGCCTGCAGGGTGCCCGGCAGCGCCGTTGCGGTCCCGCCGTACGGCGTGCCGCCAGTACGGGCGGTGACCCGGAGGTAGTTGAAATTTCCAACCGCGTTGGTCGCTCCGTTCGTGTCCATCACCAACCGCCACACTTGCTGTCCGGATTTGAGAGTGACGGCACTCTTGCGGAGCGTCACCCATTTCTGCCAGCCGCCGGTGTTCGGAACGGTGTAGGGCCCGGTGATATCCGTGCCGTCTGCCTCGAGATGGAATGTGCCGCCGCTGCCTGCCGACGCCACTCGAACATCGATGTCGTAGGCTCCCGCGGCGGAGACGTTTACCGTGTACTTCAGCCACTCGCTCGCGGCAACCCAACCCACGTCGTGGCCTCCACCCGAATCAGCGGAATCTTCGATGTCGACATCGGTCGTGCGATACTGCCCGCCCGCGTTGCCAGATGTTGTGTCCTGGTAGCTAATGCCGCTTCCGCCCTCGTCGAAATTCTCTGCCTGGATCGTTGCCGGGAGCGCGGTCGGCGTACCGCCGAACGGAACCGGATTGCCGACGGGAGGCGGCACACTCCCGCCGCCGCTACCGCCGCCATCATCGGTGGGAGGAGCCTGACCCTTCATTGCCGCATCGAGGGCGGCGAAGTCGACGCCAAGATTCTTGCCGTCCGTACCTGCGCCATTGAAGATACTTGCCGGCACCAGATGGTAATCATCCGTGCTCAGGTCCACGAACTGCGCGTCGAACGTCGCCATATTCGGATAGAAATTGTCCGGTGGGTACAGCGACGGGTTGGCTCCTCCGATCGCGTTCCGACGCACGATCGCGTTGGGGAAGTACGCAGCAAGCGCGCTGTTGCCGTAACCCGCGCCGCTGCCGAAAATGCCGTACTGGTTATGGGGCGCGACGTTGTTCGTCAAGGTGAAGTTGGAAATGGGGCTGCCATCAGCCAGCACGATCAGCTTCTCCTGGTGGACGGTGTTGTGATCGACCGTGACACCGATCGGGGCACCGGTGATCAGCAGAAAATGCTCGCTGCCCCATGCGCTCGACACGTCGAACACCAGGTTGTTGCGAATCAAGATGCTGGTCGTGCGCTGGCTCGGATGCTCGTAGTCCGTACCGAGAATATCGATGGCTCCGGCCACATGCCGGATCACGTTGTTGGTGAGCGTGATGTCGCGGACAACGGCCCACGGTGCATTGCCATACTGATTGCGCGGCGTGAACAGGATTGCGTAGCCCTTCTGCGATGCCGCCCACGAGTGCTCGAAGATGTTCCCGTCGATCAGGACGCGCTGCGCGTTCTTCAACTCGAGCAGGTTCTTGACATTCCAAATCTTCCCCGTAGCCCGAGGCGTGGCCACGGTCTCGGCACTTCCTGTGTAGACGATTGACGTCATGCCGGGAGTGCTCTGCATGTATCGGCTTTCTCCGCCGGCACTGGTCCCGCGGTAAACCCGATAGAAGTCCGCACCCGCGACGCCACTCCAGGTCAGCGTCACCTTGCTGCCGTTGCTCGGCACGACTACGGACGCCTCGGCAGATTGTGCGGAAACGGCTTCGTCTCCCTCCGTTTTCATCACCGCGACGACGGTGAAATAGTTCGTGCCGGAGGGAAGCGAGCCACCGCTGGCCAGCGTCGTCATTGCCGGACGCGACGGAGGCGCGAGGACTGGATTGCGCCAGCTCACCGGCTTGGTGAAAAAGTTGCGCGTGATTTCGATATCGCTGGGAACCAGGTTCGCAATCTGAGGATCGGCGCCCCCGAACAGAATGTTTTCGGTGCTGGCTTCCAGATAGTTGTTGGAGATCTTGAATGGGCCGGGGCCATTGAACCCGGCAATGGCCTGCGCATCGATCTCGACCGCCGCACATGCGGAGACAAAACTGTTGACGACATCGAGCGATGCACCATTGAGCGCGATACACCGCTTCTGTCCCTTCATCGCGTGACCGTGCACGTAGACGCGATCGAACACGATGCCGTAGGGCACGGTATCCAGCGTGGTTTGCGCGGACGTGTTATTGCCCAACTCGACCAGCGTCCCCCACCCTTCTTGCGCGACGCCGTCAACGTCGAGGAACTGCAGGCGGTAGTTGTGCGCACCGGGCGCCGTCGTTAATACCGGCGTGGTCTTCCACTGTCCGCCGATGCCTTTCAGGCGAGCTAACCGATTCAACGCGACGTTGGCTCCCGTATAACCAGGCGGGACCAGGCGGGCGCCGTCCGCAGGCAGTGCGCTATCCGGCGCGTCCGAACGAATGAGGATCGGGGTCGTGTTGGAACCACTCTTCGCCGGAAGGACGAACTGGCCGACGAACGTTTCGCCCGCGCGAAGGAGAATGGTGTCCCCCGGTTGTGAAGCATTCAGCGCCTGCTGGAAGTCCGAATAGGCACATCCGCTGGCGCACACCGTCAATGTCGCTGCCGACGCGGGACGCGACGAGCCCAACGTGATCGAGACAGCAATGAGAACGGAAAGGACAGTCGGCAGAGCGGGTCGACACACGGGAGACAGACGCATCAGTGGCACACCTTCTCAGGAATACAGCAGTGATCAGTAGGCAATAGACAGCGGTGCTCGAGCGTGCCGCAATAGGGCGGCCAAGGGTCTGGATCCCCGACACATCGCCGCTTTTCCTCGAGTTAGCCACCGCCAAGGCTGAGATGGCGGAGTGAATTACAACTGAGCTGTTTGTACGAATTACATCGTCGCCTAGAAGAGTCGTGGGTTACCTAAAGAATGGATTCCGCTTCTCACTCGCGATCGAGGCCGGACCGCGGTGCGGCGAAGGGCTGGCAGTTTCCACAAAATTCTCGCGTGGCACCTCACTTGCTGCCCCATGCATTTCGACGAACCGGAGTGCGGAGCTCTGGTCCGCGTTGACCTTTCGTGTGAGGCAAGGATCAGCAATGAGAAACGTTTTCAGACTCTTTGTCGCGACAGCGGTTGGCTGCGGACTCTTGATGCCGCCCGTTGTTCGTGCCCAGGGCGCTGCTCTCTCGACTCAGCAGACGGCTCCGGGCTGGATCTTTACCCCCTCGATCGTGTTCGGCGGGACGTGGGATGACAACGTCCTTCTCGTCAACCCTGGCACAAACCCGCCGGCTGATTACGGGTCGCCGATTGCCCCCTCCGCGAGCTTGAATTACACCGGGAAGTACACGCGGTTTTCGAGCGGGTATACCGGATCGTTCGTCCGTTACATGACCCTGACCGAGTTGAACAGCCTTCAGCAACAGTTGCGCGCGACGATCGAACAAAGGGCTAATGCTCGACTCAGTTTCTTCGGTCAGGAGTTTTTCAACGCCGCTCCGACCACCGACGTCCTGCAGCTGGCGGGGATTCCTTTTTATCGCACCGGATCCCGCTCGAACACGGCGAGCGGCGGTGTTCAGGCGGCCCTCTCGAACCGGGTCAAGCTGAGAAGCACGTATTCGCTGCACGCCGTCGATTTCGATACCAATGCCTTCACCTCGAATCAACTCCAGGGAGGGCACGCCCACGACCTGACCACCACAGTCGAGTACGCACTCTCTCGACGGTTTACTGCCGGCGGTGAGTACGAATTCAGCCGCGCCATCGTCAATGGAAGAGTCGTCGGCGGGGTGACCGGCCCGGACGACCGATTCAATATGCACACGACCACCGCAACGGCGCAGTATCAAGTCGACGCCGGCACCTCCGTCTACGGCGGCTTCGGTCTCGCCGTACTCGGCGCCGGTCTCACCCATGAAGCGCGGACCGGCCCCGAATGGCGCGCGGGCGTCTCTCATAAGGCTGGCCGGGGAGTCTTCTCGGCAAGCTATCTGCGCTCGTACATTCCGTCGTTCGGATTCGGCGGCACGTTTCAAAACGAGCAATGGGGCGCGAACTTTCGGCTGCCGTTCCGAGGCACCCGTGCCTATGTCGATGGCGGAGTCACCTGGCTCAACAACGATCCGCTCGACACTGATCAGCCCAGCTTGCAAAGCAGCTGGGTGTCCGCGACCGTAGGCTACTACGCAACGCGATGGTTGTCGCTGGAAGGCTTTTACGGACGCACCCAGCAGGACTCGCAGCGCGTCGGCGGACAGCTGGAGCGCAACCAGGTTGGCTTCCGCGCCATCGCGGTCAAGCCGCTGAAGCTTCGCTGATCACGCCGCCATGCCACACGTCAGCGTCGTCATTCCAGCGTTCAACGCCGCGCGTTTCATCGCCGGAGCACTTCGATCGGTCTTCGCACAGACGTTCACCGATTTTGAAGTCGTGGTGGTGGACGATGGCTCTGAGGATCGGGAAGCGCTCGAACACGCGCTCGGCGAATTCTCCGAGCGGATTCGCTATGTTCGTCAGTCCAATGGTGGCCCGGCGAAGGCGCGTAACACCGGCGTCGCTCACGCCACCGGCGAACTCGTGGCCTTCCTGGATGCCGACGACGAATGGGTCCCTGAGAAGCTGGCCCAGCAGGTCGATTATTTCAAGCGGTTTCCGGAGACCGGCCTCCTTCACACCGCGGTCGTCGGCGGCACCCCTGACGGCGCCGTCGCGGGCCCACCGCGACATGCGTTTTGCGAGCTTTTCCACACCGACTTCTTCATTAGAACGTTGACGGTCATGATGCCGCGACGCATCTTTACTGCGGTGCATGGGTTCGACGAACGTCGGGAGGTTCACGTCGAGGACTGGGATCTGTGGCTCCGAATCGCCGTTCGCTATCCGATCGGGTATATCGACGAACCGCTCGCCTACCACCGGCGCGGTGGACTGATGAGCACGCAGATCGATCGGACCTACGAGGCGCAGCTGCTGGTCAAAGAGAAGAATCAGACGCTGTGCCAGCAAGCGTGCGCGTCACATCGCAGCGCACCGGACGCCTGCGACCGGCGCCGGCTCCACGTCCTCCATCGCAGTTGGGGACACGACCTGCTTCAGACGGGCCAGCGTGCGGCTGCCAGACGGCATCTGTCTACCGCCCTGTCACTTGAACCGCTCGATCCGTGGGCGCTGCGGCTGTACTTGTCCACGTTCGCCAACGAGCGGTGGCGGTCACGCGCGCGCAGGCTGCTCGCTCGGCGCCGCAGAACGTCGGCCACCACAGGGATGGATCGCGCGTCGACTCGCACCTCGACCGCGCCCTCCCTCGTGCACGACACGACATATCGCCGGCTGCGACGACGGGTGATCAGCACCCTTCACGATTTCGAAGACAGCGTCTACCGCCGAACGCATTCGCGAAGGCGATTGCTGTTCGAGGCTGCGTCGCCGATGAGCTTCACGATATTCCGGCCGATTTACGAGCGGCTCAAGAACGACAGCCGCGTGGAAATCTGGTTCACCGCCTACGACGAGGAGTGGAACCCGGACAAGATCTTTAGACAATATGGAATTTCGGACCGCGTGGTCAGTCGTAGTGCGGCGAAGTGGCTGAAAGTCGACGCCTACTTGAATGCGGATTTTTGGGATATGACGTGGCTCCATCGGCGGACACGTCGGATCCATCTCTTTCATGGGGTCGCAGGGAAGTACGGCCTGGACGCGCCGGTGGATCTGGCGCCCACGATCGCCGCCTTCCATTGTTTGATGTTCATCAACGCCGATCGACGCCAGCGCTACATCGACGCGGGATTGGCTGCCGACGATCGGTTTTCCGCTCCGCTGGTTGGTTATCCGAAACTGGATTGTCTCGTGGATGGCTCGCTGAACCGCAGCGAGATCGTGCGTTCGCTGTCACTCGATCCGAATACCCCAACCGTACTGTATGCGCCCACCTGGTCGCCGTATTCATCGCTCAACGAGTTCGGGGAGGCCATCATCGAGGGGCTCGCGGCGGAGGGACTCCAAGTGATCGTGAAGCTCCACGATCGATCGTACGATTCCCGCACCCGCGGGTCGGGCGGTGTCAACTGGACAGCGCGGCTTGCGCAGTATGAGAACCACCCCCGCATACGGGTCGCCCGTCAATCCGATGGCTCGCCCTTCATGGTGGCCGCCGACGCCATGGTGAGCGATCACAGCTCTATCGCTTTCGAGTACATGCTGCTCGATCGCCCGCTGGTTGTCGTCGATCGGCCGGAGCTGATCGAGCAGGCGCGAATCAACGTGGAAAAAGTCCATCAACTGCGCGAAGCCGCCTCCGTCGTTCGCAACCCGCATCAACTCGTGCCGACCGTCATCGAGTCTCTTCAGCAGCCGCACCGGCTGTCTGCGGAGCGGACTCGAATCGCCAACACGCTCTTTTATAAGCCAGGAACTGCCACGGACCGGGCTCTGGCGCATATCTACCGGTATCTAAATCTCCCCTTCGCGGCTGCGCCCGAAATGTCGTTCGACGCCAATAACACACGCGTCGCGGTGGGCTGAGGGACCATGTCACGCGTGACCTCGTTGTCCGTTCTCATCTGCACCTACAACCGGTCAGCCCTTCTCGAGCAGACGCTCGAGACCCTGCAAAGAGCCTATCCGCCCGACCGTTGCACCGTCGAAGTGATCGTCGTCGACAACAATTCGAGCGACGACACTCGGGAAGTCGTTCGCCGCGCCGCAGCCCTGGGACCCTATCCGGTCCACTATCTGGCCGAGCGGCAGCAGGGCAAGAGCTTCGCGCTCAATAGCGGCCTTGCGATCGCCCACAGCGAAGTCATTGCGCTCACCGACGATGATGTCTTGCCGGCCAGAGATTGGCTGCAGCGCATCGTCGACAATTTCCGAGCAAGTGATGTGGTGTTCGTGTTCGGAAAGGTGCTTCCTCGATGGGAAGCACCGCCGCCGCCAGAAATGGTGACGCTCCAGGCCCGAGACATTTGGGGGCCGCTCGCACTCATCGATTACGGCGATGAGCCCGTCAGTTACGACGCGGCATCATTTGGAAAGAAGCGTCTGCCCGTAGGAGCCAACCTGGCGGTCCGGCGTCAGGCCATTGAACAAATTGGCGGGTGGCGAACCGACCTCGGTCGCGTCGATAACACGATGATTGCCGGCGAAGATCGTGAGCTGTGTGTCCGGCTGTATCGTGCCGGGCTCTATTCCGGAGTCTACGATCCGTCTGTACTCGTCAAGCACCTCGTGCCCGCGACCCGGATGACCCGCGACTACTTTCGCAAATGGTTCTTCTGGCACGGCCGAACACTCGCGAGAATGGCCGATGCCGTGTACCTGGACCTGGATCTGACGAAAGTTCCGTCGGTGGCGGGAGTGCCGCGGTTCCTCTACCGGGAATTCTTTCAGCAGTTCGGGCGATGGCTGCGGCGGGTCGGACGCGCAGATTCACTCGCTCTCCTCATCGAGGAGGTCAGGCTCATCGAGTACCTTGGGTTCTTTGTCGAAGCGCGCCGTGGACGACCGGTGGCGAGGACGGAGACGGTGCCGCCGCAGGCTACCGTCGTTCTCGAACAGGCAGGGGACAAATGATGGCGGCCCCCGATGCCGAGACTCCGGAGATCTCGGTCGTCGTCAGCACCTACAACCGCGCTGACCGTCTTCCAGGCGCGATCACCTCGTTATTGACTCAGGTCGGCGCAGTCCGCTACGAAGTCATCGTCGTCGACAACAACTCATCAGACGACACCGCCGAAGTCGTTCGCCAGATCGCCGCTCGCACAAGCGGCCTCGTTCGATACAGCTTCGAGCCCCGGCAAGGGTTGTCGCATGGACGAAATACCGGTATTGCGCTCGCCCGCGCCCCCATCGTCGCCTTCACGGACGATGATGTCCGCGCTTCCTCCGACTGGATTGTGCAGTTGAAGGGTGCCTTCGACGAGCATCCCGAGGCGGGCTATGTCGGCGGGCGAGTACTGCCGGAGTGGACGGCCCCTCCTCCGCCGTGGCTGACCAACGCCCACTGGGCTCCGCTTGCGCTTCAGGATTACGGACCTGACGTGCAAATCAGCGGACGCGAACGGGCCGTATGCCTCGTTGGGGCGAACCTCGCATTCAGGAAAGAGGTCTTCAAGCGGGTCGGGATGTTTTCCGCCTCGCTCGGGCGGGTGAAAGACGGTATTGGGTCCACGGAAGATCACGACATGCAGTTGCGCACGTGGCGCGCCGGCATCCATGGAGTGTACGTGCCCGCCGTTGTCGTAACTGCCGAGGTGACGCCTGATCGACTCGAGAAGCGGTACCATCGCCGATGGCACCAAGGCCACGGACGCCACTGTGCCATGATGCGTCTCCGTGAGCTCGTGCCGGCCGATCTCGGGCCCATGAGTGAGCCGCACGACATCGTCACGCTCTTTGGTTCGCCTGCGTTTGTCTATTCGGACTTGATCAGGACCATGCGACAATGGGTGGTCGCGGTCTGCATGCGACGCGATCCGCGGTTTTATTTTCATCAGCTGCACCACATCTCTAGCTATATTCGAACTCGACAACACCTCTCGCGCGTCCAAGATGGACGGAGCGTCATCGAGGAGTTCAGACGCTTCTTCCGGCTCTACTTCAGCAAGCGGATGGCTCGTCAAGCCCAGCTCTCTCACGACTGAGCAGGACTCTCTTTTGCACATTCGGAAAGCCGGACACGCGCTCGCGTGGGCTCGTCCGGCGAAGACGGGAGGACGTCTTCGCATTAATGGCAAACCGGTTCACTATTATGGAAAACATCAGGTTCAATTGGCGGATGAGCAAGTGGCTGCAGGTCGCGCTGCTGGCGACAATTGTCTCTTCCTTTACCACTCCGGCTGTCGCCCAGGAACGCATCTACTTCTCGTCGCACGAAAACGCCGAAGCCCAGATCGTCGCCCGCATCAATGCCGAGACGGTCCGGCTGGATATCGGGGTGTGGCTGCTGAACGACGGCTTGATTACGAACGCGATTATCAATCGCTTTAACGCCGGGGTGCCCGTTCGTGTCCTGGGCGACCGCGCGAGCATCTTCGAGAGCGATCCCAACACTCGCGCGTCGTTCGAAAAGCTCGCGAACGCCGGCGTGCCGATCCGACTCCGCTACAATCCGCGGGATTTCCCCGAGATCATGCACTGGAAGTGCGGCATCTTCGTCGGACAGGGCAAGGCGAGCCTCGGGTCTGGCAACTGGACGAGTTTCGAGCTCAACCCCGTCAGCACAACGAATTTTAAGGACGAGTCGGTGATGATCACCGACGATGCGTCCCTCGTGCAGGCGCTGATGACGAAGTTCGATCAGTTCTGGGCCGATACGACGTATTTCATGGACTGGCCCGACGCATATAAGCGCGAAACCGGCGTCACGTGGACAGGGACAAGGCCGATGACGGTCGATCGCACACGTCTCGTCGTCCCCGATTACCCGACTAACAATTTCACCTGGGGACAGGGGATTGGCAGTCATGGCTCCGATGGACCGAACATCATCCCCACGCTGATCAACGAGATCAACCTCGAGAATACGGCCATCGATATGGTGAGCTACCGCCTGACGGTGCCGACGGTCACCGACGCTCTCATTAATAAAAAGAAGGCGGGCGTACCGGTGCGCGTGTTCGTGGAACCAACTCAATATCGCAACGCCGGGTTTCCGGAGTACTGGCTCGTCGGCAACGAGACCGACAAATTATGGGCCGCGGGCATCCCGATCAAGATCCGCACGCACGACGGCATCACGCACATGAAGACGTTGATTACGTCGCGCGCCGCGCTCCTTGCCTCCTCCAACTACACGAAGAACTGGCAGCGGGACCATAACTACTACATCACGGCAGCGGAGAAACCGACGCTCTACATGTCGATGAAGGACGAGTTCGAACGGATGTGGAACGATACGGCAAACTACACCGATTTCTATCCGTTGAAGCCGAACGCCCCCGGGCTCAGCGCGCCCGGGACCGGAGCCATCGACGTGTCAACGCTCCCGAAACTTGAATGGAAGCAGACGCCGTGGGCGGTCACGTTCGACGTATATCTCGGAACCAGTACGAGCAACATGACGAAGGTGGCTCGCGTCAACGCGACGCTCAACGAGAATCCACCGTCGAAATACTCCTACACGGTGACCCAGGCGCTGCAGCCCTCGACGAAGTACTTCTGGAAAGTGGTGTCGCGGACGTTTGCCACTGACGTCGACCCGACGCTGATCGCAACGTCCTCCACGTTTTCGTTCACAACCGGCGCCGGCACGGGCGGCGGCGGTGGTTCCGGTCCGTACACCGGCTCGCCAGTGGCCCTGCCGGGCACAATCGAGGTTGAGAACTTCGACAAGGGCGGCAGCGGCGTCGCCTACAACGACACGACATCGTCGAACCAGGGCGGTCAGTACAGAACCACGGAGGCCGTCGATATCGAGGCGACGTCGGACACGGGCGGCGGCTACGACATCGGCTGGACGGCGGCTGGCGAGTGGCTGAACTACACCGTGAATGTCGCGACGGCTGGCACCTACACTATCGAAGCGCGCGTGGCGGCGTCCGGCGCCGGTGGCACGTTCCATATCGAAGTCAACGGTGTCGACAAGACCGGCCCGATGACTATTCCCAACACCGGTGGGTGGCAGACATGGACGACGATTTCTAAGTCCGGTGTCAACCTCAGCGCCGGTCCTCAGATATGGCGGTTCGTCATTGACAGCGCCGGCACGGTCGTGGGGAACATCAACTACTTCCGCGTCTCTTCAGGTGGAGGCGGCGGTCCTGTGACGTCCACGCCGTACGGAGGGACTCCCGCGCCGGTCCCGGGCACGATCCAAGCCGAGAACTTCGACGAGGGAGGCGCCGGTGTCGCATACTCCGATACGTCCGTGGCAAATCAGGGCGGAAAGTATCGGACAAGTGACGGCGTTGACATCGAGACCACGTCGGATGTTGGTGGCGGCTACGATGTGGGCTGGATGTCTGTCGGCGAGTGGTTGAAGTACACCGTCAACGTTACGGCGGCCGACACCTACGACATCGAGTTCCGCTTAGCGTCCTCAGGTGGAGGGGGAACATTCCATCTGGAGATCGACGGTGTCAACGTGACGGGTCCGGTGTCGGTGCCGAACACTGGCGGATGGCAGACATGGACGACCGTCAGGAAGACGGGCGTCAACCTGAATGCCGGCGCGCAGGTCTGGCGCTTCGTTGCCGATAGTGCCGGCGGAACCGGCGCCTTCGCGAATCTCAATTACATCCGAATTGCGGCTCCCGCCAGTGGCGGACCGGCCCCGTTTGGCGGCTCGCCGACTGCACTCCCGGGGACGATCCAGGTCGAAAATTTCGACGAGGGAACCGCGGGTGTGGCGTACGCGGACAGCACCGCCGGCAACTCTGGAGCAACCTACCGCTCGACCGATGTGGATATCGAAAAAACGTCGGATACGGGAGGGGGATACGACCTCGGATGGGTCGCCGCCGGCGAATGGCTGCGCTATACAGTCAGCATCGCAACAGCTGGCGCATACGACATCGACATTCGCGTGGCTTGCAGCCACGCGGGAGGTACGTTCCACATCGAAGTCGACGGGACGGACGTCACCGGGCCCATCCTGGTGCCGAACACCGGAGGATCGCAGGCGTGGCGCACACTGCGGGTTCCGAACGTGACCTTGTCTGCCGGACCGCAAGTCTGGCGCCTGGTGATGGACACCAATGGCTCGACGGGCGGGGTCGGGAACTTCAACTGGCTGCAAGCAACGCTGCGGTAACACGCGTTCAGATGCGCGGGTGAAGCGGCCGCCGATTTTCGCCGCTTCGCCTTGAGCTTCGATGGCGCCGAAGAGGGGTCACACGTGGGCGCGGTGGACGTCGCTGAAGCATCCGATCTGTTCGTGCCGGCGGCGGGCGACTGGGGCCGGATGGCTGTGACGCGCACGCGCGGGCCTCGGTGATGGCACCGTCCTACCGGACGTCCTCTAAAACGCTTACCTTCGTCGTCCTCGCCATCTGGCTGGCTCTCGTCGTCTTTACCACGAGCCGGCACGAGTTCTGGCGTGACGAGGTCCGCGCGCTGACTCTCGCGCGAACCGCGACATCGCCGTTCGATCTTTACGAGTTGATCCGGGATGACGGCCATCCGGTCCTCTGGTATCTGCTCCTCTTTTGTGGCACGTCCGTCGTGAATACGCCGCTCGTGCTCCCGATTACCAGCGTACTGATCGCGTTCGCCGCAGTAGCGCTGTTCATGTGGCTCGCCCCGTTTCCCTGGTGGTTCCGGTGCGTCTTTATCTTCGGCGCGCTTCCCGCGTTCGAGTATTCCGTGATGGCGCGAAACTACGGGATCAGCATGCTGCTGTTCTTTCTCGCCGCCCTCCTTTACCGGACGCGGACGACGCATCCGTTCCGCCTGGCGTTCATCCTTGCCTTGCTGGCTAACACCAACGTCCACTCGGCGATTCTCAGTTGCCTCGTCGCAGCGGTATGGGCCTGGGACATCGTCGTCGATCAGAAGAGGGGCGTGGTCCCGGTCGAGTACTCCCGCTACCTGCCATTTGCGGTTGTGGGTGCCGGCGTTCTGTTGTGCCTCCTTTTCACCATGCCGCGCGAGAACACGATTTTGACGCCCGTACGCGGCTCGGAAAGCATTGGCCAGATCGGGGCGGCGCTGCGCGGCGCCGTGCTCAGGCCGGACCTGACGTTCTCCGAACTCATCCCGTTGTGGTTGCGTCCAAAACTTGCCGTGCTGATGTTGTACGGCGCAATTGTCGGCCTCGTCAGCCGTCGGAGTCTCTTGCTGGCAGCGTTGGGGGCACAGATCACGTTTGGCGTGTTCTTCCGCGCCGTCTATCCAGGCTGGTACCGCCACCAAGGGCTGTATCTCGTATTTCTTGCGTTCCTTTACTGGGTGTACATCGAATCAGCACCGCCGCGAACCCGGGCCGGCTTCGAGGGGTTGATGTTTCAAGGCGGCCTCTATGGAGCCGTGCTGGTCCTCGTCCTGACGCAACTGAGTCGAACACCCCAGTTGGTCCGCGCTGACATCATCGGGGCGAGAAGCTCCAGCAAAGCATTTGGCGAATTCTTGAATGATTCGACGCAGTTCCAGAACGCGGTGATCGTGCCCGAGCCGGACTATAAGATGGAGTCGCTGCCATACTACGCCGGCAACCAGATTTATCTGCCCAGAGAGGGCCGGTTCGGGAAGACAGTGTCCTGGACAAGCGCTTCAAAAGCGCACCTGACACTCGGCGAGTTGTTGCAGGCGGCGCGCGACGTCAGGAGTCGAACAGGCAGCCCCGTGCTCATCGTGCTGGAGCCCCTCAATCTGGATGGCGGCCCTGGAGAGCAGAAGTACATGTACGGGAAGGTCTTCTCGTGGACTGCCGCCGAGGCAGAGAAGTTCCGGAACGCGACGACGCTGCTGCGTGATTTCGATGCGTCTGAAGGCGACGAGGATTACAGGGTCTTCCTCCTCGCTGGAGCTGATCAGGCGACCGGGCGCCGCGCCGGCCGCGTCCTGTCCTCCGCAGCCGCGCACCAGATCACCCCTCTTCACGTGCCGTTCTACAGCGCGCCTCCGCCCGGCTTCTCACTGCGTTCGGTCAGCAGATGAAGCGTCCTCTTTGGAATCTGATCACTGGGACGGTGACCCGTTACGTGCTGCTGTTCGTCAACATCGCGATCGGCATCTTCCTGATGCCGTTCACGATGCACCATCTGGGCAAGCCACAGTACGGGCTGTGGATGCTGGTCACGTCGCTGACCGGCTATCTGCAGTTGCTGGATCTCGGATACGGCAACGGGCTCGTGCGTCAGGTGACCCAGGCCGATGCACGCGGCGACGACGAGGGCATGAACGGCGCCCTCAGCACGTTCCTTTTCGTATATCTCGGCATAGGGGCGGTGGCGTTCGGGGCGGTTGTGATCCTCGCCTCGTTCGCGCTGCCCCGATTCCCCAACCTTTCTCCCGACGAAGTCAGGACCGCGCGGCTCGTCTTGTTGATTGTGGGCGCGCGCGCGGCGATCGCCTTTCCGATGAGCGTGTTCGGATCGATCACGACGGCACGGCAGCGATTCGCACTGACCGGATCGATTGCCATCGTCGTTGCGCTGGTGCAGGGAGCGGCAACATACCTGCTGCTTCGCGCCGGGTACGGACTGGTCCCGCTGGTGAGCGTGACAACTCTTCTCGCCATCGCCAGCTACGGCGCGTACATTGCCGCGGCGATTCTGACGTTTCCAGGCCTGCGATTGTCGCCTCGTCGCTTCAGTGTCGGCCAGGCGCGCGAGGTTACGAGCTTCAGCCTCTACCTCTTTTTGATCAGCCTGGCGATTCAGTTCGGATACAACATCGACAATGTCATCATCGCCGCGTTCGCCGGCACGAGTGCCGTGGCCGTGTATGCGATCGCATTCCGGCTAGCGGACTATCAGCGTCAACTGTGCAATCAGTTCAACGGCCTGCTCTTCCCCGTCGTGGTGCGATTCAGTGCAGCTGACGAGGTCGACTCGCTCCGGGCCACGCTCGTCGACGGGACACGAATCGCGTTCGGGTTGATCACCGGGGTCACACTGTGTCTCGTGACGTTCGCCGATCGGCTCGTAGCCGTCTGGATGGGGCCCGGCTTTGCGGACAGCCTTCCGGCGCTTTACGTGCTGGCAGCCGCGGGAACCGTGCTGGTGGCCGCAGGTCCGCTTGGCAACCTGCTGCTCGCGCGCGGACGGCATCGAGTCGTGGCGTTCTCGTGCCTCGGCGAAGCTGTCCTGAACCTGGTGTTGAGCATCTGGTTGGTTCGACGCTACGGCATTGTCGGCGCGGCGGTGGGAACAGCCGTTTCCGTGACGATTTCGAACGTGCTGGTGCAGATGCCGGCCGCCTGTCGACTGCTCGATATGCCGATCGGTGCGTTCCTGCGACGGATATCCGCGCCGGCACTCATCGCGCTCGCACCGGGCGTCGCGGCGGCCTGGCTGCTCAGAACCACGGCGTCGCCATCGACGTTCGTCGAGATCGTGATCGCCGGAGCGATCGTCGGCCTGGTTTACGTCGCCGCGTTTATCGGGCTGGGGCTCGATCGCATTGATCGGCTTCGTTACTTCGGGCGTATGCGACGCGTCAACCCCCAGCCAGTGGCACCGGGCGTCGCTTCCTGAATCGCGCCCCGCTCACCTCGCCACGTTCGCTCACGCTATCGCGTAAAGGTCACTCCGGAACTGACGGACGTGCCTCCCGATCCGATCGCGGCAACCGCCGCCACGTAGGTCCCCGCAGAAAGATTGCTGAAGAACGCCGGCTGGCTCGCGGTGATGTCGCCATTGGCAGCGGGCACGGGTTTGCCGAGGTTCACCTTCGCCACCGGCGTCGCCGTGTTCGGGTTTGCTCCATTGGCGAAGACCCGGAGCTCGTAGCTCGTCACCAGCGTCGCATGGTCAGCTGATTTCTGGAACACGATGCCCGTCGGTGGACTGCTCGCGGCGGTGACCGTGATGGTTGCCACCGCCGACGCGGCGTTGGCTCCGTCGCCGTCATAGGCGATCGCGCGAAGCGAGTAGGTGCCGGCCGGCACTCCGGTCCAACTGAACGAGTATGGAGATGTCGTATCGGTATTAAGCAGCGTCGTGCCTGAATAGAACTCCACCCGCGTCACCGCTTTGTCGTCCGACGCGGACGCGGTGAGCGCCACGCTGGCGGGGGCGGTGTACTGCGTACCGTTGGCCGGCGCAGTCAAGCTCACCGCCGGTGGCTGATTGACCGGTGTTGTGGCGCAGCGGTCGATCGACGCCTGATCGAATACGACGCCGTCGGTCCGAACCGCTTCCACGGTCATGACGCAGCCGGTGCCCGCCGTGATCCGTGTGTAGTGGTTGGTTGACGCCGCCGCCGCTGTCCATGTCGACGTGCCGACCGGATAGAGAGCAGCGCCTCCTCCGCCGGTCACCACGTAGGTCACCGGGCTGCCCGTCGTGACGAATTCGCGCCACGGCTTCGATCGCTCGTAGTCATGATCGTGGCCGTTCAGCACCAGGTTCACTCCTCGCCGTTCGAAGATAGGTGCGAAGGCCTGTCGGACATCGAGGCTCGATCCGTGTTCCGAGCCCGAGCTGTACGGCGGTCGATGGAAATACACGACGCGCCAGGGCTGCGTGGTCGCCGCCAGATCGGCATCGAGCCAGGCGAGCTGCGCCTGGCGGCGAGCCGTGTCGATGAACGCGTGTTCGGTGTCGAGAGCGACGAAGTGCACGGGACCGTAATCGAAGCTGTAGAACCGTTCCGCATTGTCGGGATAGGTCGTGGTCGCTCCCTGTTCCGGCAGCACGAACACGTCGCGGTACGCCTGCGCGAATCCGATTTCGTCGTCGTGGTTGCCAATTGACGGGTAGAGCGGACGCGATCGCATCCACGAATACACGCCGAATAGCCAGTTGTCGTACTGCGTATAGCTCGCCCCGCCCACCAGATTGGCATTGCCGTACGCGACATCGCCTGTGTGCAGCGCAAGATCGAATGTGTCTGCCGCCATTCGCGCTGCGAGCTGGGTCTGTGCCGTCGAACCAACACCGCTGTCGCCAAACGCGATGAACCGAACCGTACCGGTGCCGTCGCGGGGAGCCGTCGTAAACGTGTCCTGACCGGGCGTCGCATCGACGCCGCCCATGAGAATGTCGTAGGTGTACTTGGTCGTGGCACTGAGACCGGTGAGGTGAGCTTCGTATTGCGTGAAGTCGTACGCCAGTCCAGTCTCCGAACCAGGGAAGAGACGAGCCTGGGCCGTCACGGACGACGAGGCGCCGCCGGCCGCTGCGTAACGAACCTGACCCGTACCGGGGCTCCGGGTTGTCCACACCACCACTGCGCTGAGATCCGTGACCTGCTGCAGGTACGGTCCCCGCATGATGCCCGACTCGCTCGGGGCCGCTACCTGTAGCCAGTTGAAGTTGCCGACGGCGCCAGTGGAACCGTTCGTGTCCATCACCAGGCGCACTGACTGGGAACCCGCGCTCAAGACGATCCCCGTCTTGATAATCGTCGTCCAGGTCTGCCACCCGCCGGTGTTCGGGACCGTCAACGTCCCGGTCTTGTCGGCGCCGTTCACTTCGATGTGGAACTTACCGCCCGCGCCGCCCGACGCGACGCGCACGTCGACGTCATACGTCCCGGCCGTGGCGACCGTCACCGTATAGTTCAGCCACTCGCCGGCAGCGGTCCAGCCGACATAGTAGCCGCCGCCGGAATCGCTGCTGGCTCCAATATCTACACCCGTCGAACGATATTTTCCGCCGGAGTTCGTCGTCGAACTATCGACGTAGCTAACACCGGCGCCCCCTTCATCGAAGTTCTCTGCCTCTATTAATCCAGGCAACGAGACGGGAACGCCGCCGTACGGCGAGCCGCCCGGCACGCCGACGCGGATGTAATTGATGTTGCCGACCCCACCCGTCGCCCCGTTGCTATCCATGACGAGACGCCATGTCTGCACCCCCGCCGGCAGGTTGACGCCAGGCTTGCGAAGCGTCTTCCACGTCTGCCACGCACCTGTGTCGGGGACGGGGATCGGACCTGTGACGTCTGTGCCATTCACCTCGAGGTGCAATGTGCCTCCTGCTCCCGCCGAGGCCACTCGAAAATCCACGTCATAGGCGCCTGCTGTACTCACGTTGACGGTGTACTTCAACCACTCGCCGGCTCCTACCCAGCCGACGTCATAGCCACCGCCGGAGTCGGATGTCGTTTCGATATCGACTGCGGTATTTCGATACTTCCCCCCGGAATTAGCGGTGGTGTTGTCAACGTATGCCTGGCCCGCGCTACCGTCGTCGAAGTTCTCGGCCTGCAGGATGCCTGGCAATGCGGCGGGCGTTCCCCCGTACGGCGCCGTCGACGAGGACGCGGTGGCGGTCGCTCGCAGGTAGTTGAAATTGCCCACGGCCCCACTCGATCCGTTCGTGTCCATGACGAGGCGCCAGACCTGTTGCCCGGCAGCGAGTGTGACGCCGGTCGTTGTCACCTGCGTCCACTTCTGCCAACCGCCTGTGTTCGGTATGCTCAACGTGCCGGTCTTGTTCGCGCCGTTCACTTCGAGATGAAAGGTTCCGCCTGTTCCCGAAGAGGCGACGCGGAACGCGATGTCGTACGTTCCGTCGGCGGCAACATCGACCGTATAGTTGAGCCATTCGCCAGCGGCTGTCCAGCCGACGTCATAGCCGCCGTTCGTGTCGGATGCCACCTCGATGTCAACATCGCTCACCCGATATTGGCCTCCGGAATTACCCGCGCTGTTGTCGCGATAGGCCACACCGTTCGCGCCATCGTCAAAGTCTTCCGCCTGAATAGTACCCGGCAGCGATGCGGCAGCCGCCATCGCGTATGCGGATGGAACGGCAGTCCAGCGTAGTCCTCTCCGATTACTGGAGGATGTCAGTCCGGTGAATAGAATCGCGAACGTCAGTGTAACAATCGCCGCGGACCAGAACCGACGGCTGGAAAATTGATGAGGCATGACTCTCCGGATTTGGATACAGAAGAGCGCGGTGCTCGATACGTATCCAGAAAAAAATACTTGTGAAAATCGAGCTGTCTGGAAGCGCGTGCGATCGTGCAGATTGAAGGTGATAACTGTCCGGCTATCGCGTCGATCTTGGTGCTTCAATGCGAAGAGCGACTGCTGCTAGGAACGTGCCGCTGCGACCTCTGCTTTTCTGCGATTTGCACAATTCGCAGCTCAGTCCTCTTAGCACGAGGAACGACGGCACGTTCTTAGCAGTCTCTCTGCGCGGCCCGACCGTAACGGGGAAAAGATCGGGGATGTGTGATACACAATCGTTGGAATAGGAAACGAATTGCCCGCTTCCGTTTCGTCGGACTTGTAGTCCTCGCGTATTTTCCCTTCGCCGCTCGCGTCAACGCCGATCCGGTCGCTCTCCAGTGGCCACAGCCTCAAGGCAAAGGCAGCAGCATTGCCATCACCTACAGCTATGCGAATCTGCTCGACGGAACGTTTCTCCTAATCAAACCGGGGGAGTTGCGTGCGGCCACCGAGGAAGCTCTCCGCGTCTGGGCCAGCTATGCGCCGCTGCACTTCATCGAAGTGCCCGACTCCGGCGACGTCATCTCGGATCAGCCGTACGCGGCCGAGGGAAATCCGCAGATTCGCTTCGGTCATCACGTTCTGTCCGAATTGGCGCACGCCTTCTACCCCGGAACAGACGGGTTGTCAGGGGACGTGCACTTCGCATCGGGCATCCCCTGGACGATTGGCGACGGCAACTGGAACTATCTCGAAGCGGTGACCCATGAATTGGGGCACGCGTTGGGGCTGGTCCACGAACTGGACGAAATCGCAGTGATGAACCCATCGTATCCCGCGCATCGCTTCAACCGGCTCGGTAGCGCGCACCTGTACCCCGCCGACATTCGACAACTGCAGGGGATTTATGGCGCGGGAGTTGGATCGGTCGAGCCGCTCAGCCCGGCACCCGAGCCGGGAACGTCGCTCCTCGTATTGACCGGTGTAATAACGCTCGCGCGTTCCCGACGACGTGAGCGGAAGGAAGCCGCGTCGTCAGCCGCGAATCCCGACAAATGACACCACCGGCTGCACGGCTTTCGCCAGCCGCGGCCTCGCATCCAGAAAGCGCCCGACCGCGATCTTGAAACGCGGGCTATGCGATTCGGGTGGCTGGACGAACGTGTAGTCGTGCGTATTGCGGAGCGTTTCCGGCAGCGTGGCAGTCAGCGTATCGGTGAAGGCAGCGTCGAGTGCGGTGGCGAGCTCCGTCAGCCCCAAACTGCGCGCCATATCCACGGACTGATTCAGCGGAGATCGGATGTACTCGCGCCGCTTCTCGCCGTTGCCGCAATAGAGCACCCCGAAGTCGAGGTGATCTTCGAGCTCGTTCGCGAGGCGAATGACCAGCACTTCGCGCTCGATCGCCGTCAACGTGTCGACACGCGCGCGAATCCCAGGGATGGTGTCTTTGTTCCAGTCGAATCGCGTGTAACGCGCGATGAGTTCCTCGACGTCCGTTCCGACTGCACGCCGCACCCTGGCTCGCCTGGCGTCAGTAATCCCACTGGTTCCGTCGCCGAAATCGCCAAACACATACGCCGCGTGGAGCAGCCCTGCGGTCACGACCTTTGGCGTTTGCCGGATCGATGCGAGGATGCTGGCCGTGCCGACCAGGTGTGCCAGCAAAGGCTTTCCCGAGCCTCGAAACGACGCGGGACACAGATGCATCGCCAGGTCGTAGCCAGCCCGGACCAGTGCCAGATCCTGTTCGGCGGCACCTGCGCGCCGCAATTGTGAGTACAACTGCAAGTTCGTCTGAGCGTAAGCTTCGCGCAACAGCATCTCCATATCAGCACCAACTCCGACTTCGGTAAACGATCTCTTTCCGCGCGTAACTACTTCCCCGCTGCACTCGCCGCGAGATGCTTCGCGCCCGCCGCGGTCCAAAAGTCAGGAAGAGGACGCGGCTGCGGCGTCTCGCTTCCCATGAAAAACACGATATTCGGTGTGGAACAGCTGCCCACTCCGGCCAGAGACTGAAAATCGCTCTGCGCCAGCGATCGAAGAAGGCACGTAATCGGCGTCACTCGCGTGTCGTATCCGTGCTCAATCGCGGGTGAGCGTACCGCGAACAGTGTCGAGTACATGTCCGCATAATCGGACGGGCTGGGCTCGACCGGTGCGACCGTCGTCGGATCGACCAGGCTGATTCGTGATCCGTGATCGCCCTGGACGATGATGATGGCGTCTTGACGGAGCGACGGCGGAATCGCGGCGATGAGCGCGTCGACTTTCTTCTGCGCACAGAGGATTTGTTGAAAGTACCCGCGGTAGCGCTCCGCGCGTCCCTCGGGAACATTCATCATGCCCCCCGGAACATTGGCCCGATCGTAATCGCTTCGCGTGAGCCAGTTGCTGGCCCGGGGCTGTTCACAGCTGGCGTTATACACGTAGGGATAATGCGGCAGCAGGAAGTGGGCGAACACAAACGTTCCACGCTGTGCCTTCGAGAGCTCGTCGGCGACGGCGTCGAACATCGGCATCGTCCCTACCGGAGCAGGGGTTCCCTGCTCCCAGTTCCATTTCGGCAAGTTGATATTCGCGTGGAGCAGCCGCAGCCGCGTCGTTTGGTATTTTTCCTTGCCCCGTGAGTACGCTTCTGACTGTCCCAGAAACGTGCCGCCGATAATCGCGAGCTTCGTCGTCACCGGAACATTCAGACGCGGCAGCATGTCCAGTGAGCTCGTCGAGTAGGTGCGGCACGTCGCGACGCCGTTCTCCGGACACAGATCAATGAAGGTCGATTGATGAACGCGCACTGTGTAGCCGAGGCTGGCCATCTGCTCGAAATAGCGGTTTCGCGCCAGATGGTAATTGTTGTCGGATGAATCAGCGGTCATCACATCCGGCGCGAAGTGCGTCGGGGACAGGTTCAGCAGCTCCGGGATCGACCACATTGTTTTCGGGTATTCGCTGTACGCCTTGCCGAACAGCCGAAACCCGCGATCCGTGTAGAACGCCGCATACTGCTGCTTGAATCCTTCAGGCGCGAGATCGGTGGGAACACCTTCCGGGCCGATGTACTCGTCCAGAATCACATGTAAGACCAATGGCAGGTCGGTCCGCGTTGCGGCAGCTCCGCGCGTGGTCGGCGTTTTGTCCGGAGAGGCGGCCTGCGAGCGTGACGGCACAAAGGACATCGCCAATACCGTCGCCATCATCAGCGACACGATTCGGGCAGCGTGCCGCCGCAGGAACCACAACACGACCGACAGCGCAATGAATGCAAGTCCAAGCCGCTTCAGTCCCGGCTCGCGCGCCTGGATGTCGATGAAGAACGTCAGCAGTGCGGCCAGCGTCGCGACCATCAACGCCGGGGACAGAACCGACACGGCTCCCAGCAGCAGCGCCACCGCCGCAATCGCCAGCACGGCGAGAATCACTTCCGGGTTGGTGATGCCAAGCCGGTTGTACTCCAGGTAACTGGCGAACGGCGTGATCAGCAACAGGAATGGCGCAATGGACGCGCGCAGAATGCTGGTGAGGCCGGAGAGCCGAAGCGTCATGGTCAGCCTTCTTACTCTTTCTACGTACGCCGGCGATGTTGATTGTTTAGCGAGGCTCGCGCGCGCTGTCGTCATTCCGTCGTGTGAAGTAGGTCTTCATCCGTTCCCAATAGAGCCGGACCGTCGCTAACAACGCCACGACGCCACCCATCAGCAACTGGAGCGCCATACTGCCGGTACCAGGATCGAGATAGGCCTTCAGGCCGCCAGATAGATGGGAGATGAACAAGAACATTGCGACGAACAGTGCGACATTAATCACGCGCATTTACAGCCTCCATCGGAACGATTGCTGGGAGTTCCGGTGACGGAACTCTGCCTCTCGAGCGGCTGAGCGTCGCAAGAACGTTGCCGATGCAACAGAATGGAAACTGCGGGTGTTTTGCCTCAGCCCTGAATTTGCATAGACCTCAGCTGAGGCGCGTGCTACGCCAGATGAGCATCCCGGAGTCCACTTTGAGAAAGTGGAGGGCTCTTTTGGGCACGCAAGGAAGCAGAACGAGGACCTGATGACACAGCTTGCTCCGACACCGGCGCGGCCGATACCACGAATGGATACGCCGGTCGCCGACGTCCAGCCCCACCCCGCATCATTTCGGGATCCCGCTGGATTCATTTTCCTGCGGGATGGCGTCGTTTACCGGCAGATCAATCCCGCGGCGCGCGGTGATTACGAGCGCCTGCTCGCTTCCGGGTTATACGAGGCGCTGGTGAAAGCGGGCGACTTGGTACGGCACGAAGAAGATGACCTTGGTCTGTCCCCGGACGGCTTGGCGTTTCGCGTGATCCGGCCCGACCGTATCAGTTTCATCTCCTACCCGTACGAGTGGTCCTTCAGCCAGCTCAAGGATGCAGCGCTGCTGACCTTGCGGCTGCAGAAGACCGCCATCGCCCACGGCATGGCATTGAAGGACGCGACACCGTATAACGTCGCGTTCTCGAACGGGCGTCCAATCTGGATCGATACGCTGTCGTTCGAGGAGTTGAAACCCGAACCGTGGGTTGCGTACGCGCAATTCTGCCAGATGTTCCTCGCGCCGCTCGCGCTGATGAGCAAGGTCGACATCCGTTTACAGCAACTCCTCAAGTCCGGTATCGATGGAGTCCCGCTCGATCTCGCCAGCCGTCTGCTCCCGGCCAGTTCACGACTGCGGCCGGGGCTATTGATGCATCTGCACCTGCACGCCTCGGCCCAGCGGCGACTCGCCACGACCAACGGGTCGACGCTCGCAACCCGCTCTTCCAAACCTTTCAGCAAGAGCGCCCTCACCGGCCTGATCGACAATCTTGCGGGAACCGTGGCGCGTCTCGAGTGGGCAGGCGCGCGAACCACCTGGGGCAATTACTACGAAGCGACGAACTACACCGACGCGGCCTTCGCACATAAGCGGCGCATCGTCGAATCCGCCCTGGACCGGCTCAAGCCTGCTAGCGTGTGGGATCTCGGGGCGAACGATGGAACGTTCAGCCGTCTTGCGAGCACGCGGGGAGTGCCAACGGTCGCGTTCGACATCGATCCGGTCGCGGTCGAACGCAACTACCGCCAGGCGGTGCGCGATAACGATCGCATGATCTTGCCGCTTCTCCTGGACCTGACCAATCCCAGCGGCAACTACGGTTGGGCAAACGAAGAGCGCGACGCGCTCGCGGATCGCGGTCCCGCCGATCTCGCGCTGGTCCTCGCGCTGGTGCATCACCTGGCAATCGGACACAACGTGCCGCTGGAGCGTGTCGCTGCCTATCTCGGGCGACTCGCGCGTGCCTTGGTGATCGAGTTCGTGCCGAAGGCCGATTCCCAGGTCCAGCGCCTGCTTGCGTCGCGCGTCGATATTTTTGCCAACTACACGCAGGAGGGATTCGAGCGCGCCTTTTCGACGGTGTTCACCGTCGAGCAAGTCATACCTGTGCAGGACTCCGTGCGGACCATCTACATCATGCGGCGACGTTCCTGAATCACTCTGCCGTACACGAGAACGCCCCCGGCTGCGCGCCGGGGGCGTTGTATCCATCTCGACGATGTGCCGTTAGCGAATCGTGAAATCGGCGAGAACGGCGGAATGGTCGGACTGTGACGATGACTTGACCCAGCATGCCGTCGGCGTCATCCGCGTTTCG
>Ga0222622_10000068_pt1 | contig 37124 bp, 30 predicted proteins | sample PLM2_5_b1metaG_FD_177335 | JGI IMG/M metagenome (GOLD analysis project Ga0222622, IMG submission 177335) | Groundwater sediment microbial communities from an aquifer in East River, Colorado, USA - PLM2_5_b1 | ecosystem: Environmental > Terrestrial > Soil > Riparian zone | place: USA: East...
GCCAACCTCGCAGCGCTGAATAATCGCGCCAAGGTGGCGCACGATTCGATTAACTACTTCCCCCCGTCGGCAAGTCAGGCCTGTCGCATCGGCTTCTTCAGCGACTTGAGCGGGCCCGCTCTTCCATGGGATCAGGTCGAGTTGAGCCAGTCGCGTGCCTGCCTCGGCCGTCTGTATTTCAAGGTGCCGGGCGGAATCCAATACGGCCAGCACTGGCTCAACGTGAAGTTCGCGAACAGCGTGGTGCGCGTCCCCTTCCGAATCTTCACCAAGGAAGAAGAAAAAACCGCCGACAAGAACTACAAGGACATCAGGAAGCAGGTTCAGGAAGCGTTCAAGCCGCCGAAGAAAAAGACCTAGCTTACCGCTGCTCGATCGGAAGCACCGTTTGCGGATACGGCGGGCCGATGTAGTCCGTGCGTGGACGAATCAGACGATTGTTGGCGTACTGCTCGAGGCAGTGCGCCGTCCATCCCGCGATTCGGCTGACGGCAAAAATCGGAGTGAACAAATCGATCGGAATACCCAGCGTGTAGTAGGTCGAGGCTGAGTAGAAGTCGACATTCGGATTCAGCTTCTTCTCTGCCTTGACCAGGTTCTCGATCCGCTGCGACATCTCGAACCAGCGGGTGTTCCCGGCGCGCTCGCCAAGTTCCTTGGACATCCGGCGCAGATGTGTCGCACGCGGATCTTCCGTTCGGTAAACGCGATGGCCGAACCCGGGGATCTTGATCTTCTTCGCCAGCTTCGTCCGAATCGCCTCGTCGACGCGCTCGGGCGGAGCGTCAGGACCAATCTCAATCAGCAGCCGCATCACGTCCGCATTCGCGCCACCATGAAGCGGTCCTTTGAGCGTGCCGATGGCGGCGACGATTGCCGAGTACAGGTCGGTGAGCGTCGCGGCAGCGACGCGGGCCGCGAACGTCGACGCATTCAGCTCGTGATCGGCGTGCAGGACGAGGGCCACGTCGAACGCATGCACCGACAAGGCGTTCGGACGAGTGCCGGTCAGCATGTAGAGGAAATTGGCGGCGTGCCCGAGCGCCGGGTCCGGCTGAATCGGTCCGCCGCCAGCCTTCATGCGTCCGTATGTTGCGACGATGCTGCCGAGCTGTGCGGTGAGCCGGACGGCCTTTCGATAGTTCGCTGAGGGCGAATTGTCGCCAGCGGCCGAATCGTACTGACCCAGCGCAGAGGTCACCGTTCGCAACGTGTCCATGCCGTCCGCGGCTGGCAACTGATTCATCAGCCGGAGAACCGGCTCGGACAACCGCCGCTCCGCCGCGAGCTGCGACTGAAGATCTCCCAGTTCGGCGCGATTGGGAAGCCTGCCGTGCCACAAGAGATAGCAGACCTCTTCAAACGACACCGCGCGCGCAAGGTCGTGAATGTCGTAGCCGAAGTACGCGAGCACGCCGCGGTCGCCATCGAGGTAACAGATCGAGGAGGACGCCGCTACCACGTCCTCCAGCCCGGCCTTCGGCTTCGCTTCCGTCGTCATGAAGGAATGATATCAGGAAGGCTTAGGGCTCAAGGCTTAGGGCTCAGGGCGTGAGCGGGCTCAAGGGTTTCCTTGAGCCTTGAGCCTTAAGCCTTGAGCCTATTTCGCCACTTCCGGCGTCTTGAGCATGACGCTCTCGCCGGTGAACTGCTGGAGAATCGAGAGGAGTCCGGTGTAGAGGAAACCAATCTGGAACAGCATCAGGAACGGGAGCGTCGCGTAGATTTGATTCACCAGGGCGTAGAACACGGTGGCGGTGAAATACAAACCCAGCGCGAGTTCGATGAGCGGCTGCACGCCGACCGACTGGTGATATTTCTTGCCGACCCATTCGTCGCTGTCCTGTTCGATGCCGTACTTCGGCGTGCGCGTAAATTCGCTCTCCTTGTGAAAGAGCGCTTCGATCACGGCGCGCGTGTTGTTGACCGACAGGCCGATGCCGATGGACATCAAGAACGGCAGATACTTCAACCGCTGACGCCAGTCCGTATAGAGCTCGCGCTGCGCCTTGACGTAGAAGACGGCAATCGAGGCGGTGGCCGCACAGAACAGCGGCACATCGATGATCAGCATCTCCGTCCAGCCCATGTTGTAGCGCACCCACATCGCCGGGAACATGAGGATCGAGAGCAGCGACATCAACAGGTAGTTGAAGTTCGCGGAGAGATGAAAGAACGCTTCGGCCTTGACGCCGAACGGCTGCTTGGAGCGGAGAATCCGCGGCAGCAGCTTCATGCAGGTCTGGATCGATCCTTTCGCCCAGCGATGCTGCTGCGACTTGAACGAGTTCATCTCCACCGGCACTTCGGCGGGCGACACCACGTCTGGCAGAAACACGAATCGCCAGCCCGCCAGCTGCGCGCGGTAACTCAGATCGAGATCTTCGGTCAGCGTGTCGTGCTGCCAGCCGCCGGCTGATTCGATGGCTTCCCGGCGCCAGACACCAGCCGTGCCGTTGAAGTTGAAGAAACACCCGGCGCGATTTCGCGCGCCGTGTTCGAGCACGAAATGCGCGTCGAGCAGGATCGACTGGATCTTGGTGAGGAGCGAGTAGTCCTGGTTGATGTGGCCCCAGCGTGCCTGAACCATCCCGATCTGTCGATCGGTCGCAAAATAGGGCAGCGTGCGCTTCAGGAAATCTTTGGGCGGAATGAAATCGGCGTCGAAGATGGCGATGAACTCGGCGCGTGACTCCGCCAATCCCGCTTCGAGCGCGCCCGCCTTGTATCCTTTTCGGTCAACGCGGTGCATGTAGCGGATATCGAATCCGCGCAGCGCATGCCGCCGCACCGCCAGCTCGGCGATTGACGTCGTTTCGTCTGTGGAATCGTCGAGGACCTGAATCTCCAGCAACTCTTTGGGATAATCGATTTCACAGACCGTGTCGATCAATCGATCCGCAACGTACATCTCGTTGAAGATCGGGAGTTGCACCGTCACGCGGGGGAGATCTGTCAGTTCCGGCGGCGCCGCAGGCGCCTGCTGCTTGTGTTTCGTGTAAAGATACACAAGGTAATAGCGGTGCCACCCGTAGATGGCCAGGATGCTGAGAACAAAGAAATAAAGGACGAGAATCAGCGTCTCAACAGGCGTCATATAGGGATGAATCCGTCACGCAATCCAAACGATAATATTACAGCTCTGCTGTTCGCCAGATCAACGGCGGCGCCCCGTATCCCCAATTCATGAACCGGCTTCAGCTGCGGGCGCTGCTCGATCAAGTGCAATCGGGAACGCTGACGCCCGAGTCGGCTCACGACCAACTCCTACAATATTTGCGCCACTCGCCGTTCGAAAATCTCGAGTTTGCGCGCATCGACCACCATCGCAGCGTCAGGCAGGGCTTCCCAGAAGTCATCTACGGCGCAGGCAAAACTCCCGAGCAGATCGCCGCGATTTCAGAGCGTATTGTCGCCGCCGGCCAGAACCTTCTTGTCACGCGCACGAACGCGGAAGCCTTCGACGCGGTCCGCCGCCGCGTGCCAGCTGCATCATTTCACGAACACGCGCGAACCATTACACTGCGGACCTCGGAACTGCCGGCCGGACGGGGAACAATTCTCGTCGTGGCGGCTGGCACGGCCGACCTGCCGGTCGCTGAAGAAGCAGTCATTTCCGCAGAAATCATGGGCAATCGCGTCGAGCGTCTCTACGACGTCGGCGTGGCCGGGTTGCATCGGCTCCTCGCCGAGCAGACCCGTCTGAACGCCGCGCACGTCGTGATCGTTGTCGCCGGAATGGAAGGCGCGCTGCCAAGCGTTGTGGGTGGCCTGGTCGATGTGCCGGTAATTGCGGTACCCACGAGTGTGGGGTACGGGGCGAGTTTTGGCGGGATTACCGCGCTTCTTGGGATGTTAAATAGTTGCGCCAGCGGCATTTCCGTCGTCAATATCGACAACGGGTTCGGCGCAGCGGCGGTGGCCAGCGCGATTAACCACCTGCCCTAGGCAACTGAGCCTTGTCGAATCGGATTTCCTTACGCTATAGTTAAGGATTGCCCTGTCCCCCGCGGCAATCTTCCTAGTAGTCACCCCGATGCATGCTGGCGCCCTGAGGGCCCTCGAATTCGATCGCATTGTCGAGGCGGTTTGCCGCTACGCGCTCACTCCACAAGGATTGCAGCGTCTGGCCGCGCTTCGCCCGGCCGTCGATCCGCAGGACGTCGCCAGTCTCTTGTCGGCAACCACTGAGACGGTCCGCTTTCTCGCCGACAACCACATCGCGCTGCAGGCCACGGCGGAACTCGAATCGATCGTCGATGCGGTCGCGGTTGAAGGCAGTGCCCTCGGCTCCCTGCATCTGCTGGCGCTCGCCTCGTTCCTCTCGTCAGTTGAAACGAGCTGCGCCGCAATCCGTCGCGCCGGCAGTGCCGCGCCCTCGCTTCGACGAATTGCCGATCGATCCGCCTCCTTCGAATCCGAGATCGCCGACATCCGGCGCAAGATCGATCCGGCCGGCGAAGTGGTGGACGATGCGAGCCCGGACCTGAAGGCGATTCGCGAGCGGCTTCGCAAACAGAGGACGCGCCTTCGCGGCACCCTCGAGTCGTACCTCCGCGGCAAGGACACCTCGAAATACCTGCAGCAGCAGATCGTGACCGATCGGAACGGACGCTATGTCCTCGTCGTGCGATCGGAACATCGCGCGGCAATCCCCGGAATCGTCCATGGCAGTTCCGGAAGCGGAGCGAGCCTGTTTCTCGAGCCGCTCAGTACCGTTGAAATCAACAACGATATCGTCGCCCTCGAGCAGCAGGAGGCGGAGGAAGTCCGGCGCATTCTGCTCAACCTGACGACGTCGTTCCGCCGGCGCGGTGCAGATGTGTCGCGTACCGTGGACGCCGCAGCCGAACTCGACGTACTGCACGCACGCGCACGCTTCTCGCTGCTGGTCGACGGCGTCGAACCAGCCATTGCCGCTGACGGCCGCCTGGAATTGCGGGGCGCACGGCATCCGCTGCTCGTCCCCGAGGTGCGGCGTCATCTTGGCGTCGACGTTGCCGAGCCGGAGACGCCCGGTTCCCGAACCCCGGACCCCGGCTCCCGGAAATCCCCGGTGCCTGTGGACGTGGTCCTGATTCCCCCGGTCAGCGTGCTCGTCATCACAGGGCCGAACACCGGTGGCAAGACCGTCGCACTGAAGACGGCGGGGTTGTTGTCGCTGATGGCGCAGGCAGGGCTGTTGATCCCGGTCGCCGGGGGATCGCAGATTCCCGTTTACCGCTCGGTCTTCGCCGATATCGGCGATGAGCAATCGATTTCGGCCAGCTTGAGTACGTTCTCGGGTCACATCGCCAACGTGGTGTCGATGGACAAAGCCCTGGAACTGCCGTCGCTCGTGCTGCTCGACGAGGCCGGGGCGGGCACCGATCCGCTCGAGGGCGGCGCGCTGGCGATGGCGATCATCGATCATTTTCGCCGCCGCGGAGCGAGCGTCATTGCGACGACCCACTACGACTCGCTCAAGTCGTATGCGTCGACCACGGACGGCGTCATGGCGGCAGGTTTCGGCTTCGACCCGCAGACGTTCGCGCCAACCTACCGCCTGAACTACGGCGCTCCCGGGAGCAGCCTGGCGTTGGAGATCGCGAATCGACTCGGCCTGCCGGCCGACGTGATCCGGCAGGCGCGTGAGCATCGCACCGCGCGTGAAACGCAGCTGGCCGAACACCTGGCGAAAATCGAACGCGACATGCAGGCGCTCGAGCACGAACGGCGCCTGGCGGCGCGCGAGCGCGAGACGCTGGCCGAGGAAGCCGCGAAATTTCACCAGCGCGAGCAGGACCTGAAGAATCGCGAGGAGACGTTCCGGCGCAAACTGGACGAGCGCATCGAAGAACGGCTGCGCGACGCCCGTCGCGAGATCGACGACGTCGTGAACGCGTTGAAAGCCAGAACCGATGCGCTGGCGGCGGAAGCGGAACGACGCATGGCGCCGCGCCTGGTCACCACGGGTGATACCGGAACAGCGCGCGCGGAAGCCCGCGCGGCTGTCGAGGCAATTGGAGATCGTCTTCGCACGCCAGCGTCGACACCGGCGGAGCCGGCCGCGAGAACAGATCCGGAGCGGGCGCCATCGGTTGGCGATCGCGTCCTGGTTGGCGCATTCGGGCTCGAAGGGGTCGTCCAGGCGTTGCACGATCGCGAAGCCGAAGTGGATGTCCGCGGCAAACGGCTGCGCGCCAAGGTCGCCGAGCTTCGCGTCCTGGTTCCGGCCGCGGCCGCAGCCGTTCACCCCTCGCGCGTGCGCGTGAATGTCGATCTGCAGCCCCGCGAAGGGTCGCTGACCGAGCTGAATGTCATCGGCACACATACCGACGACGCCGTCGCGCGCGTGGAAAAATTCCTCGACGAAGCCATGCTCAGTGAGTTGAAATCTGTGCGGATTATTCACGGCTACGGCACCGGTCAACTGCGCCGCGCGATCGGCGAGTTCCTTCGGCTGCATCCGTATGTCGCGCACTTCGCCGCGGCTCCGGATAACCAGGGCGGCGGCGGAGTCACGGTGGTGGAGTTTAAAGAGTGAATCCGGAAATGCTGAAGGTTGCATGCTGAATGTTGAATGAAATCCGGTCTTCACATTTGGCACGTATTCAGCAATTACGACTTCAGCATTCAGCCTTCAGCATTCAGCGTTTTTAATGGCTCTCTTTCCCGCGTCATTCATCGACGACCTGAAGTCCCACGCGGATATCGTGCAGGTCATCCAGGAACGCGTCCCGCTGAAACGAAGTGGTGCGCAGTGGAAGGGCCTGTGTCCTTTTCACGGGGAGAAGACGCCTTCCTTCCACGTCAATGGCGAACGCGGGGTCTTCTACTGTTTTGGCTGCAGCGCCGGCGGAGACGTCATCAAATTCGTCGAGCTCTTTGACAAGTTGACGTTCCCCGACGCCGTTCGACAGCTGGCGGGGCGCTTCGGTCTTTCGATGCCCGAGCCCGAGCATTCGAAAGAGGAGGCGGATGGGCAGCGCGAGCGCGACTCGCTGCTGAAAGCCCACGAAGTTGCCGCCGCGTGGTTCCGTGAACAGCTTGCGACCCCCGCTGGTGCATCGGCGAGGCGAGAACTGAAGGAACGCGGGCTGGCTTCGGAGACGATCGAGTTGATTGGCGCGGGGTACGCCCCGTCCATGCGCGAGGGGCTCAAGACGCGCCTGCTGAAGGAGGGCTTCGCTCTGCCGCTCCTGTTCCGGAGCGGCCTGGTCGCGGAACGCGACCGCGGCACGGCGGTGGATCGATTTCGCAACCGCCTGATGATCCCGATTTGTCGCGACAATGGAGCGATTGTGGCATTCGGCGGGCGTGCGATGGACGCCGGCCAGCAGCCGAAATATCTGAATTCGCCGGAAACGCCGATCTACGTCAAGGGCCGCACGCTCTACGGTCTCCACCTGAGCAAGGGCTCGATGATTCGGGCGAAGCACGCGGTCATGGTCGAGGGGTATTTTGATTTCGCCCAGGCGTATCAGGCCGGGATCACGAATGTGGTCGCCTCGTCCGGGACCGCGTTGACGCCGATGCAGGCGAAGTTGCTGAAACGATTTGCCACGAAAGTCGTCCTCAACTTCGATCCCGATGCGGCCGGTCAGGGTGCGGCCGCGAGGTCATCCGAACTGCTGGTGGCCGAAGGTTTTCAGGTGAACGTGGCCATGTTGCCTCCGGGCGGCGACCCCGATACGTTCATCAGGAAATCAGGCGCGGCGGCGTACCAGGATACGCTCCGGAATTCGCGGCCCTACCTGGAATACCTGCTGGACCGCGCCTCTGCTGCCCATGACCTATCGAAAGACGACACCAGACGGGAGTTTTTGAACGCAATGCTGACAGTCGCGGCGAAGATTCCGGATGCCGCGGCACGGGACCAGTTCGCCGACCGGCTCGCGCATAAGGCGCGGATTACGGAAGAGGTCGTGCGGGCGGAAATCCGGAAAGCCGCCGTGCAGCGGCAAACAACCGTGCAGGAGCGCGCGATCCCGCTACCCAGTCAGATCAAACCGGCCGAACGCGGGCTGATTTGGGCGATTATGAGGCAGCCGGAGCAGGCGGTGGGGGTGCTCGCGGACCTGCACGACGACGAGCTCGAAGGTCTGGCGACGGGGGACATTCTTCGGCAGGCGCGATCTCTGCAAGGATGTCCGGCAGCCGCCTTACCTCCGACGCTTTTGGAGCGTCTAAGTCAAGAGGAGGTCCGATTGGTCGAGTCGATCTCCATCCAGCCGGAGGCGCCGGCGCGAATCCTGACCGATTGCGTGCTGGAGCTCCGAAAACACCGTCTCATTCGCGAGCGTACCGTTGTCGAGCGGCAACTGGCCAATTTGATCGAACAGGGCGTTCCAAGCCACGATGGACGGATCGACGAGCTGGGAACCAGGCAAATTGGATTGAAACGTCAAATCGAAGCAATGAATCAGGAAATGGCGAAGTGACCATGGCATCTGGAAGCGGAAGCAAGGCGCCGGCAGGCAAAGGAGATTTACCGTTGTCGATCGAGGAAAAATACGATGAGGTGAGGCAGCTCATCTCCATCGGCAAGGAAAAGGGGTATCTGCTCTACGACGAAGTCAACGAACTGCTCCCCGCCGACATCACGTCGTCGGACGAGCTCGATGACCTGTTCAGTACGTTTGGCAGCGCAGGCATCGAAGTCGTCGACTCCGAGCAGAAGTACCGCGAAGACAAACTTCTCGATCGAACCGGTGAAGGCGCGGAAGAGCTCGAGCTCGATCTGACGCCCGGCGCGCTGGACAAGACCAACGATCCCGTCCGCATGTACCTGCGTGAGATGGGGACGGTTCCCCTACTGACCCGCGAAGGGGAAGTCGAGATTGCCAAACGCATCGAGCGCGGCAAGCTCGCCGTCATCAAGTCGATCTCACGGACGCCGACCGTGGCGCGCGCGATCATCCAGATGGGCGACGCGCTCAGGGCGGACGAGCGGAGCATCCGCGAGCTGGTGATTTTTGTCGACGAAGAGCTGACCGACGAGAAAATCGACGACCGCAAAAAACAAGTGATGCGTCAGATCGATGCCGTGCGTAAGGCCTGGCAGTCGGTCGAGAAATGCAAGGAGAAGCTCGAAAAGACGCCGCGCGGCACCACCACACGCGACAAGCGAAAGTTTCGCCGCGTACGCTGGGAATCGCTTCGCGCGCGCGTCGAGCTGTCGAAGCTGATCCGCAAGATCGAATTCACCGAGAACATCAAGCGCCGCCTGATCGACGAGATCAAGGAAAAGGTCGAAGCGGTCATGCGCGTCAAGCGCCAGATCGATCACATCGAGCGGCAGGTGAATCCGAAGAACAAGAAGAGCCGGTTGAAAGAAGACGACAAGAAGAATCTCGTCAAGCAGCAGAAAGAGCTCAAGGTCGAAGTCAAGAGCATGGCCGACGAGCTCGAGGAGACGCCGGATCAGTTGATGCGCACGCTAGAGACGATCGCGCGCGGCGAGATTCAGGCGGAGCAGGCGAAGAAGGAGCTGGTCGAGGCCAACCTCCGGCTGGTCGTTTCAATCGCCAAGAAGTACACGAACCGCGGCCTCCAGTTTCTCGACCTGATTCAGGAAGGCAACATCGGGTTGATGAAGGCGGTCGACAAGTTCGAGTACCGCCGCGGGTACAAGTTCTCGACCTACGCGACGTGGTGGATCCGGCAGGCCATCACCCGCGCGATTGCCGACCAGGCACGGACGATCCGCATCCCGGTGCACATGATCGAGACGATCAACAAGTTGATCCGGACCTCGCGTGCGCTGGTGCAGGAACTCGGGCGGGAACCGACCTCCGAAGAGATCGCCAAGCGGATGGACATTCCGGTCTCGAAGGTCCGCAAGGTCCTCAAAATCGCGCAGGAGCCGATCTCGCTGGAGACGCCGATCGGCGAGGAGGAAGATTCGCATCTTGGCGACTTCATCGAAGATCGCCAGGTGGTCTCCCCCTCGGATGCGGTGATCAATCTGAACCTGAAGGAACAGACCGACTCGGTGCTCAAGACGCTGACGCCGCGCGAAGAAAAGGTCATCAAGATGCGCTTTGGAGTCGGCGACGGCAGCGAGCATACGCTCGAAGAAGTTGGACAGAGCTTCGCGGTCACGCGCGAGCGGATCCGGCAGATCGAGGCCAAAGCGCTTCGCAAGCTGCGGCACCCGTCGCGATCGAGAAAGCTCCGCGCCTTCCTCGAAGGGCGCACGTAATCGTGATGAACCAGGCCGAAGGCTGACCCCCTTCGGCCTTTTTTTTGTTAGGCTAACGAACGGGCCCATAGCTCAGCGGTCAGAGCCGCCGGCTCATAACCGGCCTGTCCCAGGTTCGAATCCTGGTGGGCCCATCCTTCGCTCACATCTCACGCGAAGGATGGCTCGGCGAGCCAGGCGAAGGCTGGCTGACCAACATTGAACATTTTTTTGATGCACCAAGACCTTCAACATCTCATCAAGCTTCAGGACCTCGATCTTGCCGCCGACCGGGCGCGGCGCCGGATCGCCGAGCTGCCGGCGGCGCAACAGGTGCTCGAAGCCCGGGTGGCGGAAAAATCCGCCGCCCTCAACGCCGTCAAGGAGCGCATCGCCGCAGGTCAGGCGGCACGCCGCGACGTCGAGAAAGAGCTCGCGGTGGTGCAGGGCCGGCTGTCCAAGTACAAAGGACAGCTGATGGAGGTCAAGACCAACAAGGAATACCAGGCGATGCAGAAAGAGATGGCCGTCGCCGAGCACGAGGTGCGGGCGCACGAGGATACGCTCCTCGAGCACATGGAGCAGGCGGAAACGTTTGCCGCCGAACTCAAAACGGCAGAAAGCGCGCTGAAAGCAGAACAGGCGGAGGTTGGACGCGAACAGAAGATGCTGGATGCGGAGCGCGGGGCGCTCGAGCAGGAGCTGGCGAAACTGACGGCCGCGCGCGGTGAGCTGGTGGGGCAGCTTTCCCGAGAGGCGTTGATGCTGTTCGAACGGATCGCGCACGGGCGAAAAGGCGTGGCGGTGGCCGAAGCGAGAGATGGCCTGTGCACCGTCTGCCACGTGCGTCTGCGTCCGCAGGTGTTCAACGACGTCCGGCGCAACGACACGCTGACGCAATGCGACAGCTGCACACGGATCCTCTACTTCGTTCCCGCAGCAGCGCCCGGCCCGACGGCACAGCCCTCCTGATTCGCCGCATGATTGTCGCGTATATCGACGGCGGCGCCCGGGGGAATCCCGGTCCGGCCGGCTACGGCGTTTCCATCCAGTCCCCCGACGGCACCGTGTTGGAGGAATTGCACGGCGGCCTTGGCATCGCAACCAACAATGTCGCGGAATACAACGGCCTGCTGGCGGCACTGCAGTGGGCGGTCGACCACGACGCCGACGGCGTTCACGTTCGGGCCGACTCAGAGTTACTCGTCAGGCAGATGCGCGGTGAATACAAGGTCAAGCATCCAGGCTTGCAGCCGTTGTACGTCCGCGCGCGGCTGCTGGCAGCGCAGCTGCGGCAGGTGAAGTTCGAGCACGTCCGTCGCGAGTTCAACAAGGAAGCAGACCGCTTGTCGAACCTCGGCATGGACGAAGCGGAGAAGCAGCTGAAGGGTGAATCGTGACAATGTTCAATGTTCAATGTTGAATGCTCAATGCATTTTCATTGAACATTGAGTATTGAACATTAAGCATTGACTGGCTTCACTCTAATGATTCCGACCATCCGTCCGGCGCCTTCCTTCTTCACGCGGTACGAGTGAAATACCTCGGGAAACGATTTCGTACACAGGCCGGCCATGTGGATCTGTGACGCAGGCACGCCCGCTGCGGCGAGCTGATCGCGATTGGCGCCTGGCAAATCGAGCTGAAAACGGTCCGCCTGGCCGCGCGTCAACCATCGCGCGATCATTTCTGGAGCATGACCCGCCTCGCGAAAAGCGTCGACGACCTCCGGACCAACCTCTCCGCAGCACGGGCCGAGACAGGGACCGATGGCCGCGACCAGATCCGCCGGCTGCGACTGCCATTGTTCCTGCAGTGCCCGAACCGCAGCCATCGCGGCGCCCTGGACGGTCCCGCGCCAGCCGGCGTGAACAGCAGCCACCGCGCCGCGCCGACGGTCGCCGATTAATATCGGCGAGCAATCGGCGACTCGCACCCCGAGGGCAATCGTCGGATCGTCGGTGAGCGCAATGTCCGCTTCGGGGCGCAGAGCGGCCACGTACTCACCACGTCGCGCGACCGCGATCCCGGCGCCGTGCACCTGCCGCAGCAGCAGGATCCGTTGCGGCTCCACGTTGATTTCCGCCGCCACCGCGTCCCACTCTGCACGCGCATCGCGGAGCTCGAGATTCGCGCCGGTAAAAAAATGATCCGCAACCGCGAGCAAGGCACGGCATCGCAAAACAGGTCCCCATCGTGCTTGCGTCCACTCGAAACCGTCGTTAGGCTGAGGCTGAACCATGACTATCCTTGGACTAGGTATTGACGTGACCGACCTCCCGCGGATCGCCCGCGCGTTCGATCAGTACGGCGAGCGATTTCTCAAGCGCGTATTCACCGAAGGGGAGATCGCCTATTGTACGCGTCGCCGGAATCCTGTGCCCCACCTGGCCGGTCGATTCGCGGCCAAGGAAGCGGCAATGAAGGCGCTCGGCACAGGACACTCACGAGGCGTCCTCTGGAAGGATATCGAGGTGTTCCGCACGTTTGGTCCGCCGCAACTACGGTTGCACGGAGGCGCAGCGGCTCGCGCGGAACGGATGCAGGTGCGATCGTCCATGCTTACCATCACGCATTCGGAGGCCATCGCGATGGCGCAGGTCCTGTTGCTCGGTGATTGAGCAACTGCCGTTGACGATGGGAGCACGCACGTGACCGTGCCTGAGTCCCACGCCGGCATCTCCGCGCAATAACCGTCTGGATTTCAGCACGATCCGCGGACAGCCCCGACGCGAGCTGGTGCGGCACCTCCCTTGAAGTATTGACGGCAACGTCGGTCGGCTTGAGAGGAGCTGCCACCATGACCATCAAAATACTGCCGAATGAGAAGGGAAACCCGCCCGGAAAGCTGGCGGACGCTGAAGTGCACTTCGTTCAAGGTCCGCTCGAAGGACTGAAGCTGGTCGGGTTCGCGGTCTGGGAGCGCAAGTCCGGAACCGGGCGAAATGTCACGTTCCCGGCGAGGCAGTACTCCGTCAACGGAGAGCGGCGGAGTTTCGCCCTCCTGCGCCCGAGTGGGGACGCGACATCACAAGACCGCATTCGCGACCTGATCCTGCAGGCCTACCGGGAATACGAGGCCGAAGCAGCCGTCGCGTCTTGAGCGGGCCGCCGCCGCTCTCTTTCGGGATCAGTCCAGCACGGGAATGAGCGTGATGTTTTCCCGTTGTCGCTTTGGCGGAAGCGTCCACTCTTCGCGGAGTCCCTTGGAAAATTCTGTCTGGAAGAACGACGCTTTCATGCCGCCATCGATGATGTCCCACGGCAGCACCGGGTCCTTCGATCGATCGCGAAAGATGTAGAACCCGGCATCGATTCCCGTGTCGGCCACGGCGGCGCGCCATTGGCCGCCGTTTCGCTCTGCAGCCTCGATGGTGTCGGCAATACGTCGATCGCCAAGCGACAGCAGCGCCTGGTAGTAGGAATGACGCTCCGACTTGATGTTGAAGTACACGTTGTCGAGGCCCGACAACAGCTGGCGCAAGCGCTTGCCTTTGGCATCGGTCACCGCCGGGTCTTCCATCGGCAGCCACTGATAGGCGGTCCCCGGTTTTGGAATCAGGGGGTTCACGCTGCCGACAATACGCCCGAGGCGGCCGCGTGGGCGCCCATGCTTCAGCATGATCTCGCGCATCTGCACGGTCATGTCGCGTATCGCCTCGAGGTCCGCTTCCGTCTCGGTCGGCAGGCCAATCATGTAGTAAAGCTTCAGGTTGTCGATGCCGTTGGCGAAGATCAGGTCCGTTGCCGCGAGAATCTCGTCGTTCGTCACGGTCTTGTTAATCACGCGGCGCAACCGATCCGAGCCAGTCTCGGGGGCAATGGTGATCGACCGCTCACCGCTCTGTCGCAGCAGCCGTACGATCGGCTCGGTCAGATCGTCGAGTCGCAGCGATGCCGGACTGATCGAGTAGCCCATCTCGAGCAACCCGGTGAGGATGCGTTCGATTTCCGGGTGGTCGCACAGCGCAATCGACACCAATCCCGCCTTGCTGGAATGGACCTTCGCCTGCCGCGCGAGCTCGAGGATCCGGTCGGCTGGGAAAGCCCGGACGGGAAGGTAGTTGTATCCCGCCCAGCAAAAGCGGCACAGATTGGCACAGCCGCGAACAACCTCGATCAGAAACCGCGAACCGAACTCCGTGTCTGGCGTAAAGATCGAGGTCGCCGGTGGATCAAGCCGATCGACACTCTTCACCGCCGCCTTCTTGACCGTCGGCGGAGCGCCTGTGCCCGGCTTTACTTCATAGGCAGCAATGGTCCCGTTCTCGGCATAGCGCACATCATAGAAAGAGGGGATGTAGAACCCGCGCTCGCAGGCGAGGCGACGAAGCAGATCGTCGCGGTCCGAACACTCGCGCATCGCCGCGGCAAGCGCCGGCACCAACAGTTCTCCCTCACCAGCGGCGATCACATCGGCGAACAGAGCCAACGGTTCAGGATTGACGAAGGTCACGGCGCCGCCGACGACGACCAGGGGATCGCGAGCGGAGCGCGCGGTGGCTCGCGGCTGCAATCCCGCCAGACGCAGCAACGTCACGACGTTGGTGTAGTCCCACTCGAACGAGACCGACAGCGCCAACACGTCGAACTCGGACACAGGAGTCTGGGATTCGAGCGTGACCAGCGGCGCGCCCGACGCGAGCTGCGCCTGCAACTCCTGCTTCGCCGGCAAAAACGTCCGCTCGCACACCACGTCGTCCAGATCGTTGAAGAGACGGTAGACCGTCTGAAACCCCAGGCTCGACATCCCGACGTAGTAGGTGTTCGGAAAGGCCAGCGCGACACGAAGACGGCCTCCGTGCGGTTTCCGCACATAGCCAACTTCGCGCGCGAGCATGTGGCGCGCGCGTTCGCGCTGTTCCCAGGTCTTCATTGAAATGTCGGAGCGATTTGACGGAGGGCGCTTCGAAGCGCCGCGCGATTACGACGAAGCCGTGCGTGGCGTCCGGCTGAGACGGCGACGGAGCCGCGTACCGTGGATTTATCTAGTGTATCACGTGCGATCGGCGGGACCGCGCGAGAGCCGCGGCAGGCCCGACGCCGCAGCTGGACGCAGTCACGCGTCCAGCTCGACGGTCGGGAACAATGACGAACCTGCTGCTCTACGCTTCGCTCTGGCGGCGCAGGAATGCGGGAACGTCCAGGGGTGACACGGGCTCGAACTCGGCGCCGGGAACCACCGATACCTCTTCTTCGATGGCCGGCGGCGCAGCGACGGGAAGCTCGAGGACTGCACGGCGCGAGAAGGTCAGCCGCGAGCCGCCGGCAGCGGCAATCCGTTCCCCGCTTTCCTGCTTCCAGTTAGTGTACGAGTGGAGGTCGACGGGCGTCTGGGCCGCCGAGGCGGCCACGGTCTTGGCGATAGGCCGGTCGAACCCGGTCGCGATGACCGTAATCTTGACCCTGCCTTCCATCTTCGGGTCCACCACCGCGCCGAAGATGATGTTGGCTTCTTCATGCGCAGCTTCCTGAATTACGGCGGACGCTTCGCTCACTTCGACCAGCGAGAGATCCGGGCCGCCGGTGACGTTGATAATGACCCCGCGCGCGCCTTTGACGGAGGCATCTTCCAGCAGCGGACTCGAGATCGCCGCGCTGGCTGCGGCCATCGCCCGCCCTTCGCCTTCCGACAGTCCGGTGCCCATGATCGCGAGTCCCATTCCCGACATGATCGTCTTGACGTCGGCGAAGTCGAGGTTGATCAGCCCGGGCACCAGGATGAGATCGGAGATCCCCTGAATCGCCTGCCGCAGCACGTCGTCCGCGCTGCCGAAGGCGTCGGTGAGCGACGTGCTGCGAGCGATGGTCGCGAGCAGCCGTTCGTTCGGGATCGTAATCACCGTGTCGACGCACTCGCGCAGTTCCTCGAGGCCGCGTTCCGCCTGGATCTGCCGCTTCTTGCCCTCGAACTTGAACGGTTTGGTCACCACGGCGATGGTCAGCGCGCCCAGCTCGCTGGCCAGGCTGGCAATCACAGGGGCGGCGCCGGTTCCGGTCCCGCCGCCAAGGCCGGTGGTCACAAACACCATGTCCGCGCCGTCGAGCGATTCGATCAGTTTCTCCGTATCCTCGAGTGCCGCCTCCCGGCCGACGTTCGGATCGGCACCGGCCCCGAGTCCTTTCGTCAGCTTCGCGCCAATCTGCAATTTGTTTGGCGCGGCGTTGAGGTGCAAGGCCTGCAAATCCGTGTTCGCGATGATGAATTCCACGCCGTCGAATCCAGCCGCGACCATTCGATTGACGGCGTTGCTGCCGCCGCCGCCGACACCGACGACTTTGATCCGCGCTCCCGAGCGGCGTGTTTCATCCAGTTTCAGACGCAGCGCGTCAGTGCTCGTCGATATCGTGTGCGTTCCATCAGCCATGTGTCCCCTCCAGGTCCTTCTCGCAGGTGTCGTGGCTTCCGCCTGTCTTGCCGAAAATGCCAGTCATTGTCTTTGCGTCTACACAGCGGTCAAAGAAAGGCTTAGAAGAACTCCTTGAATAGTGTCCGCAGCCGTCCTGCCACGCGGCCGAACGCACCCGCGCCAACCGGCGAGCGCGTCACCTCACCGACGTGATTGCGATGCCCGTACATCACCAGCCCGACCGCGGTGGCGAAGGCCGGACTGTTGACGTGATCGGCAAGGCCTCCGACCCCCACCGGTGTGCCTCGGCGAATCGGCAGATCGAAGATCTGCTCAGCGATCTCGGCAACACCTTCGAGCATCGCGCCGCCGCCGGTGAGCACGATGCCCGAGTTCAGCGACTTCTCGAAACCGGCCCGCCGGATCTCGTCCCAGAGCAGATGAAAAATTTCCTCGGCGCGCGGCTGCAGGATCTCCGACAGGATTCGCCGTGCCATGACGCGGGGCTTACGGCCGCCAACACTTGCCACCTCGATGGTCTCGTCCTCGTCGACCATGGCTGAAAGCGCGCAACCGCAGCGTCGCTTGATCTTCTCGGCGTCGGGAATCGGCGTTCGCAATCCAACGGCGATATCGTTGGTGAAATGGTCGCCACCCACTGCCACCACACCGGTGTGCCACAGGCTGCCGCGCTCGAAGATCGCGAAGTCGGTCGTCCCGCCGCCGATATCGACAATGGCCACGCCCAGTTCCTTTTCGTCCTGGGTCAGCACCGCCTCGCTGGCCGCCAATTGCTCCAGGACGGTCTCAATCACCGCGACGCCTGCACGGTTCACACAGGCAACGATGTTCTGCGTCGACGAGGCGCTACCCGTCACCACGTGAACGTTGACTTCCAGGCGGGTACCGGTCATTCCGACGGGAGCGCCGATGCCGTCCTGCTCGTCGACGACGAAGTCCTGCGGCAGCACGTGCAGGATCTCGCGTCCGCTGGGAAGTGCCACCGCCTTCGCCGCGTCGATCGCACGGCGGACGTCTTCGCGCGTGATTTCCCGATTCTTCCCGGCAACCGCGACAACGCCGCGGCTGTTGAAGGCCTTGACGTGCGCGCCGGATAGACCCAGATGAACCGAGTCGATTTCGACCCCGGCGGTCAGCTCGGCTTCGTCGATCGCCTTCTTGATCGATTCAACTGCCGCCTCGAGGTTCACCACCACGCCGCGCCGGATGCCGCGCGAGTCCGCCAGTCCGATACCAATGATGTCCAGACCGCCGTCGTCGGTGATCTCTCCGACGATGGCGGACACTTTCGACGTGCCGACGTCGAGTCCGACCAGATACCGTTCCTTGCGTGCCACCAGGTCCCCCGTTCTACAAACGCTCCATCCCGGAGCCGGAAGCTATTCCGCGATTTCGATCAGTCGCGTTTATGCGTTGCCGCAACCGGCCTCACATACAGCCGATCTTTGAACCGAAGATCGACGTAGTCGATGTCCTGCACCCGCTCGCGCAGCGCCGGAGCGACGTCGAGGTACGACTGGAGCCGCTCGAGAAATCGATCGTCGCCAAGATGCAGCAGTGCGGTGTCGCCTTCGATCAGCACCACCGCATCACTGAGATCGGTCACGTCGACCTGCGAAATGCTGCGTGCCAGGTCAGCTCGAGGCGCCAGCGCATCCAGAACGCGCGACGCAAACTCCGCACGTCGTTCGTCGATCGCCGGCTGCCCTGAGGAAGGGGGACGCACCAGCCCATCGATGAGTGGCAGGTCGAACTGCGCGTACTGCGGACCGAATTCATCGATGACGACACCGGTGCGGTCGATCAGAAAGAGTTGCTTTTGCAGACGGCAGAGCCCCATCGGCTGGCGCTCCGAGACGAACACCTCGACGGTCGACGGCAGAACCCGCCGCAGCGCCACTTCAGCAACCCAGGGAGACGCCATCAGACGCTTCCGATACGCACCCAAGTCCGCCGTCAGAATGCTCTTGCCGCGAATGCCTTCGGCGCGGGCGCGAACCTCCGCGGACGAGAGCCGAGCGTTGCCACGAACCGAGATGTGCTGAACCTGGAACGCCGACGCACTGACGACGAGATCGAACGCTCTATACGCGGCATAGAGAACCAGGACGAGGAGCACCGAGGCGCGAATGGCTCGCCACGGCACACGTCCTTTCGAGCCGCGGCGCTTGCCCGGCTTCACCCGCGCACGGCGGAAGTTTTTTTCGCTCGGAGCCTTGACGCTCATCCGCGGTCGCCTCGCTGTATTCTCGCGGCGTCGCTCGAAGAGCCGTCCGGTCTGGCGGTTCGGAGTTCACCGACGATGCGGTCCGCAACCGTGCCGATCGAGCCCGCCCCCAGCGTGATCACCAGGTCGCCGCGGCGGGCGATCCCCGCGACCATCCCGGGTACGGCTTGCAGGTTCTTGACGATGTGCACCGGACAGCGACCCACGCTTCGTACCGCTTCCGCGACCGCTTCGATGGTGACGCCGTCGATCGGGTCTTCGCCTGCCGGATAGATGTCCGTCAACACCACTTCGTCAGCCGCGCTGAGGGCGGTGCCAAATTCACGCAGCAGCTGGTTGGTTCGTGAATAACGATGCGGCTGAAAGACGACCACCACGCGGCGGTCGATCCCCGCGCGGGCGGCGGCGATGACCGCCGCGATTTCGGTTGGGTGGTGGCCGTAATCGTCCACCACCATCACACCCTGTTCCTCGCCGCGCATCTGGAATCGCCGATCGGCCCCACGGAATTCGTCAAGCGCCGCAGCGATCCGATCGAACGGCACGCCTGCTTCGAGCCCCACCGCCACGGCGCCAAGTGAGTTGAGCAGGTTATGCCGTCCGGGCACGCGCAGATGAAGCGTGCCCACCGTGTTCCGCCCCCCGTCCGCGCTCTGCTGCACGACGTCGCAGCCCGAGCCGAACGCCTCGAGCCGCATGTTCGTGCCGACGATGTTCGCCGCCGATCCATTCAAGCCGTAGGTGATCACCCGGCGCGTAAATCTCGGCAACAACTCTCGGACACTCACGTCGTCGATGCACGCGACCACCGCCCCGTAGAACGGCACTTTGTTGGCAAAGTCCACGAATGCCTGCTGGAGGTTCTCCCAGCTGCCGTAGCTTTCCATGTGCTCGTGATCGAGATTGGTGATGACCGCGATCGCCGGTGAGAGCTTGAGAAACGAACGATCGCTCTCATCCGCCTCGACGACCATGTAGTCGCCCCGGCCGAGCCGTGCGTTGCTCCCAAACGCGCTCAGCTTTCCACCGATCACCGCTGTCGGGTCAAGGCCGGCACGCTCGAGCACCAGGGCGACCATCGAGGTCGTCGTCGTCTTGCCATGGGCCCCGGCGATGGCAATTCCGTAGCGCAGCCGCATCAGTTCGGCGAGCATCTCGGCGCGCGGAATCACCGGAATGTGGCGGCGCCTTGCTTCACTGACCTCAGGATTGTCCGGGCGAATCGCGGACGACGTGACGACAACATCGGCGGCGCCGACGTGGACAGCGTCGTGTCCGGCGGACACGCGGACGCCGAGCCCCTCGAGACGTTCGGTCACGTCCGAGCGTTTCGCATCGGATCCGGTGACCTCGTACCCGAGGTTCGCCAGGAGCTCGGCAATGCCGCTCATGCCGATCCCGCCGACACCCACGAAATGAATTCGCCTCGTACGCCCAAGCACACTGTTTCCTGAATCCTGTTCGTTGTAGGTTCTAGCGCATCAACTCCAGAGCCTTGTCGGCGATAACCCTCGCTGCGTCCGGTCTCGCCAGCTTGCGTGCTGCGGCGGCCATGGCGGCGAGTCGATCGGGCGCGCGCAGGAGCGAAACTATTCGTGTTGCGAGCGCTCCACCTGGGAGATCCTTCTGTTCCAGGACCTCTGCCGCGCCTGCGGCCCCCAGCACCTCCGCGTTCTTGCGCTGGTGATCGTCGGCGGCGGTCGGAAGCGGCACCAACACCGAGGGCCGTCCCGCCGCCGTCAACTCCGCCAGCGTCGTCGCGCCGGCGCGGCACACCACCAGATCGGCAGCTTTTATTTCCCGGTCCATGGCGAACAGGAACGGCTCCACGCGGGCCTCGAGCCCCGCCCGCCGATACCCATCGCGGACCAATTCAAGATCGCGCTCTCCTGTCTGATGCGTGATTGCCATCCCGCCAGGGTGGGCTGCCAGTTGCGGCGCCGCCTCCACCATGGCCACGTTGATCGCGTGCGCGCCCTGGGAGCCGCCAAAGATCAAAACCCTCGGCGGTCCCGCCGAGAAATGCTCGCCGGCGGAACTCTCCGACAGAAACTCCGAACGGACTGGATTGCCTGCGACAATGGCCCTCCTTCCGAAATACGCGGCCGTCGACTCGAAGGCGACCGCTGCCGCGCTGACGGCAGGCGCGAGCAGTCGGTTGGTCAGACCAGGCACGGCATTCTGTTCGAGCAGCAATGTCGGCACTCTGCGAATTGCGGCCATCAAGACCACCGGTCCCGAGCTGTACCCGCCGACCCCAATCACGAGATCGGGCGAGCGGCGCGAGACGATCGACCAGGCATCGATGGCGCTGAACGGGATGAGCAGCACTCCACGGAGCCGCGCCGCCAATGAAGTGCCTTTCAGGCCGCTGCTCCGCAGCGTGTCCAACTCGAATCCTTCGCGCGGAATCACCCGTGATTCGATGCCCCTCGCCGTCCCGGCAAACGTGATGACTGCGTCGGGATACCGGCGCAACAGCTCGCGGGCCACCGCGATGCCGGGAAAGAGGTGGCCTCCCGTGCCGCCTCCGGCAATGACGACGCGAATTTGGTTCATGCATCCTGCGTCGGCATCGTCGTGGTAATGACGTGCGTGGATGAAGCATGCTGCGACACGTTGAGCAGGATCCCCATCCCGAGAAGGTTGATCAGCAGCGACGATCCGCCGTAGCTCACAAACGGCAGCGGAATGCCCTTGGTCGGAAGAATTCCGAGCACGACGCTGATATTGAAGAACGCTTGAAACGCGACCATCGTCGTGAGGCCGAGGGCGAGGAACGAGCCGAACCGGTCGGGTGCGCGAAGGGCGGTCCGCAACCCGCGCCAGGTAATCACGCAGAAGCACGCGAGAATGATGGATGCGCCGATCAGCCCGAGTTCTTCCGCGATCACCGAGTAAATGAAATCGTTGTGAGGTTCGGGCAGATAAAAGAGCTTCTGGACACCGCCCATCAGGCCGCGACCGAACATGCCGCCGGTGCCGACGGCGATCATCGACTGGATTATCTGGAAGCCGTCACCGAGAGGGTCGGCCCATGGATTCAGAAACGCCGTAATCCGGCGGCGCCGGTAGTCGGAAAATTCCAGCAGAACGTAAAGGGCCGGTATCGCTGACAGGCACACGCCAACGACGTAGCGATAGTTAATGCCTGCGGCAAAAATCATCACCGCCGCGATGACCACGACCGAGACAGACGTTCCGAGGTCCGGTTCCGCAAGAATCAGCCCGACAATCAGCGCCAGCACGACACCAATCGGTACCAGCGAATACATCGGCTCGTCGATGCGATCCATCCGTCGTTCGAGCAGCGCGGCCATGAAGACGATGACGACGATCTTGGCGAGCTCGGACGGCTGCACACCGAGCCCGCCGACGCCGAGCCAGCGGGTCGCACCGTTGATGGGATGGCCGAACAACACGGCGACCAGTGCCAGTGAGACCACCGCGAGCCCGGCCCAAATCACGACCGGCTGACGGTAGTTTCGATAGTCAATGCGCATCATCAACGGCACCAGCACGAGCCCGAGCAGCGCCCAGGTGCCTTGCTTGAACAAATACAGGTACGGGTCGCGATTGGCTTCCATCGCCACCACCGCAGACGCGCTGTACACCATCACCACGCTGGTACACACGAGGAGGACCGTGGCGGTGAACAGCAACTTGTCTGATTTGAGCTTTCGCGCCATACTTCGCCGCCTAAAGGTCCGGCCGGGTCGGACCGACAACCACCCTGACGGTGCACATCAACCGCGCACTGCGAGGGTGCACGGAGCTGCACTCACGACGCGCCTGCTGCGAGCGCGAGTCGTGAGTCGCGCGACCCGCTGGTCTGGTTCGCCGCGCCGCGTCGCACGCCGCGACACAGATTTGCGAGACGTCAGCGTAAGCAGTCAGCAGTCATCAGCCGGACGGGGGCTAAGACACCACCCTCGCAGACCGGGGCAGCCTGCGTTCCCAGCGGACGGTTCTTCACCGCACCAGCCGGACTGATGACTGCTCACTGCTCACGCGTGACGCTCCACTCCTCCTGCAGCCGCCGCACTTCCTGCTTGAACGCGTGACCTCGCTGCGCGTAGTCACGGAACATGTCAAAGCTGGCGCACGCCGGGGCCAGGACGACTGTTCCTCCCGGCGACGCTGAGGCGAACGCGGTGCGGACCGCCGATGACATGTCCGACGCTCCGTGGACCGGCACCCGTGCCCCGATCGCCGCCGCGATCGCCGGCCGCGCCTCTCCGATCGCAATCACGGTCGCCTGCCGCGATTCGAGCGGGCCGACCAGATCGCGAAAGTCACCGCCTTTGAATCGGCCGCCGAGAATCACCACGACGCCGGAACCAAAGCTCTCGATCGCCCGTTTCGCCGCTTCGATGTTGGTCGCCTTCGAATCGTTCACGAAGTGCACGCCTCCGATCTCGGCGACCGGTTCGAGCGCGTGCTCCAGCCCGGTGAATCCCTCCACCGCGCGCGTCATGGCCGCCGCCCCTACGCCGGCCAGCCATGCCACCGCACACGAGGCAAGGACGTCGGCAACCAGGTGCGAGCCAATCAGCCGCACCGACGAGAGCGGCACCAGCGGTTCGCGCTCCAGGCCCGCGCGCCGGACAATCACGTTGTCCTCGAGCACGATGCCGTCGGTCAGGTGCTCGTGCATCGAAAACATCAGCCGACGTGAACGGGCGTGAACCGCCATTGGCAGCACGGCAGGATCATCGGCGTTGAGTACCGCCCAATCGCTGTCGGTCTGCTGCGAGAAGATCTTCGTCTTGGCTGCTCGGTACTCGTCCACCGTCGAATGGCGGTCGAGATGATCCGGTGAGAAGTTGAGGAGCACCGCAATCCAGGGGCGAAACGTGTCGCTCGCCTCGAGCTGGAAACTGCTCGCCTCGACCACGTGGATCGTCTCTTCGGTCGATTCGTCTACTTGCGCGCTGAGCGCGTGGCCGATGTTTCCTCCCACGAGCACGCGATGGCCGCCGGCTTCCAGCATCCGGCCTGCCAGGGTGGTCGTCGTCGATTTACCTTTGGTGCCCGTGATTGCCACGACCCGGCCGCGCAGCCAGCGCGAGGCCAGTTCGAGTTCCCCGATGACCGGCACGCCCGCCTGCCGGGCTGCCTCAATCAGCGGATGCCGATAGGGCACGCCCGGACTCGTGACGAGTAAGTCAGCGCGCAGCAGTGTCGCGGATTCATGACCGCCCAATTCGAGTTCGACACCGGCGTCGCGCAGCCGGTCGGCCTCCTCGATGTCCGGGCGCATCTCGGTGAGTGTGACCGTGGCGCCGCGACGTGCGAGAAGCTCGGCGGCGGCAATGCCGCTGCGGGCGGCACCGACCACGGTGACCCGCTTGCCCTGCACGGAGAACGACAGATCGGCAGTCATCGCAGTTTCAACGTCGTGAGACTGAACAACGCGAAGATGATTGCGAGAATCACGAACCGTGTGATGACCTTTGGCTCGCTCCACCCAATCAATTCGAAGTGGTGATGCAGCGGCGCCATCTTGAAAACGCGCCGCCCCGTCGTCTTGAACGAGGCAACCTGGATGATCACCGAGGCCGCTTCCATGACGAACACACCGCCAACGACGACGAACAGGATTTCCTGCTTGATGAGGAGCGCGACGGTGCCGAGCGCGCCGCCCAGGCCAAGCGAGCCGACGTCGCCCATGAAGATTTCAGCGGGATAGCAGTTCCACCACAGGAAGCCGAGGCTGGCTCCGACCAGCGCGCCGCAAAAAATCGTGAGCTCCGCCGCTTCAGAATTCAGCCGGACGAGTTGCAGGTAGTTGGAGAACACCACGTGCGTCGAGACGTAGGCGAGCGCGGTGAACGCCGCTGCCGAGACGGCGAACACGCTGATGGCGAGTCCGTCGAGACCATCCGTCAGGTTGACCTCGTTGGTGGCGCCCACCAGAAAAACCACCGCGAAGACCACGTAGAACCAGCCGAGATCGGGGATCAGCCGCTTGAAAAATGGAAAGATCAGTCGCGTGCTGTAAAGCGTTGGTTCGTGGTTGGCCAGCAGCAGCAGCGCCACCCCGACGCCTGCGGCGACCACGATCTGCCACGCCATCTTGTAGCGCGGCCGCAGGCCGTGATGAGAACGCCGCACGATCTTCAGGTAGTCGTCAGCGAAGCCAATCCCGCCGAACGCGCCGGTCGCCAGCACGGCGACCCAGATAAAGGGATTCGTCAGATCGGCCCAGATCAACGTCGGCACGAGCGCGGAGGTCAGGATCAACAATCCGCCCATCGTCGGTGTGCCCGCCTTGGTCCGGTGCGTGGCAGGGCCATCCTGGCGAACCACCTGTCCGATCTGAAACTCGCGTAGCTTCCGGATCATGACCGGGCCGACGAACAATCCGATCACCAGCGCGCTCAGGCTTGCTGCCGCGGTGCGGAACGTGATGTAACGCGTCACGTTCAGCACCGTGAACTGCGTGTGCAACGGGTACAAGAGGTGATACAGCATCAGGCGTACTCCGCCTTCAGCCGATCGACAATCGCATCGGTGCCGATCCCTCGCGAACCCTTGACCAGGACCAGGTCGCCAGGGCGCGTTCGCTGAACCGCAAGGTCCGCCGCTTCCACGCTGGTCGTGGCATAGACCACACAGGCCGCGGACATGCCGTTCTCGATCGCCGCGTCGGCAAGCGCCCTGGCCGGCGCCCCACCGACGGCGATCAGCAGATCGAGTTTCGCGGCCGCCGCGGCGGCGCCGGATTCCCGGTGCAGCCGCTCGGCGTGCGCGCCGAGTTCGAGCATCTCGCCGAGCACCGCGATCTTCCTGGCGCTGCCGCTCGCCACTTTGATCACGTGAAGCGCGCGCTGCAGTGCGGAGGGACTCGAGTTGTATGAATCGTCGATGAGCGTCACGCCCCCGGGGAGCCGCAGCAGCTCGCCACGATGGTGTGCTGGCCGCAATTGCACCGCGCGGGCCGCGATGGCGTCGAGCGGCACGCCGAATTCCAGCGCCACGGCCGTCGCCGCCAGGATGTTCGACAGATTGCCGGGGCCAAGCAGCGGAGTATCGAGACGCATGTCGCCAGCAGGCGTGCGAACGACCGCACGCGTGCCATCGAGGCCGCGGTCCTCGATGCGCGTCGCTTGTACGTCCGCGCTGGTGTCGATCCCGAATGTCAGGACACGGCCGGCAAATGTCTTCGCCCGCCGCGTGACCCGATCGTCGTCAGCATTCGCCACCAGCAGGTCCGTGGATCGCGCCTGCTCGAGAATCTCCGCTTTGGCGTCGGCGATGGCATCCGGCGAAGCAAAGAATCCGAGGTGAGCGTCGCCGACATTGGTCCACACACGAACTTCCGGTTCGGCGATGCCCACGAGCGTTCGGATTTCTCCCGGATGATTCATGCCCAGCTCGACGACTGCGACCTCGGGGATCGACCGCAGCTCGAGGAGCGAGAGCGGCAGGCCGATGTGATTGTTCAAGTTGCCCTTGTTCCGAAACACGCGAAAGCGGCTCCCCAGAAACTCCGCGGCTACCTCTTTCGTCGTTGTCTTCCCTGCGCTGCCGGTGATTGCCACGACTTTCGTGCCGGATCGACGCCGAACGTCTCGCGCGATCTCCTGCAACCCAGTCGTCGTATTTGCCACGCTCACCAGGATCGATCGCTCGCGCCCACCGGCTGCTTCGCGCGCCGCTTCGATCGTTGACTGCTCCACCACCGCCCCGCGGGCGCCACGCGACATCGCCGCACCGATGAACTCGTGCCCGTCGAACCGATCGCCGCGAATCGCCACGAACAGTTCGCCGCTGCCGATCGATCGCGAGTCAATCGACAGGCCTGCGATCGCTTCCCCCGGATTTCCCTGCTCCAGTCGCCCGCCGGTAGCCCTGACGATGTCTGCCGGAGTGAGCGGTAGCCGATCCACGCGTCTACGACACTCTCGATCCGGCGCGTCTGCGGGCCAACGCCGCGCGCGCGACTTCCACGTCGTCGAACGCCAGCGTCCGCTCGCCGATGACCTGATATTTTTCGTGGCCCTTCCCGGCTATGAGCACGAGATCTCCAGGGCCGGCATCGCGCACGGCGCGCTCGATAGCTGCCTTCCGATCGGCTATTGCCAGGTACGGCGTTGACTTCGCCGGCGTGCCACCCGGCGGCGTCCGATTCGCCGGGACAACGATCCCGCGTTTGATTTCGTCGATGATCTGGTTCGGATCTTCGGAGCGCGGATTGTCCGACGTGATGACGACGAGATCGCTCAACCGCGCAGCGACCGCGCCCATCAGCGGGCGTTTCGAGCGATCGCGGTCGCCACCGCAGCCAAAGACGGTGATCACCCGCCCGGCGGCGAGCGGTCGTGCCGTCTCGAGCAGGTTCTTCAATGCGTCGTCGGTATGTGCGTAATCGACGACCACACGGACGTCGTCGGTCGCCGCGGAGACGACCTGGAAGCGGCCGGGAACGTCGGTCAGCTGGGCGATCCCTTTTTCGATGGCGCCGAACGGAACGTCGAGCGCCATGGCCGTCGCCGCAGCGGCAAGAATGTTGTACGCGTTCGGCCTGCCGACCAGTGACGAGGCGAGCCGAAGCGTTCCGCGGGGCGTACGAACTTCGAAGCGCAATCCTTCGAGCGAGAACGCCAGCGGACCCGGGCGCACATCGGCAGCGGCATCAATGGCGTAGGTCACCGGACGACGAGCGCCCGCCGCAAAATCGCGGCCGCGCGGATCGTCGAGATTGGTCACCGCAATACCCGTCTCGGGAAGCAGTTCGGCCAGGCGCCGCTTGGCGACAAAGTACGATTCCATGTCGCGATGGAAATCGAGGTGATCCCGCGTCAGATTGGTGAACACCGCGGCAGCGAAGTGCAGCCGATCGGCGCGACGGAGCGTGAGCGCATGCGACGACACTTCCATCACGCATGCGCCGCAGCCCTCGTCGACCATCTGGCGAAGCATCCGCTGAAGCTCGGGCGCTTCCGGTGTCGTTCGCGAGGCTTCGATCTCGCGATTGCCGACGCGATATCCCACCGTGCCGATCCGTCCGCAGCGAACACCGGCCGCCTCGAAAATCGCGGTGAGGAGGTACGAGGTGGTGGTCTTGCCGTTGGTGCCGGTGATGCCAACGAGCGTGAGTTCCTCGCTGGGATTGGCGTAGAGTGTTGCCGCAAGCGCGGCGAGCGACAGACGCGCATCGGGCACCTGAATCCACGGGCGGGTGACGTCGCGCGGCGCCCCCGCCTCGGATACCACCGCCACCGCTCCCCGGTGCAGAGCCTCTCGTGCGAACGACGCGCCGTCGGCATTGACACCACGGAGCGCCACGAATACCGCGCCCGGCCCTGCCTGCCGGGAGTCGTAGGTCACGGCGGTCACCGTCGTGTCGCCCACCGACGCGTCGTTCACATTCATGGACAGCGACGACGGTTCAGGGATCTCACTGAGCAGATCGCGCAGCGTCACTGAACCGTTCCTCCGGCCGGCGTGGGCGGACGGCGTCCGAGCTTGAGCACACAGGACTCGCCGCGCGCCAGCTCGGCGCCGGCAGCGGGCGACTGCTCGACGACAAAGCCGTCGCCGTCAATGCGTGGAGTCAGGCCAAGCGGCATCAGCGAACGAATGGCATCGCGCGCGCTCAGCCCACGCAGGTCCGGCATCAAGCCGGCTGGCGTGGTGGCTTCTGGCGGCTGACCCCACGCGCCGACCGGTCTGGGCGCCATTTCGTTCGGGGCGGCGTCGCGGCGCGCCACGATCACCGGGGGCGGCGCATTCAGCGTCGGCCCGACGCCGAGGTGACGAAGCGTGGCTTCGGCGATGCGCTTAAAGACCGGACCCGACACCGTTGCGCCGTAGTAACTACCGGCATGCGGCGAATCGATCACCACGACAATGACGACCGCTGGCTTTCGAGAAGGAACAAACCCGACAAACGACGCGTTGTAGTCGGACTTCGAGTAATGCCCGTTGACTACCTTGGAGGCGGTACCCGTCTTGCCGGCGACGGTGTATCCATCGATCTGCGCGAAGGCCTTGCCGGTGCCGCGTTCGACGACCGCTTCCATGATTTCCGTGACCGTCGCCGCGGTTTCCTGTGTGATCGCACGGCGCACCACATTCCGCGGAACCTCTTCGCGGTGGCCGTTGCGGATGAACGCACGCACGACATGCGGCTCGACGAGCTCTCCGCCGTTAGCCACGGCGGCGACGGCAGTTACCATCTGCAACGGTGTGACACCGACCTGATAGCCCATCGACACCGACGCCAGCGCGCTGATGTCCAGTCGCTCCGCGCTGTAGACCATGCCCGCATTCGCACCGCGAAAATCTGACGCCAGGGTTTGCCCGAAACCAAAGCGGCTGATGTACTGACTCAGGCGGCTTGGCCCGACCTTCATGCCGACCTTGATCGCGCCGACATTGCTGGACTTGGCAATCACATCGATGAACGGCAGCGTGCCGTACTCGTGCGTATCCCGGATGACGCGCGTCCCGAAGGTGATGTAGCCGGGACTGCAGTCGATCGGATCCGAGGTTCGAATCAGCCCTTCCTCCACGGCCGCGGAGGCGGTGACGACCTTGAAGGTCGACCCCGGTTCGTAGAGATCCTGGACCGCGCGATTGCGCCGCGCGACGACGTCTGCGGCATTGAAGGCATTCGGATTGAAGGTTGGCCAGTTCGCCAGCGCGAGGATTTCCCCGGTATAGGGTTGCAGGATGATCGCGCTGCCACCGCTCGCATTGTTTTCCGCCACGCCAGTTCGTAGCTCGCGGTCGGCGATGAACTGGAGGTACTCGTCGATGGTGAGTTCGAGTCCGTCTCCGGCGGTCGGACGACGTTCTTCTCGACTCGACATCGCACGCCGGCGGGCGTCGGTCTGCAGGAGCATCTTGCCCTCACGGCCTCGAATCCGTGCGTCGAACGTCGATTCGAGTCCCGCGAGCCCGACGTTGTCGACACCCACGTAGCCGAGCACGTGAGCGGCCAATTCCTTTTTCGGATAGTAGCGGCGGCTTTCCTTGTAAAACGCGATGCCCGGAAGAGCCAGCGCCTTGACCCGCCGCGCTTCTTCCGCCGAGACCTGCCGGGCCAGGTAGACGAACTGCTGTTTGCTGGCGAGGCGGTCGGCCATCACCTCGCGCTGCTGAGCGCTGCAGTGATCGAGGGCGGCGCATACTTGCGCGGCAACGGCGCCAGGCTCGACCACCTCAGTGGGATCGGCGCCGATGGTGTCGGCATCGACGCTGTATGCGAGGACGCGGCCGCTCCGATCGACGATCTCGCCGCGCTTGGCGGGAAGCTTGATCGTTCGCAGCTGTTGGCGGTTGGCGCGCGCCATCATGTCGGCATGCTCGACCACCTGTAAATAGACGAGCCGCGCTTCGATCGAAACGGTCCACACGGCGAAAAGGCTGGCGCACACGAACAGCCTGGCGCGAAGCACGTCGCGCCAGTCCACCGGGCCGCAGGCAGGCTCGCGCCTCAGGATCCGCTGCGCAGAGTTGCTCCAGGGGAGCGTCAATCTGCCGCCGTGTTCGTCCGCCACCGATCCTCCTGCCGCGCCGTCCTGGGTCAGCGTGCCGCGACGATGGACTTTTCGGGAGGCGCCGACGGCGTCACCCGTTCGAGGATGATTGCCTGGTCGCGCGTGGGCGCCACCAGGTGCAGCTGCTTCGTTGCGATGTGCTCCACCCGCGCCGGCGATCGCAGCGTCTCGATTTCGAGCCGCAGCTGCCGGTTGATTTCTTCCTGCTCCGCCCGCTCCCGCTGCATCCGCTGCATTTCGTATCCGTGCCCGAGCAGCGCGAACCGCTGCCACGCCGAGAACAGGATGACGAGCGAGAGAAATCCGACGATCACGACGGTTTGCAGCAGCTGACGCTGCCGTGCTTCGTCAATCTCCCGGACGATGGGATTGTTGCGGACGTCTTTCTTGATCGCGTACTCGAAATCGATTGCGCTCATGCGAGCCTCTCTATGGCGCGGAGCTTGGCGCTTCGCGCCCGCGGGTTGCGCGCGAGTTCACGTTCGCCGGCGATGACCGGTTTCCGGGTGAGGACGCGCAGCGCGTCTTCGGCCGTTGCCAGCGCCCGGAACACATGCTTGACGACACGATCTTCCAGGGAATGAAAGGTGATGACCGCCAGCCGCGCCCCCGCTCGCAGCAGGCGCGTCGCGGCGGCCAGGAATTCGTCGAGCCCTTCGAGCTCGCGATTGACCCAGATCCGCAGCGCCTGGAACGTGCGCGTCGCCGGGTCGATACGCTGGTAGCCCTTGCGAGGAATGGCGCGGCGAACGATGTCGGCCAGCTGCGCAGTGGTGGCAATCGGTGAGGTCTGTCGCGCTTCGACGATGCGCCGCGCAATGCGACGGGAGAAGCGTTCCTCGCCGTAGCGGAAGATCACGTCGGCGAGATCGGCCTCGTCGACGCGGGCCAGCAGTTCCGCTGCGGTCGGCCCGGTCGTCTGATCCATGCGCATGTCGAGGGACTCATCACGGCGAAAGCTAAATCCGCGTCCGGGCGCATCGAACTGCATGGACGACACGCCCAGGTCCGCCAGCGCGCCATCGATCGCGGTGATGCCGCGCGCGGCTGTTACGGCCGGCAGGTCGCGGTAGTCGGCGTGCACCAGTTCGACACGCTCGTGCCAGGGCGCCAGTGTTTGCGCGGCGAGCGCGAGCGCACGCGGATCGCGATCGAGGCCGAGCAGTCGCGTCGCGCCGCCGCTCAGAATGGCTTGCGCATGTCCGCCGAGGCCGACGGTACAGTCCACGAACAGTCCGCCGCGAGAAGGATCCAGCAGCGCAATCGCCTCCTCCAGCAGGACTGGTTCGTGGATGGGCTCCATACCTAGATCCCAAACTCCGAAAGCGCGCGCGCGTCGTCGTCGGTGAACGGTTCGCGCTGAAGCTTGGCGACGAAGCGCTCGTGGTTCCAGACGTCGAGCCACTGGTATTGCCCGAAGACGTCCACCTCTCCGACCATCCCTGCAGACTCGCGCACGCGGGGGTGAATCAGGACGCGCCCCTGGACGTCGATCTCAGCGGTCTGGCCGAAGTAGTTCACGCGGTCAAAGAACTTCAAACGGGCCGGGTGCGTGGACGGAACCGTGGCAAGCTTCTCTTCGTAGGCCAACCAGGTGGGCATGGGATAAATGCGGACGTACTCCCCCGTGATACTCGTCACGAACAATTCCTTCCCGTGAGTCCCTTCGATGAGACTGCGGAAGGCGTTCGGGATCTTGAGCCGGCCTTTGTCATCGATTTTGGCGGCGTAGTTGCCCCGGAGCACGTCTATTTACTCCACTTTCTTCCACAAAATTCCACCGCGATAGTAGAGAACGAAGGCGTTCGTGTCAATGTAAAACCAACGTGCTCAGGACGTTACGCTTTTGTTTCGCCACGTCCAGGAGGCGTCGGCCCATGTGTGCCGTGCCATGGCGTGTTAGCATGAGCAGTTCTGCGACAGGAATCGGGCCGTGATGTCCGAGGCCCGCCCGCCGGGGTGCGGGTTTCGGGGTGCGGGATCCGAATCAGATCGCGCATCCCGGACCAGGGATCCGCACTTTCATCAGATTCAGAGCGCCCATGCTTCGTGCCGGACTCATCGGATTTCCATCGGCGGGTAAGACCGCGTTGTTTCAGTTGCTGACGAGCGCGCGCGAGGCGCCGCGACCAGCCGGCAAATCAGACGCGAATGTCGGCGTCTCGCGGGTGCCTGACGACCGGCTCGATCAGCTCACGGTCCTCTTCAATCCGCGCAAACACGTCCCTGCGACGGTAGAATTTGCCGACATCGCCGGCGTCGGCGGCGCAAAGGTGGGCGCGGCGGCGCTGCTCGATGTGGCGCCGTTTCGCAACGCCGACGCGTTGCTCCACGTCGTGCGGATGTTTCGCGATCCGTCAGTGCCGCACCCGGCAGGGACCATCGATCCTGCCCGCGATGTGCGAACGATGGAGGATGAAATCATCCTTGCCGATCTTGGCGTGGTCGAACGCCGTCTCGAACGGTTGGAGCGCGATTTAAAGAAAGGCCAGAGCGCGGACCTGCGGAAGGAGCAGGAAATTCTTCTGCGATGTCGCGCCGCGCTCGAAGAGGGTCGTGCCCTCAGGGCCCTGGATTTGCCGCCGGACGACGCGAAGCGTTTGCGCGGCTTCCAGTTTCTGTCCGCGAAGCCGTTGCTGATCGTGTTGAATCTCGACGAGGCCGACCTGCCCCGCGCCGACGAAGCCGTCGCGATGGCCGGCATCGCGCAGTTTCTCGAAGGCGCGTCGACCCGCGCGGTTCCGATCTGCGCGAAGATCGAGCTCGAGATCGCGCAGCTGGATCCAGCCGACGCCCAGGCCTTCATGGCCGATCTCGGGTTGCGCGAGTCGGGCCTCGATCGGGTGATTCGCGCGAGCTACGATCTCCTTGGCTACATTTCGTTCTTCACCGTTGGTGAGGACGAAAACCGAGCCTGGTCTATTCCGCGGAACACCCCGGCAGTCCTCGCCGCAGCGGAGATTCACACCGACATTTCACGTGGTTTCATCAGGGCCGAGGTGGTGCGCTACGAGCACCTGCTGGCACGGCGCACGCTTGCCGCGTGTCGCGAACACGGAGAGTTGCGGCTCGAAGGGAAGGAGTACATCGTGCAGGACGGCGATGTCATCAACTTCCGTCACGCGACCTGATCGATGTCCGTTCAGACCGTCCTCGTTTGCGAGGCGCAAGTTCCATTCGTGCACGGCGGCGCCGAGGTGCACGTCCGTCAACTGGTCCGCGAGCTGCGCGCTCGCGGCTACACAACCGAGCTCGTCAGCGTGCCATTCAAGTGGTACCCGAAGGAAGAGATTCTTCCGCACGCCGCCGCGTGGCGCCTCCTGGATCTGAGCGAAAGTAACGGCCGCCCCGTCGATCTCGTCATCGGGACAAAATTTCCGTCGTACTTCGCGCGGCACCCGAACAAGGTGGCGTGGCTGATTCACCAGTACCGGGCGGCGTACGAGTTGTGCGGTACCCCATACAGCGATTTCGCCCACACCGAGCTCGACCTCGGATTGCGCGACACCTTGACCAGGCTGGACTCGCAGATGCTCGGCGAATGCCGCGCATTGTTCGCCAACGCGCGAAACACCGCGGCCCGTCTCGCCAAGTTCAACGGCCTCGTCGCTGAGCCGCTCTACCATCCGCCGAAACTGGCGTCGCGCCTCATCGCGGGTCCCTACACGGACTACGTGCTGTCGGTTGGACGGCTCGAGTCAGTCAAGCGCGTCGATCTGATCATCGCGGCGATGGCGAAGGTTCCCTCACGGATTCGCTTGATCGTCGCCGGAGATGGTACACAGCGCGAAAATTCCGAACGCGCCGCTGCCGCCGCGGGAGTCGCCGATCGGGTGGCGTTTCTCGGCAACGTGGAAGACGATCAATTGATCCAGCTGTATGCGAGCGCCCTCGCCGTCGTGTATCCGCCGTTCGACGAGGACTTCGGGTACGTCACGCTGGAGGCGTTTCTCGCCCGAAAGCCGGTGATCACCTGCGTGGATTCGGGCGGGCCCAACGAGTTCGTGGTCGACGGCGAGAATGGGTTCGTGTGCGCTGCCGATCCCGGAGAACTGGCCGCCGCGATCAATCAACTCGTCGACAATCCGGCCAGGGCCGCAAACTTCGGAAACGCCGGGCACGAGGTGGCCGCGCGAATCACCTGGGACGGCGTCATCGAGAAGCTGACCGCATTGCCATAATCGCCAGAATGACCATAATGGCGAATTGGTGAATTGCGGCTCGATCGCCTCGCCCAAGCAGCGCCTGCTTCCGAACCAGTCGAGGAACGAAGCGGTGCCGATCACTCGGTCTAACGGTTTTCTGTCCACGTGACAAAGCTCATCATCCAGATCCCGTGCCTGAACGAGGCGGCGACGCTTCCCTCGACGCTTGCGGATCTGCCGCGGGCGGTTCCCGGAATCGACGTCGTCGAGATCCTGGTCGTCGACGATGGGTCACGGGATGGGACGGCGGATGTGGCGAGACGATGCGGAGCCGATCACGTGGTGCGGCTTCGCCGCAATAAAGGGCTCGCCGCCGCATTCATGGCCGGCATCGATGCGGCGCTGAAGGCGGGCGCCGACTTCATCGTCAACACGGACGCCGACAACCAGTACGCGGCGCACGAAATTCCGCGACTGGTGGCGCCACTGCTGAACGGCGAAGCGGATATCGTGATCGGCGATCGAAACATCGCGGAGCTGCGCCACATGTCGTGGCGCAAGCGTCAGCTTCAGCAGTTGGGAAGCTGGGTCGTGCGACAGGTGTCAAATACCAGCGTGCCTGACACGACGAGCGGATTCCGCGCCTACACGCGCGAGGCCGCGTTGCGCATGACGATCGTCTCGGAGTTTTCTTACACGCTCGAATCGATCATTCAGGCGGGCAAGAAGCGAATGGCCATCGCGCACGTGCCGGTCGTGACGAATCCGCGTACGCGCGAGTCGCGCCTCTTCGACAGTGTGTTTTCGTATATCAAGCGGTCGAGCGCGACGATCGTACGGATCTACGCGATGTACGAGCCACTGAAGGTATTCACCTACATCGGCCTGACCGTTGTCGGCGTCGGGTTCCTCGTCTTCCTTCGCTACGTCTACTACTTCCTGCAGGGCGTAGGCTTCAGGCACATCGGCTCGCTCGTCGGCGCGGCCGTGCTGTTAATCGTGGGTTTCCAGGTGATCGTGATCGGCCTGATGGCGGACATGATCTCCGGGAATCGCAAGTTGCTCGAAGATCTGCTTTATCGAATGCGACTCCTCGAGCTGACGCGAGAGCCCGCTGAAACGCCCCCGCCGGTGCTGTCGGGCAAGGGCGCCCGGGAGCGCTAGCGCGCGTGGCAGATCCCTCAGCAGTATCGGTCGTCATTCCTGCTTACAACGAAGCGGATGTCATCGGCGGGGTCGTCGGCGCACTGAACGCCGCGGCGCGATGGCACGAGGTCATTGTCGTTGACGACGGGTCGCGTGATGGAACCGGCGCGGCCGCCACGTCCGCCGGGGCGATCGTGGTCGCTCATCCGTATAACAAGGGCAACGGCGCCGCAGTCAAGTCGGGCATCCGGCGAGCAACCGGCGAGTTCGTCCTGATCCTCGACGGCGATGGACAGCATCGGCCCGAGGACGCACGGCGGCTGGTCTCGCGTCTCGGCGAATACGATCTGGTCATTGGGGCGCGCGCCGCAACGACGCAGGCCTCACCGGCGAGACGGGTCGGCAACGCCGCGTTGAATCAACTCGCCACCTACCTGACCGGGCGGCAGATCCCCGATCTGACGTCTGGTTTTCGCGCCGCCCGGCGTGCCTGTCTCCGCGAGTTCATTCATCTCCTGCCGAACGGGTTTTCCACGCCGACGACGACCACGCTGGCCTTCTTGAAGGCAGGGTACAACGTCGCATTCGAACCGGTCGAAGCGCGATCGCGGGTCGGTCAGTCGAAGATCCGCTTCGCACGTGACGGCGCGAAATTTCTGATCATCATTCTCAAGATCATCACGCTCTTCAGCCCGCTGCGAATCTTCCTCCCGATCAGCATCGCGTCGTTTCTGCTCGGCACTGCCTATGCACTGTGGACGATCGCCACACAGAGTCACGTGACGAACTCGTCGGTCCTGCTGATTATGCTCGCCGTCATCGTCTTCCTGGTGGGGCTGGTGTCGGAACAAATCTCCGCCCTGCGATTCGAAGGGCGCCAGTAACCGCACGCATGCCGACCGATCCGGCGCGCGCCAAGCGGCTGATCGTCGGGGCGGCGATGGTGGGGCTCGTTCTACGCCTTGCATTTGGTTTTGGTTACTGGGTGAACAGACCGCTGACACACGACGAGCGCGAATATCTCGCGCTCGCCACCAGCATCGCGCACGGCGAGGGGTTCACCTACCAGCGGCCGCCTGACAACCCCGACACGCCGAGATTTGGCAGGGCACCTCTCTATCCCGTCTTTCTCGCCGCCATTGGCGCCGGTGCCCGCGACGTCACGGCGACTCCGGTGCAGGTGAAGATCGCGCAATCGATTGTCGGCGCGGTCGGTGTCTGGCTGATTGGTGTCATCGCGAGACGGGCGGCAGGCCCGGCAGCCGGTGTTGCGGCAGCATCGATAGCCGCGATCTATCCACCACTCGTGTGGATCTGCGCCTACGTGTTCAGCGAACCGCTGTTCAGCACGGCTGCTCTCGGCTCGGTGCTGCTCCTCAATCGTTCGATCGACCACGCCAGTGATACGGGCGATGGGGCGAATGGGACCGCGCTGGCGATGGCCATCGCTGCCGGCGTCGCAACCGGACTGGCGATGCTGGTTCGCCCGGCGATGACCATCTTCGTTCCCGTCGCCGTTGTGTGGCTGCTCGCACAACGCCGCGCGAAAGTATCGGC
>Ga0222622_10000069_pt1 | contig 36532 bp, 29 predicted proteins | sample PLM2_5_b1metaG_FD_177335 | JGI IMG/M metagenome (GOLD analysis project Ga0222622, IMG submission 177335) | Groundwater sediment microbial communities from an aquifer in East River, Colorado, USA - PLM2_5_b1 | ecosystem: Environmental > Terrestrial > Soil > Riparian zone | place: USA: East...
CCGATGAGACGCTGGGCGTTACTCTCAAGAAGCTCCGAGCGGCGGCCGGGATGACCCAAGAGGAGCTCGCGGATCGTGCGGGCATCAGCGCTCGCACGGTGAGCGACGTCGAGCGGGGCCTCCGCACAGTCGTCCACGGCGACACAGCTCGACGGCTCGCCCCGGCGCTCGGGCTTCACGACGAGGAGCGAGCGAAGTTCGAAGCCGTCGCGCGGGGCGTCGTGGACGACACGCATCAGCTCGGCGATCTGCCGGTACCTCCGACCCGGCTGCTCGGTCGAGCATGCGAGTTGGAGAGCATCACCGCGAGGCTTCAGGGCCTGGACGTCCGTCTGCTGACGCTGACCGGCCCGGGCGGCATCGGCAAGACCCGGCTAGCGCTGGAAGCCGCAGCCCAGGTCCACGCGCGGTTCGGCGGTGGCATCTTCTTCGTCGCACTCGGCGAGCTGAGGGACGCCTCCCTGGTCGCGCCCGAGCTGGCCAAAGTGATCGGTGTGGTCGAGACGGGACCGGACGTAGTGGGCCTGCTGACCAGGCGCCTAACGGGGAGACAGGCGTTGGTGGTGCTGGACACCTTCGAGCACCTCATACCGGCCGCACCTCTCATCTACACCCTGATGCTGAAATGCCCGAAGACCACATTCCTCGTGACCAGCCGCACCGCGCTGCGGCTGCGCGGGGAGCACGAGTTCCCGGTGCCGCCACTGGAGCTGCCGTCGACAACGCGGGAAGCTCATCCCGAAGACATACACCACTGGCCGGCGACGGAGCTCTTCTGGGAGCGGGCACAAGCTGTGCGACCGGACTTGGACCTCAACCCCGAGACAGCCTCGCTCGTCACAGAGATATGTCGCAAGCTGGACGGCCTTCCGCTGGCGATCGAACTGGCAGCGGCACGGGTCAAGCACCTGCCGCTGGCCGCCATCCGCGAGCAGCTCGAACACCGGCTTGAGTTCCTGGTCGGAGGTCCGCTAGACCTGCCCCTGCGACAACGCGCCATCCGCGACACCGTCGGGTGGAGCCACGATCTGCTCGGGCCGCGCGAGCAGACGCTGTTGCGCCGTCTCTCCGTGTTCGCGGGTGGCTGGAGCTTGGACGCGATCAAGAACGTGACCGGGAACGTCGATGAAGTCGGAGACGCGCTGGATGGCATCAGCGCGCTCGTCGACCAAAGCTTGGTGGTGCTTGAACGCAACCGAACGGACGCACGCTATGACATGCTCGACGTCGTCCGTGAGTATGCGGCGGCGCGACTGTCCGACGCGGGCGAGACCGAAGAGATCGAACGGCGGCACGCGCTCCATTTCCTGGCTTTGTCCGAGGCGGCGGAGCCCCACCTCGTCCGCTCGGGCCACCAGGACTGGTTCCAGCGTCTCGACGTCAACCGCGGCAACCTTCGACGCGGCATGGCCTGGACTATCGACCACGGCGAGACGGTGCTGGCGCTCCGGTACAGCGTCGCCTTGTGGCGCTACTGGCGGCAGCTCGGAGAGTTCGCTGAGGGCCGGCGCTGGTCGGATGCGACACTGGCCGTCGCAGGGAACGCCCCACCCTCGCTCCAGGCGAAGGCGCTGTGCGCGGCGGCGGCGCTGGCGTTCCCTCAAGCAGATCACGTGCGCATGGCAGAGCTGGCCGCCGAAGCGATCAGGCTCGCCCACCGGAGCGAGGACCCGATGGACCTCCGCAACGCCTTGACGGTATTGGGCTTTGTGGCAATGTGCCAGGGCCGTTATACGGAGGCGCTTGAGCCATATACCGAATGCGTGGCCATCTGCGGCGGGCTCGGCATCAGCTGGCAGCTGGCCACCTCCCATCTCAACCTCGGCGCCGCACTTTTGCACTGCGGTCGGGCCGATGAGGCGGTCGCGCGCTTTCACGACGCACTGCGCCTGTATCGCGTGCTCGGTGACGACATCTTCGCCGCCCGCGTGCTCAATCACATCGCGCACGCTGCCTTGGCCGATAACGACCTCGCCCGCGCGGATCGCCTAGCGTGCGAAGCGCTAGCGTCGGTTGCGGAGCAGGGAGAGCGGCAAGGGATCGCAGAAGGATTGGAGACCCTGGCTGCTGTAGCCGCCGCGCGCTCAGCGGTGGAGCGGGCGGCCACTCTTGCCGGCGCCGCTGCGGCGATTCGGGAGACCATCGCTTCTCACGCAGCACCGTTCGACGTCGCGATCACCGGTCCCCTTCTGGACAAGATCAAGGCAAGCGTGAGCGAGGAGCGGTGGCATCGCGCCTGGGATCGAGGCGCCGCCCTGGATTCGGCGGCAGCCGTCGCATACGCACTGGCGAACTAAGCCAGCAGTCACCCCGGGTGAGGCACTTTATGCATGCGGCCGGCTCATCGAGCCAGACGAAGAATCCACACGAGGCCCGGGAACGCATGCTGTGCACTCTGTTCGGCAGGCCCGCCAAGCAGACCGAGCCGTAACAACACCACGTACGCGATCCGAGCCCATTGGCAGACTCCTAACTTGGCGACCATGCCGCCCCTGGCGCATGGACCACTTTCGCCCGGAACTGCTCGGCGGCCACCGGGGTCGTTTACGGTCGGGCGGCCCAGTCAGGCTGGCTGGACTGACCCGGCGCGCGTTCACCGTGTACCGCCGACCGGAGGCCGGTCCGCCACAAGGCGCAGCCGGGTGGCCTCTCGCACTGTGACGCCGCTGCCGCACCAGTCGACCACCTCCCGCAGCGACAAACGCCCATCGTCCGTCATCGTCTGCAGCGCCTCCCCGGCCCGCTTTTCAGCGTCGTGGACCGCAGCGTCGCGTTCACCGAGTGCGGTCAGCACGGCGACCGCCAGACCTTCGAGCCGGCGTTCCCGGTCGACCCGTTCTTTGCGCAGCACCGCCTGAGCATCCAACGCCGACCGCCGCGCCGCTTGCCCGACCGCCTGCTGACTCATCACATCTCGCCTATCGATGCCCGGCATGTCACTCAGCCGTAAGCGGCAGCGACGACCCGAGCGGTCATCAGGACGATTTCGACCTGCTTCACGTACCCCAGCCGATTTCAAGATCCGATGTGCTACACACCCCATGCACGGTCGGAAGTAGCTCGGGTCGGCCTGACCGCACAGGCGGCATGTACCCCCTTCGGGTGGGCGTGACGATGAGCATCCACAAACTCACAGCCGGGTCCGGATATGACTACCTGACCCGGCAGGTCGCGGCGCTGGATTCGACCGAGAAAGGTCACACCGGACTGGCGTCCTACTACACCGAACGCGGTGAGACGCCAGGATTGTGGATCGGCGCCGGCTTGGACGGGATCGACGGCCTGACCATCGGCGACCCGGTGACCGCCGAGCAGATGCGAGCGTTGTTCGGCTGCGGTCTGCATCCGTTGGCCGAGCTGCGCCAGCAGCAGCTGGAAGGGCCGGACCTCACTCCACGCGACATCCAGGATGCGGCGCGGTTGGGGATCCCGTTCAGGGTCGTCGATGGTGATGTCAGCCCGTTCCGGCTCGAGGTCGCCAGGCGCATTGCCGCGATCAACAGCGCGGCCGGCCCGAGTGCGGACCGAGGTCGCCCGCGAGTTCTTCCGGGCCGAGCACGGCCGAGAGCCGATAGATGCCCGAGAGCTGGCGGGACAGATCGCGAAAAACTCCAGGCCACGAACACAGACAGTTGCCGGGTATGACTTGACGTTCTCCCGGTGAAGTCGGTGTCGACCTTGGCGGTGGCGAATAAGGTACAGACCCTCGACGGACGCTGGCTGTCCATGGACGGGCGGGTGCTGTTCAAGGCAAACGTGGCAGCCTCGGAGACCTACAACACCGCCCTCGAGCAGCACCTCCGCGACACGTTAGGCGTGCGGTTTGCTGAACGGCCCGGCACCGACCCGGCCAAGCGGCCGATCCGCGAGATCGTCGGTGTCGACCCCCGACTGAACCAGCGCTGGTTGACCCGCCGAGCCCACATCGAAACCCGCCGCGGCGAGCTGGCCCTCCAGTTCCAGAATGATCACGGCCGGCCACCCACCCCGGTCGAAGCATTGCATCTGGCACAGCAGGCGACTTTGGAAACCCGCGACGCCAAACACGAACCCCGATCCCTAGCTGAGCAACGCACAACCTGGCTCGAAGAAGCCGCAGCTGTGTTGGATGGGCCCGAGGCCGTCGCGTCGATGGTGCAGACGGCACTGGCACCGCCCGCCGAGACCGCTACGATCGCCGACTCCAACTGGGTCACAGAGACGGCTGATCACATCCTGAGCGTTATGGAGGCAAGCCGCTCCACCTGGCAGATGTGGCATGTCCGGGCCGAAGCGCAACGACATGTCCGCGCCATCGACGTGGCCGCTGAACATGCCGCGGCACTGGTAGACCTGCTGGTCGATGAGGTGCTCGATCGCCGGTCTGTTGCCCTCGTCGCGTCTGACCACATCGAGGAACCAGCGACGCTACGGCGGGTCGACGGCTCGTCCGTCTACACCGTCGCCGGCGCCGACCTGTACACATCGACGAGAATCCTCGACGCCGAGCAGCGCCTGCTCGCCGCGGCGGGACGCCGCGACGGTGCGACCGCCGAGCAGACGGCGGTGGATCTGGCGTTGCTGGAGATGGCGGCGAACGGCACCGCCCTGGACGCTGGGCAGGCGGCACTGGTCCGCCAGATGTGCACCTCCGGGTCACGAGTGCAGCTCGCGATCGCCCCCGCCGGCGCCGGGAAGACCGCCGCCATGCGCGCCCTCACCATGGCCTGGACCCAAGACGGCGGCCACGTGATCGGCCTCGCCCCGTCGGCTGCCGCGGCCGCCGTCCTCGCCGAGCAAACCGGCATCCGCGCCGACACACTCGCCAAACTCACCTGGTCACTTGATCATGGCCAACTGCCGGACTGGGCGGCAGCGGTCGGGCGCTCGACACTGGTGATCATCGACGAAGCCGGCATGGCCGACACCTTGTCCCTCGACGCCGCCGTCCAGTTCGCTATCAATCGCGGTGCGGGTGTCCGACTGATCGGTGATGATCAACAACTCGCCGCGATCGGCGCCGGCGGTGTGCTGCGCGACATCCAACAGAGCCACGGCGCCCTCCGCCTGACCGAGCTGCACCGCTTCACCGACCCCACCGAAGCGGCAGCATCGCTTACCCTCCGCGAGGGCGACCCTTCGGGGCTCGAGTTCTACCTTGATCACGGCCGTGTCTATGTCGGCGATGGGGCCACCACGACTGAGGATGCGTTCAACGCTTGGGTTTCCGACCGAGCGGCTGGGCTCGACGCGATCATGATCGCTCTGACCCGGAACCACGTCGCCGAACTGAACGCCCGTGCCCGCGCGCACCGTCTCGATCACTCCCCTGCAGTATCCGAAGTGCCCTTGGCCGACGGAAACCGGGCCAGTGTCGGAGATGTGCTCATCACCCGCAGCAACGACCGCCGACTCCGCCTCACCGCCACCGACTGGGTCAAAAACGGAGACTGCTGGACCATCACTCGAGTAGGTCGCCGCGGCGACCTGATCGTCCGCCACAACCGCAGCCACCTCACCGTCCGGCTCCCCGCCGACTACGTTCAAGCCTCGACCGGACTCGGCTACGCCACCACCATCCACGCCGCCCAAGGCGTCACCGCCGACACCATGCGCGGGCTCGCCACCGGACAGGAGTCCCGCCAACAGCTGTACACGATGCTCACCCGAGGACGGACAGCCAACCACCTCTACCTGCAGGTCGTCGGCGACGGCGACCCGCACACCCTCATTCGGCCCGAGACCGTCGCACCCCGCACCCCGATCGAGACCTTGCACCAGATCCTTGCCCGTGACGACACGCCCACCTCAGCCACCACGCTGCTGCGAGAACTCAGCGACCGGCTGCCCGGCTCCACCACGCCGTCCAGCGCTACACCGACGGGCTCCATGTCGCGGCCGAGCAGCTGGTTGGTCCCCAGCTCGTTGAGATGCTCGATAGCCGAGCCGACCAGATCGTCCCCGAACTCACCAGCGAACCGTCCTGGCCGACGCTCAGAGCACATCTGCTCGCTTTAGCGGCTGAAACCGATGAGCACCCACTCCTCCACCTGCAGGCAGCCGCCGCCGGACGAGAACTTCACACCGTCGGCGACATGGCCGCCGTGCTCGACTGGCGCCTCCCGGAGCCCGCACCTATCGACCCGGGACCGCTGCCCTGGCTTCCCGGCATTCCGGATGCGCTTCATGATCATCCCGTTTGGGACCAGTATCTTGCCAAGCGCGCAGAGCTGATCGCCGACCTCGCCGCTCATGTCCGAAGAGAAGCTAACGAGGACAGCCCGCCACCGGTCTGGGCTGAGCCGGGCAGTCAGCCGAGCGTCGCCCTCATCGGTGAAGTCGAGGTCTGGCGGGCCGCCAACGCGATCGACCGTAAGGACCACCGACCCACTGGAGCAGGACAACTGCAGACCGCGGCCGCCCTCTGGCAACACCATCTCGACCGACATGTTGCGGACTGCGGCGACGACCTCAGTCGGCCGGATGCCCGAGCCCATCAGGCTGCCCGAAAACATCGCGGGCACGAAGATCAACAACGCATGCCCCAGCCACTCGCCGCCCGCCCGAGCTCGCCGCCCGGCGCCGGCTGGTAAGAGCGCCGCGCGGCCCACCTCGCGGTTACAAAAAGGACCGGACACCGATTCGCGCTTGAGAAACCCTAGGTCTGCCCTTTGGTCGTCAAAACCAGACGAGCGAGTTGTCAGGGACTGAAAAAGCGCGCGGGTTCAGCGCCGCGAGCCTCCTGCTGCGCGCCACGCTCCCCGGTCGCTGAGGTGGCATCTTCTGCTCATCGGCGTCGGATGCCCCATCGGATGACCGCCAGAGACAGTGGGCCGCACTTTTGGAGGATGACGTCACATCTGTTTTCCGTGTCGCCCCAAAGTCTTCTCGTTATCCACAGGTGACGCGATTGGGTGGCGCCGAGTGCACGGACGTGGCTGGATGGGAACCGCTAGTAAAACCACGGAGGACCCGGTGAGAGGGACGGTTTGTGCTCACGCACTCCTGAGCTGGCAGCGCTGTGCGGTTGCGGGCCGAGCATGGCCGGATAGGAGTTGATCATGAACGCATCTGCCGTTCTCGATGTTCCCGAGCTATTGACGACTGCAGAAGTCGCAGCCTTGCTGAAGGTGAACCGGTCGACTTTGAGCCGGTGGCGATCGGCGGGTGCTGGGCCCCGGGTCACGTGGCTCACAGCGAACATCCCCCGCTACCAGCGCGCCGACGTGGTCGAGTGGCTGCGACAGGCCGCGGTTTGACCATTCGGAAGCTGCCTTCGGGGCGGTGGTTCGCTGTGCTGAAATCCGGCAGAGCGTACGTTAGTGGGCGCACGTTCGTCAGTAAGCGGGACGCGCAAGCCTGGCTGGCTCGGGAGCAGGCAGCTCTTGCGGGCGGGGTGGACCCACGAGCTGGTCGATCCACGGTGCGGATGCTCCTTCCGGTGTGGTTGGAGGAGCGGAAGCATTCGGTGTCAGCGAAAACCTACGTAGCGGACGCTGCGCTTGTCCGGCTGGTTCCCCACTCCCTGGCTGCGTTGCGCATCGCAGCCGTCTCGGATCGTGAGGTCTCACGCGCGCTCATTGCGCTGTCGCGCACGGGATTGACCGAGGCATCGGTCCGCCGCTTCCGTGACTCTTTGTCGTCGTTCTTCGCGTGGGCGGTACGAGAGCGAATGATTCCGACCAATCCGGTCACGCCGACCCGCGTACCGAAAGCCTCAACGCCACGGACTGAGATGTGCCCGTTCAGCGAGGAGGAGCTGGAGGAGCTCTACGGCCGAGCGGTCCAACGCGATCAACGGCTGGCCGACATTTTGCTGGTCGGCGCCTGGACAGGCCTCCGCTGGTCAGAGCTGCGTGCCGTGCGGGTTCGCGACTTCGTCGAAGTTCCGCTGCCTGTCTTGGTGGTGCAGCGGGCCGAGCCTGAGGGTGTGCAAGTCAAGGGCACGAAGTCGGACCGATCAAGGCGGGTTTCCGGTGGCTGATCGTGTGCTGCCGCTTGTGCGGTCGCTTGCCGCTGGCCGCGAGGCCGACGATCTCCTCTGCGTCACCTCCTCGGGGCACCGACTGCACGCTTCGGCATTCAAGCGAACACTGGCGTGGGCCTCTATCGTGCAGGGCGTCGCATCCATGATCTGCGGCATACGGGGGCGTGCCTCTGGCTGGCCCGCGGAGTTGATCCCGTGACCGTGCAGGCATGGATGGGACACGCATCGATTGCCACTACCAACCTCTATCTGCACCATCTGGGAACCACGGCCGATCGGGCCGGTTTGGACCGTCTGAACCGGCGGGGGCACACAGGGGGCACACGCAGCGTGGTCGAGTCCGAATGACACTTTGCAGATTCGCGAGCGGTTCTTGGTATCGCACCTTGTCAGAGCCTGTTACTGGATGGTGGAGCTAAGGGGACTCGAACCCCTGACCTTCTCGTTGCGAACGAGACGCGCTACCAGCTGCGCCATAGCCCCGCGGATCGGGGAGGGCCGATCAGCATCGAGACTTTACCACCGTCATGCGGAGGCGACTTGGCGCGATTCGCCGCCAGCGTCGGCTGGAGGTGAGTCAGATGCCGAGTCCGGCGCGTCCGCGGTAACTGGTCCCTCATGGTCTGCCGACGACGAAACCCCCGGGCCTGACAGGTCGATCGTGCGAACCGTGCGGGGCGCCAGCGGCTTCGAGACATAGGTCGGCATAGTGATCGGAATCGGATCCCACAGGATCCCAGGTTTCCCCGCCACGTCACCCGTGCCGCTCGCGGCATGCGCCGCTGCGCCGAGTTTGGCGAAGTCCTTTCGGCTCAGAAAGATGGTCGACTCGTTATTGCCGTGGCGGATTTCACGATAACGAGCATCGAGTCCTTGCAGCATGACCCGAACGCTGATCCTGGCGACCACAACGAAGATCAGCAGCACCCCGGCAGGGATGGCTGCACTCCACAAGGGGATGAGATGCGCCGCGCACAAGCCGACCACAGCGCTCAGCCCCGCCATCAGCACGAGCAGCACGCGGCGCCGCCTCGAGGCGGCAAGCCGTTCCAGCCGGCGCAGATCGTTGACTGCAGCATGGCGGGTCTGAGGTGTCGACACCTCAAAAGACGCGATCTCTTCGAGGTCCTGATCAAGAAGCGGAGCGGTGCCATGACGGACGATGCGCATTGAGTCGGAAAAGCGATCCGCCGGATCGGAATCCTCCACCAGCTCGTCGTCGTCGCGACGGCGTACGAAATGCGGGACGAGGTACGCCAGCCACGCAATCGCGATGGCAGCGAAGATCACACCAGTCGTCCCCACACCCAGACGGTACGGGGCCGGCCGCGCTCCCCAGGTGATCTTGAGCGGTGTGTCGCAAGAAACGGATGTGACAGATGTTGCAGCATTGCACGCGGATGTGTTTCCAGAACGCACTGGCCCTCAGAGGCGCAGTGGTCGGTGATGATCTTGTTATATCACCGCTGACGCAGGTTCTCCCATCGCTGCATGAGCCCCTCCGGAACCTCTTCGGCGGTCAGTGCGAACACCAAGTGATCACGCCAGTCGCCATCGATGTGCAGATAACGCGGCCGAAGCCCCTCGGGCCTAAAGCCAAGCTTGGCCACCACCCGAAGGCTCTTGGTGTTTTCAGGCCTAATCGCAATCTCGATGCGATGAAGTGCCATGACCTGAAAGCAGTAGTCGACGGCTAGCGCCACGGCCATCGGGATGATCCCGCGTCCTGCCAGCCGCTGGTCGATCCAGTAGCCGATCTGGCCCCAAGAAGCTGAGCCGCCAACGATCCCGCTCACCGTAAGCTGGCCCGCCAGTCGCGGCTTGGAGCGGTTCGACTCATCGTCGTAGAACACCAGCCACGGCAGCATCCGTCCCTCTCGCGCCTGATGGGTCACCGAACGCACCAGTCCCGCGTACGTCGAGGGTCCAATCTGTGAACCAGGAGGAAGCGTTGCCTCCCACGGTCGCAGCCAACCGGCGTTTTCGCGGCGCACTCGCTCCCAGGCCGCCCGGTCCCGATGGCGCAGCGGGGCGAGGATGACGGGACCGTGCCGCAGCGTAACTGGCCAGTGGTGACGACCGAAGCCGCCCAGCCCGGTCAGTCCCTGCGGCCGCTGCTCCCAGCTGGCCATCTCAGTGGTCTCCACCTCGCAGCTGGCTGACCGCGTGCATCAGCACTGGTCCGAGCACGGCCATCCCGTCTCGGGCGCCGCCGCTCGACCCGGGCAAGTTCACGATCAAGGTGCGATCCGCAACCCCAGCGACGCCCCGGCTCAGCACCGCCGTCGGCACACCATGATCAGCGCCGTACCGAGCGATCGCGGCCGCGAGCTGCGGCACCTCCCGCTCGATCACACCCTTGGTCTGCTCGGGCGTGTGGTCCCCCGGACTCAGCCCAGTGCCCCCCGTCGTGATCACCACGGCATGGCCCGCGGCAATGGCATCGCGCAACGCAGCGCCGACCGCGTCGCCATCGGGCACGACAACGGGACCCGCCACCTCGAACCCAAGATCGTCAAGAGCCGAGGCGATGATCGGCCCGGACTTGTCCGGGTAGACCCCGGCAGCGGCACGTGTCGAGACAGTGATCACGAGCGCACTCTCGATCATGAATCGCTCTCACGAGACCAGTCACCGCGGCGACCCCCTGACTTGGACAGCACGCGTACGTCGCTGATCACCGCGGCGCGATCGATGGCCTTGATCATGTCGATCACTGCGAGCCCCGCCACAGCAACCGCGGTCAGTGCCTCCATCTCCACCCCAGTGCGCTCAGTTGTCTTGACGGTCGCAGTGATCTCGACTCCCTCGTCGGTCACCTCCGCCGCAACATCGACGCCACTGATGAACAGCGGATGACACAACGGGATCAAATCGGACGTTTTCTTTGCCGCTTGAATACCCGCAATCCGGGCCACCGCAAGCGCGTCTCCTTTCGGCACTGTGCCGTCTCGAAGCGCTGCAACGCACTCGGTGCTGAGGAGCACCCGCCCTGCCGCGGTTGCTGTGCGTGCAGTTACGGCCTTGCCAGAAACGTCAACCATCCGGGCGTCGCCACCGGCGCCGAGATGCGGAAACCGACTCTCGCTCACGGCTAACCCTTGGTCATCCAGGCGACTCGTCGAGCAGCCACACGTCCACGTCCCCTCCACCGGCCACGAACTCGATCTCTTCAGGCAAGATCACCAGCGCGTTCGAGCGGGCAAGATCGGCGAGCAGGTGCGAACCGTGTCCGCCAGCGAGTTCGACCAGACGACTACCCGAGCGATCAACATTGACAATGCCGCGAGCGAGCTGGAGACGGCCCGGAATGGACGTCATGTTGTGGGCCGCTTGGCATCTCACAACTTTCCGCACATACGGTCGCGCGCCCGTCAGCTTACGGATGACCGGGCGTACGAACGCTTCGAAGGAAACGAACGCGCTCACCGGGTTGCCAGGGAGCATGATCATCGGGACCCGGTCATAGCCGATCAATCCAAAGCCCTGCGGCTTGCCCGGCTGCATGGCGACCTGGGCAAAGTCGCATGGACCCATCTCAGGCATCACAGCTTTGACAATGTCGAAGTCGCCTTGACTGACTCCGCCCGTGGTCAAGATCAGATCGGCACGCAACAGCTGATCACCGATCAGCTGCTTGAGCGCGTCGCGATCATCACCGACTTGTCCGACTCGGAAGACCTGGGCGCCTGCGGCTTTGACGGCGGCCGCCAGCATGTAGGAGTTCGAGTCGAAGATCTGCTGCTCGTTGCTGAGCTCAAGCCCCGGATCCACCAGCTCAGACCCAGTGGAGATCACCACAACCCGTGGTCGCGGCCGGACCTGCACTTTGTCCAGCCCGATGCCTGCGAGCACCCCGATATCGCGCGGGCCAAGGTGGTCGCCCACCCTGAAAAGCTGAGTGCCTGCCTTGATGTCCTCGCCAATCCGGCGGATGTGCTGACCTACGGTGCTGGGCGCAAAGACCTTGACGTCCTTCTCGCCACGATCGGTGTTCTCATACGGAACGATGGTGTCCGCATCCGGGGGGACCGGCGCTCCGGTCATGATCTTCATTGCGGTCCCCGGGGACAGCCGATGCGTGGCCGCTCTTCCTGCAGCGATCTCTCCGACGACGGGCAGGCTCAGCGGCGCATCCCGGCTCGCTTCTGCCACGTCCTCGGCACGCACGGCGTAGCCGTCCATGGCCGAATTGTCGAAGCGAGGCAGATCGATCGAGGAGATGATGTCTTCACAGATGTTCAGGCCGACTGCATCGAGAATGTGCTGGCGGAAGGGGCGGAGCTGGTTCACGCAGCTGAGCAAATACTGGCGGTGGGCCTGCATCGACCGGAGCTGGCCACGATCCGGCTCGGGCGGCTCGGGCAGCGGCTCAAGCTGTGGGCCGCCATGCTTCGGCTCGTGGGTTCTCTTGCGGGTGAACAAGGGCATGCCCCACACAGTAATGCTGCCCACCTGTGATGGCTTGGACCTCACGCTGGGCAGCATCTCCGACGGCGGAAGATGATCATGGGCGCCGACACGCTGGCGCGCCGCAAGCCCTTTGGGCTCTCAGCGCGACTAGTCTGGGTGCGTGCAAACCCAGCCAGAGGCTGTCGACCTTGCGGCGATGGCGGCAATCGACGCCGCTGCGATCGCTGGGGCAAAGCGAACGCTCCGGAAAGCAATCCAGTTCCGCCGGGACTCGCGCAGCAGAAAGCAGCGCGAACATGACGATGCGTCACGGATGGCGATAATTGAGTCCTCGTTGGAGGACCGGATTCCGGATACCGTCGCTGCGTATCTATCCAATGGCTCAGAGCCGGGCACCCTTCAGCTGGTCGCCTGGCTGGCTGCGAATCGCGTCCGCGTCTTACTGCCCGTGCTGTCGCACCCCATTGGCGGCCGTCTCGACAAGCCGGCATGGGCGCCGTACGAGGGGCCCGACGCCCTGCGCGTTGGCGCCTCCTCAATCTTGGAACCAACCGGTGAGGTGGTACCGAGCGAGCAGCTTCCCGAGGCGGAATTGATTATTTGCCCGGGGCTGGCCGCCAACCTCCACGGCGACCGTCTCGGCCGTGGCGGCGGCTGGTACGACCGCGCTCTGCGCCATGCATCTCAGAGCGCGCCGGTGTGGCTGCTGCTCAACGACGACGAAGTGCTGAAAACGATTCCTATGCACGCATGGGACCATCGGGTGGACGTCATCGTCACCCCGACCCGCATGATCACCTGCGAGCCGTCGGTTCTCTGCAATCTCTGAGCAGCTCGTCATCAGCGGACCGAGAAACCCAGCTCGCCGCGCGGCTCCTCCTCGATAATCTCTAGCTTGGTCACGTGTGCCCGAGCTGGTCCTTTGCGAGCCCAGTCAACCATTGCCTGCACGGCAGCAGACTCACCCTCGAAGATGGCCTCAACCGCGCCGTCCTCACGGTTCGTGACCCATCCGGACACCCGATACGCCCATGCCTCGCGGCGACAGGTGTCGCGGAAGAACACGCCCTGCACGCGTCCATGTGCGACCACTCGGCGACGGATCACGGCACCAGTCTGCTCGACGGCTCCGAGGAGTACCCATGCCTAGGTCGCGCGGAGTGCCAGGGCGATCCGCTGATGGTTACCGACAACTGCCATGGTCGGGTTATCCAGGCCGTCAGCAAAGTCGAGATTCGTGGCAAGCGTCTCTTTCTTGATCAACTCGGCGTGCGCCTCGACCGCCGCTCGTACGGCCTCATCCCCGGCCAGCTGCAGGCTGATTCGGTCGCTGACTTCCAGCCCAGCATCTCGACGGGCCTGCTGCACGGCACGTACCACGTCACGGGCCAAGCCCTCAGCTGCCAGCTCCGGCGTGACCGTAGTGTCCAAGATCACGAAACCACCCCGAGGAAGCATCGCAACGGACTTCTGGCCCTCGCGATCAGCGTCGGCCAAGACCGTATGAAGCGTATATTCGCCTTCCTGCAAAGCGATCCCACCCGAGGTAACAGCGCCGTTCTCGTCGACCGACCACTCCCCTGTCTTGCTGGCCTTGATCGCGGTCTGCACGTCCTTGCCGAGGCGAGGGCCTGCCGCCCGGGCATTGACCTGCAGCACCTGGATCACTCCGTACGCAGCACCGCCGACTTCAAGATCGGCCAATTCAAGATCACGAACGTTGAGCTCATCTTTGATCAACTCCGCGAACGGCTGCAAGGCTTCAGCATTTTCAGCGATGACGCTGAGTTTGGAAAGCGGCAGCCGTACACGCAGCCCAACCGCCTTGCGAAGGCTCGAGCCCACCGAGCAAACCTCGCGCACCCAGTCCATAGCCTCGACAAGATCGTCATCGAGCGGCAACTCAGCAGCATCTGGCCAGTCAGCGAGATGCACAGACCGACCACCGGTCAACCCCCGCCAGATCTCCTCCGTCGTCAGCGGCAGCAGTGGCGCCACAGCCCGCGTCGTCGTCTCGAGGACAGTGAACAGCGTGTCGAAGGCAGCTAATGAGCCGGCAGACTCCCCATCCCAAAAGCGGCTCCGGGAGCGTCGGATGTACCAGTTGGACAACGCGTCAAGAAAGCTGCGGATCTCATCACAGGCCGCTGCGATGTTCAGTGCGTCGAGCTCGGTCGTGATCGAGCGCGCAAACTCCCCTGTCTTGGCCAGAATGTAGCGATCAAGCCGATCAGGCGAGGCAAGGTTGATCTTGGCGTCATAGCCGGCACCGCCTTGGGCCACGTTGGCGTACAGACTGAAGAAGTACCAGGCGTTCCACAGCGGGATCAGCACCTGGCGTACGCCGTCACGAATGCCCTGCTCGGTAACGATCAGGTTGCCGCCGCGCAAGATCGGCGAGGACATCAGGAACCAGCGCATCGCATCTGCGCCGTCGCGATCGAACACCTCGGTCACGTCTGGGTAGTTGCGCAGCGACTTGCTCATCTTCTGCCCGTCGTAACCCAGCACGATGCCGTGCACGAGGCAGTTGCTGAAGGCGGGACGGTCGAACAGAGCTGTGGCCAAAATGTGCATGGTGTAAAACCAGCCACGCGTCTGGCCGATGTACTCCACGATGAAGTCGCCGGGATAGTGGTGCTCGAACCATTCCTGATCCTCGAACGGATAGTGCACCTGGGCGTACGGCATCGAGCCTGAGTCGAACCAGACATCCAGCACATCCTCGATCCGGCGCATCGTGGACTTGCCGGTCGGGTCGGCCGGGTTTGGGCGCGTCAGCTCGTCAATGTACGGGCGGTGGAGATCGGTTACCGGCACACCAAAGTCTGCTTCTAGCTCCGCGATCGAGCCGTACACGTCGATGCGGGGGTACGCGGGGTCGTCGGACTTCCAGATCGGGATCGGCGTTCCCCAGAAGCGATTCCGGCTGATCGACCAGTCCCGCGCGCCCGACAGCCACTTGCCGAATTGGCCATCCTTGACGTGCTCCGGAACCCAGTTGATCTCGCTGTTCAGCTCGACCATCCGTTCCTTGATCTTGGTCACCTCAACGAACCAACTGGAGACAGCCATGTAGATCAGCGGGCTCCGGCATCGCCAGCAATGCGGGTAGGAGTGGGGGTACGACTCGTACTGCAGCAGCACTGTGCCTGGTGTCGTCGAGCCCACGTGTTCGCCTGTCGATTCGGACGAGCTGTCCATCCGCAACCGCGCTTTGAGGTGATCGACGATCAACAGGTTCGCGTCGAAGACGTGCACGCCGGCATAGTCGTCCACCGGTGCGGTGAACCTGCCTCTGGCATCGACCGGAACTACCGGCACGATTCCCAGAGCATCGGTAACGAGCTTGTCCTCCTCGCCGAATGCGCCGGCGTTGTGCACCAGCCCCGTACCTTCGGTGGTGGTCACGAAGTCCGCCTCGACGACCCGATGAGCGCCCGCGTGACCCTGGAAATAGGTGAACGGAGGCGTGTAGGACAGGCCGAGCAGTTCCGAGCCCTTGAGCCGCCGGACGACGCGAGCCTGCTCGCCCAATACCTGTTCGTACACCGGAAGCCGCGCCTCGGCGAGCACGAACCGCTCGGCAACGCCCGTGACGTCTGACTCCACCACGACGTAGTCGATGTCGGGATGCACCATGATCAACAAGTTGGACGGCAACGTCCACGGCGTGGTTGTCCAGACCAGAGCCAGCTCACCTGTCTGTAGTCGCAGGCCCACGGTGACCGCCGGATCCACGCGGATCTGGTACACGTCCTCGTCCATGCGCAGCTCATGGCTGGAGAGCGGGGTTTCGTCATTCCAGCAGTACGGCAACACTCGAAGCCCCTGGTACACCAGACCCTTGTCGTACAGGGACTTGAAGGCCCACAGCACCGACTCCATGTAGTCGGGTTCAAGGGTCTTGTAGTCATGATCAAAATCCACCCACCGGGCCTGTCGTGTGACGTATTCCTGCCACTCGGCCGTGTAGCGGAGCACCGACTCGCGGCATGCCCGATTGAACGCCGCAATCCCCAGATCCTCGATGTCGGACTTGGTCTTCAGGCCAAGCTGTGCCATCGCCTCAAGCTCGGCGGGCAGCCCGTGGCAGTCCCAGCCGAACCGACGCTCGACGTGGCGACCGCGCATCGTCTGGTAGCGCGGCACGATGTCCTTGACGTAACCGGTGAGCAGGTGACCGTAGTGCGGCAGACCGTTGGCGAACGGCGGCCCGTCGTAGAACACAAACTCATTGGCGCCGTTCATGCCGGCTGGATTCCGTTCCACCGAAGCATTGAAGGTGTCGTCGGACTTCCAGTACGCCAGAACGTTCTCCTCCAGCCTCGGAAAGCTCGGGCTGGACGGCACCCCCGTCCGATCGGTGTCTGGCGCGGGCGTGCTGGTGGCTTTGGGGTAGATCGTCACGGTGTTGCTTTCGTCTCGCTTGCCTGCTGCTGCACGAGGACGATGTCTGCACCGCGGTACCACCTCGCTTGTCGAGCACAATGACCATGATCACCAGCTCGACCGCTCATTCGTAGGCTGTTACGGGCCCACCCGTCCGGTTCTACTGAAGGACCCGCTCGGCCCTCGTTCTTCCGGAGGCTCACCGGTGATTGCCGGGTCAGCGCCATCCGATCGCGATCTTACCCGGCTCTCAGCAATGCGCCGGGTGAATTCTGGACGGAAAGGGCTCAGCAGCCGCTCGTGCCCTGCGCCAGGTCCTAGGGCAAGAGCTCTTGGCGTGTCGTGGTACGAGCCTCGACCGCTCCTCGGGACGAGACGAACGGCCAGAGTCTCTGATCAACCCACAATTCGGTCTGATCGTCGTAGTGACGATGGAATGCGTGGCCGGACACGCCGCTCTGACTGACCCAGCGCGATGCGTCGAGATCACCAAGATCGATCAGCATGCGCATCGCCGGGCCGGCCGTCACGGCATACCCCTTCCGGTCGTCGTACGCCATGGCGTTAACCACTGCCGGGCCACCGCCGACCTGAAAACGGCCACGGTTGAACAAGTTCTCGACCGCACTGATCCCACTCCGTCCGAGTGTCGGGTTCTGCAGCCGCACCGTATGCAGTTTCCCCCACTGCCACTCATCGGTGTCGCGTGCCATCAGTGAGGTGATCTCCCTGCGAGCATTGGTCATGGCGGCGAGCAGGATGTCGTCCCGAGTCTCGATCTTGTCAGGGGTTCGCACGTCGTCCCACCACGGATTCTTGACCTGCTTGATCAAGATCGTTAGCACCGCGTACCAGCGATCACCGCCGGTCGGCCACAGGTCTTCCTCGGGTAGTTCGTCGCGGAAAGTTAGCTTGAAGATGTTGTGGCAGATGACGTTGAAATACGCTGCCGCCGCGGAATCCGTGGTCGCCGAGTAGTCCCAGCCCACGAGGGTGCGCTGCCCTTCGACCACCCACGGATCGGGAACCTTGATCTTGAGCAAGATCGGGACTAGGTCTTCCGCAAACCGGATTGTGTCGTCGTAGAAGATCTGTTCGGCGCTGTCGAGGGTCAGTGGCGGCGCGTCGCGCAACCTGTCGATGATCTCCTGGCTGCGCCATCCGTACGAGAAGGTCGAGCCCAGCGGATAGGGGTATTGAGATCCGATCACCTGCTGATTGGCAGCAACGAGAAACCCGCTAGGTGGGTTGTAGACGTAGGGCAGCCTGGCAAAGGGGATGGTGCCGTTCCAGTCGTAGCGAGGGTCCCAACCAGGTGACGGCCTCGTCCCGTTCCCCTTGCGGCGAAGGGGAACCGTGCCTGCCAACTGGTAGCCGATGTTGCCATCGGTGTCTGCGTAGATGAGGTTTTGTGAGGGCGCGCTCAGCAACGCCGCCGCCCCGCGAAACTCCGCGAAGTTTTGAGCCTGATCAATGGCCAGCAGCGCATCCATGCTGCGGCCCGGTTGCAGCGCGGTCCAGCCCAGCGCGACCGCGTACTCGGCCGTGGTCGGATTGGGTCTGCTGGCCGAGACCTGTCGCAGACGCGGATCTACGTCGGACAGGAGCGGTCCATGACGGGAGGAGCGGATGCGAATGACCCGCGGGTGGTCCTCGCCGCGGACATGGATTTCCTCGGTGATCACCTGAAGCGGCACGTAGTTATTGCCTTCACGGACTGTGTCGCCACGCACATCCTCCAAGTACAGGTCCTGGACGTCGAGATAGCTGGTGGTCAGGCCCCACGCGATCTTGGTGTTCTTGCCGATGACGACGCCGGGAATGGACGCCATGCTGAATCCGGAGACGTCGAATGGGCAGGCCTCAGAGAGCGTGCGGCAGTGCAGCCCGACTTGCGCCAACGGCGACGGGATCGAGGTGGCCAGGTGCGGGTCGTTGGACAAGATCGCCCTGCCGCTCTCGGTGCGAGAACCGGCCACGGCCCAGGAGTTGGAACCGGTCTCGGCTTCCAGAGAAGCTGAACCGAGTACGCGCGGAATCGCCCGGTTGATCTTCGCTGCGGCTTCCAGAGCGTTCGTGGCCTTGCGTAGTTGATCATCGCTCAGGTCGCCCGGAAGCGGGCGCGCCGATGACCGGCTCGCAGTGGGATCGAACGCCTTACCCACGACGTCTCCCCGCCTGACGATGGGTGCGAAGTCATCGTCCAGCGGATATCTCGGGAAAAGACTTGCGGCACGCCCGGCACCGAGTTTGCCGCTGATGATTGCGCGTTCGCCCTCCTGAGTGAGGTTGGACCCAAGGTCCCACGCCATGACCTTGAGCCAGGCCACCGAATCGACGGCCGTCCACGGCGGCGGCGTGTAGCCCAGGCCCTGCAGCCTGAGCAGGGAGTACTCCAGCGAGAGGTCGGCGGCTGTGCGGCCTGCGAGGTAGGCGTTGACGCCAGCGGCGTAGGCATCGAGGTAACGGCGAGTCGACGGTGCGAGTAGCGCCAGCTCCTGCTCCGCCACCCGCCGCCAGCCGAGCGTGCGGACGTACACATCAGTCTCGACTTGTGACTGTCCGAAGAGTTCCGACAGCCGCCCGGCGGCGAGATGACGGCGGAAATCCATCTCGAAGAAGCGGTCCTGGGCATGCACGTACCCTTGCGCCTCGAACAGATCTTCAGGATTGTCGGCATAGATGTGCGGCACTCCGTATGAGTCGCGCAGAACTTCGACCTGACTCTTGAGCCCTGGCACCATCAGCCGGCCGGATGTCTCAGGAAACGACTTACGTACGGTGGCGATCGCAGCGCTGGTCAGGACACCGAGTATGAGAATGAGCACCACCGCAGTGAAGATCGGCCAGCGACTGTTGCGACGCACCGTCAAACTCTAATGTCCATACCTGTGCCTACCCCGGCAAGCCGGCTGGGAAGTTGCAGCGTCGGACAAGTCGGCGGCGACCACAATCGGTTAGCAGTCGGTATGCTTGAGTGCTAAGTTGCGGTCAACGTCGCATGCGGCGGGCCGCTTCTCGAGGAGAGAAAGACACCGATGCCCACCTACCAGTACCGCTGCACCGAGTGCGGCGAAGACCTTGAGGCCGTGCAGAAGTTCAGCGACGCGGCCCTCACAACCTGCCAAACGTGTGGCGGTCAGTTGCGTAAGGTGTTCAATCCGGTCGGTGTGGTCTTCAAAGGCTCTGGCTTCTACCGCACAGACAGCCGCAACGGGTCGAAGGGCCGTCCTGATGGCGATGCCGGATCATCGGACAAGAAGTCCGAAACCAAGTCAGCCGAGACCAAGGCAGCGGACAAGGAATCAGCCGGAGCCTCCGCAGCGTCCACCGGCTCTAACAACGGCAAGCAGCCGGCGTCCAGCGGAACATCATCCACAGCGCAGAAACCCGCCGCCAACTAGCCCTGTGGACGACGCGCACGATCTGGATGCGCGTCCTTAACGTCCAGGCATGACCAGTCAGAAGCCAGAACCATCCTCTCTGCAGCCCTGCCCATGCCGTCGGTAGCGCCCACTCGGCGCCGGCCACTGCGTGCACTTGCCCGTGCTGCATCGTGGCACCGCAGAAAGCTCGCGGTGCTGGCAGCGGTTGCTGCCGTACTTTCCGGAGTGTCCGCGGCTGCGCCCGAAGGGCCGGCCACGATCACCGTGGTGAAGGCAAGGTCGCGGCTACCGGGTGGGACGGTCGTCTCCGCCTCAGATCTGGTGCTCGACCGAGTTGCCGCCTCCGACGTACCCGAAGGGGTGCTGACCGATCCACTCGCTCTCGTCGGCAGGACGCTGGCCGCGCCGGTCGCTGAAAACCAGATGATGACGCCGCTGATCGCGACCGCCACGCGGACCAGCGTTTCGCAGGGTCATGTCATCGCACCACTCAGGCTGGCTGACTCTGCACTGGTCACTTTGCTACGGCCCGGCGACGTGGTGGACGTCATCGCCGCCGACGCGCAGGCCGAGCAGGCGGCCGTCGTCGCCGCCGGTGCGCGAGTCGTGACGATCCCGGAACTGCCGGATGAGCGGGTGGGCCCAGGTCCAGAAGGTGCGCTGGTACTCATCGATGTGGATGCCCAGACGGCGTCGGTCGTGGCTCACGCCGCAGCCTCTGCCACGCTCAGCATTATCTGGCGTTAAGGCTCACGCCGTTAGCCAAGATGATGCGGTGGGGCGTCCTCGTTCAGCCTGCGCTCCGCTGGCGTGAGCGGTCGGCTCGGCGGCACCGCGGAGCGCAGTGCTACGCCCAGGCCAAGCTCGCTACGCAGTGCGGAGAGCGCCGCGTGGAATTGAGCAGCGCCCAGCCCGTACGTGAGGTCCTTCGGCACGGAGTGCATGGCCTGATCACTCGAACTCGGGAGGATCAACGCCCCATCTTCGGCCAGATCACGCAGCGCCATACTCAGTGCCGCTACGTCCGGACTGCGCTGGCGTCCCAACTGTTCCAGCCGGCGCCCGCAGACTGCGTAGGCAAGGGCCTGATGCCACGCCCGCTCTGCACCGTCCTCCGACACTAGGGTCTCTGCCCAATCGCTGCGTCGGTTTGGTCGCTGAGCGTCGAACCCGCCGCGATGATCTGGGGTGCTCCGCGATCCTCGAGGGTCACGTCGCCGATCACACGAACGCCTGCCTCGAAGGTCCAATCTCCGTTCACGTCCAGGTACCGCGCCTCCTTGAGCGACGGGGCGCCAGCCGGGAATCGGTGATCAAAGTCAGAAATGATCTTGTAGTACCTGTCGTCAAGATCGACGACAGGCGTGGGATCGGCCACCTTGCTAAGCCGCCCGTCGGCCTCCAGGTCATACGCATCGGACCTCAGCACCAACAAGTCATTGGTGGTCTTGACCGGCAGGAACCTGTCGCGACCGACTCCGACAGCCGTCGCCCCCTCGAAAACCTCGATGGCCGCACCCATTGCGGTCTCGATCTGGATCACCTTCGGCGCGGACGGATCCGCCGGGTCGACAGTCTTCTCGTTCTTGATCAGCGGCAGACCAAGCACCGACTTCCGTTCGCGCAGAGTGCGGTCAAGGGCCTCGAGGTCGAACCACAAATTGTTGGTGTGGAAGAACGGATGCCGGAACTCGTCGGTGAAATAGTGCATTTCCTCCTTGGGCGTCTGCGCCGTATCCCGCAAGATCAGCCGTCTGTCTGACTTGCGAATCGCCAGATGTCCGCCCTTGCGATCAGCCGCCGTGCGCCGGCAGATTTCCGCGGCGTACGGTGCACCGGTGGTCGCGAACCAGCCCGCGATTGTGGCATCCGGCGCAGCACCGAGGTTGTCGGAGTTCGACACCGACGCATAGCGGTATCCCAACGACAGAAGGCGATCCAGCATCCCAGACGTGGTGAGCGCCGTGTAGAGATCACCGTGCCCAGGCGGACACCATTCCAGACTCGGGTCAGCCGGCCATGAGATCGGCGTCAGGTCGTCGGCCTTGAGCTTGGGCTCCTGATTCTGAATGAAGTCAAGATCAAGCCCCGCGACAGCAAGATCACCGTACGGCGCCAGCGCAGCCAGGGTCTCTTCGTGAGTGCGAAAGCTGTTCATGAACAGCAGTGGTAGCTGGATCCGATATGCGGCGCGCGTGTGTCGTACTTGATCAACAATGATGTCCAAGAAGCTTTTGCCTTTGCGTACCAGCAAGAGGGATTTCGCCTTGTCCATCCCCATCGAGGTACCAAGCCCACCATTGAGCTTGATGATCACGGTCTTCTCCAGGGCCGCCGCTGCATCCTCTTCGCTCACCGCGGTATCGCTCAGCATGCTGGGATCGAGAAGGGGCTCAATGCTGTCCTCGGGGATGAATCCGCTGACTCCCTCCTCCAGCTGGCGGTTGTAGTAGGTGAAGACATCGATGGCCAGCGGATGAATCCCAGCAGCTGCCATCTTCTCCTGGGCAAGTTTCAGACCGATCTCGCTCACACCCAGATCCTAGGGAGAACTCAACGTGCCGTGATGCACCCGCCCCTGCCGCGCGGGGACTACTTACTCTTCTTCTTGGCAGGTGGCGGAGGGGCCAACGACGCAAGCAGCGCGAGGGCCGCGCCGGTGATCTCGGTCTGTGCAGCGGATCGATCGACCGTCGCTATCCCGTCCCCCGACTGCTCGCCGTAGTCCCCGAATGAGCTATGCACTGCGCCGTTGATCACGACATAGGAGGTGTCTGGCGGAAGCTTTCCCTTGGATGCCTCGATGTCGGCCGGCGTTGCGAATCCGTCCGCGGCGCCGGAGATCGAGACGACCTTTAGATCGGTACGGACAAGCGTGTCCGCGGGGTAGGAGGCGAAGAGCACCAGGCCTTTGACGCGTTCATCCTCGTCGGCAAGTGAGGCAGCTGTGGTGCCGCCAAGCGAGTGACCGCCCACCGCCCAATAAGTGATCTCAGGATGAACGTCGAGAACCTTCTTGCCGCGATCAGCATCGAGCAGTGAGAAGCCGAACGGCTCCTTCAGCACCGCAACCAGGTAACCGGCTTCAGCCAGCGGGCGCAGGACACGGGCGTACGCGCGAGAGTCGACGCGAGCACCGGGCACGAACAGCAGGCCTGTCGTCGGCTTGATCTCTTCACCCGCTGGGTCTTTGCGGACCGGGATCAGCTCATACCAGACGAGGCGATCTGATATCCGCACATTCTTCTCCGACCGGAGCGCCGCGCCAGCCACCGGCGTCGCCACAAAGGGACGCGCGTAGGCGAGGGCGACGACCAGAAGAAAAGCAAGTACCAGCAGCGGAACGGCAAGAATGATCCGCCGCTGCGCCCGGCGCTGCACCTGGCTGGACGTCCTGTGCGCCGGATGATCCGGGTCGCCCTCGCGATCCTGTCGGCCTCCGATTGCCAGCGAACCGATTGACCAGGCAATGGCGATGAAGCCAAGCAGACCGCACGCGATGCCCGCAACCAACGTGGCCGGATGACCATTCAAGATGGCTGGCCAACGTGTCCAGCCGAGCCACACCGACACCGCAACCATGGCTAGCCCGAGCACCAACCAGATGAGAGCCAGCACGGTTCGGCTGAGCGCGCCCGGCTGCCACATAGGGCCGAGTGTACGAGCGCGCCTCGACATACTCAGCTCATCTATGCAACTAGCTCACGATGTCGGCCACCGTCGCGTCGAAGGCGCGCACAAGATCGTCGATCTCCACGAACGTGCTAAAACCATGCCCACCGGCGCCGAGTGCGGCACGATGGCCGACTAACCGCTGGTCGATGATCACCGGCCAGTTGGGGTCACTGCCGATCGGGGTGATCGTGCCGCGCTCGTAGCCGGTCGCCTGGAGAGCCTCAGTCGCATCGGGGAATTTCATCTTGCTGACGCCGAGCAGCAACCTCAGCTTGGGCCAGGAAATCTGGGTGCCTCCGGGAATGACGGCAAACAGGTAGTTCCCGCTCGAGCGGCGTACCACGATCGTCTTCGCCATATCCGACGGAGCGATGCCCAGCAGCTCGGCTGCCTCCTCGAGACTGTGCGCAACTGGCCGGCGCCGCAACTCAACAGCCAGCCCGCGTTGCTCGGCATCAGCCAGCATCCGTCGTACGCCCGCGGTCAGCTCATCGCTCACGATCATCCACTCTGTCCTACTCGCCCGCGGGCTTGCCGAGTGGAGCCGAATCCCGGACCGAGGATGCAGTGGAAACGCAAAGAATCGCTAACTCCCATGCTTACCTAGCCGCGATAGTGAGATTGTGCATGGTTGCACGCCGGTCACGCAATCTTGTCATCAGAATCTTGATCTTGATTTGCGTGGCGGTAATAGTGCTGTCTCCACATTCAGGCCCAGACGATAGGTACCGGCATTGGAGATGTCACCACCATCGACGCCCCGCAATTCTCCGCACACTGCACACCTACCCGCTGGTGTTCACCAATGTCGTGCATACCCGACGGGGCCATGAATCCCGACCTCTAACCGCCGACCCACGCCGAGGCGACCTGCTCCGGCCAGCCGACTGATACCGAGCATGAGAATGCAACAAGCCGGTCACGAGGCGGGATCAAAACCTGCAAAGTGACTGACGCTGTCTGCGCAAATTATTCGTTGCATCATCGGCACAAAGAGAGCATTCTCAGCGGCGTAGCAAGCCCGTAACATTAAGCCCGTGAGTTCCGCTGGGGGGTCAGATCAACTTAGGGCTCACGCCCGGATCTGCGGCGTCTGTGGGCTGCTTTTTGCAGTGTTCCTGGTCGTCGCGCTGGTCCTCATCAAACAGTCACCAGGCGTAGCCGAACCGGAAAGCGTCTAAGTACGGGCCGCCGCTGTGTGCCTGCTCACCACGACCACCTCTGCCCGTAGGAGGGGTCTGAGTACCACCTTCCATCGGCGGCCAGGACTTCGAGCTCGCAGGATTCAGGAGACATCACCATGACCGAACCGCTTGCACCTGAAGATTTCCCTGGTCCTCCGGGACTGCCGTTCGTCGGCAACGTTCGGGCCATCGATCTAGCGCAGCCGATCGAGAGCCTAATGTCGCTAGCTCGCGAGTACGGGCCGATCTTCAAGCTGACCTCACCTGCTGGCATATCGGTGGTGGTATCCGGCGTCGACCTGGTTTCGGAGATCTGCGACGACGCTCGCTTCGACAAGGTCATCACCGCAGGCCTGTCGATCTTGGCCGAGGGTCCAGTTGATGCTGGCCTGTTCACGGCCCACACCGATGACCCGATGTGGGCCCGTGCGCACGGCCTCCTGATGGCGCCTTTCAGCATGCAGGCGATGCGGGACTACATGCCGGCAATGATCGACATCGCGGATCAGCTGATGGACAAGTGGGATCGGCTCAATCCCGGCGAAGAGATCGATGTCCCGGCCGACATGACTCGGCTGACTCTCGACACGATCGCGTTGTGCGGTTTCGGATACCGGTTCAATTCGTTCTATCGGGAGACGCCGCATCCATTCGTCCAGGCGATCATCAGAGTATTGGACGAGGCGCAGACGCGTACCCGCCAGCTGCCGATCCAGACCCGGCTCAAAATCAGTGCGCAGCGCCAGTTTGAAGAGGATCAGGCCTTTATGGCCAGCTTGGTGGATGATCTGATCCGCAAACGCCGAGCGATGGGTGATGCCGCAGACAACACGGACCTGCTCGGCCGGATGATCACTGGAGTCGACAAACAGACCGGACTGACTCTTCCTGACGAAAACATCCGGGCTCAGTGCATCACGTTCTTGGTCGCCGGCCACGAGACGACGAGTGGACTGCTGTCGTTCGCCATCTACTTCCTGCTCGAGCACCCGGAATACCTCGACCGAGCGCGTGATGAAGTTGATCGGGTACTGGGCGGCACATTGCAGCCGACCTTCGATCAGGTGCATGAGCTGACTTACGTACGCCAGGTTCTCGATGAGGCGCTGCGGCTGTGGCCGACGGCGGCGGGATTCAGGCGTCACGCAAGGGAGGACACCGTGATCGGTGGCGGGCGCTACGCGATCCCGGAAGACCTGGGGATGATGGTCCTGTCCCCGATGTTGCACCGTGACAAATCCGTCTGGGGCGAAGACGCCGATGAGTTCAATCCAGACCACACGAGGCCGGATCGGATGAGTGCAATCCCCCCGAACGCGTACAAGCCGTTCGGCACCGGGCAACGGGCCTGCATCGGGCGGCAGTTCGCGCTGCAGGAGGCGGTCCTGGTGCTGGGCATGCTGTTGCAGCGGTTCGAGTTGATCAAGGACCCGAATTATCGGCTGCATACGAAAGTGACTCTGACCGTCAAACCTGCCGACTTCCACATTCAGGTCGCGCGACGGGCAGATCGGCCGATGGACAAAGCGGAGCCGGTCACTGTCGCCTCGACAACTCAAACCAAGTCCGGGCCGGCCGTCAGCAATGGGCACCATACGCCGCTAGCAGTGCTGTTCGGCTCGAATCTCGGGACAGCGGAGGGCATCGCCACGCGCCTTGCACAAGAGGGCACCGAGCGCGGCTACGACGTGACCCTCGGCTCCCTGGACGAGTACGTCGACCATATTCCGGCGAAGGCCGCGATGATCGTCTGCGCCTCCTACAACGGGCTACCGCCGGACAACGCCGACAAGTTCTACCACGCGCTCAACGAGGCAGGGCCCACCACGTATGAAGACTTGTCGTACACCGTCTTCGGCTGCGGCAACACGGAATGGGCCACCACGTACCAGGCAGTGCCCACCCAACTCGACGCGGGACTCGAGCAACACGGCGCCACCCGCATTCACCCACGCGGCGCCGGCGACGCCCGCGGCGACTTCGATGCCGCGTACCGCAACTGGCACGACACGCTGTGGCAGGACATCGCAACCACGCTCGGAGTTGATGCGCCCCACGAAACAGACGAGAGCCAGCCGCGGCTCGCGATCACCGTGATGAATCGGCAGGTAACCAACCCTGTCATCATGTCCTACCACGCGCAGGCAGCGGTCGTGCGTGACAACTATGAGCTGTTGGGCGCCAACGCCGACCGCTCGACCCGCCACGTGGAAGTCGCCCTACCCTCAGGCGTGGCCTACAAGGCGGGCGACCATCTTGGAGTGCTGCCACGCAACAACATCAACCTCATCCGTCGCGTCATGCTGCACTTCGGCCTGGACGCCGGCTCCTATGTCACGATCATCCCGAACCGCGGCAGCCACACTCACCTGCCGACCGACGAGCCAGCCCCGCTACTCGGCATCCTGGGCAGCTGCGTCGAGCTTCAGGATCCGGCAACACGCAGCGACATCGAGGTGATGGCTCGCTACACCAGCGATCCGGAGCAACGATCGTCGCTCGAGGGCCTCGTCGGCACCGACGATGAGTCTCAAACCAGGTTCCGCAACGAGGTGCTGGCGCGTGGCCGTTCGTTGCTTGACCTGCTCGAGGACTACCCCGCATGTGACATGCCGTTCGAGGTCTTCCTCGACCGTCTGCCACCGCTGCGGCCCCGCTACTACTCAATCTCCTCCTCGCCCATGATCAGCCCCGACATGTGCAGCATTACCACCGGAGTACTGCGCGGGCCGGCGCGCTCCGGGACCGGGGAGTTCGCTGGTGTCTGCTCGACCTATCTGGAATCGAACGCCCCGAACAGCACGGTCTTCGCCTTCGTACGCGAGCCGACGATCGCCTTCCGACCGCCGGATGATCCACAGTTGCCGATGATCATGATCGGCGCTGGTACCGGGCTGGCCCCCTTCCGAGGCTTTATGCAGGAGCGGGCTGCGCAGCAGGCCAGCGGAGCTTCCGTCGCCACGTCCCTGCTGTTCTTCGGCTGCCGCACCTCTGAAGACGATTACCTCTACGCCGATGAGCTGCGCGGCTACGAGGCCGACGGCGTGGTCAAGGTGGATGCCGTGTTCTCCCGCGAGGGAAGTCCAGAGCGACGCTACGTTCAGGACGCCATCATCCAGCGGGCGGACGATGTGTGGGATCTCATCGACAAGCAGCGGGCCAATATCTACGTCTGCGGGAACGCCAACACCATGGCGCCCGGTGTCCGCACCGCACTCATTCAAGTGTTCCGGATGAAGTCTGGCGTCTCGACGGACGGCAACACCTGGCTCGCCGGGTTGCGCGCCGACGAGCGATTCCTGGAAGACATCTGGGGAGGCTGAAGATCATGGCCGAGCCCTCGATCACTCAACCTCAGTCGCCACCGCCAGTAGCCTCGTCTCCGGATACGTCCAAAGCGGCCCGCGCCAAGGCTCGGGCTGCACAGCCCGCCACGGTCAAACTCGCCCGGCTATCGAGCCTCACGGGCATCCTCTTCGCCGTGCTGTTTGTGGTCGCGTTGGTTCTCGTCCATACGACGCCCACGTTGTCTGCCTCGGATGCGGATATCACCGCCTTCTACAACAGCAGTAGCACGGCGCTTGTCACCGTCGGCATCTATCTCATCCCACTAGCCGGAATCGCGTTCCTCTGGCATGCGCACACCACCCGGCTGCTGATCAAGTCCCGCACGCCGTCGCCGTCGGCCATCCCGGATGGGTTGCAGCTGGTATCCGGGATTCTCTTCGTCGTTCTCCTCTTCGCGGGAACGGCATCGGCCGGCTCTGTCGCGCTCCTGAAGGATCTGACGAGTGCCCCGCTGCCATCGGCCGACTTCGCCAGAGGCATGCTCGCGGTCGGCTACGGAATGGTCTTTATCTACGCGCTTCGCGGTGCCGGCATGTACGCCCTGACCACGACGTCCCTGCTCCGCGAAGCAGGAATCATGCCCAAGTGGTTGGCCTTGGTGAGTTACCTGGTGGCGGCCTTCTTGCTGTTGAGCACGGTGATGCACCCAGCGGCCATGCTCCTCTTCCCCACCTGGGTCGTCATCGCCGGCCTGGTGGTCTTCATCCGCGCCGGTCGGGTCGCCGAACCGGCCGCATCCGAAAGGCAATCCACATGACCACATCGCAGGGTGCTGGGAACCGCACGACCACTCCGCTGAGCATTGACGACATTCCCGGCCCGAAGGGCCTACCCGTAGTCGGCAACATGTTCGACGTGCCCTCCGAGCGCACGATCGTCACGCTGATGGGGCTGGTCCGCGAGTACGGTCCCATGATCCGATTGCGCACCCCGGCCGGCGATCGGTTCGCAGCCTCAGGCCTGGCGATGATCGACGATCTGTGCGACGACGAGCGATTCGACAAGCTCGTCGGAGACGGTCAGAAGGCGGTCCGAAGCTTCGGCAGGAGCGCCGGATTGTTCACTTCCGATACCGATGATCCGAACTGGTCGAAGGCACACAACATCTTGCTGCCTAACTTCAGCCAGCAGGCGATGCGGGACTACGTGCCGATGATGAACGACATCGCGACACAGTTGATGCAAAAGTGGGAGCGGTTGAATCCGGGCGAACCGGTCGATGTCACCGCTGACATGACTCGGCTCACCCTCGACACGATCGCGCTGTGCGGCTTCGGCTACCGCTTCAACTCCTTCTACCGCGACACTCTGCATCCCTTCGTCGAGGCAATGTACGGCGTGTTGGGAGAGAGCCAAAAACGCGCCCGGGCACTGCCCATCCAGACGAAGCTGCGGCGCGGTGCTTCGCGCAAGCTGACCGAGAACTACCGCTACATGGAGGGCGAAGTTCAACAGATCATCGACGAGCGTCGGCGCGCCGGGAACATCGAAGATCACAAGGATTTGCTCAGCGCCATGCTGACCGGGGTGGACAAGCGGACCGGCGAGAAGCTGAGCGACGACAACATTGTGGCCCAGTGCCAGACCTTCCTGATTGCCGGTCACGAAACCACCAGCGGACTGCTCTCCTTCACCATCAGCTTTTTGATCAAGCATCCCGAAGTGGTCGCCCGCGCTCAGGAGGAGGTCGATCGCGTTCTCGGCACCGACACGTCGCTGCTGCCGACCTACCAGCAAGTGCAAGGCCTTACCTACGTCAATCAGATCCTCAGCGAAACCCTGCGGTTGTGGCCCACCGTGGCGGCGTTCACGCGCTACCCATACCAGGACGCCATGGTCGGGCCGTACCTGATGCCGAAGGGATCCTCGATTACTGGACTGACGATCATGCTCCATCGCGACCCGAGCGTCTGGGGCGCCGACGCTGAGGAGTACAACCCTGACCACTTCCGGCCCGAGACACGGTCGCAGCTTCCGCCCAACGCGTTCAAGCCGTTCGGTTCGGGTCAGCGGGCTTGCATCGGACGCCAGTTCGCCATGCAGGAAGCCATGCTCGTCCTCGGCATACTGCTGCAACGCTTCGAGTTCGTGGATTACCTGAACTACGAGCTGAAGATCAAAGAGGGTCTGACGATCAAGCCCGAGGGCTTGTCCATTCAGATCAAGCAGCGCCCCGGTCGAACCACCGGAATCGCACCGATCGTGATCACCACCGTGCCGACCAACGGGCAAGCCGCTGAGCCTAAGCCGCGCCCACCGCGGACTGGGGAGGGACATAACACCCCGCTCATGGTGCTGTTCGGGTCCAACCTGGGGACGGCAGAGGGGATTGCCACTCGAATTGCGCAGGATGGATCCGACCGCGGTTACGCCGTCACGTTGGGCGCTCTCGATGATCACACTGGCGAACTTCCGCACGAGGGAGCCTTGGTCGTCGTGTGCGCTTCCTACAACGGCCACCCGCCGGACAATGCCGACCGGTTCTGCCGCTGGATCACCGACCCCGCAACGCCGACCGATGCTGGATCTGGTCTGGCTTACTCCGTGTTCGGCTGCGGCAACATGGATTGGGCCTCGACCTACCAGGCCGTGCCGACACTGATCGATGCTCAGCTGGAGGCTCACGGTGCTCACCGGGTCCATCCGCGCGGGGAAGGTGATGCTCGCTCGGACTTCGACGGTCAGTTCTCGGAGTGGTACAAGGGCCTGTGGTCTTCACTGGCCGAGAGCCTGGCCCTCCCTACCGAGTCCACCACCGTGTCCACGACCGAGCCGCGGCTCCGCCTGACCATGACCAACAAGCAGACGACGAACCCTGTCGTGATGTCCTACCGGGCTCATACGACCACCCTGTTGGTCAACCGGGAACTGCTCAAGAACGGTCAATCGGCGTCCGACTCGCGGTCGGCCCGTCACATCGAGCTGGAGTTGCCGGCCGGAATGGAATATGAAACCGGTGATCACCTCGGCGTACTTCCTCGCAACAACGTCGACCTCATCCGGCGAGTAATGGCTCGGTTCGGTCTCGATGCCGGCACTTATATCACGATCGACCCGGCCGGCGGGGGCACCTACACGCACCTTCCACTCGGAGAATCCGCGCCGCTGCTCGGCATCCTCGGGGCTTGTGTCGAGTTGCAGGACGTCGCGAGTCGCAGTGATCTTGCCGTGCTAACTCGATACGCCACCGACCCCGACGAAGCGGCCGAGCTGCAGACCATGTCGGGCCTCGACGATGCCGGCCGGGAGGCTTATCGGAAGCGAGTGGGAGCTCCTCGGCGGTCGGTGTTCGAGCTGCTCGATGAATTCCCCAGCTGCGACCTGCCATTCAACGTCTACTTGGAGCTGCTGCCACCCATACGACCTCGCTACTACTCCATCTCGTCCTCCCCTGCGGTTGCGAGCACCTGCGACCTCACGGTCGGCGTCCTCCACGGTCTCGCCCGCAGCGGTGACGGCTATTTCAACGGGGTCGCCTCCAACCACCTCGCGAGCAGCATGGAGGGCAGCACGCAGTTCGCCTTTGTTCGCAAGCCGACCATCCCGTTCCGGCCGCCGGCCAATCCACACGTACCGATGATCATGGTCGGGGCGGGCACCGGGATGGCACCCTTCCGTGGCTTCCTGCAGGAGCGCGCCTCCCTGGCCGAGAAGGGTGTCCCCGTCGGGAAGTCGATCCTCTTCTATGGCTGCCGAAACGCGGAACATGACATGCTCTACGCCGACGAGCTAAAGGCCTTCGAGGAGTCGGGTATCACGGAGTTGCAGGTTGCGTTCTCGCGGGAGCCCGGACAGCCTCGAACGTTCGTCCAGCACTCCATCGAGCGCGAGCGGGACCAGGTATGGGATCTGATCGAGGCTGGCGCGGTGATCTACGTTTGCGGCAATGCCAACACCATGGCGCCTGGCGTGCGCGCGGCCCTGATGGACATCTGCCGGGCCAAGAGCAACGGATCGGATTCCACGGCGGAGGAGTGGCTCGCAGGGCTGCGGGAGGACGACCGCTACCTGGAGGATATCTGGGGGGAGATGGCGTCTGGCCTGTGAGAATTGGCCGCTGCTTAGCTGGCGACGGTTCAGACGGGGAGGCTTGACAACGTGGGTTCAGTCATCGGCGAAATCTTGCCATTGGCGGTCGGTATTGCGATCAGTCCGATACCGATCATCGCGGCGATCTTGATGTTGCTATCGCCCAAAGCGAAAACCACCAGTGTTGGCTTTCTGCTGGGTTGGGTGACTGGCATCGTCGTCGCGATCGTGTTGTTTACCTTGCTGTCGTCTGTGCTGCCGCAGCAGACCTCCTCCGGCTCGTCGCCGGTCGCTGGGGTGATCAAGATCATCTTGGGCGCACTCTTGCTGTTCTTGGCGGCAAAGCAATGGAGGGCACGGCCGGCGGAGGGTGAACAGGCTGAGATGCCGAAGTGGATGTCAGCGATCGACTCCATGACGGCGGCCAAGGGCCTCGGGCTGGGCTTCTTGCTGTCGGCGGTAAACCCCAAGAATCTGTTGATGGCGATTTCCGCCGGACTGATCATCGGTGGTGCCAACCTGAGCTTCGGCGAAACCACGGTAGTCATCGTCGTGTTCGTTCTGCTCGCCGCATCTACGGTGCTTGTTCCCGTGGTCGGCTACCTCATCGCCTCGGCCCGAATGGGCGGCCCGTTGGACAGCCTCAGGGGATGGTTGGTCGCCAACAACGCCACGATCATGGCGGTCTTGCTCCTTGTGATCGGTGTTTCCGTGATCGGGAAGGGCATAGCCAGCTTCTAACAAACTTCAGGAGGAGCGGTCATGACAGCGTGGCAGAGTGGGCGGCCCGGATCGTCCGACGCAGTACTAGCGACATGTGTAGCCGCCGTCGATCGGAAGCGAAACCCCGGTGATCATTGACGCGGCGTCGCTGAGCAGGAAGGTGATCGGTGCGGCTATCTCGTCCTGAGTAGCCCACCGACCAAGCGGCATCGCCTCCAGGAACGGGCCCTCCACATCCTCACGTCCCCAATACCATGCCGACATCGGCGTCATCACCACAGTCGGGTTGACGCTGTTGACCCGGATGTTGTACTTGCCGAGCTCCAATGCCGAAACTCGTGTGATGTTGTCGACCGCAGCTTTCGACGAGCCGTACGAGATATGACCCGGGAGGGCGACGAGGCTGGCCTGGCTGGAGACGTTGACAATCGAGCCACCTTTGCCGAGTCGGATCATCGATCGGGACGTGTATTTGGTGACAAGCAAAGTACCGCGGGCGTTGACGCTGATCACCTTGTCGAACACGGCGATGTCGGTGTCCATCGGCGTGGCGATCTCGCCGCCGTAGCCACCGCAATTCACCACCCCCCAGACGTCAAAACCGTCGAGGGCCTCGCGGACGCTGTCCTCGGATGTGAGGTCAAATGGTAGGACGCGGGCGCCCGTGTCGTCGGCAAGGGCTTTAAGACCGTCCTCGGACTGTCCGCTAGCTATCACGTCAGCGCCGGCGTCGACCAGATGCCGCACGGTGGCACCGCCTATCCCGCCGCTGGCGCCGGTCACGAGGATGGTCCGGCCGTTGAAATTCGTCATGGGCTCGCTTCTCTTTCTCGGCGTTGAGGGCCGTCCAGCGTGTGGGACGAGCTTGTTAGGTTCGGCCAAGCGTAGGCCGTCGCATCCGGCGCGGCAGTGCTGATGGACATCCGTCGCGGTACGTTATTTAAATGAATGAGTCTGATCGATCAGCACTGCGTCGGCTGGCCGATGATGGCAACGAGGAGGCCGCGGATCGGTTGACCGAGCTGGCCGCAGAGCGTGGCGATCTTGAGGAACTGTGGCGACTGGTGGACTACGGCAACGAGAACGCCGCCGACCGATTGAGCGAGCTGGCCGCAGAGCGTGGCGATCTTGAGGAACTGCGACGACTGGTGGACTACGGCAACGAGAACGCCGCCGACCGATTGAGCGAGTTCGCCGCAGAGCGCGGCGATCTTGAGGAACTGCAGCGTCTGTCCGACGAGGGCAATGAGAAAGCTCAGGGTCTGTTGTCCGAGTTGATTCGCAACATCAAATAGTCCCTGCCTCGCGGCGCGGTGCGGGCCAGTGAAACACGTAGCTCAGGCGCATCGGCGCCCCCAGTAGGATTCGAACCTACGACACAAGGTTTAGGAAACCTTTGCTCTATCCCCTGAGCTATGGGGGCTGACTAGGACTTTCGTATCTCTCCCTCTCGTGCATCGCCAGATATGCGCCATACAATACGAGTGACAACGCCTGACAACGCTGAGTAAGGACGACTCTAGTGACTCGGGGTAAGCGAGGCTGGGGATCGGTGCGACGGTTTCCGTCGGGCCGTTACCAAGCTCGCTACCTCGACCCTGAGACCCATCGTTTCACTCCAGCGCCACAGACGTTTGCGACCAAGGGCGCGGCGGATCGGTGGCTTAGTCGCAAGCGGGCTGAGCTCGACGCCGGAACGGCGATCGACGAGAAGGCAGGATCCGAACCGCTTAGCCATTGGTGGCCGGGCTACTGGCGCTCATTGCAGTCTCGCAAGCCCACCACTCGGGTCAATTATTCGACGGCCTGGCGGTTGAGAATCGAGCCGCGGTTCGGCACTGTGCCGGTCCGCCGGATCAAGCCGAGCCACATCGACGACTGGATCGCCGACATGAACCAGGACGGTGTATCGCCGACGAAGGTGATCGAGGCTGTCGGCGTGCTGCGACGTGTCCTGGACCGGGCGGTAAGGGACAAGGCGATCGCCCAGAACTCCTGCACCATGCGATCGGGGAGCCTGCCCAAGCGGCCCCAGACTGAACGTCCGGTCCTCTCCCCCGCCGAGGTCGAAGCCTTGGCCTGTGCGATGACGCATGAAAGGGACCGTGTGCTGGTGCGTCTGCTCGCCTACGGCGGTCTGAGAGTTGGCGAGGCCCTGGCCTTGCGCTGGTCCGATGTTGACCTGCCCCGTGGAATGCTCACGGTTCGCCAGAGCGTGGAGGATTCGACAGGGCGTCTGACTATTGGGCCGCCCAAGACTTACGCAACGAGAACCATCACCCTGCCGACCGCGCTGGGCTCTGATCTCGCCCGACTCGAGACGGATGGGTTGGTGTTCGCGAACCGTGCCGGCGGATACCTGCGTTACGGAAACTGGCGGCGGGACTGCTGGAATCCTGCCGTGAAGCGATCCGGCGTGAAGGCCCGCCCACACGATCTACGGGCGACCTGTGCGAGCCTGCTCATCGACGCCGGGGCGAGTGTGAAGGACGTGCAGCATCACCTTGGCCATCAGGACGAATTAACGACTCTGCGGCTGTACGCGAGGGTTCGCCCGGAACGGTCGGCTGATCTTGCAAAGCGGTTGGATGCGCTTATCGCAGAGACGGATGAAAGAGGACCGCCCCCTGACTAGCGGTCCTCTGGCGACGAACGGTACCGGATTCTGTTTGGTCGGCGAGCGTACGGCGATCATGGGCAACTCAGCGTGCGGTCACACCGGATCGAACGCTTGTGGGCGGCGGTGATGATCTTGTTCCTCTTGCGAATCCCGAACCGGTCTATTTGCCGAACTACAGTGCCGCAGCGCGGGCGGCGAACGAGGCGCGCCGTGCGACTGCACCCGCTGCCGTGAGCTGAAACAAGTCGAGCCAGCGGCTGCCCGGGAGCTTGCAAGCGGGCGCTCCAAGTCGGGTTAGAGCCGTCGGCTCGCTCGGATTCGGGCCAAAGTCGTGGAGGCTTCAGCAAGCAGACGCATGGCCGCGCTGGCTACTTCGAGGTAATGGGCAGGTGTGGTGATCGTTGCGGCAGTGGGCCAGACGATTCTGACCACCGCTGGCATGCTGTCGGGCTGGATTACCTCGATCGTGAGTGTGTCGGCACCGTTGATGGGGCCGGAGGACAGGATGGTTGACTGGGTCACTGGGACTCGCTTCCTAGCTAAGTGGGTCTCAGGCCCGTCAGGAGCTGCAATCTCCTGGCGGGCCACTACTCATTTATTGGCTCTTGGGCAGCCCATCACCTCCGATGGTCTTCATGATCAACTCAAGGCCGTCTACGGGCCGTCAAGCCCTGCTGCCACAGCCGGCGTGCAGCAGGACGGCAAGGACGAGTCCGAGATGGTAGGGGTCCAAGCTAGCCATGAGACCGCCTACATCTTCGAGCGGCTTTCCAAGTGCGAGGGCCTCGACGAGTGC
>Ga0222622_10000070_pt1 | contig 36505 bp, 33 predicted proteins | sample PLM2_5_b1metaG_FD_177335 | JGI IMG/M metagenome (GOLD analysis project Ga0222622, IMG submission 177335) | Groundwater sediment microbial communities from an aquifer in East River, Colorado, USA - PLM2_5_b1 | ecosystem: Environmental > Terrestrial > Soil > Riparian zone | place: USA: East...
TTTGTCCAGTGCGTCGAGGTTTGTCGCCTTGGAATCGTTCACATATCCGACGCCGCCCACTTCGCGCACAAATTCGCATCGGTGCGGTCGTGGCTCATATGCACACAACGGCGGCACCATCTCCTCGAACGACAATCCGCGTGCCATGCCGGCCGCGAGTGTCGCCATCAAATTTTCGATGTTATGCAAACCGCGCAGTTTAGTGTCCGTCAGCCGCAGGACTGCTCGGTCTTGATAAAAAATCGCCCCCTGCGACAGGCGGAAGTCTGCTTGATCTGCATAAGCGCTAAAGCTGATCTTGCGCGGGCGAACCGCTGGTAATTTTTCGACCGCGTTTACGACTGCGACGTCGCTTTCGGTTTGATTTTCGAAAATGCGCAGTTTGGCCGCGCGATAATCAGCGACGGAGCGATACCGATCGAGATGGTCGGGAGCGAAGTTGAGCCAGAGACTGATAGATGGGCGAAAGGTGCGGATCGCTTCCAGTTGGAACGAGCTCACCTCCACCGTAAGCACATTGAATGGCTGCTTTTCGCGCGCGACTTCTGAAAGCGGTTTACCAATGTTTCCGCAAGCAATTGTTCGCTGACCACAAGCATTCAACATTTCAGCCAGCAATTCGGTCGTTGTCGTTTTGCCGTTCGTGCCGGTAACGGCGATGACCGGAATTTCGCAGGAGCGCCAGCCCAACTCGAGTTCGCTAATCACATCAATTCCTCGGGAGGAAAAATTGCGCGCCAATCGCGAAGTCGGGTCGATGCCCGGACTTAAAATCGCCATGTGATACGCGGCTGAATGTTCGTCAGTCGCAGCGCCGCAAATCACATAGACACCATGTGTCCGCAAATTATCTATGGTTGATTTGAGTAAATTTTTCTCGTCGGCGCTATCCAGCACGGTGACCTGCGCGCCCTCGGACCTGAGCAGAAGCGTCGCCGCGCTGCCGCTCAAACCTGCACCAAGAACAGCGATATTTTGATTTTGATAGCGGCCGTTGTTCATCGCAGTTTGAGTGTCGCCAGCCCAAGCAAGGCGAAGATGATTGAGAGAATCCAAAATCGAACGATCACGGTGCTTTCTTTCCAGCCGGTTAGCTCGAAATGATGGTGAAGCGGAGACATCACAAAAAATCGCTTGCCCGTGAGCTTGAAACTCAACACCTGCAAGATCACTGAGACCGCTTCGATGACGAAAACACCGCCGACCACGACCAACAGCAGCTCCTGTTTACAGCAAATCGCGACGACGCCCATCATGCCGCCGATGGCCAACGATCCGGTATCACCCATGAAAACTTTGGCTGGATAGCAGTTAAACCAGAGAAAACCGAGACCCGCGCCAATCAATGCCGAGCAGACCACCGTCAGTTCTCCAGCAAACGGGTAAAACGGAACTTGCAGGTATTCGGCAATCCGGAAATTGCCGGCTGCATAGGAAAGCAACGCGTATGCGAACGCCGCGGTAATGGTGCAACCGATAGCTAATCCATCCAGCCCGTCAGTGAGGTTTACCGCATTCGATGAACCCACGATGACGAGTGCAAAAAACACGAAGGTAAACCAGCTCATGTTTGCAATGACAGGCGCCTTGATAAACGGCAGGTAGAGAGAACGCGCCTGCACTTCCAGCAGCGGATTCGTGAGGAAAACGCCAGTGACAATTGCCGCAAGAGCGATTTGACAAACGAGTTTGATCCGGCCGCTGATGCCGTCGGACTTTTTCTTTGTGACCTTGAGGTAATCATCGGCGAAGCCAAGCGCCCCGAGATACACCATGCTGAAGAGAGCCAGCCAAACGAATCGGTTGTCGAGGCGCGCCCACATCACGCTCGCCACGAAAACGGCTCCGATAACCAGCACACCTCCCATGGTGGGCGTGCCTTGCTTGACGCCATGCAGCTCGGCAAGGCGGTGAACTTCTGCCGCTCCGCGAATTGGTTGTCCCAGCTTCAGCGCCGTCAGCATTCGAATGATAAAATTTCCAAAGATTAATGTACCAACGAACGCAGTGACGGCCGCAGCAATGGCTCGGAAAGTGACGTAAAGGAAAACATTAAATCCGATGAAGCGATCACTCAGATTATGGAGGTAGTACATCATGGCGATGTAACGAGTGGCGAATGCCGAAGGCTGAAGTGCTCGATTACTTCCTCTGTTCGCACGGCGCGGCTTCCCTTGATTAGGATGAGGTCGCCGGGCGCGGCGATCTCTCGCAGAAGTTCTGCGGCGTCGGATGCTGAGTTTACAACAGTCGTTTTTCGCAAACCTGCGAGTCTTGCGGCGTCAGCAATGGCAGCCGCGACATCTCCAATAGCGATCAATTGATCGATCTTTAGCGCGGCGGCGGTTTCGCCCACCTCGCGATGTCCACGTTCGGATTCCTCGCCCAATTCGCGCATTTCGCCCAGAACCGCAATCCGCTTTCCGTCGGCGTCCAGTTCAACCAATGTTCGCAACGCTGCTTTCATCGAATCGGGATTTGCGTTGTAGCTGTCATCGAGAAATTGCACGCCACCGATGTCCTTGATTTGCGAACGCGCTTTTGTGAGCGGGGCGGCGACGAGCCCGGCGGCGCAATCCTCCAGGGAGAGACCAAATACACGACCGGCCGCGACCGCCAGCAGCGCGTTCTGCACCATATGCAAGCCGGGCACAGACAACTGGGCTCGGCAGCGATGCGCGTCCTCGAAAATTGTGAAATCTGTTCCAGTCCCGCTGTGCGTAATTTCATCGGCCCGGATGGTGCCGGCGGCAGTACCTGCCAAAATCACTTTCCCGCGTGCGCGTGTCGCGATATTGCCGGTAAACGGATCATCGGCATTCAAAATGACTGTTCCGTCGGTATCCACGGCTTCTGCGAGCGCCCCTTTCTCCTCCGCAATTTTCTCGCGTGAACCCATGAATTCGATGTGAGCCACACCAATATTTGTGATGATGGCCACATCGGGCGCTGCGAGTTTCGCCAACGCTGCAATTTCGCCGGGATGATTCATGCCAATCTCCCAGACAGCGACTTCGTCCCCGGACTTTGCCTCTAAAATTGTTCGGGGCAGACCGACATGGTTATTGAAATTTCCTTCTGTTTTTGTGACTCGAAAACGGCGGGCCAGCACTGCCGCGGCAAAGTCTTTTGTGCTCGTTTTGCCGTTGCTTCCGGTAATGGCAACGACCTTTAGCTGGAGCGATTTGCGGTAGTTGGCTGAGAGCTCCTGGTACGCCTGCAAAGTATCTTTCGCCCGAATAACCGCGAAATTTTTGAAAACTTTCCCGTTCCAAGTGGACTCAACGATTGCGCCAACTGCGCCAGCTTTTGCGGCGGACTCTATGAAATTGTGTCCATCGAAATTTTCACCCCGCACTGCGACGAACAATTCGCCGGGCTTAAGCGTCCGTGAATCGGTACTGATCTTATTGACCATGACAGTTTCGTCGCCGCATGAAATCGAGCCGCCAGCAAATTGCGCGATTTGAGACAGTGGAAGCGGATTCATAGCAAGACGCCTGTGCTACGAAAATTCCAACAGATCATCATGACAAAAACTCCACGGGATGGTTTTCAATCGCGCGTCGTGCGACTTGGATATCGTCGAACGGGATCGTGTAGTCGCCGAACTCCTGATAATTTTCGTGCCCTTTGCCAGCAATCAATACAATGTCTCGCGGACGCGCTAGCGCAATTGCGCGATCGATCGCCTGCGTGCGATCAACCATTTTTTCATACCGATCCGAGCGAAATCCTTTTTCGACCTCAGCGATGATCGCGTTCGGATCTTCCTTGCGCGGATTATCAGAGGTGATGATGGAGTAGTCAGCGAGGCGATCTGCCATCTCAGCCATCAACGGACGCTTTTGCCGATCACGATCGCCGCCGCAGCCAAAAACGACAATCAAACGCTGCGGGTGGAGTTCCCGAAGGGTTTTCAGAACGTTAGCGAGGGCGTCCGGCGTATGCGCGTAATCGACGAATACCTGGAATTGTCGCTTCGCCGGAACCAATTCCAAACGCCCCGGCACTTGCGGCGACTTCGCGAGGCTAAATACCGCGTTTCGCAGATTAATTCCGAGAGCATCGGCCGCAGTCAAAGCACCGAGCGAATTTGTTACATTAAACCGGCCAATTAATGGGAGACGAACCAGGTAACTCTTGCCATGCGCGTCCAGCTGGTACGACGTTCCGGTAAACTCGGCGCGATAATTTGAAGCGCGGAAATCCGCGCGCATCCCCATTCCATACGTGACGACCGCCACGCTTTTGTCGATTTTGCCCAACAGTTGTTGGCCGTAACGGTCGTCGACATTCACAATCGCAACGGGTTTGCGCTTTCTTTTCTGATTCGCGAGACCGATGAACAGCTTCAGCTTCGCGTCGAAGTAGTTTTCCATCGTCCCGTGAAAATCGAGATGGTCTTGGGTGAGATTTGTAAAGACGGCTACGTTCCATTCGAGCCCACGCGTGCGATCTTGCGCAAGCGCATGGGAAGAAACTTCCATCGCCGCCGCCTTGCAACCCGCGCTGGCGATCTGCGCCAGCAACTCCTGAAGATCGAGTGACTCCGGCGTGGTGCGGATCGCCGGCAGAAGCCGCTCACCGATCTCGTAGCGCACCGTGCCGATTAATCCGCAGCGCAAGCCAGCACTTTCACAGAGGTGCTTGATGAGAAACGTCGTCGTTGTCTTGCCGTTCGTGCCCGTGACCGCCGCCAATTTCAATTTGCGTGCCGGGTGTCCGTAGAAAGTCGCCGAAAAATCAGCAAGCGCAGTACGTGTGTCCTCGACGACGAGACAGGTAACGCGCGGATCTTTTTCCTCGCGTTCGGCAACGATCACCGATGCGCCTTTATTGATGGCTTGACCGATGAATTGGTGCCCGTCAGTTTTCTCGCCTCGCAATGCCACGAACAAGGTGTTCCTTTGCACTCGCCGCGAGTCATACGCGATGTTCTCCACCGGGCGATCAAGTGGCCCGATGATTTGGCGAACTGGCGTCGCGGAAAGGAGAGTCTTGAGCTGCATGAGGCTTTAACATGTACGTCCCCCGTACGGGAGGACGGATTCGCAGCGCCCAACTGGGACGAGGCATTCAATGGTGCGAGGCATTGGTCAAGGCGATTCGTTCCGCCGGCGCAGTCTTGTGGACTCGCTCAGGCGGCGTCTTTTTTTCCACTCGCGCCACGGGAATCGCTTTGCGAATCTCCTCATGCGGCTCAAGATCGAGGTAGCGGGCAGCCCGCTCGGCAACACGAGAAAAGATCGGACCCGCGACAAGCCCACCATAGTTCAATTCCGGTTTGCTGGTGTGTGCATCATCGAGCACAACCAGACCGACAAACTCCGGATGCTCGGCGGGCAGATAGCCGGCAAAAGAAACGACGTACTTCCCTTGTTCGTACCCGCCTCGAGGATTGACCTTCTGTGCTGTTCCCGTTTTTCCGGCAATGATAAAACCCGGCACCGCCGCCGCAGCAGCGGTGCCGTTATCGCTGACCACTCCTCGAAGCGCGTCGCCAATTTCTCTGGCGGTTTCAGAAGAAATGACCTGACGCAACACCACTGGGGAGAGTGAACTGATGGTTTTGCCCTCCAACGTGGTAATCGATTTCACGATCCGCGGCATGACCAGTTTGCCGCCGTTGGCAATCGTCGCCATTGCGGCCGTCATCTGCAACGGTGTCACCCCGATCTCGTGCCCCATCGGAATACGTGTGATGGAGATTTTGCTCCAGGATTGCGGAGGCCGAATGAGCCCGTTGATCTCGCCAGGCAGTTCGATTCCTGTGCGCTCGCCAAATCCGAAGCGTCGAATGTATTCGTAGAACTTCTGTTCGCCCACAGTGAGCGCGAGTTTGGCCGCTCCGATGTTGCTCGATTTGATGAGAATGTCGCGCACACTGAGGTACGAGAATGAGCGGTGGTCGTGCAGGGCAGCGCCGCCGAACTTCCAGAGGCCGTTCTCACAAAAGATGCTCGAATCAGGCCGCACCTTGCGTTCATTGAGAGCGGCGGCGGCCGCGACGATCTTGAAAGTCGAACCCGGCTCCATCATGTCGATAATCGCCCGGTTTTTTAGTTGGTCGGCCTTCGCTTCCGAGCGAAGGTTCAAATCAAAATGTGGTCTATTGGCCATCGCCAGAATTTCTCCTGTCTGCGGCCGCATCAGAATAATGGTGGCTTTTTGAGGCGAATATTGTTGCATCGCCGCGTCGATTTCGTTCTCGACGATGTTCTGCAAACCAAGATCGACGGTTAGATGGACCTGGTAGCCGTCGCGCGGCGCCCGCTCCTGTCCCCGATAAGGTACGATTTCCTGGCCAGCCCGGTTGTGCTCGATAAAACGATAGCCGTCCTGCCCGTGGAGATACTCCTCCATCGAGGCTTCCACGCCTTGGATACCGCGGTGGTCAAAGTCCGTAAATCCAATGACGTGACAAAGCATCGAACCGTTCGGGTAGATGCGCGTGGCGTCATGCTCGAAATAAATTCCGCGCAAATTGCTGGCACGAAGCTTTTCACGCAGCGTGTTTGCGGCGCGTTCGGACATTTCGCGCTTGATTACGATGTAACGGCGCCCACCGTTTAATTTTTCCGCAAGCTGGCCGGATGGAATCCCAAGTTCCTTGCTTAGGAGATCCAGGGTTGCCTCCCGGTTGTTAAGATGGGTCGCATCGGCGATAACCGTTTCTACGGGAACGTTGTGCGCGAGAACCTCGTTGTTCGTGTCGAGAATCGTGCCGCGCTCTGCGTAAATAATTTGCTTGTAAACGTGTTTTTCAGCAGCAAGACCGGCGTACTCGTCGTGTTTTATGGCCTGTAGATAAATCAGACGGAATGAAAAGATGCTGAAGAGCCCGATAAAAGCAGCGCACACCAACACGCAACGGTTTCGGCTGTTTGGATTCATCTTGCGGCGGAGGGGTTGGCCACCGGCTGGATCGTGTCTTCGTCCGCCGAGCGGGGAGGAACAGTCAGCCGCACGATGTGCGCCTCTGAGATCGGGATCATTTTGAGGTAGCCTTCTTTGAATCGCCGTTGTAACGCCGAGCGTGACGTCAATGCTGCGATCTGGGCGCTTGCTACATCATTTTGAGTGCGCAGACTGCCAAGCTCGTTCTCGACTGCTTTTCTCCGCTCGCCGAGATGATAAAGTTGCAGCGTCAAATAAACGTAGCTCAATCCGGCCAGTGCCAAAAAGGCAGTCATCACGATCCAGCGCGCAAGCGAGGCCGCGTTTACCGCGTTATGATTTCTTCGACGCGAGCGGTTCATTTATTTTTTCAGCGACGCGCAACTTTGCGCTCCGCGAGCGGGGATTCGCGCGCTGTTCTTCATCGGCGGGCTCCACCGGTTTCGGCGTAACCAATTTAAGGTCGTAATCGGGATTGCGCTGTGGCTCCGGCCATTCCGGCCTGTCGAGCCATTCCCGGCTATGATTGCGAAAGAAGTTCTTCACGATTCGATCCTCCAGTGAGTGAAAAGTGATTACCCCGATGCGCCCGCCGGACGCGAGTCGCGCAGTTAAAACGCGCAAGCCTTCTTCGAGCGCGCCAAGCTCATCATTTACTTGCATCCGCAGCGCTTGAAAAATCTGGGTGGCTGGATGCTGCCGCCCGTGTCGTCCCACCAATCTTTCAATGGCGCGCGCAAGCGGCAGAGTTTCACGAAATGGCGAAGTCTTGCGCATCTTAACGATCAGACTCGCAATTCTGCGCGCAGCTGGTTCCTCGCCCAGTTCACGAAACAACCGGGTCAATTCTTCTTCGTCATAGTCGTTTACAATTGTAGCAGCAGTTAGCTCCGTTCGCGGGTCCATTCGCATGTCGAGCGGACCGATTCGCACGAAGCTGAAACCGCGCTCTGCATTTTCCAGTTGGCGGGAAGAAACACCAAGATCAAGAAGCGCTCCGCCGATCGCGCGGATACCAAGCTCATCCAGAACCCAGCCTGCATGTCGGAAATTCGCCTGCCGCACGATGAGCCGCCGGCCGAAATGCGCCAGTCGCTCGGTCACATGCTTTACCGCATCAGGGTCCTGATCCAGGGCCAAAACCTCGGCGCCGCTTTCCAACAATGCTTCGGTATGGCCACCGCCGCCACAGGTTCCGTCTACGATGAGAGAGCCTGCTTGCGGTTTGAGCAACTCCAGCACTTCCCTCTGTAGAACTGGACGGTGATATACAAACTCCTCCGGTGCGTTCGTCTCCTCTTCGCCAGTGCGCGGATCAACCGCGAGCCAGGCAGGCCGCTCCAAGCACAGTCCGCTGATAATGTTTTGACGAAGCATTCGCTTATAAACCAATTGCACTTGCCACGTGCTGGTAGGTGGGCGTTTCCTCCTCGTGCGCCCGTTTCCAGCGTTGCAAATTCCAAATTTCAAAGCGGCCCTGTCCGCCTACAAGAGCAACCTCGCCTTTCAATCCGACCTTTCGGCAAAGATCTTCCGGCAACACTAGCCGCCCTTGTCGATCGGCGCCTGCGTGCTGAGCGCGAGAATGCAAATGGCGCAGGAAGACGCGGCGGTCGCGCGCAGAAACGGTCTGATTTGCTTCCGCGGCTGAACTCATCTTTGCGAATTCCGTCGGAGACATGACGATCAGAAATTGATGAGTCGCCTCCGGCAGAAGAATGAATTCTTCAGGATGCCCGCGCCGCCACCGAGAGGGAATAGTGATCCGATTCTTGTCGTCGATGGAATGCCGGAATTCTCCGGCGAAGAGGCGTTCGGGTTGGGAATCGGCGTCCATTAGTCGAGTGGAACATTCGTCCATTTTGCCCCACTTGACTCCACTTTTAACCACCTCAACAACCGGCGGTCAATAAAAATCTTCAGGCTTATTGCAGCCCGCCATCTTCACCGTAAGCTCCTCGGGTCATGAAATTTTTCCCGCTGGGACTCGTGATCTCTTGCGGTCTTCTGATCTTCGGCGACACCAGCGGGCTTGGGCAGTCTCCAGCGCAACCTCCCACTGACGCTGTGCGGGTGACCATGTCGATGCACCCGGACGGATCACGGACCGTTTACAATTTCGATGCTCCACAGCACAAGGCGTCGGCCACGACCACAGACCAGGATGGCAAAGTCCGCGAGACCATTCGTTATGAACTGGACGACGCAGGACGTTTTTCAAGCGCGGAAATTTCCGGACCTGATGGCCGGGTTAGGCTCAAGAGTCGTTACAAGTACGACGATGGGGGTCACCTAATGGAAGAAGCGCAAAGCGCACCAGACGGCACTCCTCAGCACAAGATCGTTTACAGCTACGAGTCATCCGGAAAGCAGACCGGCTACTCCGTTTTCGATGCATCGGGCAAATTAGTGGGCCGCACGAGCGCCGCGAAGGCTCGCCCGTCTCCCTCACCAAAATCGCACGAGAAACCCCGACGCTAATTGGTTGTGTTTCAATATCACCCGCGCTAACGCCTCGCGTGCCTCTTACTGCGCTGCAGAGAGCATGTTGGCTTGCCACGATTGGCAAAGAGCGCTAGAAAAACGGCGTGATTGATTACATCCAAAAAGGCGGATTGCTAATGTGGCCAATCCTGGGGTGCAGCATCCTCGCGATTGCTGTTTTCGCGGAGCGACTGTTTTACCTGCACCGCGCCACGATTCATGTGGGCGAGTTCTTGAAGGGACTGTCAAACCTGATTCGTCGTCGGAACTTCGCTGAAGCCCTTCACGAGTCCGCCGGGACACCGGGGCCGGTGGCTCGGGTGATCCATGCAGCGATTATCCGGCACGATGCTCCCCGCGCCGAATTGCGCGATATCGTACAAGAAGCCGCCCAGCTCGAGGTACCAAAACTTGAGCGGTTCCTTGCGGTGCTGGCTACCATCGCCTTTCTGACGCCGTTGCTCGGATTACTTGGGACCGTTACCGGAATGATCGACGCTTTTGGTACAATCGCTTCAAGCGGCGGTTACGCGACAGTGACTGAGCTATCCAGCGGGGTCTACAAGAGTTTGCTGACCACCGCAGCAGGCTTGGTCGTAGCGACGCCGACGTTTGTTGCGTACAGCTATCTTTCTTCGCGCGTGAACACGATGCTCCACGACATGGAACGCGCGGGAATCGAGATCGTCCACATGCTCACTGAAAGCCGCCCGATTAGTGGCATTATCAGTTTTCAACAACCTGAAGAGCCGGCACGGTCCGAAGCGCAGTTTGATTCGTAGAGGCGATTCGATAATCGAAGGAACCTGCAGCGTCTCATGAAGCTTCGCCGCACGATCAATTTCAACTTCGGATGGGTTATCCTGGTGGCGCTGGTAGACGTCGCCTTTCTGCTTGTTTTCTTCCTCTTGCTAAGTTCGAATTTTATTTTGCAACAAGGCATCTCGATTTCGATGCCGTTCTCGCGCTTTACGCTCGGACCGCAGACGAGCAATCAAATCATCAGCATCAGCGGCGGGGCAGTTCCGGCGATTTATTTCCAAGATCAAAGAGTCACAATGGAACAACTTGGGCCGTTACTGGATGCAGCCAAGCGCAAGGACCGATCCATCATCATTAAGGCCGACCGTTCGACTTCTTATGAAACAGTTGCCGAAGTGGCAAACGCTGCCCTCGAACGCGGCATCACTTCGGTAGCGCTGGCTGCGAGTCCGCCGCGATGAACAGCGTTGCCTCCGAGATCGCAGCCGAACCGGTTATCTTTAGTTGGGATTCGCCTCGGCGCGGAACGCTTGCGATCACGATCTTTCTGGCGCTTTCTTTGGTGGCGCACGCTCTCTGCTTTTACATTTTTCAGATCGTGTATCCGCCAACGGTCGCGCTTCTGCCACCGCCAGCGCGCGTCATGTTGATTACCTCGGCGTCCGAAGAAGGTCGCACGCTTCTTCGCTGGATTGATTCGGAAGATCCTGCGCTCGCTTTCACAACTCGCCGTCCGCCCGAAGCAAGGCTCCATGCCCTGCCCAAGGCTGACCATGTACCGTCATATTCCGCGCTACAGCCCACGTTGAAGGACATTCCGCCGCTGGAACGCGATCTGCGCATCCCGAGTTGCAACCCGTCGGGGGCGGTACGGCTTACTCGCCCGAAAGCGGCGCGCGCCAGGGCTGTTTTTTCCACGTCCGTTTCCTTTTCAAAGGAGTTCGACGTTTTTGGCTCTCCAACCCTGCCAGCGGCGAATTTTGCGGCCTCGAACGAGGAGACGCCTCAATCCATTCGGTTTCGCGTGGCCGTCAACAAGCTTGGAGAAATTCAGTACTGTTTTCCAGTCAGTTCGTCGGGTGACCCGGCGCTGGATGAACAAGCGCTTTTATATGTGGAGCGTTGCCGCTTTCCCAAAAACACCGTGAATCCTGAAAAAGCCGATTCCTTCTTGGCTTGGGGGATCGCAACAATTGAATGGGGCAATGATATCGTTCGCGCGCATTCACAACCGGGAGCCGCCGTGACCCCGTGATTCGCGTTAGTCTTGCTAGTTTAGTAACGATTTATCTGCTGCTTTTTCTTGCGGCGGTTTTTCTCTTCTGGATAGTTGGAGAATGGAATCGCCGGCGGCGGGAGCGAAGGGCTCTGCAGCACCGGTTGCGTTGCGTGATTTGCGCGTTCGAATTTGAAGATCGAACCGACGCGCTGCTTCCGCGGTGCCCGCACTGCGGAAGTCTAAACGAACGATTCAAGATGGAGCGGATTTAATATGGGGATGTGGATAGGCCGAAATCGCAAGGCGCGTGTGACCTACGGGTTCGACGAAATCGCGCTTGTACCGGGGCGGGTAACCATCAACCCGAATGAAGTCGACATCATTTTCCGTTTGCCGCGTAAAGACGCAGAGCCGCTTCGGCTGAAAATCCCGATCCTCGCCAGCGCCATGGATGGAGTGGTCGACGTGCATTTTGCCATCGCCATGAACAAACTGGGCGGTCTCGCCGTTCTGAATCTCGAAGGAGTGCAAACGCGTTATAAAAACCCGCAGGAAGTACTGCAAAAAATCGTCGAAGCAGATAAGTCTGACATTACTGCACTGCTACAACGAATTTACCAGGAACCCATCCAGGAGGATTTGATCGCGGCGCGTGTGCGCCAGATCAAGGATGGCGGTGTATTGGCTGCGGTGAGTTCCATTCCTCAACGTGCCGCTGAATTTGGCAGGATCGCGCAAGACGCTGGCGCTGATATTTTCGTAGTGCAAAGCACGGTTTCCACGGTCCGGCATATTTCGTCGGAATATAAGTCACTTGACCTGGAAAAGTTTTGTCGTGAAATGCGCATCCCGGTAATCGTTGGAAATACCGTCGGGTATGACGTGACCTTCGAGATCATGGAGTGCGGGCCGGCTGCGGTTTTGATCGGCGTCGGGCCCGGAGCGGCTTGCACTTCGCGCGGCGTGCTTGGACTCGGTGTTCCGCAGGTTACCGCGACAGTCGATTGCGCAGCGGCGCGCGACGCTTATTTCAAAAAAACGTCACGTTATGTGCCTATCATCACCGATGGTGGAATGAGCAGAGGCGGCGACGTTTGCAAGGCGCTGGCGTGCGGCGCAGATGCCGTAATGGTGGGTAGCGCGTTCGCCAAAGCGCACGAAGCGCCGGGCCGGGGCTACCACTGGGGCATGGCCACTCCACATGCAAACCTCCCGCGAGGGACTCGCATCAGGGTCGGCTCTACCGGTTCCCTGAAACAAATCCTGTTTGGGCCCGCGGAAGTGGATGATGGCAGCCAAAATCTCGTCGGCGCGATCACCACGTGCATGGGCAATGTCGGCGCGCGCAACATCCCTGAATTTCAGCAGACGGAGATAATCATCGCGCCTTCTATTAAGACCGAAGGCAAACTCTTCCAAACCGTTCAAAGCGTCGGAATGGGAACGAGCTAGAATAACTCAGCGATTCAGTAATTTCGCGATTTAGCGATTGACGCCGCGCTACACCGCCAGACCATTACACCCTTAAATCGCTGGATCGCTAAATCGTTAAATCGCTAAATGAACAACGATCGTAGAGTTGTTATCACTGGCCTGGGTTCTCTCACGCCGCTTGGCAATGACGTCGAGACGTTTTGGTCCAATCTCAAAAACGGGGTTAGCGGCATTCATGCAATCGACGCGTTCGACACCAGCGGATACGATTGCCGAATCGGAGGGCAAGTCCGCGATTTCGACCCGAAACCGTTCTTCAAAAATCCGAAGGATGTCCGCCGCACCGATCGATTCACCCAGCTTTCAATGGCGGCAGCAAAAATGGCGCTGCAAGACAGCGGAATTGATATAGAGAATTTCAAACGACGAGACCGTTTCGGCGTGATCGTTAGCACCGGCATCGGCGGACTAAAAACACTCCAGGAGCAATTGACGATCCTGCTGACGAAGGGTCCCTCGCGAAATTCGCCGTTCACCATTCCGATGCTGATCAGCAATATGGCCAGTGGGTTTATCTCCATGGAGTTCAACCTGCATGGCCCGAATTTGTGTATTGTCACCGCCTGCGCGACTTCGAATAACGCCATTGGTGAATCCTGGCGAATTATTAAATTTGGTGACGCCGACGTATTCCTCGCAGGCGGCTCGGAGGCGTCCATCGTCGAGATTGGTCTTGCAGGATTTTCAGCCATGAGAGCGCTCAGCACCCGCAACGATCAACCCGAGCGCGCCTCCCGGCCATTCGATCGTGACCGCGACGGTTTTGTGATGAGCGAAGGCGCAGGGGTTGTGGTGGTCGAGGAATTGGAGCACGCCAAAGCGCGCGGCGCGAAGATCTACTGTGAAATTACAGGATACGGCCTTTCCGCCGACGCTTATCACATGACCGCGCCGCCCCCGGACGGTGAAGGCGCAGCGCGCGCAATGCAACTCGCGCTCGAGCACGCCCGCATAGCTCCGGATCAGGTTGATTACATTAATGCGCATGCAACCTCGACCGATATCGGAGACATTTGCGAGACCCGCGCCATCAAGCAGGTCTTCGGGGATTACGCTTACGAGGTTCCTATCAGTTCTACAAAATCGATGACCGGCCATATGCTAGGTGGCGCCGGGGGAGTAGAAATGGCTGCTTGCGCCCTTGCCATCCGCGATTCCGTAATTCCGCCGACAATCAATCTCGAGAATCCGGGTGAAGAATGCGACCTCGATTATACGGCTAACGTCGCCCGCGAAAAGAAAGTGCGCGTCGCTCTGAATAACTCCTTTGGCTTCGGCGGCCACAACGCGACGCTGGTCGCCGCAGCATTCGAGAAGTAATGGTAGTGCGCGACCGCCGGGCGCGCCTAGACTTGCCTCGCTTTTGACTATTAACCAGTCACAAGTCACCTTTCACTTCTTAGAAAACGCGGGCATAGCTTAATGGTAAAGTTCCAGCCTTCCAAGCTGGCTATGCGGGTTCGATTCCCGTTGCCCGCTCATCGCACGGACTTTGGTTGATTTTCGTCTCATGCTAAATTATCCACTGTGTGACACAACAAACGATGAAAGCACGTCTGCTGTTCGGTTTACTTCTATCTGGATTGCTTTGTAGTTGCGCTTCCAACGCTCCCTATTCGGAGACAATGGTTGACACCAACGCGCGCACTCACGAAACAGTCCTGCCTGACGCACCGCCGCAGCGGCCGCTTACGTATCAACCCGGGCTTGATTCGGGGCCAGGGTCGCTGGGGCGATAGGAACCCCAATTGCACTGGCTGTTCACTATTGATCGGGCGTGATCAGTTCGCGATTTCGCCAAGTGAAGCCGACACCGGAGTAAATTGTTAACGCCACGGTAATCCACACCAGCACCGGACCGGCATCGGCCCAGGCCCGCACCCACCATGTAGATGTTTCGGTGGCATAGTGCAGTTCGACAAGCGATAAAAGCGCCAGAAAGAAGACGATCGTGACGATTTGCCACGAAGTCTTCTGCTTCCCCAGACTTTCCGCCGGAAGAATTCGGCCCTTCGCACTAGCCATTAGCCGCAAACCCGTGATTAAAAAATCCCGTGCCACAACGGTCGTGGCCGCCCAAGCCGGGACGGCCTTGAGTGGCACCAGCGAAATGAACGCTGCCGCCACCATTATCTTGTCTACGAGCGGATCCATTAGCTTCCCAAAGCTGGTGATTATTCCGTAACGGCGGGCAATTTCGCCATCGATAAAGTCCGTCAAGCCGGCGATCAGAAAAATCCCGAGCGCAATGGTGCGTGCGTACTGCCACGACGAATTGAGCGCAACTACAAAAAGCACGGTAAGCGCCAGCCGACTCAGAGTAATTCGATTCGCCCAGTTCATACTGTAGCTGCCTCACTGTACGAGGCGCGACGCTCAGTGTCGCTCTTAAGCCGAGGTCGTTTCCAAATCGGCACTTTCTTCTTCAACTCATCAACGATCCATTCACTGGCTCGAAATCCTTCACTGCGATGGGGACTTGTCACTCGCAAAAACAGCGATGGTTCGCCAACGGCGATAAATCCAATTCGGTGATGAACCATAACAAGCCGAAGTCCAAATCTCGCTGCGGCCAGTTCGGCAATTTGTCTTAGCTGATGTTCGGCCATGTCCCGATGCGCTTCGTATTCGATTCCAGCGATCTCGCGTCCATCTTCAAGCTTCCGCACCACTCCCCAAAACTCCACCATCGCTCCAGCGTCGGCATGGTGGTGTTGTGGCGGCGCATCAAGCGGCGCTTCAGTGACTAAAACTCCGCAAACGAAATTTGCCATGGGCTGAAAGTACTCGTTACAGTGCTGTCTTCTCTGAAGTCAGAAAAGAAGAAGATACTAAAATGACAACCAATCAATGTGATATTGGCCTGATCGGTTTGGGTGTGATGGGCGAAAATCTCGCACTCAACATGGAATCCAAGGGGTTTTCTGTCGCTGTGTTCAATCGCACGACGGAAGTTACTGAGAAATTCGCTGCGGACCGTGCCAAAGGAAAGAACATCCAGCCGACCCGCACGATGGAGGAATTCGTCGCCGCGCTAAAAAAACCGCGCATCGCAATGATGATGGTGAAGGCCGGGCCGCCAGTGGATGGCGTGATTGGCCAGCTAGCCCCACTGCTTGAAAGCGGCGATATCATTGTCGACGGAGGAAATTCTCTTTTCACCGATACGCATCGGCGTGGAGAGGAATTGGAGCAGAAGGGAATTCATTTCGTCGGGATGGGCGTGTCGGGCGGTGAAGAAGGCGCGCTCAAAGGTCCATCGCTCATGCCGGGCGGCTCGCTTGAGTCATGGGAAATTATCGCGCCGATTTTCCGCAAGATCGCAGCGCAAGTGGATGGCGAACCTTGTTGCCGTTACATGGGACCGAATGGCGCCGGTCATTACGTCAAGATGGTCCACAATGGCATCGAGTACGGCGACATTCAGTTGATCTGCGAGTCGTACGCCATTCTCAAGGACATCCTGCAAGTGGAGGCAGCACAACTGGCTGAAATTTTCACAGAATGGAACAGAGGCGAGCTCGAGAGCTATCTGATTGAGATCACAGCACAGATTTTTCGAAAGATCGATCCAGAGACTGGTAAGCCACTGGTCGAAATGATCCTCGACAAAGCCGGACAAAAGGGGACGGGCATTTGGACGCTGCAATCCGCAATCGAACAATCGGTGGTCATTTCCACGATTAATGCTGCGGTTGAAGCGCGCGTCGTCTCTGCACACAGGGAAGACCGTTTGGCTGCGTCGAAAGTGTTACCGCAGCCGAGAGTTCGGAAATTCAGAGGTAATCGCTTCCGGTTTATCGAGATGGTGCGCGACGCGCTTTACGCGTCGAAAATCGTTTCGTACGCGCAAGGGATGGAGCTACTACGAGCAGCAAGCAAAGTCTACGATTGGAACCTTAATATCAGCGACATTGCGACAATTTGGCGAGGCGGTTGCATTATTCGCGCAAGATTTCTCAACCGGATCGTGGAAGCCTATCAGCGCGATCCCGAGCTGCATAATCTGCTGCTTGATCGTTATTTCACGCGGGCCATCAGAAAAGCGCAGCGCGGCTGGCGCATCGTCGTTTCGACAGCCATTAAGCACGGCGTAGCTGTGCCCGCGTTTTCTGCCTCGCTGGCTTACTTCGACAGTTATCGCTCCGCCCGCTTGCCCGCAAACCTCCTGCAAGCGCAACGCGATTTCTTTGGCGCACATACGTACGAGCGGATCGACAAGCCCGGCGTTTTTCACACCGACTGGATGGAGTCAGAACAAAAACCAGCCGAAAAACCAACCCAACCAAAAACGCCCGAGCCACATCACGCGGGCGAGTAGGGGCGGCGCGCACGCTTCGCACAGCGAACCGGCTACAGATTATCTAAAATCGTGCGACTCACTTCCGATGAGTTGCTCGTGTGCGAGGGACTTGATTTCGCGGGCTTTAATCAAAACAATGTTGTCCGAATTTTGTACTTCGCCTTCGATAAGCAGAAAGGCTTCTTCTGTGATGACGAGTCGAAAGCGTTCGAACAAGTCTGGTTCGACAATTGCATTTGAGACGCCGGTCTCGTCTTCAAGGCTAATAAAAACAAATCCTTTGGCCGTGCCGGGACGCTGACGGCAAATCACGTTGCCGGCGATTTGAATGATCGAACCATGCCGCGCGTGTCGAAGGTCGATGGCGCGCCAAATATTCGGGAGAGTTTCGCGCAACAGTTTCATCGGATGCGGGCCGGTGGTCAGATTCATCGTCTCATAATCGGCACGCACGCGCTCGGGTAGCGTCATTCGTGCAAGGGGAGCGCGGGCGCCTCGCCCGCTCTTTTCGGCGCCCCCGCCGAAAAGCTTCCCATGAGTGTCCGGCGAGGCGCGTGACACAGCGGGCTGGGCGCCTGCGCTCCCCAGCAAATCATCATGCAGCTTTTCTTCCGCTTCCCACATTGCCGCGCGCCGATGCGTAGCAAAACAATTCAGTGCGCCCAATTCCGCCAGAGTACGTAATTCGTCTTTCGTCAGGGGAACTCTCCGCTTGAAATCATCTAAGGAGTCGAATTGTCGATGTTGGCGTTGCCGGAACAACTCTTCGCCATGCTCCTGGCGCAGTCCGTTCACTACACAAAACCCAAGCCGAAACGTATTGTCACCGATGACTGTACAGCGCCAGTCTGATTTCATGACGCAGACCGGCTTCACTTTTACCCCGTGTCGTTGCGCGTCTTTGACAATCGTCGCCGGCGTATAAAAGCCCATCGGCTGATTGTTCAACAAACTCGCATAAAATTCCGGCGCGCGATGCACTTTCAGATACGCACTGCCATAGGCGAGGATCGCGAAACTGATCGCGTGCGACTCCGGGAATCCGTAAAGCGCAAACGACGAAATCGACTGAATGATTTTCTCGATCTTGTCCGGCGCAACGCCTTTGCATTCCATCGCCGCGCGTAATTTCGCGCAGACCTTGTTCATCCGTTCCTCAGAGCGATGAAAACTCAGAGCGCGTCGCAACTCTTCCGCTTCGTCGCCGGAAAAATCAGCCATCAGCATCGCAATCTTCAGCATTTGTTCCTGAAAAAGCGGAATGCCGAGTGTGCGCTTCAGCACTGGTTCTAATCGACCGTCGAAATAAGTCACCGGCTCCTTCCGAGCGCGGCGAGCCAAATACGGATGCACCATGTCACCCTGGATCGGACCGGGCCGGATGATCGCCACTTCAATGACGACATCGTAAAAACATTCCGGTTTCATGCGCGGCAACGTCGCCATTTGCGCGCGGCTTTCGATTTGAAACAGTCCGATAGTGTCGGCGTGCCGCATAATCTCGAAGGTCGCCGGATCATCTTTGGGAATATGAGCGAGATCGAGAGGCCGCCCACGTTCACGGCACAATTCAAACGCGTCCTGCATCACCGACATCATCCCGAGCCCGAGCAGATCGACTTTCACAATGCCGAGGTCTTCGCAATCGTCCTTATCCCATTGCGCAACGACACGCCCAGGCATAGACGCGTTCTCCAGCGGCACGAACGAGCTGAGTTTATTCTGGCAAATGATCATCCCCCCAGAATGCTGACCCAGGTGTCGCGGCAAGCCGTAGATCGCGTGATATAACCGGATGAACGCCGGCATCCGCGGATGATCCTTCGGTAAACCAGCGGCCTCGATTTGCGCTTCCAATTCCATCGTGTGCGGGAAATCGCCATTCGCGAACAGGTGCGAGAACCGATCGATCATGCTCGGAGAAAAATTCAGCGCTTTGCCAATCTCACGCGCCGCGCTGCGTCCGCGATAACTGATCACGTTTGCGGTCATGGCTGCGCCATGTCTGCCGTAGCGGCGATAAATTTGCTGGATCACCGCTTCCCGGCGATCTCCGCTGGGAAGATCGAGATCGATGTCCGGCCAGCCTTTGCGGCTCTCGTTTAAAAAACGTTCGAACACCAGATGATTGCTCACGGGATCAACCGGCGTAATTCCGAGGCAATAACAAACCGCACTGTTCGCGGCGCTGCCGCGGCCCTGGACCATGATATTGTGTTCGCGGCAGAAATTGACGATGTCCCAGACAATCAAAAAATATCCCGGGAAACCGAGCTTAGTTATCAGCGCGACCTCTTCCTCGATCTGTCGTTTTACTTTTGCGCTGATGGCGGCGTAACGCTGTTGTGCACCGAACCAAACGATCGTGCGCAAAAATGAATCCATGGTGTGATCCGCCGGCACCGGATATTCGGGAAACTCGTAACCGAGATTCTCCAGCGAAAACGTGAGTCGCTCGGCTAGGCGCGCAGTATTTTCAATCGCTTCCGGCAAATCCGCGAAAATCGCTCGCATTTCGCGATCGATCTTCAGATGCCGTTCGGCATTTTTGGTAAGCAATTTTCCCGCTGCATCGAGGTGCGTGTGTTCGCGAATACAGGTAAAAACATCCAGCACTTCGCGCCCGTACGGTTTCGCGTATTGCACGCCGTTGGTGGCTAGGAGCGACAATCGATGTGCGCGCCCAAGATCAATCAGTTCGCGATTGATGCGTTCCTCCCCGCGAACGAAATGCCGCTGAAGTTCGACAAAAACATTTTCGCGACCGAAAGCATCGATTAGTAATTTGGCGCGGTCCTCGACATTCTGGGGAGCGCACGCGTCTCGCGTGTTGGTTTCGGCGTCGCGCCGAAACGATCTTTCGTATGATTCCCAACTCGTCATCGAGTTCGCGCGTTTAGAAAAGTTCGCGATGGCGAGGACGCCCTCGCCAGCACGCGAGACGCGTGCGCTACCCAATCCAAATAACGCAACCAGTCCCCCCGCAAATTGCGGCAGCTCATTCCATCGCACTGCGCATTTGTTTTTCTCGCTGCGCAAATGCGCCTGGGTTAGCAGCTCGCATAAATTTTTGTAGCCGGTCCGATTTTGAACCAGCACCGGCAAGATGCTGCCGTCTTCCATGGACAATTCGCAGCCGATGATTGGTCGCATGCCATGCTCGCGCGCAGCGACAGAAAATCTTTGCGCGCCATAAACGCCGTTCCGATCCAGCAGTGCGAGAGCGGGCATTTCCAGTTCCGGCGCAATTTCAGCTAAGTGCTCCGGGAAGGAACCGCCCCGCAAAAAGCTAAATGCACTGCACGCATGAAGTTCGACGTAGCTCTTGTTCATTCCGCAATCTGCATTCCGAAATCCGAAATTATTCAGTCATACACCCCATCGATTTTCCAAGTTCCCTCAGTTTCATGAGCACGAATGAGTTCGCCCTCTTCCATCTGCAGATCGCATTCAGCGCGCACCCACGATTTTTCGTCCCACCAATTCCCGGAAATCAAATACGGACCGCGTTGCTTGATGATTTTGCCCCAAATTTCTGCGCTGCGAACATGCGCCGCTCTCTGTGCATCCAACAAGACCGATGCAGGCACGGGAGGGCGAAATCGGCGCAGCGCGGCTGTAGTGTGCGCTGTCCTCAGCGCATGGGCTTCCGAGCAGGACTGGCGGTTTTGTCCGCTGGGGACAGCGGACTCTACAGCAGCCCACGAAAACGGCTCCATCCGAAGTGCGTCCGGTCGATGCGTTTCTTCCAACACCGGTGTGCCCACGCGATCAGCGCCTAGCAGGGCGGTTAAACGAGCGAGCGTTTCCGAGAGTTGAGACGGATTGCGCAGTGTCGTTTCAAATAATCCGAATTGTTCTTTCCCAGGTTTGATCGGCTGGGCACTGAGCGCGACTGCAACGATTGGATGTTCCGATCGAAAATTCTCCAAGTGCGTCTGGAGCATGCGGAAGAGAAGATCGACATCATTAGTCGGGTGGGGAATTTTAAAAACACGTTCGTAAACTTGTTTGCCCGCCTCGGTGGATCCGTCTCGTGGCGGATTCGCAAACGTGATTCGCAGGGTCAGTTCTTTTGCAACCAGATAGATCGTCCGCAAGCGGACTGCGAGTTGCTCCAAAAAACGGCGGAGCATGAAAAGGAGCGGCTCGGCAGTTTCAATTTCATTTTCAAATTCAAAGCTTTCCTCGAACGCCTCAGGCGGTCGAACCAGCTTGAGCACTCGATTGAATTGCCCATTCGCGCGCTCCCACATCCGGACAGCTTCGGGACCAAGTCGCACCGCAAGCTGCTCTTTATCCAGTGTGGCGAGCTGTCCAAGCGTATGGATTCCCCATTTGTGCAGAATGGTGAGGATTTGACCGATCGTGGCTTCTAGGTGTTTTGCGGCCGCGGGACGTGACGACTTAGAGCGCTCCATGCGCCAAATTAAGCGCCTCTTCTATAAATGTTCAAGCGAACATATATGTAACCTCAAAGGATTTCCACTGGACATTTCGGTAGCGCCTGCATGAAGGCGCGGCCGTACGGTTTGGTCACGATTCGATTATCGAGGATTACAATGATGCCGCAGTCGCTCTTCGTCCGGATTAACCGACCAACGCCTTGTCGAAGTTTCAGGATCGCTTCTGGCAGAGAGTATTCTGTGAACGGATCGCCACCGCGTTCTTCGATCAACTCGAGTTTCGCTTCGATCAGCGGCGTGTCCGGCACCGCGAACGGCAATCGCGTAATGATCACGTTGGAGAGCGCTTCGCCCGGAACATCGACGCCGCCCCAAAAGCTGTCCGTGCCAAAGAGGACGCTGTGCGGAGTTGATTTGAATTGCTCAAGGAGCTTGCTCCGCGGCGCGCCCGCTCCCTGCATGAAAAGGTTCATGCCGGTCTCCACAAAAAATTTCTGCATCGCGCCGGCTAGTTGTCGCATGTCGCGGTAGCTTGTAAAAAGGACGAACGCCCGCCCGTCGGTTTTTTTGACGAAATGCGCGATCCATCGCTCCAGCTCGCTGTGATAAGCCGCATCGCGCGGATCCGGCATCTTTTGAACCACGAATATCTTCATTTGCCGTTGAAAGTCGAATGGACTCCCGAGGTGCAACGGCTCCACCTCGGTCGCGCCGATGCGCTCACGAAAGTAGGCGAGATCCGGCCGGCCCACGGCCAGCGTGGCGCTGGTCATGACGCAACAGCAGTCCTCGCGAAAAAGCATCCGCCGCAGCTCGGGGGCAAGATCGACAGGTGCGGCGTTCAGAGCGAGGAATCGCTCCGTTTTACCGGTTCGCTCGACCCAGTAAACGTGCTGCGACCGACTTTGCTCCAGAAAGATGGCAATCCCGTCCCGTGAATCGCGAATGCGGCGGCCAAATTCCTGCAGCTCCGCTTTCAAAATTTCATCATCGGCGCGTTTCACAACTTCGGCAATGCGCGCTTGGAGTGCGGTCAACCGGCGAGTGATCGTGTCCGGAACAAAGTCGACATCGCGGACACGAAACTCGCGGCCTTTACGAAAATCTGATTTCGATTCGACAGCGGCGAAAAATTTCTCAACGTCGTCAATCAGTTCCGCCGCGAGTCGGACGCCCGCCGCGTCGCGCATCACACTAAACAGTCCTTTGCGGGTCCGCGAATTGTAGAGCCGCTGGATTGTCGATCGCAGTCCGTATTGCGAGACGCCGATACCGATTTGCTTGGACGCGACTTGCTCGACCGTGTGCGCTTCGTCCAAAATGAGGAAATCATTTGGAAAAAGAAAGCCGCTCTCCCGCTCTGCCTGTTGATCCGGTGAGCCGAGCAAGATGAAAAGCATGGTGTGATTGAGCACGATCACGTCGGCAGCCAGCAAACGTTTCCGTGCCTGCTGGTAGAAACAACGCGGATTCTGCCCACAGGTTTTCTGTGTGCAGATATGCGCTTCGCTGCACACTTGCATCCAAACTTTTGAATCTGGCTCGACGGAAAGATCGCTGAGCGACCCGTCGCGGGTTGTGCTGGCCCATTCGGCCAGCCGCTGCAATTCGTTTACCTCGGGTCCGGTAAAAAGTTCATTTGAGTTTTGCAACGCGCGGTCGAGCCGGAGCGGACAAAGATAATTTTGCCGGCCTTTCATTAAGGCTGCTTCAAACTCGACCGGCAGCAGTTTTTTCAAAATCGGGATGTCTTTGTGCAGTAGTTGTTCCTGGAGATTAATGGTATGGGTGGAAACGATCGCCTTTTTGTGCCGCTCGAGCGCGAACCGGATTGCTGGAACGAGGTAGGCGAGCGATTTGCCAACGCCCGTTCCTGCTTCCACCACCAAATGGTGCTCTTCCTCCAGCGCCTGCGCTACGCGCGCGGCCATTTCCTGTTGTTGCGGTCTGAACTCGAAATTCCTGGCCTTGGACAGCGGCCCGTTTTTAGAAAAGAACGCATGGACGCGTTCTACAAATTGGCTGCCCAAGGTGTCCTTTAGCGCGATCATTTGGTAATAACCCCGCGTTTCAACGCTGAGTTGTCAGAGCGGAAATGCTATTGTAATTCGGCAATCGCAAATCGAAATTCGAAAATCTAGTGAGACTACTCGATCGATACGTCATTCGGAACTTCCTGCAGGTTTACCTTTACTGCATCGCCGGCTTCATCTCGATCTGGCTGATCTTCGACGTCAGCGACAATATTTCGACGTTCATCGACCAGCACGTACCTCTTTCCCTTGTTGCTCGCTATTATGGCACGCAGATCCCGCAGGTTTTCATCATTCTGTTGCCGGTTTCGCTTCTGTTATCACTCCTTTTTGCACTTGGGCGAATGTCGCGTGCGAACGAAATCGTTTCGATGCTCACGGCAGGCGTAAGTCTTCCTCGCGTTCTCCTGCCATTGATCGGCATGGGGCTGCTCACGGTGACGGCGAGCATGGTCCTAAACTATTCGTTGGCGCCGCACGCGGAACTGGCGCGAAAAGCATTCCTTTCAGAAGCTCAATCACGTCCCGGCCGCTACATTCAGGGACAAATCTTTCGTAACCGGACTGATTCGCGCACTTGGTTCATCCAAAATTTTCTTCCGCGAAGCAATACCTTCAACAATGTTCAGGTGCTTCAACAGGACGCCAACGACAATATTGTTACGAATTACATCGCGGCCCGCGCCTTCTACAGTCCGGAAACTAAGACGTGGGAGTTACAGAACGTGAAAGTCGTTCATTATGATCAGGCTGGAAATATCCTCGACGAACAGATTTATCCGTCCCTCAAGATCGAGCACTGGAGCGAAACCCCGTTCCGGCTTGGCAGCGCAAACGAACGAGCAGAATTCCTAAGCCTGCCGGAGCTCCGAGAGTATTTGCGTTTCAATGCAGATTTTCCCCATACGCTGCTCGCGCCTTTTCGCACGCATCTGCAGTATCGGCTCGCTCTGCCATGGACGTGCTTAGTCGTGGTGTGGATCGCTGCGCCGCTTGGCATCGGTTATTCGCGGCGGGGCGTTCTATCGAGCGTTGCCGCGGCTGTCATCCTTGTTTTCTCGATGAACTTTCTTGTCCACCTTTTTCTGGCACTGGGCGAGGGAGACCGCGTACCTGCATGGATTGCGGCCTGGACACCCAACCTTGTTTTTGCGGCAATTGGTCTCTACTTGCTCTACCTGCGGGCCTCCAATCGCGAACCGCCCAGCTTTCATCTTTTCACTGCACGACGTATAGTTGCGCAATGAATCCTCTCCCAAGCGAGTGGGCGATTAAGCATCGAGCAGACTTCTGCGCAGCCACGCAGCGGCCCTTTGTTCCTGGCGAATATTTTTACACTCTCCTGTATCACGACGCTGATGGATACCGGCGTGAGGACCTGAGCGAAGGGGCGTGGCGAAACCGCAATGAAAACATTCGACCATTTTCATTTTGGAAATCACGTTACGAGCCGTTGCCACCAAAGCCGGCTGAACCTGTTCCCAGAGAAGATGCAGAGCAACTCTTCCGCCGTTTGATGGCGTCCAATAATCCGCCTGCAAACGCCTGCTATGTTCTTGCCGCGATGCTCGAGCGCAAGCGGATCCTAAAACAGGTGAACACAGAGCAAAGCGTGAATGGCCGGGTTCTTATTTTCGAACAGCGCACAACGGGCGACGTATTCGTTGTGCCCGATCCGCAGCTGCGTCTCGACGAAGTCGAAAGCGTGCAGAACGAAGTCGCCCAATTGCTTCACGAAGCGGTGAAAACTGACAAGATCGAAGCGTAACCTGCTGATGACTACGGAAACACAAACCGTCAACTACAAGATTGGCAATGAGCGCCTGATCAGTGTTACTGAAAAAGCGGCACGTAAATTAGCGTCTCTGCTGGAAGGAAAAGCCAAACCAGACGGTGCGTTGCGCCTCAAGGTGGTCGGCGGCGGCTGCTCCGGCCTGCAATACGTTATGGATTTAGTAGATGGCCCGAAGGAGCGGGATATTCTGGTGCCAACGCAAGACGTTCGCCTCGTTGTCGATCCAAAAAGCGCGCTTTTCGTCAGCGGTTCGGTGCTCGATTACAGCGAAGACCTGCAAAAAGGCGGCTTTAAAGTCACGAATCCCAACGCTGTGGCTCACTGCTCCTGCGGCGAAAGTTTCGCAGTTTAGCAAACCTGCTCAGTTAATCGGTGGTGCTGCCGGGCAGTGTGGCAATTCCGCCAAGCTACACCTTCATGACTTCGGCTTCTTTGTGCTTGAGATGATCATCGATGGATTTAACGAATCGATCGGTGAGCTTTTGAACTTCGTCCTCCACATCGCGCAAGCCGTCCTCGGTCAGTTCGCCCGCAGCCTTGAGTTTCTTCGCCTCGTCGAGTGCGGCGCGGCGGTTCGCGCGCACACGCACACGTGCTTCCTCGGCCATTTTGCTAAGGGAACGCACGAGTTCCTTTCGACGTTCTTCTGATAACTCGGGGATTGGCAGTCGAATGATCTTGCCGTCAACTGCAGGGGTTATGCCGATCTTCGATTCCTTGAGCGCTCTCTCGATGTCCTGCACCGTGCCGGCATCGAACGGTTGAACAACAAGCAATCGCGGCTCCGGTGTCGTAATCAAAGCGAGTTGCTTTAACTTCATCGCCGATCCGTAAGCGTGAACGTCCACATTCTCTACAAGGCCAGGAGAAGCTTTGCCGGTGCGCACCGCGGCAAATTCGTGCACCATGTAATCGACGCTTTTTTCCATCGACATCTCGGCCTCCAGAAGAATGTCATCTCTGCTCATGGCGCCTGAATTTTTAGATCCGAAGAAGGTTCATCGCAAACAAGAGTACCGACTTTTCGTCCCAGCACGACGTCCCGAAGGCTACCGGGTTTGTACATGTCGAAGACGATGATCGGAATCTTGTTGTCCATGCAAAGGCTGAACGCAGTCGAATCCATGATTTGCAAACGTTTGGTCAACGCTTCAGTGAAGCTGAGGCGGTCATAGAGGCGGGCGTCTGCGTGAGTATTCGGGTCGCGATCGTAGACGCCCTCGACTTTGGTCGCTTTCAAAATCACGTCGGCGCGAATCTCGCTCGCGCGCAACGCGGCCGTCGTGTCTGTGGAAAAGTACGGGTTGCCGGTGCCCGCGGCGAAAATCACAACTCGGCCCAGTTCGAGATGCCGGATCGCGCGGCCAAGGATAAACGGCTCGGCGACATTTTTCATTTCGATGGCCGTTTGCACGCGCGTTTCGACGCCCATGTGGTCGAGCGTGCTGCGTAGTGCCAGTGCGTTGATGACAGTGGCCAACATTCCCATGTAATCAGCTGTCGTGCGATCCATTCCCCGGTGTGACGCAGAAAGACCGCGCCAGATGTTTCCACCGCCGATTACAACCGCCACTTGCACGCCGAGGTCGCGCACCTCCTTGATGCGTTCGGCGATTTCACGCACGACGGTGAGCGAAATGTTGTCCCGCGCGCCGCGCTCCTGCATCGCTTCGCCGCTCAGCTTGAGGACGATGCGTTCATAAACTGGCGTGTCGGTTTGCATAAGTGGCTGAGGCTGATCAAACAGAATATCGCGACGTTTGGAAAGTAAAATGGCGCATTCGTCTAGTAGCCGCTCTGCGGTTCTGGGGAGCACAGGCCGCTCGCCTGTAGTTGCCGGCAGCTTGCCGGCAACCTTCGAAGGACGTGACTCGCGGGAATGAGCGGAGTATCTCGGCAAGCTGCCGAGATGAGCAGACTGGTAGCCTGCGCTCCCCAGAATCAACGCGCCGCGCGCAAAATGGAAGCGTGTCCACGCAAAAATTCCGTCGAGCTCATGCGTCGTTTTCCTTCTAATTGGACTTCGTGCAACGACAACGCGCCTGTGCCCGCGGCAATGACCAGCTCATGTTGATTATCTAAGATTTCGCCGGGCTTACCTTCAAAATCGACGACCGTTGCCGAGAAAATTTTTAAAATGCGCGTCCCGTTCGTTGAGATTTCCATGAACGCTCCTGGCCACGGATTAAAGGCGCGGATTTTTCTCTCGATCATTTCCGCCGGTTCTGACCAGTCGATTCTGCCATCTTCACGCTTCAGCTTTGGCGCGTACGTTGCAAGGGAGTTGTCCTGTGGAATGCGCGGCGCGATTCCTTTCACGAGCAACTCCAGGGATTCCAGCAAGACTTCGGGCGCGATCTGTGCCAGTCGATCATGTAATGACCCACCCGTATCGGTCGACAGAATGTCGATGGTGCGCTGCAGTAGAATGTCCCCAGTGTCGAGTCCTTCATCCATGTACATAACAGTGATACCGGTCTCACGATCACCCGCTGCGATCGCAGCCTGGATCGGCGCGGCACCGCGCCAGCGCGGTAGAAGCGACGCGTGCAAATTGAGGCAGGCAATCTTTGGAATTTCGAGAACGGCGCGCGGCAAGATTTGTCCGTAGGCCATAACGACAATGACATCCGGCATTAGTGGTTGAAGCTCTTCAATCGGTTTCTGATCTTTAATTCGCGCCGGTTGCAGAATCGGTAGAGCGCGACCGGTCCGAGCGGGACTGGCGTTAGGCGCGCCGCCCCGGAGCGCTTTTTTGATTGGCGGCGGTTCGACCAACTGAGCGCGCCCGACGGGCTTATCTGGTTGTGTCACGACCGCTACAACGTCGTATTGCGAATTGAGCAACGCTTGCAGCGTGGGCACGCCGATTTCGCCTGCGCCAATGAAAACGATGCGCATGCCCAGCTACGGCGTCAGTCCTGCAGTGCGACCGACCGGCGCGGGCGCCGCCGAGTCCTTGCTTGCGCCGTCAGTTTCTCGCCGGCGGTGATCTCACGCCGGCCTACCGACGATCCGCACCCGGTGCAGAGATAATCGAAAATCTCGCGGTCGGGCAGGACTAAAAGCAGCCGCTCGCGGACGGGCATCGCTTCTTTGCATTTCTCACAGTAAAGACTGGAGGCAGTGAAATTTTCAAACTGCTGTTGGTTCATACGCGCCGTCGTTCACGCTCTGTAGAATGTCGAGCAGAACTTTGGCGGGCGGCTGAGTTGCGTCAACCACTGTCACAAGGTCTTGCGAGTAATAGGAGAGCACGGGCTTCGATTCTTTTTCGTAAATGTCCAGACGTCGTTGGATGACCTGTTCGTTTGCGTCGTCGAGGCGGTTCTCCTTCAAAGCGCGCTTCTTGAGCCGGTAAAAGAGCGTGTCGCGATCAGGACAGGCAAGGTGAAACAGTTTTTTTACGTCGATCATTTCATCCATGATCCTGGCTTGTCCGACATTTCGCGGAATGCCGTCGAGCACGAGCGTGTCGATGTCGGGTTTAAATTTGTGTGCTTCCACGGCCGCATCGATTGCCTCTCGCCAAAGTTCCACTGTGATATCGTCTGGGACCAGCTGGCCTTTGCTGGAGTAATCAAGGAATGCCTTCCCGACTTTCGTCCGAGTGTCGATGGAGCGGAATACATCCCCACAGGCGCAGTGATAAAGGCGCGGGATCGTCCCGAGCGTTTTGCCCTGTGTGCCTTTGCCGCTGCCGGGTGCGCCAAAAAGAATAAACGTCTGGTATCTCATCATCTGCGAAACCCGCTTATACTGCAGGTCGGCTGTGACGGGGAAGCAGAATTAGAGTGGCTAGTTTCGACTCGCGAGCGGGTCCACATTCACACGGCGGCCGCTACGATCAAACCGCACTGTTCCATCAAGCAGCGCAAAAATTGTATAATCGCGTCCAAGCCCAACATTTTTCCCTGGTAGAAATTTTGTGCCACGCTGGCGCACAATGATATTGCCAGCCACAACCATTTCGCTGCCGAATTTTTTGATGCCCAGCCGCTTGCTGACGCTGTCGCGGCCATTCTTAACGCTACCTTGTCCTTTTTTATGAGCCATTGGAAGAGTTGATGGTTGATCCGCCTTTGCCAGGGCTACGGCGGACATGGAGTTGATAGTTGTTAGCGAGTTACACCTGGTTATTCGTCGGTTTTCTTTGGTGCGGCTTTTTTCGCCCCCAGATTAATGCTTTTGATCTTCACGCGGGTCAATTTGCGACGATGCCCAACTGTTCGGTGATAACCCTTACGGCGCTTATACTTGAAGGCGATCACCTTCTTGTCCTTGTGTTGCTCGAGCACCTCAGCCGTCACCTTTGCTCCAGAGATGAGCGGATCGCCGTGCGTCACGTCTTTACCGTCGGCAAACATCAGTACGTCACCGAAGGTCGCGGTCTTGCCCTGGTCCACATCGAGAAGATCGACATCAATCGTGTCGCCTTCCGCGACGCGAAACTGTCTGCCACCAGTCTTGATAATTGCGTAAGCCATAGGGTTCGGGGAGAGAAAAGCCGTCCAAAATTCCATAGATGGCCGGGCTTGGCAAACGGAAAGCTCGATTGACCCAGGACGTTGGCTTACGGCCTAAGCCGCTGCTTTGTCGCTCGTGGTGACGAGTTCTCGATATGAAGCTTCATACCGCTGCGCGGATACGTCCCAGGAAAAATTGCGTGCCATCGCCCGTTTCATCAATCTGGTCCAGAGGCGCCGATCTCGGAATATTTGCCGCGCGCGCTTGATTGCGTCCCAGAAAGCCTCACTTGAATACTCGTAACAGAAAAAACCGTAACCACTGTCCGTTGTCGGATCGTAATCTTCGATAATTTCCTGGACTCCACCGGTCACGCGCGCCACCGGCAGGACGCCATACTTCAAGTCGTACATCGCGCTCAAGCCCGCTGGCTCGAAACGTGATGGAATCAGGCTGATGTCCATCCCTGCCTCAATGAGGTGCGCCAGTTTCTCATCGTATTTTTTTTCGTATGCAAATCTTGTGGGAAACTTTCTGGCTGCGATGGCGAGCGCAGTTTCGTAGGCAGGATCGCCTTCTCCGAGAATGATCAAGCGAACATCATCCCAAAGAAGCCGATCGAGCAGAGGGACCAGAATTTCGAAGCCCTTCTCCTGAACGACGCGAGTCACCATGCCGAAGACTGGACCGCGCGGCGCAGTTTCGAGCTTCATTTCCTTGAGAAGCGCCTCACGGCAAATCTGTTTTCCCCGTAGCCGCCTTAGATCATAACGTGCCGGGATCAAACGATCCGACGCGGGATTCCAGCGAGTGTAATCCGCGCCATCCAGAATGGCGCTGAGTCGATGCGCATTTTCGCGCAACACCCCATCGAGGCCGCAGCCGCCAGATGGCGTCAGGATTTCGCGTCGGTAATGTTCGCTTACGGTTGTAATTCGGTCGGAAAAGAGAATCCCGCCTTTGAGAAAATTCAGCCGGCCAAAAAATTCGACTCCATGGAGCGTAAAAAACCCCTCTGGCAGATTTGTAAGTCGGAAATCAATTCCCCAAAAACTGCCTTGATCAGCCACGTGATGAATAGTCAAGACAGTCTTGAACGGTAGCCATTGGGCATAAACAAACACTGGCACCAGCGCCGCGGCCCAATCGTGCACGTGCAAAATTTCCAATTGCGGCGTCAACCGCCGAGCCAGTTCAATTGCCGCTTTGCAGAAAAAAATAAATCGCGCGGCATTGTCTTCGTACGGCTTACCGCGCTCGCCGTAAATTCCAACGCGATCAAAGAACTCATCGCAGCGAATCAGAAACAACTGCACGCCGCTGGCGCTGCGTCCCTCGAGGTATCGTGCGACGTAGGTCTTGTCGCCGACCTGCACGTCGACAGTTATGCCGGTGTTCTTATTCTTGAATCCACGATTCTCCTTTATCTCGCGATAGAACGGCAGGACTACGCTTACCTCGTGCCCACGCGCACGTAGCGCGCCTGGCAACGCGTCCATCACATCCACCAACGCGCCGGCTCGCTGCAACGGCGGCCCTTCGGCTGTAATCATCAAGATTCTCATTGGATGTTGGACGTTCGATGTTGGGCGTTCGGCGTTTGCTTCAATTCTTCTTGCCTGACAAATATTCGCGTTTGACCCACTCCAAGGCTTCCTCGGACGAGCATAGCGTCCCTTCCAGCTGTCGGGTTTCTACGGCCTCGAGGATTTCGCCAAATTTTGGACCGGGCTTGAGACCCAGCGCGATCAACTCATCACCACGCACCAGAGGAGGTGGAATGATTGGCTCGTTCGCGAATTCCTCGCGTTTCCGGAGAAGGAATTCGTAGTTATCGAGCATCCGATGACTGCTTTCGCAATCGACCCGATGCAGCTCCAGCTCCTCGTCAAAGGTCGGTCGCGACATGAAACGCTTCAGCTTTGCGACTCGCATGTTCGGAGCGTCTTTGAAAACCATGTGCTGCCGAACCATCTCGACGGTCGCCTCGATTTCAGCGCCGGAAAATCGCAGGCGCCGCATGATCGCCTCCGTCATCTGCGCGCCGATGCGGTCGTGGTCGTTGAAACGAATTCGGCCTGTTGTATCCACCGTTGCTGTTACCGGTTTCGCAACATCGTGAAACAATACGGCGAAAACCAGCGGAGGAGAAACTGTCTCCGGAAGCAGCTGCAACATCAGTCGGGTATGAACGAATACGTCGCCTTCGGGATGAAACTGTTCCGGCTGCAACACACCTTTCATCGCTTCCAATTCAGGCAGAATCGCGCGCATCAAGCCACTGAAGTCGAGCAGGTCCCAACCGCGCACCCGGTTCGGCGAAAGAAAAATGCGCACTAACTCATCGCGGATTCTTTCGGCGCTGATCTGGTTGATTGAAGGCGCGTTAATCACGAGCGCGTCCCATGTTGTCTTGTCGATCTCGTAATCGAGCGCCGTGGCAAAGCGCACCGCGCGCAGCATGCGCAGCCGGTCTTCCGCGAATCGTTGCGCCGGATCGCCAATGGCGCGCACTAGTTTTGCGTCGATATCGGCGTGGCCGCCAACAAAATCGATCACCTCCTCCGCGACCGGATCATAAAACATTCCATTGATGGTGAAATCGCGACGCTGCGCGTCTTCTTCAGGCGAGGAAAAATGCACTGAACTGGGATGCCTTCCGTCGATGTATGCGTCATCGGAACGAAAGGTTGCTACCTCAAATTGAAAACCGTTCTCCAGTACGATGATCACACCAAAATGCGCGCCGACTGCGACTGTTTGTGGGAAAAGCCTCTGCACGATTTCCGGTCGCGCGTCGGTAACAATGTCATAATCCTTGGGAGTTAAACGGCGCACCATGTCACGCACGCAGCCGCCTGCGAAGTACGCGATATGACCGCTCTCACGCAACCGCGCGGCAACCTCGCGCGCGACCTTTTCCATGGGCGAGGATTTCACAGAAGCACTTTAGCCGCTTCGCTGTGCGAAGCGCAACGCGCGCGTGGTCCGCATCACCCTTCGCGGCAGCGCGTCGTCCTACGCGGCGCTCTTCTGCTTCCGGAAGGAGTGGATGATGAAGAGCACTACTGCAATTGAGATGCACGAGTCGGCTACGTTAAAGGCAGGCCACGGATCAGCGTATCGAATGTGCAGATTGAAAAGCAGAAAATCGATCACGTGCCCATAAAGCAGCCGATCGGTCAGATTACCCAAAATGCCTGCAAGCAGCAGCGCGAGCGAGAGGTCGCGCCACATATCAGGCTGCCGCCGTCGCACGAGCAGAACCGTCACAACCAACAACGCGACAATCGAAACGACAATGAAAAAAGTATTGTTCCCCCTGAAAGATCCAAACGCCGCGCCCGTGTTGGTGACGTTAACCAGACTGAAGAAATCCGGTACGACGGTGCGCGCTTCGTAAGGGCTGATCAGTCGCAGGACCAACTGTTTCGTGCATTGATCCAGTACGTAGAGGGGAAGCGAAAGAAAGAAAATGAACTTCATCGGGGTGATCTATGGTCAGTCCGCGCGCTGCAGCAAAACTTATGATGTTGTAGCGTCCGCTGTCCTCAGCGGATTTGGGCTCGCCGTTCCAGGAACACTGCGCTGAGGATAGCGCACGCTACAGTGCGAAGGATGGAAACGGATCATGGAGCCGTCTTTTGCAGAGCTGCCACCACCTCTTCGCACCGGTCGCACAAATCCGGATGCGCCGCGCTCGTGCCAACTGTTGATCGATGACGCCAGCAACGCGCACACTTTGCGTACGGGGTTTTCGTTACCGAAGCGGTCGCTTCTTTCGCCTTATGGATCGTCAGGTCACTCACGATGAAGAATTCTTCCAGTTCCTCCTGACCGACTTTCTCGGTGACGTCGGAATCCGAATGCAAAACAACCCTCGCCTCAAGCGTGTTGCCAATCAGTTTGTCCTGACGCGCGCGCTCGATCGCCTGCGCGATGACGCCGCGTAGTCGCAGCAGCTCCGCCACCTGAGCGTTGGCGTCATCATCTCGATCCTGCGGTTGAGGAAATTCCTCCAGATGAATCGAATCCCGGCGTGTCGAGACTGAATGGCGCCACGCTTCCTCGGCGGTAAAGGCAAGAACCGGCGCGAGCAACCGGCACAGTGCGTCGAAAATCTCATGCATGACTGCCTGTGTCGCACGCCGCCGAGGGGAATCTGCCGCGTCGCAATACATTCGGTCCTTGGTGATGTCGATATAAAGGCTGCTCAGATCGACCGCGCAAAACTGGTTGAGTGTGTGATAGACCTTGTAGAACTCGAACGCCTCATAAGCCGATCGACAATCGCGAATCACCTGATCAAGCCGCTCCAGAATCCAGCGATCCATCAGTGTTGTAGCCGCGGGCGTTGACCGCGGGCCGGGGTCAGCGACCCCGGCTACAGGAAAATCGTAAAGATTGCCGAGCAATATGCGCAACGTGTTTCGAACTCGGCGATAAGTGTCGCCCAGACGAGTGAACATTTCTTCAGAGAACGGAACGTCAGCGGTGTAATCGATGCTGCTTGCCCAAAGCCGCAGCAGATCGGCGCCGTATCGCCCGACGAAGTGATCGGCGGCCGTTGGCTTCTCGTACGTTCCCGATTTCGAAATCTTCTTTCCGTCAAGATCGACAACGAAACCGTGTGTGACGCAAGTTTTGTACGGCGCACGATTGTTTAACGCGATGCTGGTCATCAGGGATGATTGAAACCACCCGCGGTGTTGATCGGTCGCTTCGAGATACATGTCGGCCGGATCGCGCAGCTCCGGATGTAGCGCACAAACGGCTTTGTGCGAGACGCCGCTATCGATCCAGACATCAATCGTGTCATTGCGTTTTGTTGTACCCGGGGGGAGGCCGAGCTCGCGCGCAAGATCCGTATCACTCGATTCAAACCAAATGTTTGAACCGCGCTCGGCGACCAGATCAGCGAGCTTTCGGATGATTTTTGCATCGAGAATTGCGTCCCCATCTTTGGAATAGAAAACGGGGAGCGGCACACCCCAGCTTCGCTGCCGCGAGATGACCCAGTCGGGACGCGATTCGACTGTGCCCGCGATACGGTTCTCACCCCACGCTGGAATCCATTTCACTTCGTTGTGAATGGCACTAAGCGCTCTGCCACGCAGCGCATCAATCCGGATGAAGAATTGCTCGACATTGCGAAAGATGATCGGCGTTTTGGACCGCCAACAGTAGGGATAAGAGTGATGAAAGCTTTGGGCGCCAAGCAGCATCCCGCGCTCGCCTAGTAGCTCAACGATGTCGCGGTTTGCGTCGAAAACGTATTTGCCAGTCAGATCGGGCAGGTTCGCATCCCTGGTAAAGCGCCCGTGATCGTCGACTGGCGAGAGAATTTCCAAGCTGTTGGCCTTGCCTAACCAATAATCGTCTTCGCCATGGCCCGGCGCGATATGTACGGCACCAGTGCCTGTGTCCATGGTAACAAAATCGGCAGTCAACACGATAGCGTCGCGATCGAGAAAGGGATGGCGCGCTTTGATCTTGTCGATCGCTACGCCGGAAAACGAGGCGAGGGGTTCACCCGCGGGCTGGAAGTTCGTATTCGCAGAAAACTGTGGAACTAATTTCTCGGCGAGAAGCAACGTCTCCGAGGTACCGTTGCGCGAGAATTTCTGAACGACATACCTTTCGTCCGGATCGACAGCGATAGCCAGATTCGCCGGCAATGTCCATGGCGTTGTGGTCCAGATAGCGATGCTTGTTCCAACCGGCGCGCCCGGCGGTCGCGCCTTACCAATGATCGGGAACTTGACGTAAACGGCGGTGTCGTCGCGCTCCTGGTATTCCACCTCGGCTTCGGCCAGCGCGGTTTGCGCGCCCGTGCTCCAAAACACCGGCTTCTGCGCTTGGTAAACCAAACCTTCCTCCACGAAAACCGCGAACGCGCGCAGGATTTCTGCTTCGTATTTGGGGGCCATCGTTAGATACGGATTTTCCCAGTCCCCGAAGACGCCGAGTCGCTTGAATTGCTCGCGCTGGATGTCGATGAATTTACGCGCGAAGGCTTCCGATTTTTTCCGGACCTCCAGTGGAGAAAGAGAGCGCGATTCCTTTACGACTTTGTATTCGATCGGCAGCCCGTGACAATCCCATCCGGGAACGTAGGGCGTGCGTTTGCCCAGCATCGTCTGCGATTTCACCACGAAATCCTTGAGGATTTTGTTGAGCGCAGTGCCCATGTGGACATCGCCGTTGGCGAAGGGCGGCCCATCATGCAGAACAAACAGTTCGCGATGCTCTCTTGATTTCTGGATCTGCTGGTAAAGACGCGTTTCCTCCCACGCCCTAAGCATCTCCGGCTCGCGCGCGGGAAGATTCGCCTTCATCGGAAACTCTGTCCGCGGCAAATTGAGAGTATCTTTGTAGTTCTGGCTCATGATGAGCTAGGCGAGGGCTACGTAACATCCGCCGCTGCACAAATCAACGAGCCCAAGATCAGCGTTTTCTGTGACCACCTTCGGTTAGCAATCCATTGCGGGAAGCAGCACGAGCGCCATCGGGGCCGCGTAAGATTCGTCTCGACGCAGGCTTGATTTTCGCGCGGCTTTTTACTTGAATCGCAGCGTGCCTGCTGATGATGAGGAGGCTTCACGGAGTGCCATCGGCACGCAAGGCGGTGCGGTAGCGTTT
>Ga0222622_10000071_pt1 | contig 36437 bp, 30 predicted proteins | sample PLM2_5_b1metaG_FD_177335 | JGI IMG/M metagenome (GOLD analysis project Ga0222622, IMG submission 177335) | Groundwater sediment microbial communities from an aquifer in East River, Colorado, USA - PLM2_5_b1 | ecosystem: Environmental > Terrestrial > Soil > Riparian zone | place: USA: East...
GCGACACCGCGACGACGGCCGCGGCCGCGATCCCCATTCCCAGAACGGCGCGGGGCGGCGGCAGCCGTCCATGTTCTCGAGCCACCAGCGCGAACCATGCCCCGATGCAGAGCGCGTCGAGGCGGCACGGTGTCAAGACGCTGGCGTAGAGTAGGTCCGGCGCCATTGAGGCGAACGTGATTCGCAGTCCCAGCGCGGTCAGACTGAAGAGGATGCACGCTCGAAGCGCGGCTCTCGGACTCAAGAGCAGAATCACAACGGGCCACAGGAGATAGAAGTGCTCTTCGACGGCGAGCGACCAGAAGTGGCTGACGTAGGGAATTGAAAAGAGGTGCTGGGACCCGATGTAGTAATTCGTCAAGTAGGGCCAGATCCACCCCTGCAGGTCGCGAGCCTCGAGGAAACGCGGATCGAAGCGCGCCCACAGGCTGGCTGGAATGACCACGAACAGCAGCAGGAGCACCCCGTAATACAGCGGAAAGATCCTGAGGGTTCGCCGGATATAGAAATTTCGAAAATAGCCGGCGGTTCCTTTCGTCTCCAGAAGGATGCCGGTAATCAGGAATCCGGAAAGGACGAAGAAAAGATCGACGCCCCACAACCCGTATCCCGCGACCTTCCCAATGAGCCGCTCGGCGGCGTTCACCGCCGGTATTTCGCCGACGAAGTGCAATGCCATGACGCCAAGAATCGCCAGGCCTCGAACGCCGTCGAGTTCGGGAACGTAACTCGAATGGGTCCCTCCAGGGCCCTTCGATGGAAGGTTCTCCGTTCGAGACTTCGTCATGACGCGAGCTCTTGTTTGTCTGGCTCGCTTGAAGATGTAGAAGCGGCGAGGTAGGCGGCCACCGGCTTTGTCGGGACCATCCACCCCGGCGAGGCGTGGCCGGTCTTGCCGCCCAAAGTGAAGAGCGTGGCCGCCAGAATCTTCAGATCCAGCCAGAACGAGAAATGCTGGACATAAAGAAGATCGTATTCGATCCACTGATGGAAGTCGCCCGCGTCCCGATCATGGCGGCACACCTGCCAGAGCCCCGTAATTCCTGGCGTCACAGAAAGACGGGCTTCACGCCACGGCACGCACACTTGATTTTCCCGGAACGGCGACGGCCGGGGACCGACGAGGCTCATGTCGCCGACGAGCACGTTGATCAGCTGCGGCAACTCGTCCAGGTTCGAGGTTCGGAGAATACGGCCGATTCGAGTGACGCGCGGATCGCGATCGAGCTTGAAGTGGGGCCCGTCGATTCTCGACGTCGTTTTGAGATCTTTCTGTACGGCGTCAGCCCCGACGGCCATCGTGCGGAACTTCCAGCACTTGAAGGCTCGTCCGTCGCGCCCTTCGCGTTTGTCGCCGTAGAAGATTGGTCCCTTCGAATCGAGCCGAACGAGGAGGGCCGCCAGAGCGATGAGCGGCGAGAACACGAGCAGGGTCACTGCCGCGGCCGTCACATCCAACGCCCGCTTGAGGCGCAGGCTGATTCGCCGTCCGAGGGCCGGCCCCGGCGCACTCGATTTCTGCCACTCGAGCTCTACGCGCGCGGCGCGAGCTCCAGAGCTAGGGAAGCGCACCAGCGGTCGGGCGGTGACAGCCGTGGCCGGCTGACCAAAACAGGCGCGGTCTCGAACGATTTCCCCCGCTTGGACCGAATACCCGGTTCCGATTACCGCGTGTGCCACGACCGCCCCGGCTTGGACGTGCACGTTCGCGCCGATAACCGTCGGCCCCAGTATCGTCGCGTCCTTGTCGATTCGTGCACCGGCCTGGACGATGACCGGACCGATGAGCCTGGCCGTGGCGTCGATTGCATGGCCCGCTCCGACGAGAATGGGGGAGCCGGTACCGGTACCCATCGAGCGCGTCACGTGCAGCTCATTGGCGGCGAGCAGGTCGGCTTCGAGTCCCAGATCGAGTGACGTTCCTTCGATCGGGACATCACGTCCTGGAACGCCCCGCATGACCAGCGTCTGCCGAAGTTCGCCAAGAGATGCCGGCAGGAATCCTTCAGTCAGAACGCCGGAGGCCGCCGGAAGAATGCTGGCGGGTACGCCGGCGATAAAAGGCCATGTCGCCAGTTCGTAGTGGCGAATGATGCCTCGAACCTTTCCCGCGGCGTCGAAACTGACCCGTTCCTTCGTCCCGGCAATCGGCGCCTCGAACGCTACCAAATGGTGCGCCGCGCGCACCTCCGACATGAAATGGCGGACCAGCTCGGAGAGGTTCAGTTCCTCGACCGGCAGACACCGCGGATCGACGATCAACAGCGCGTCGGATGGCTCGTGCGGCAGAAAAGCCTCGATCCGCTCGTCGCTGGTGCCGGTCACGATCGCGGACGGATACGCGTCCGAAATGCGTTCTACGTAATCGGGATCGGCCGTGCCCGGCCGCAGCACGATTGGCGCATTGCGGGTGATCGGCTGCAGCGCCGCGCGCAGGTAGTCAATCACTAGCCCGGTACCGAGCGGCGCCAGCAGGAGCGACGCATCCGCGCCGGCGAGGCGCAGGTACTCGGGGCGTGAGTCGAGAAGAACGGGCCAGATTCTCACGGTGCTGCCGGGGATCGCGACCACTCAGCGCCGGCGAGCGCGCGTCCGACTTTGCGTGCGAGCTCGAGCGCCGGCAGGCTGGGCATCCTGGGTACGGCGTTCGGTAAGTGCACCGGCGCTGTCCTGTCCGGATTGAGCTCGACGACAACCGATTGATGGGCACGCAGCTGCGCGGCAACCACGGCATCGTCGCCGATGACGCATCGATCCGCTGACGCGCCGGCCCCGACGACGGAACGACGCCAGATGGCCGACCGTGAGACGAATGCGCCGGATTCGATGACCGCATCGCGGCCGATTGAACTTGGACCGACAATCACTGCCTGCGACTTGATCTGCGCGCCCGCGGCAACGAGGACAGGACCCACGATCACCGCGTCGCGGGCGACACACGCGTCCCTGTGCACCAGAGCACTGCCCTGGAGCCGGTAACCCTCCGGGATCGCATCGCCACTCGTCAGTTGCTCGACGACCCACTCGTTGAGAGCGAGGTAGGTGGAAGGACTGAGCACTCGTGGCGAGGGCGCACCCGCTTCGAAGGTCGCGACGTGGTGACCGTCTCGATAGAGCTGCGACAGCAATTTCTCCTTGATGTCGCAGAATCCTCGCGCCGGAACCGCTTCCACGCTTCCCCGCTCGAACACATAGACGCCGGTGGGCACCTGGAGTCCGGGATTGCCGTGCCGGCGAGCTTCGGTGTGCACGACCACGGTGACCGCCGCGCGCGATTCACGATGTGTTTGCAACAGTTCGCCGACATTGACATTCGGGATCTGCGTCCCGTCGGCAACGATGAACGCGTCGGCATCCATGCTGTCGATGGCATCACGGAGCGACCCGCCGGCTCCGCGCGGCATCGCATCTTCCTGATACCGCACATTCATGCCGCGAGGGGCATGTCCATTGAGAACCGGTCCCAGCGTCTGGGTCTCACGATTGCCGCACACCACAACGTCCTGCACGCCAGCAGCGTGCATCCACGAGAGCGCATAGGAGATCAACGGACGATGGGCGACTGGGAGCAGCGTGCGTGGCATCAAACGGTCGAATGCCGAATTCGTCCACGGGTGAGTCCCGACGAGAATGACCCCTGCGATTCGGCGAGCCGGTGTGCCGTTACTCATAAGATCTTCTTCGCAACCTTCAATGTCGGGCGGGGAGAAACTGCCCACCTACTTGGTTGCCAATCCCGAGCCAGTCGGGGGCCTGTTCCATAACTGATTGAAAACAGGCAGCTTACATGAACCTGTTGCGTTGGGTTTGCCTCGAGAGGAGAGGGAAGTCTGCGAAAAGGGAGAATAAAGTCCGCGCTGCTCGCCCGCGCGCGGATTTGGCGCAGTTAGCCTACGACGACGGTGCCGATGATTCGATCTGCGCCAGCGGTTTCGATCGTCGTCCTCGAAACCGAAAGCCGCGATTGGCCGATTCGTAACACCAACAGCACGCTGGTGGTGCCGCGGACGATCGGCATCGCCGAAGGATTCTGGTGGAGAGGATCGACCGGCACGATCAGGCACTCTCCGCGTTCGGCGGCTCCCTTGATCGAGTCCATGACGACTGCGACCGACGACGGCTGTACGCCGACACCATTCACCAGACGCACAGGCTTGGCCCCATGTTCGCGGCTGATGCTGACGAGAGCTTCCGCGACCTTGTGCGCATCGATACCCGATTCACACGGTACGATCGCAATCGAATCCCAGGGTTTGCGAAGTGTCGAAAACCACAGCCGCTGCCAGCTGCCATCAGCCGCTGTGGGGGGTGTTGCAACAAGAGCCATGTGCGCGTCTACTCCTTACGCAGTCGAATGCCGAACGCCCCAGGCGCCGGTCGTGATCGCAAGCTGGCCGGCGATGGCCAGCGCGGCCCCGACCAGGAAGATACTTTTCTGCTCAGTGAAGCCGATGTCTCCCCAGCAGTGCATGATGTAGATGACGATCGCCGTCATGGCCGCTGCGGCAGCGATCCGATGATCTGAAGATGAGGCGAATTGGTAACTCCTGGCGGCAAGCAACAGCCCAACTCCAATTGCGAGCCAGAGCCCGCTGAACCCGATCGCGCCGGTAAAGGCCCACAGACCGAGAATGCTGTTATGCGGGAGGTATCGCCACTCGCGAAATCCTTTCGAAATGTCGTCGAGTTGCACGGCCAGTTCGAAGGGATGTCCGAAGCCGGTACCGACGACTGGGCTCTCGCGGAACGTGTAAACCAGATTGTAGTTCTCGCTGTCGCGGTAGAGCGTCGAGCGATCGATGTTCGAATCGCTCATCGAGCGAAGCGTTCGCACGGGTGCGAACAGCTTGGACCCGGAGTTCCATCCGACGGCGACATATAACAGGATCACGGGCAGGCAGTAGACAACCGCGCGGAGGAGTCCTCGCGTCGCGCGCCCTCGAGGATTCATGGCCAGCAGCACCGCCAGCGAGACGCCGAGCTCGACCCACACCAGTCGGCGGTTGTTGGCGAGCATACCGGCGACGAGAATCGGCATGACGGTGAGCAACAGCCGCAGGTTCCTGCGGACGGGCTGCTCGAAGAACGTGCCGATCAGGATCGCTGCCGCGCAGGCAAACAGCATCGAATCGCCGTGCGTGGTGGCGTACGCGAGTTGCCCGCGTCCTTCGCCGAAGACCACGGGCAGCGTCAGCCGGATCCACACCGCGACGAGCGACTTGATGCAGGCGGCGATTATCACCACGGTCGCCAGGGTCCGGTAATCCCTCACCCCGCGGAGGGCGACACCGAGCAAGTAGGCCATCGCGAGAAGCGGAAGAAACACCTGCAGCTGGATCTTCGCCATCTGTGGATCGCCACCGCGAGCGATTCCGTAGGCGCAGAGTCCCGCCGCGGCCAGAAGCGAGGCAATCAGCCCCCACGTCATCGGTGGGCTCGGGATTCTGCCCTCCTGCACGTCACGCCAGGGCTGATACAGCACGCGATAGCCTCGCAGCAGCAGGAGCAGGGCGAGGAGCGCGATCAGCAAGCTGACGGTGAGCGCGGAGATGTTCACCGTCTTGTTGATGTTGTTGAGGAGCAGCCCACCCAGCACCGAGAATGGAGAGTGCCACAACCCCTCGGTGTCGCCCGGTTTGTCGAGCGCCAGTCCGAGAAACATCAGCATGAAGAGCGTCCGTCGCAGCGGGGAGACCCAGAGCATCCACAGGCCAGCCAGGACAACGACTGGTGCCACTCCCACGGCCACACTCGCATCCGCGGCGACCACCGTCAACGCCGTACACGCGATCGCCACGAACACGAGGACCAGCCCGCCGACGATCGACGCCGGCAGCGAAAGAGAGGCTGGCACCGTGCGGACTTCGTTCACAGATGTCTCACACGCGCGAGCACCGGGATACCGAGCTGGCGTTCAACCTGCCACGCTTCGATCACCCGTCCGCTCAGAATGTCGGCGCCGACCGCCGCCGCGAACGCGAGGGCGATGGCACCCATCATTCCAGCCAAGAGGACCAGCGGCGTGTTCGGCTTGAGAGGGTTTTTCGGCACCTGCGGGGGACGCACGAGACCATACCGGTACTTGAAGCTCGCCTGGGAGGTCGCCAGTTCGATGCGCGCGCTCTCCAGCCGTTCGCGAATGTCACCGAGCTGGCTCAATTGCATGCGCAGCCGGACGTTCGTCGGATTGCTGTACTCCTGTCCCAGCCCGAGTGGCGCGGGATCGAGCGCCACCTTCGATCCGGCCGCCGGCTCCGTGACATGAATAACCGTCGTTGACTTCGGAGCGTTGGAGTCCAGCGTCGGGGACGCACCGGTCGGCGGCCCCGCAAGTGCCCGCGCGGCTTCGGCTCGCTCGCGGTCGGCGACAGCCTGCTGCGCGACCGCGTTTTCATACTCCACTTCCAAGCTCTGCGCTTCGTTCTTGAGCGTAGTCAGTTGAGCCGAATCACGTGACACGGAAGCGATCGACTGGCGCAGATTCGAGACCGCAGGGTGGTCTTCGGTGTAAATCGTCAGGGCCGTTGCCAGCTTGCCCTGCAGGTCCGATAGCTGCTGCGCTCTGAAATCTTCAAGACGACTGATCTCCGAGCGCTTGGTCTCGACCGCCGATTTCAGGCGCGGAACGCGCGAGGCCGTCTCGGGTGTTTGGCTCGTCAGCGCGTAGTCGGTGATGGTCTGAGGACGGGTCGCCACACTGGATGGCGCACTGGAAGAGGACGCCGGCGGTTTCGACAGGGACGGGCTGATCGCTGCCGGCGACCGCCGTTTCGCCTGCTCGGCCTGCACGTCTGAAAACGTCGTGTTGACCTCGTTCTGCAGCGACGCCTCGTAGCGCTCGAGAATGGAGACAGAATCGGCGATGGCCGACGTCTCCGCGACCTGCCGGGTTTCCAGAAAATTCTGAATCGCAGTCTGCACGAGCTCGTATCCCATGCGGGCGTCTGGCCAGTTGATGGCGACAGTGACGACACCCTCCACGTCGATCGAGATCACAAATCGCTGCTCCAGCAGTCCCGCCATCGCGTCGAGCTTCTCCGCCTCGGAGGGCTCTCCACCGCGAATCATCTTGAACACGCGGTCCTTGAACCGAAGCGCTCGGGGGCGCGTTCGCTGCCACTCATTCAGCAGGTCCGTCTGCTTGATCAGTGACATCAGATTGTCGCGGCGAAGCACGGTTTCCCCGGCGGCACGGGTTGGTGCGTCGGCATCGCGGGGAATCGTGCGGCCAGGATTGTTCAAAGCCGCCATCACGTCATTTCGCTGCGCGAGCAGTCGCGCTTCGACGTGATACGTCTTGGGCCAGATGGCGAGCGCTCCGCCCGTCAGCCCGATGACGAGCAGGAAGGTCGCGATCGTCAGCCATGTCCGTCGACGAACGGATCTGAGTGCGAACCCGACATAGTCGGCCAGCTGTGCGAGATCGATCAGCTTCTCGGTGTCTGTGTTCGCGTCGTGAGCGACGGGGCCGCGCGCTGGCGCGGTAGAGACCGGTTCACCGGCTCGGTCCGGCACAGGCGCCGCCGGCGCCGGCGCTGCCGGAGCAGGCGCTGGCGATCGCTCGCTAGGCACCACTTCGAAGGGATATCGTTCGAGCGACTGGGGCCCTAGTCCCCATGCCGGTCCCGTGCTGGCACTATCAACGGTTTCCCTGCGGGCAATGCGCCTGAGCGCCTCGTCAATTCGACTCATCGGAACATTCTCTGGCTCTGAAAACTGACACGGCTATGAACGAAAAAATGAAAAGAACCCTGATCGACTCGGTCGTGCGAACATCTCGCGTTCTTCGGGTACCGACGTGGGGCGCTCGCGCACTGAGGCGCTGGCAGCAACAAGCGCCGGCGCGGGAGACGAAGACAAAGAACCGCTGTCTGAAATAACCGGGGCTAGGCGATCGCGTGTTGTTGGCTCGTGTCGTGACCTGCGCGCACTTACGTCCTGCTCGAGCTTCGCCGTTTCGAGGTTATCGGAATCGTTTTCGACGTCCGCCGACCCCTGCGGTGTAGAGTGAGCCGGTGTGCTCGGCTTCGAGAGGTCGAAATCGCGCGCGACATCGAGAATCATCTGCCGGTCCACCGGTTGACGGCCGAGTGCGCAACCGGTCAACAACGCGTTATCACAGATGACGTTAACCGTTCGCGGCAGCCCGCCAGAGAGCTCGTGGATCAAGAGCACCGCTTCGCGGCTGAACAGCGTCGCGGCATCGCCTCCGGCTGTGCGGATGCGCGTCGCCATGTAGGCAGCCGTCTCATTGACGGTCATCTGACGTATTTCGACGCGGATGGTGACACGCTGCTTCAACTGCCGAAGCCTGGGATCGTTCAGCCGATCTCGAAGTTCTGGCTGGCCGGCCAGCACGATGGGCAACAGTTTCTCCGTTGCCGTTTCGGTATTCGCAAGCAGCCTGATCTCTTCGAGCAGGTCCAGGCTCAAACTCTGTGCTTCGTCGATGACGAGGGCCGTGATTCGTCCCTGCGCTCGGCGGTCGCGCAGGATACGGCCGAGTTCTTCCAGTAAGACCGCCTTCGACGTCGCCGCCGACGGACTCAGTTCAAACTGCGAGGCGAGCGTTGCGATGAATTCCTCACGGGTCAGTGCGGGATTATTGAGGTACACGCAGCTCACCTGCCCACAGCGTTCCGACTGGAGAGCTGCCGAGATGAGGGTGGTCTTCCCCGTGCCGGCCTCGCCGATCAGGACGGTGACCGCCTTCGCCGCTGACAGCCCGTACTCCAGGGCACTCAGCGCTTCCCGGTGCTGCGGAGTGAGAAAGAGATAGCGCGGGTTCGGCGTCAGCTCGAACGGAAGCTCACGAAGACCGTAAAAGTGCTGATACATAGGGTGATAACGTCTTCACATCCCGGGTCGCGACCGCTCCGTCACGCTGGTTCTCTGTGTTGGTGGTCGGGCGAGGTGCAACCGGGGCGCTCAGCTTCAGTGCAAGGCCACCACCAGATGGACCGCCTCGTGTAGATATTTGTAAGTAATTGAATCAGAAGGTCTTGCGGGCTGTTTTTCTTCGTTAGCTATCTGGCTGGCAATCCGAATGGCTCATTCAGGCAGAGAAAAGTCTCCAATATAGACGACTTTTGTGGCCGGTTCAGGAGAAGACTTTCGGCGGGAGGCTGACCCGCATGCCTGACGACGCCGTTATACTGGCTGCTGGCTCGACTGGTGCCGACTTCACAACATGCGCAAGCTTCTCCTGATGTCCATCCTGTTAGCGATGATCATCCTCCCGCTGCTCGCCGCACGCGACCGCAGCGGCAGTCGAGCGCTGAAAAAGACACTCTTCCTGATCGTGCTGTTCAACATTTTCTACATGCTTGGCTTGCTGTTCATCTACGAACATGTGCACTGATTCCCTCTTGCACGCCGCCCTGCGTCGCACAGTCCGTCGAGTACACGGATGCGTATCCTGATCGTTTCCCCTGTATTGCCCTATCCGCAGACTTCCGGCTTTACGATTCGCGTTTTTCAGTTCCTGGATCTGCTCGCGCGACATCATGAGGTCTCGCTGCTCGCCTACGGCGGGCCCGATGAGGAGGACAAGGTGGCGGCGCTCCGCAAGATCTGCGCTGAAGTCGCGGTCGTCCGTCCCCAAGCCGCCGCGACGTCGGGAAAGCGATTCGCCCAGTTCGCCTCGATGGTGTCGTGGCGTTCGTACCAAACGAGCAGCCACTATTCGCTGGAAATGCAACGACGGCTCGACGAGATGGCCGCGCGACGCGCGTTCGACGTGATCCAGGTGGAAACGAGCCCCCTGGCTGGATTCAGGTTTGCTCGAGACGCCGCGGTGGTGCTGGTGGAACACGACATCATCTTCGAATTGCTGTATCGCATGTACCAGGCTGAGCGATCGCCCGTCCGGCGGCTGTATAACCGCCTCGAGTACGCAAAATTTCGCCGTGACGAGATTGCGACCTGGCGTCGCGTGGACGGCTGCATCCTGACGTCGTCGCGGGAAGTGCCGATCGTTCGTCGCCATGCCCCCGCCGTGCCGGTGCATGTCGCGCCTAACGGGGTCGACGGCGCGTACTTCACGCCGTCGAGCGCCGCGGTCGATGAGAATGCGATCGTGATGACCGGGTTCATGAAAACGCGTCCGAATATCGATGGCGCCCTGTTCTTCGTGAACGACATCCTGCCGCGCGTGCTGCGATCCAAGCCGGCAGTGAAGTTCTATATCGTGGGCGGCAGTCCTCCGGAAGAGATTCGCCGTCTGGTTGGCCCGCATATCGTGGTGACCGGTGAGGTGGCCGACGTCAGGCCGTACGTTCATAAAGCCGCAGCGCTGGTCGTGCCGCTGCGCATGGGCGGAGGTACCCGGTTGAAGATCCTCGAAGGCCTCTCCATGGAGAAGCCGATGGTCTCCACGACCATCGGGGCGGAAGGGATCGACGTCAAGCACCGCGAGCATTTATTGATTGCCGACGAACCATCGGCCTTCGCCGACGCCGTCGTGCACCTGCTGTCCAATCCCGCCGCGGGCGGCGCCTTGGCGCGGGCCGGAAAGGAACTCGTCGATCGCACGTATCAATGGAGCGCGGTGGTCGATCGCGTCGAGACGTTTTATGAAGGGCTGGTCCAATCACCCCGACAGCGGGCGGCGCGATGATGGTCCTTCGAACACGCAGGGGCGCCACATACCTGATCTTCGGCGTGGTGGCAATTGCACTGATCACGCCGGCCTGCAATCGCGATCGCACGGTGACGGTCGGGTGGGATACGCCGCGAACCATGCCGGCGAAGTATCGGATATTCATCGACGGTCGGGTCACGACCGAAATCGCTCCACCGCCAGCAGACCCGACGTGTCGCTGCCTCAAAGTCTCGATCGTCGTGCCTCGAGGCCGCCACACCATCCGGGTTGACGCGTGCACGGTCGAGAACGAGTGCACCCCGAGCGTGGAGCTGGCAGCCGATTAGCGTGAATTGATCGCCGAGCTTCGCGGTGATCCGTCAATCCCGAAAGTAACGTCGAATGCGATCCAGGATCCGTGGTGTAGCGCGACCATCGCCGTACGGGCTCCGGGCTGTCGCCATGGCGGCGTAGGCGTCCGCGTCTGTCAGCAGCTCAGTCGTGGCAGAAACAATCGCGTCAGCGTTCGGCCCGGTGAGTCGCGCCGTACCGGCCGCCACGCCTTCCGGGCGCTCGGTCGTGTCGCGCATGACCAGCACCGGCTTGCCCAGTGCGGGCGCTTCTTCCTGTACGCCGCCTGAGTCGGTCAGCACCAACTGGCAGCGCGCCATCAGAGCCACGAAGATTCGATAGCCTTGCGGGGTGACCAGTCGAACGTTCGGGCAGCCGTCCAGAAGCCGATGGACGTGATCTTTCACGTTCGGATTGAGGTGAACGGGATAGACGAATCGGTGATCGGGAAATCGTTCTGCCAGCGCCGCGATTGCGCGGCAGATCTGGTCGAGTCCCTCACCGAAATTTTCCCGACGGTGGCCGGTAATCAGGACGAACGGATGTGTCTCCCACCCCGGGCCTAGAAGCGCCGTGAGTTCCGTCTCGATCTCATCGCTGACGTGGGCGTCTGTTTTCTGATGGCAAAGTTCCATCAACAGCGCGTCGATGCCGGTGTTGCCGGTGACCTCGATCGTCTCTTCCGGTATGCGTTCCTCGAGCAGCGCGGCGCGCGCCGACTCGGTTGGCGCGAAATGTAAGGTGACGAGCGGTGTGGCGAGCTTGCGGTTCGCTTCTTCCGGGAACGGAGACCAGATATTGCCCGTCCTGAGACCCGCCTCCACGTGCCCGATGGGAATCCTGCGATAAAAGCACCCAAGCGCCGCCGCAAGGACCGTCGTCGTGTCCCCTTGCACGAGTGCCATCGATGCGTCTGTTCGCTCGAGCCAGCCGTCGATGCCTTCAACCAACCGCGCCGTCAGGCCTGCGAGTGTCTGATTCGGTCGCATCACTTCGAGATCGGCGTCAACGGTGATGCCGAATTGATCGGTCACCTGGCGGAACATTTCCTTGTGCTGGCCGGTCGCGATCACCGTGCAGCGAAAATCGTCCGCTTTTCGCAGCGCGGTGACCACTGGCGCCAGCTTGATTGCTTCGGGTCGTGTTCCCATGAACACGATGATGTGCTTGCGGTCGCTCATGATTGGGTCGCCGCTTCAGGCGCTCGCCGACGCTTGGCCAGAATCTCGCGGGCGGCGAGCCAGATGAACTCGCTGTTCGTCGTCAAATACCGCTTCCAGAGCTTGCGGGGCTCCATCAGCAACCGCCACGCCCACTCCATGCCGACCTTCTGAACAACCTGCGGCGCCCGTCGGATGAACCCCGCGAGCACATCGAAGCTCCCGCCAACGCCCACGATCACCGGCACGTTGAGCCGTGCCCGGTGCTTCTCTACCCAGATTTCCTTGAAAGGACTCGGCATGCCGACGAAGAGGAAGTGCGGTTCGGCCGCTCGGATGTCTTCGACGATGGCCGGGTGATCAGCCGCCGTGAAGTACCCGTCGCGGTATCCCGCAACCACGAGCCCGGGAAACCGCCGGCCGACAACAGTAATCAGGCCAGCTACGACTTCGGGACGCGCGCCGAGAAAATACACCCGCAGGTGGCGCTGGGCGGCGGCCTCGAGCAGTTGCACCATCAGATCGATCCCGGCGACGCGCTCCGGAACGGGTGTTCCCGCTGCCCTGAGCGCCCACACGACAGACATGCCATCCGCCACTGCCAGATCTCCCGCCGTGCACGCCCGAAGAAGCTCCGGATCGCGACGCATCATGATCAGGTGTGAAGCGTTCGCCGTAATCAGGACGTGCGAGCCGGATCGCGCACCGGCCCACTCGAGACACTGATCGACCGTTTCAGGCGCACGCAGCTTGGCGAAACGGAGCCCGAGCAGTTCAGCTGACTCGACGCGATTCATTCACTCCTCCACGCGACAACCCAGTCGCCGATCGGGCTGCCCAGACGCTGGCCTGGGCGTCGTTCAGCTTGCGGGTGGCCGATCGCTTTCCATAGCGCAGACACGCGTACTGATACCGCCGGAGAAACCGTCGAAACTCGGGATCCGGATAGCGAGCAGCCTGTTTGAACGCGCTCGAGCCGTACCCCCAGAGCATCGCGATGCTGCCGATGAGAATCGGATGCTGGAGCAGTCTGAACACGGCGCTCGCCCCGTAGTAGAGCGGAGCAGTGCCCATGAAGTACTGACCGAACCCCGCCCGGACACGTCCAGTCCAGATGCTCTTGTGACTGGCCCCTTGCGGCCTCAGATGAATGAACCGCAGTTCATCCGTCTCGACGCTTTCTGCGATCCACCCGAGCATCCTGGCGCGATGACAATCAATACCGTCCCACATCACTTGCCTGACGAAGCCCCCGATGTCGCGGAAGCACTCGGTTCGGTAGAACTTCGCCATGCCAACCGACATTTCGTCGCCGCACACTTCAGGGACCAGAGCTCCGGTCCGGGGATGGACGAACCAGGGCTTGCCTGAGCACGTTCCGAGCCGCGGATTGCTGTCCATCCGGATCATGAGCGTCTCGAAGTACCGCGGAGGCATTTCCAGATCCAGGTCGAACTTGCAGACGAAATCGAACGCGTCAGGCGAGATCGCGGCGTATCCTTCGTCGAACGCCTCGATGACCCCTCCACCGACCTTTCGTACGCCGCGATCCGGCCTGCGAATCAGGCGGATGAACGGGAGTCTCCTGGCGTACTCCTCGACGATGGCCGGTGTTTCATCACGGGAACCGTCGTCCACGATGATCCAAAGAGCCGGCAGAATCGTCTGCTTGGCTACGCTTTCGATCGTGCGGCGCGCAAACTTCGCCTCATCGCGGCAAGGGCTGATCAGGCAATAACGCCGTCCCGGCGTACCCATGCGTGCCGACAGGTCGGCGAAAATGTCGGAAGCCATGCCAGAGGTCATGCGAGAACCCCGTGTCGATGACACCATCGAATCCATATGTAAAGTGCCCATACCCGCGACCAGTACAAGCCGGGTTCTCCGCGCTGAAATGCGGCCCAGACCTTTGAAACCACGGCGCCGTCGAGGCCCACCTCGTTCGCCAGTCGAGCGTCGCGCATCGTTGCATCCATGGCCTTGCCCAGCGATCGTCGAATCCATCGATCGAAGGGCAGCACGAAGCCGCTCTTCGGCCGCTCGAAGAGGGAAGGATCGAGGCCGTCGAGGCCGACCGTCCGCAGAATCTGCTTGCGGCCCACGGGCGCATAGCGATCCTGATCGGTCAGGCCGGCGACGGCTTCGAAAACGACGCTGTCCACCAATGGAAGGCGAGTTTCGAGCGAAACCGCCATGCTGGCGGCATCGGTATCACGCAGCAGCCGCTCGCCAAGGAAAAGCCGTTGTTCAAGAACACTCACCGCCGAGAGCGGCGAGTGTCCTCGAGTCTCCGTGCACAGGCGCTCCGCCATCTCGCGAGTCAGACCCTGCGAGACTTCAGTATACGGATCCCGATCGAGGAGCAGCTCTTGCTGAAACTCGGGAAGGAACAGGGCCGCGCTCAACTGGTACAGGCGCATCAAATCGTCACCGGCATCAACCATCGCCGGGAACTTGGCCCATCGTGTCTGCGGCGGTGCGGAGCCGGCGGCGCTGCCTGACAATACCCGCCGGAGCAGTCGCGCCGCTGCCATCTTCATAGAGTCGGGCATCAACCGGCTGCGCTTCTGCCACCGCATCATCGCTGGCAGCACCCGGAAACTCGGATAACCACCGAACAGTTCGTCACCGCCCGTTCCCGCCAGGGCGACCGTCAGCCCGGCGTCGCGAACCGCTTTCGAGACGTAATACGAGTTCAACCCATCGAACGTGGGCTGATCGAGCGTTTCGACGGCGGTCTCGAGTGAGCTTGCGAATTGCTGTTCGGTGAGCAGGATTTCCCGGTGTTCAGTTCCGATCGCTGCCGCGATTCGCCGCGCAGGATCGGCTTCGTTGTATTCACTCTCCTCGAAGGCGAGGGTGAAGGTGTGGACCGGGCGATCCGACGCCCGCTGAGCGAGATGCGCCACCGCGCTGGAGTCAATGCCGCCGGACAGAAATATCCCGAGCGGTACGTCGCTGATCAAGTGTCGCTTGACCGAATCCGCCAGCACGTCGCGAAGATCGGTGGGCTGCAACCGTCCGCTGCCGGCCGCAGCCTGCAGGCGCCAGTACTGCTCCGACCGCAGCACCGAACCGTCCGAGCCGATCAGCCGCAGTTCTCCCGGGGCGAGCGACTCGATGTTCCCGACCGCGGTCGCGCGTCCAATCGTGAAGCCGTTCCAGATGAACGACGCCAGCGCCCGCCGATCGATTTTGGGCTTGAACAAGCCTGCCGCGAGAATCGCGCGGACTTCGGATGCGAAGAGCAGCGACCATTCGCCGTCAGGGTCCGGATTGGTGCAGACGTACAGCGGCTTGATTCCCAGAGGATCGCGAGCCAGCAGCAACTGGCGCGTCCGCTCGTCCCACAGTGCGAACGCGAACATGCCACGCAGGCTGGCGACCGCGTCGGGTCCGGCGGTTGCGAGGAGACGAAGCATGACCGCCGTGTCGCCGGTTGACTGCAACGGGCGGTCGGTGGCGACCAGCCGACTCCGGAGATCCTGGTAGTTGTAGATCTCGCCGTTGAAAATGATCGTGTGCGTGCCGTCAACCATCGGCTGATCGGCCGCGGTTGACAGATCGATGATGGACAGACGTCTGTGGCCGAACAGGCAGCCGCGTCCCTGCGCGTCAACGCTGCTCGTCCAGAAGCCCGCACTGTCAGGGCCCCGATGAGCGATGGCGTCCGTCATGCGGCGGAGCGCCGCCTCATTCCGTTCGCTGACCTTGCCGACGATTCCCGCGATGCCGCACATGATGACGTCCGTTGTCAGTGGCCGCAGGCGTCGGGCACGCACGCACTCCGAGCGGCCATAGAAGCCGCGGCTTCCTCGCGGCCAATCGCCGTGAGCGCGGCTGAACGTCCGTTTTCGGCGACCGGCGCCAACCGGTACGAGCCAGGCTGCTTGCCCTCAACGGGATCGCCAAGGGCGGAGGACTCGACCCGCTCCAGCCAGATTTCGCGCCAGTACGGGTAAATTGCGCGCGGGCAGAACCGCCGGAATGCGGCGTAGCAGGCCGTACAGACGACATCTTCGAGAATGATGCAGGCGGTCTTCATCGACTGCATCTTTCCCGTCTTCTCGTTGATGATCTTGTTTATGCGCGCGAGGACGCGGTAGGTCTTTCCACAGAACGGGACCATCTCGGCGTCGAAACTCATGCCGCGGTTGATGCCCTGGTCGGTAATCGTCCCGAGGATTTGCTCATAGCTTTTCACGCGTACGAGTTCCCCGGGCTGCAGGTTCAGCGTCGATACCGGCGTCTTGCTTCCGACGGGTATGCGGCCGAATCGCCAGGGATACGGTGTCCCGCCGCGTGCTTTCTGAAAGGCATCGTACGCGACACGAAGGGCTGATCCGACACCAAATCCGGCCATCACCAGTTCATGCCAGATGTAGGCGAGGAAGGACGCCGTCATTTTCGACAGCGTAACGTTCCCGGAGGTGTAGTCCTCAACGTACTGACGGAAATCCCACCAGCGAATGGGTTGGGTCGCCTGCGGCACCCGGGTAGACTGGCAGACGAACACCGGATCCAGCGACGATGGATCCTCGCCCTCTGCCCGTGTTCCCGCCCACACCTCTTCTTCCGTCGCGCCCGGGCCGGCAGGCCGAGTCGCTGTGGACTCGAGCGCCGGGCCGCCGTCCACCGGTTTCAGCCACGCTTCTTTCCAGAAGAACAGGCAGCGCGCTTCGCAGCCGCCGTGGGCCTGACCGTCACAGCGCAGATCGTCGAGATGAACGGCGCTGGACATCTTCCGCCCACCAATGCCGCTCGGGGGATCGCAGGTCTTGTGCGCGCGTTTGAACACGCGGAACCGCTTGCCGGCAAAGGCGAGCATTTCCGGCATGAACGGCAGACCATCCAGCTGGCCGCGCCTGTCCAGGGTGGCGAGAATTTCTTCCTTGGTGCGGACCTGTATCAGTTGGCCCGCGACGAGTCCTGCGGTCTTCATCATAAAGCTGCTGCTGTTCTCAAGGGTGAATCGCTGACGTTCTCGATAGCGCTCGCCAGCGTGTCCAGTCGATCGCGCCGGGCGGTCATGCCCGGCGACAGCGAAACGCCGGCGCTGCCGTAAATGGCATGCCATCGGTGAATCCAGTCATGGCGGCGAAGCGCGTGCGCGGCATTTCGCCGACCAATCGCGGCCAGGCGATCGGGATCGGCGTCCAGGCGGCGGATGACCGAGGCCACATCGGATCCATCGGTCTCAATCTCGAGGACGACCTCCGGCCAGTTGAACATCTGGCGGAACACCGGCGTATTCGGTTCCCGGCCGATCATGATGCTGCCCGCCGCTGCCCCTTCGTAATAGCGGTACCCGATTTCGACTTGGCCGCGCGTTTCTTCCAGCGCATCCATCTTGGCGGGCGCGACCATGAAATAGCGGCTCCGCTGTGCGTGCGCTGCCAGGATCTCGCGGTGCTCGCGATGATCGAAGGCCGTGGCACCGGCGCCCGAATACGTATCGTGAACGTAATAGATTTCCCGCCGACGGGCCATCTGCAGCAGGCTCTCGTGAACGCCTTTCCAGCGCCGACCCATGCTGAAGACGTCGATCACTCGTGACGGAGCATCCAGTCCGGGTGTGAACCGCAGCGCGTCCACGGCGCCGGGCACCCAGTGGCACGGCTGGCCGAGCGCCTCGGAGAGCGGTTGCGCAGTCCCGTGATAGCCAACGAACACATGATCGAAGCGGCGCAGGGCAGCGAGCCAATGCTTGTACTTCGCGATGGAACTGACCCAAATCTCGTCGATCCAGCACACACTGGTTCGGCAGCGGTCCTTCCAGTTCTGGATCGCGTTGAGGTACACAAGGTCCTCGTAGGTCTGGCACACGGCGACGAACACGTCGTAGTCCTGAGTCAGGCGAACGGGCTTCAGGCCGGGATTCGACAACACCAGCCTGTCAGACAGGTCGCGATAGATCAGTCGGCGCTGCCATCGATCGCGAACGTCGAATCCAGGCAACGGTTCGAGCTCGATTAGGTGAACGGCCTCGGTCTCAACGAGGACATCCTGCGCCTCGTACAAGCTGCACTGAAAAACCTTCCGCGCAAACGACCGCGTGGTCGGCATGCAGACGCGAGCGAGACGCACCGGGCTCTGGTTCACCGTGTTCATCGCGATCAGACCGCCTCGCTCGCCCGCGATTGCCGAGGCCCGGGCTGACTCGATGCGCTGCGCCACCGCAGCATGCCGACGCTGCCGCCGAGAAGGCAGACGGCTGCGATCGCGACGGCCGGCGCCGTCACGGCGCCCGTCAGTGCGATCCAAGTTGCCAGTCCCAGGCCGATCCAGAAGACCTTCTGCCACTGATACGAGTCGTACCGCTTGCCCATCAGGCGGCGCTCGGACCACACCATCCTGGTCTCAGCCGAGAACGGGATGACTTTTCGTGCGAGCGCCGGGATCACTCTCAGCATTCCCAGCACGACAAGGGCGACAAGCGGCAGCGACCAAGCCGTAGCATCGGCCGGCCACAGCGCATTGTGAGCGGGAAGAATCAGCAGGCCGATCAGCACCCGATATAGCGCGTGAAACGGCGCCGACTCGAGGCGCAGCAATGTGCGTTCGATCGCGTTCGGATTGAAGGCTGGCGTGACGGTTGTCATACGTGCTCGAAATTCTTTCGTTCAACAAGACTCGCGGGCTTCAGTGCTCGCTGGAGGGGCGCCGGCAGCACATCGCCGATCAGCGCCCATGCCGATCGAAACGGTGTCCATACCCGCAGGATGCCGATGACGATGGCCAGATAGACGGTCAGGTAGGCGGCGGTCACCAGCGTCGTGCGCTGCACGATTGATGTATATGGCAGCACTTCACGACGCACGACGAAGGCGACGGCGGTCGCAACCAACGCGGCAGAAAGCGGCCGCCACACCGCTTCCAGAACTGCGCCTGCGCCGATGTTCAACGGGCGGCCCGAATAGGCCAGCCCGGGTATAAACAGTATGAACATCAGCACCACATATGCGGTGATGATGCCGCTGGGACCGAAGGGCAGACCGGCAAAGAGCGCGACAAACTGCGCGCACGCCAGGAAGGTGCCCCAGCGCATCCAGCGATCCGTTCGTCCCGCAGTGACGTGCAGCCACCCGCACGTCCGCTCGATGGCGTGAGGCATCCCACGCAGGGCGAGGATGCTCAGCAACATGCCGGAGCGTGCCCACTTTGGACCAAGCAGCAGGACGATCAGGTCCTGGCTCGTTGCCGCGAGCAAGCCGAACGCGGGAGAAGAAAAGAAGGCCAGCGTCGAGAGCGCCTTTGCCCAGCACCGTCGTAGCTCCGCGTGGTTGTCGCGCAGTTTGCTGAGCGCCGATACGGCCACACCGTGCAGCGGAGCGACGACGATGTCAATCAGGTTGTCGTAGACGAATGCGGCATTCTGATAATACCCGAGGCTTGCCGCACCTGTCCGATAACCAATCGCCACGCGATCGACGGACTTGCCCGCGAAGTCCGTCATCGTGAACCCGGTTACGTTGATCCCGAACCGAACCATCGACTTGACTTCCGACGTCAACCGGGGACGCCCGGGAATCCAGCGACACTGGATCCAGCTGCCTGCCGCGAGAAACGTGGCGGACGCAATCGGACGCGTGACCAGCGCCCAATAGTGGAGCCCGTAGAGCGCCATCGTCACGGCCACCGAAGCGCCGAGAAGGTTCGCGATGACTTCGATGATTCCAAGCTCCTGGAACTTCATCGCCCGCCGAAGCAGTGCGTAGTGTTGTGCGGTGAGCGCAGACGTAATGAAGGTCAGCGACGACACCACCGAAATCATGGTGAGCCGCGGCTCACCATAAAAGTGAGCGATCAGCGGTCCACCGCCGGCAATCAATGCGGCAAATCCAATTCCGACGGCTTGCGTGATCCAGAACAGTGCACTCACGTCGCCTTCGGTGATGCGCGGCCGCTGCACGATGGCATCGCGGCTGCCGAGGTCCACCAGGACGGGTGCGAACCCCGTAATCGCCATCACCATCCCGACCAGCCCATAGTCCTCAGGCGAGAGGAGCCGGGCCAGAAACAGGACCGATCCGATCTGGATAACGGCGTTGACGCCACGGGCAATGATTGACACCGCACCGCTGCGCAACGCGAGGCGACCGTGACCCTCGTCACTCTTGTTCTCTGTGAAATACACGCTGACCTGCTACTTCTAAATGCACGTCTCATCCCGAGCCGGGAGGAAACGGCTAATTTCTAATAAACGCTTTTGAATCAGTTGTTTGCCTAGATTGCAGCGGGTAAGGCATCACCCCAGCCCCATAAATGTCTGCTTATTGGATGACTTTAGGGGCACCTGTCGATGGCTTTGACCCTCTGGAACGGAGACATTTCATTTGCCCGTGACGTAGCCGGGGGACCGCCACCGGGCATGGTGGACGTCCCAGATAAGGGTCTCCATATTGGGAAACCGCCCCCATGCGTTCCCAGAGGCAGCCGTGACAAAGCGTGCGATCGGTTCGTCGCAGATTTCTCCGCGCATCTTCCGTGTGCGGGTGCCTGCCCACTCGGTGGCCGGTTGAGTCACTTCGTAGCAGCCGTCGCGCCGTGCGACGGGTGCGGCGGCCGTACTCACGATCAGATAATCAACGCCATTCTCACGCAGCGGCACATCGAGCGGATCCTCTCTCTTGATCCTGTTCAACAGGTGCTTGTCCGAGACGCCCCCTTCCAGCTGCAACACGGGCGTTCCCGACACGTACGACACGGTTCCTGCGTTGGCCCCCATGGCATACACGCCTTCCCGGTCCTTCATGTAGTGGGCAACGTCGTAACTCGCCGCGAGGAGCGTGTTGTCGGTGAGCGACCACCACGGGCCGTGCTCCATGTAGTAGCGCGTCGCGAGGAGCGGTTGCAGCGCAACCACGAACGCGGCGACGGCCACGGTGACCGGTCTCCTGGGAAGCCAACCAAGTTCAGGTTGAGTCGCCAGCGCGAGCGCCGACAGACTGGCTGCCGCGATTGGGTACGCATCCCGGTCGAAAAAGGTCCAGCCCGGCAGCGCCTGAAGAAAGAAGAAGAGCACCGCGAATCCAAGCGCCACCGCCGCGGCAAACAGCGCGCGTGGTGAAACCGTGCCCTCCTGTCGGCGGCGGCGGAGCATGAACATCGCGGCAAGGCCTAACGGAAGAACGAAGGCAATCGTGGGCCCGTACACCGTGGTGAACGCCACGCTCCGCCCGTAAGCCATGCTGATTCCAGCTGAGTACAGCCGTCTCGCCAGCGTAGACATTGGCAACGGTGTTCGAAACATCCACATGCTCGCGGCAACGTACGCGGGCACGAGCAGACCCCCGATTGCAAATGTGGCGAGCAGTCGTGACAGTCTCCAGATTGATGGACGCTCGAACCAGATAAATCCGCCGACAGCGAGGGCGACTGCGATTGCGGAATCCACGCGAGCCAGAACGCCGAGGGACGCCACAAATCCGAGTTTGGCAGCACGCCCCGGTGTCACGGCAGCCGCTCGCGCGATCTCCACCAGTAGCCAGAGCAGCAGGGGTACAGCGAGAGTAGTTTCCGTCCCGGCGCTGAGGAGCCGAGCGGTGCTCGTGGAGTACACGACGGCCAGCACCGCCGCTCGTTCCGCGCTTGTCCCAAGCAGGCGCGCGAGCTTTGCGCTCAACTGGTAGGTGGCCACCATCGCCGCGAACGAAAGTGCGGTCAACGCGACATAGAAGGCAACGCCGAAACTGCCGCACACCATGCGCAGGCCGGTGACGGCCAGCAGCCACAGCGGTTGGAACCCGTTGGTCAGGCTCACCCCATCGAACGTGAGCCGCCCCTCGGTCATCAGGCGATCCGCGATCGTCGCGTAATAGAAGTAGTCGCTGTCGAGCAGACCAAGGTATGCGTTCGAACCGTGCGCCAGGTGGTACCAAAACGGCGCGCTTATGAGCAGGAACGTCAAATAGGCAGCGACGCGGCACACGAGCACCCTCGAGTGCCTCACTGCCGGTACCTGCGTGGCCGTTGTCGAGACCTCCGTCGTCAGGTCAGTAGAATTCAAGGTTCAAAAGAGCGACGTCCGCGCGGATTCCGGCGAACGTCGCCTGGTACGGTTGTCTCAGGCGGGGACGAGAAGTCGCTCGGTCAGCCACATCTCGCCGCGGAAGTGGCGGTACTGCTCGGCGCGGAGTTGATCAGACAGTCGATCCTTTGGCAGATCAACATCGTCGTACGTGATCACCGAATCCTTCGCGACGGCGTGCTTGAGCGTGCACCCCTCGACGAGCCCTTCCGGCAGGTACCGCCCCGCGCTCATCTCATCGGTGTTGACCGCTTCGCCGTAGGTCATGTACTCGCCATAGTCGTCGAGCGTTTCGCCAGCGGCGAGATCCTTTTTCGCCACTGCGCACACTTCGACGACTGGGCCGCCGAGCGGCCGCGCGACCGAATCACGAAACAGGACCGCGCGCGCAATCGCGTTCGGCACCTCGAAATGCACGAGATGGTAAGGAATGAAGAACGAGTACAGCGGCCCGTCGCCCATCTTGTACAGATTGAGGTAGTGCTGCTGCTTCGGATCGGAATGCTCGGCCAGCACGTACACCTTGGTTAGCGGCGTGCCGACGACGTAGTCGATGATGCCGCCGAGACGGCGCACTTCGTCGATGTCGTACAGCGACCCGATCTTCATCACGTCGTCGCGGTACTCGACCCCGCGCGACATCCCGCGCTGTTTGACGACGAAGCCGGTGGCATTGGCGACGATCGACTGCTCGAAGCTGATCTTCGAGCCGTCGGCGAAGCTCGTGACCATCGCCGGGTTTTGGCCCCACTTTTCGGCGAAGCCCTTCTGCGTCGTCGGATTGCGATACGGATCCTGCAGGCCCTTGACGTTGCCGATAACGCGAGGCGTCAACCCCAATCCGCGCACCCAGCGGTAGAGGTTCAGCTGAACTCCCGGTTCGTCGCCCTCACAGGCCGAAAGCACGACGCCGTATTTGTCGGCGTAGGTCTGAAGGATAGGGCCGATGGTCGCATCGATCTCGGCGTTCATCAGCACCGCGTGCTTGCCATGCGCGAAGCCTTCGAGCAGGACGCGCGCCCCGAACTCGACCGACCCCGTGGTATCGACCAGCACATCGATGTACTTCGAGCGCGCCAGCAGCATCGCGTCTTCGGTGACAACCGCCTGTCCCCGTTCGATGCAGTCGTCAAAGCGCGCCTGGCTGTCGGCCGTCGCCGCTTCGCGGCCGCAGTAGGTAAAGGTGTCGAGAGCGCGAGCAATCTTGCGGTTCGAGATGGCGACGAGCCGCATGCCGACAGCACTGTTGATGATCTGGTTCGCGAGCCCGTGGGCCATGAAGCCGGCGCCCATGATCGCCACCCGAATCGGCTGTCCCTTGTCCTCGCGCTCCTGCAGCGCCTTGTCAATGATGATCATCGCGTCACCTGCGCCGCCTGCCGAGTCAGGCGCATCTTCAGTTCGTCTTCGATCTCCGCAAGCGGTCGCCACTGGCGATCCTTGTCCGACATGGCACTGACCGGCAGCGGCCATTTGAGGGAGAGTGCGGGATCGTCATACAGGAGGCCGCCTTCAGATCCTGGCGTATAGAACTCGCCGACGTGATACGTCGTTTCGGTGTTGTCCTCGAGCGCCTGGTATCCGTGCGCGAACCGTTCCGGGATGTAAATCCCGCGATGATTGTCCGCGCTCAGTTCTACTGAGATGTGCTGAAGATAGGTTGGCGATTCGGGCCGCAGGTCAACGATGATGTCGAGCACCGCGCCGCGGCTGGCGCGGACGAGCTTTGTTTCCGCCGCGGGGGGAAACTGGAAGTGCATGCCGCGCAGCGTTCCCTTTTGCCGATTGAACCCGATGTTCGCCTGCGCGATCACCGGCTTCAATCCGTGATCTGCAAATTCGCGCTGGCAGAACGCGCGTGCGAAAAAGCCGCGTTCGTCAGCATGGGGCTGCAAGTCAACGATGAAAGCGCCCTTGAGTTTGGTTTCAGTGAAAATCATGCGCAATTGTCCGACTACCGCCGACAGACGGCGGAGCGGTCTCCTGGTTTTGTAATGACCGGGAACCGATCCCGGCGGGATGGGTTCAGCAAGGAGTTGGCCATCCAGTATGACGGATCCGTCGGTGGGCGCAGCGGCTGCGCAGCTGATAGCGCCGGGCCGACCCGGACGAGCGGTAATGCTCGGTGTTACGGACGTTTGAAGCGGCGGGGCCGGGCGGCCCTGTGACCCTGGAGGTCAGGTCCGCGATGAACCCGGCGTCTGCGCCAAGGGCCAGTAAGCGCGCAAACTCACGATTATCAATCGCTTTGGAAACTTTATTCATCTATAGAGGCGACTTTTCTCGCGCTCCGGCGCTCCGATTTTATCTCGTAGCCTCCGGACCCCCCGCCAGCGTAGAAGTTTTGAAGATTCCGAAGGCGCCCGAGTCTGGCTGCGTGTTTGCTCTGTCTTGGGGTGAATCGTTTCTTTTTGACGCGGGAAGGCTAAATTTCACATGAAACTGCTGCTCACGGGACACCACGGCTACATCGGGTCGGTCATGAGTGACGTGCTGGTGCAGGCCGGCCACGACGTGACCGGACTGGACACCTACCTGTACGAGGGGTGCAACTTTGGCAACGAGCCGTTGCCGATCGCTGCGATTCGCAAAGATATCAGGGACGTCGAACCCAGCGATCTTCGTGGCTTCGACGCGGTGATCCATCTCGCTGCGCTGTCGAACGACCCGCTCGGGTGCCTGGACGAGTCCTGCACCTACGATATCAATCACCTCGGAAGCGTGAGCCTCGCGCGTGCGGCAAAAATGGCCGGCGTTCCCAGGTTCCTGTTTGCGTCCTCGTGCAGCCTGTATGGTGCGGCCGGCGACGCCATGCTGGACGAGACAGCGGCCTTCAACCCAATCACCGCGTATGGAAGGTCGAAAGTGCTGGTCGAGCAGGACGTGGCGCGACTGGCCGACGACTCGTTCAGTCCGATCTTCCTCCGTAACGCCACCGCCTACGGCGCATCCCCACGGCTGCGTGCGGACATCGTCGTCAACAATTTTGTCGGAGTGGCCTATACGACCGGCAAGGTCGTCATCCAGAGCGACGGCACGCCCTGGCGTCCGCTGGTTCACATTCGTGACATTTCACGCGCGTTCCTCGCCGTGCTGGAAGCGCCGCGCGAGGCGATTCACAACCAGGCGTTCAACGTCGGCAGCAGTGACGAGAACTACCAGATTCGTGATGTCGCGGCGATCGTTCAGGAGGTGGTGCCGGGCTGCACAGTGACGTATCTCGACGGCGGCGGCCCTGATCCGCGCTGCTATAAGGTCAGCTGCGACAAGCTGCACGCCCGCATCCCTGGTTTTCGCACCGAGTGGAACGTCCGTCGCGGCGCCCAGGAAATGTACGACGGGTTTGTCCGGCATGGATTGACGCGCGAAGCGTTCGACGGCTTCGTCCGGCTGAAGCGAATACAGGAGCTGATGGCCGGCAGCCGGATTGACGAAGCATTGCGCTGGCGCACTTCCCCTGTTGCCGTCTAGGCCTGAATCAATTTCGCACGTCATCTGAAGGAAGAAGGACGATGAAGGTAGTGCTGTTCTGCGGCGGTCTGGGAATGCGAATTCGGGAAGCCGGTGAAAACGTGCCGAAGCCGATGGTGACGATTGGCTATCGGCCGATCCTGTGGCACCTCATGAAGTACTACGCCCATCACGGCCACCGCGACTTCGTCCTGTGTCTTGGCTACCGCGGCGACGTCATCAAGAACTACTTCCTCAATTACAGCGAGTGTCTCACCAACGACTTCGTCCTGTCGGAGGGCGGAAAGAAAGTCGACCTGCTGGGCAGCGATATTCACGACTGGAAGATCACGTTCGTGGAAACCGGCCTGAGCTCCAACATCGGGCAGCGGCTGAAAGCTGTCGAGCGTATCGTCGGTGACGAGCCCGAGTTCTTGGCGAACTACAGCGACGGACTGTCGAACCTGCCGCTGAACACCCAACTCGAGCACTTCCGGTCGCGTGACGCGGTCGCCAGCTTCGTCAGTGTGAAGCCGAACTTGAGCTATCACGTCGTCTCGACGGGGAGCAATGGACTCGTCAGCAGCATCGAGGACATTGCCCTCGCTTCGATCCGCATCAACGGCGGGTTCTTCATCTTCAAGCGCCAGATCTTCGACCACCTCCACCAGGGAGAGGAACTGGTGCGTGAGCCGTTCCACCGGCTGGTGAGGGAGCGGCGGCTCTCGGCCTTCGAGTACGATGGCTTCTGGCAGTCGATGGACACCTTCAAGGACCGTCAGCAACTCGAGGATATCTATGCGCGCGGCGGCGCGCCCTGGGAAGTCTGGAATCGAACCGGAGAGCTCGCACCCGCACCCGCCTACGCCAGCGTAGGAGCATAGGGCGTCGCCTGCCGATGCTCGGACTGAATATCCCTGCCAGTGCGGCACCGCTTCGGGTGCTGTGTCTTGGTGCGCACTCCGACGACATTGAAATCGGGTGCGGCGGCCTAATCCTCTCGCTCGCCGGCAGCCGGCGCGACGTGGAGGTCGACTGGGTCGTGTTTTCCGCTGCCGGCCAACGCGAGAGCGAGGCGCAGAAAGGTGCGTCGCTCTTTCTCGATGGCGTCACCCGGTCGCGGGTCCATATCCATCAATTCCGCGACGGGTTCTTTCCCTACACGCCGGACATCAAGGAAGTCTTCGAGACCCTGAAACGCGAGACGAACCCGGATCTCGTCCTGACACATTATCGGGACGATCGCCACCAGGATCACCGAGTGCTGTCGGACCTGGCGTGGAATACATTCCGGAACCATTGCGTGCTCGAGTACGAAATTCCGAAGTTCGACGGCGACCTCGGTAGGCCGAATTGCTACCTGCCGCTCGACGAAGAGACGTGCCGGCGCAAATCGGCGCACCTGGATACCGCGTTCGGCACGCAGCGCGACAAGCACTGGTTTTCGTCGGAAACCTTCATGGGACTCATGCGCCTGCGCGGCATGGAGTGCCGGGCCCCTGGAGGGTATGCCGAGGCGTTCTACGCCAGGAAGCTTTCGCTAACTCTCTGATCGCTCCAAGGCGGTTCTCACGTGGCAACAAGAAACCCCACCACGCGGTGGGGTTTCTTGTGAGTGCGAAATGCAGGGTGCCTTTTTACGCGGGGTTCGTTCGGCGTCGTAGCCGCGCAAGTCCGCCGGCGATGCCCGTTCCGAAGAGAAGCAATGTGCCGGGCTCCGGGACTGGCTGCAGCGATTCGACTTTGAGGACGGAGTCGTTGAAGTCTTGGTCGGTGCCGTCTTCGAACGCGATTGCCCAATCGCGCGTGGACCCATCGCGAATGGCGAGCGCGTGGGCTCCGCCATCGCCGTTGAGCGCATCAACGGTGAAGAACGTCGTGGGCCCGTCGGCTCCCGGAACTCTGAGGTAGAAGCCAAACGCGTAGGGATTGATGCCGCTGAAGGTGCCGCAGTTCACGGCCGTCCCGCAGCCGTCATACGCGCCGATCCTGAGCGCGCTCCCGGTCGCGTTCCAAGCCAGGCTGGCATTCGTGACGAATCCGTCCGGAGAATCGTTCGAGCCAACCGCCGAGCCATAGAACAGATCAACCATCGTGAGAGAGTTAGTGTCGTTACCAGACCACAGGCCTAGAACGTTGGTTGACGCGTTTCCTGCGTACTCGAAGGACAGCGTGGGAATCACCGACGCCGGAAGGACGCCGACACCCCATTCGCCTGCTACGCTCTGATTTGCGTCGGCCGACACGCCGCCACCGGGAAACATCTGATCCAGGATTTGCTGAAGACTGAGTTCGCCTGCAGGTGTTGACGGATTAATTGAAACGGGCCGCGTGTTCACTGGGCTGAACGAACCGGCGTGCGCGGCTACCGCCGTCGTTGTCGCCATTGCCGCACACATGAGTAGAGTTCTGAGGTTTCTCAAAAGGGGCTCCTATTTTTTGACTCACAGAGTCGGGTGTCGTACGCGAGCTCAGCAATGCAGAGGCCAGACGCGCAAACGCGTCGAGTAATCGGTAGTGGTCAGACGTCGGCCTGCGCGAGTCCTCCTTTCTGTTCGCGCAATACGAAATCCTGCAATTCGCAGAATTTCGTCTGGTGGCGGTGGACATTCCGAAGGATCGTGGGCTCAGGAATGTGCGATGCGGCCGAGATAGGCGTTGGACCGCCCGTGGCCATTGCCGGCGGATTCGAGCAGCTCGGCTCGAGTCGCTTCCTCGACACTCGATGCGTGAGTGTGTTGGAACACGTCGGAGCCCGTCGTCTCGATTCGCAGCGTGTAGGCGATTGGCAATTGGTCCAGCAACGCGGCAACGGCCTTGAGGAGTGCCGGAGCAAAGAGCTTTTCGTCCTCCGACGTTAACGACGAAACAAACCGGATGTCCATGTGCGCGCGAGCCTCGCTTCTCTTCTGTCTAGTGAATTTGCAACGGGTTGACGGTGCGTGACGAAATTGCAATCACCGTTCCCTTGTTGCGGGCCAGCGAGATCCGTGGATTTCAAGGCATCTTCGCCCTTGCGTCTCTGATGTAGCTGCCAAAGGCGCGCTTAAACTCCGCGGTGTGGGCGACTTCCGCGGGCGCGACTGAAGGTGCGATTTCAGGACGGCATCTAACAAGCGGCAAACGCGGCGCTTACATTTCGGTTACCTCAGCAGCCGTGGCACATGGCGTGCTTCGCTCATGGCATTTCAATGGTTCCAGAACCATCCGCATCTACTGGAGGCGCCGAACCTCCGGTGGTTGACGATTTTCGAATCCAGCAACTGGCGCTCCAGGTTGCGGCACACGCGACGCTGGCGCATGCCGTGGACGTTCTTGCGGTCCGACTCGCCGCGGTCCTGAACGTTCCACTCGCCTTGCTGTCGCGCGACGACCTCTCGTGGCGCCTCGAACGGCACGCGTTTCCAGACTCAGCGGACCAGAATCCGGTGCTGGCACTGGAGCGAGAAGGGGAGGTGTCCGATCCCGCTGGCCGCCTCCAGGAAGTGTCAGGACATGCCTGGACCGCGATCGGGTTGGGCCGGATTGAGGATCGGGACTGGGCGCTGCTCGTGCCGGGCCACTCGATTACCTGGATGGAACGTCCTCATTTCGAGCTGCTGTTCGATCGCATCGGATGGAGTCTGGGGCAGGTTGCCGGTCGTGAGCGACTGCAATATGACAGGCGTTTCCAGCGGCGGCTCTACGCGTTCACGCAGCGCCTCGCCCGCCTCGAAGACACGGCACAGATACAGGCGCTCATCCTTCGGACCCTGGCAGCGCACGTCAGCGCCGGCACCGGGGCCATTGCGACGTATTGCCCCGCCGATCGCGCTCTGGCGATTACGGCGACGGTTGGCTATCCCTTGTCGCTCGTGGAGCACCTCCGAATCCAATCGGGCGAGGGCTTGATCGGCCGTGCCTATGCGTCAGGCAAACCCGCGCTCGGCGATTCGGCGCTCGACGGTCAGGGGCGACTTCGATATCGAACGGATTCGTACATGCTCCTGCCGGTCCGTGCCGGAAACGACACACTGGCGGTTGTGGCGCTGACCGACCGCAAGGACAACCGGCCGTTCGATGCGCGCGACTTCTCGACCGCCCGTGCCCTGGCCTCGGTGGCGGCCCCCGCGTTAAGTCGCGAGCAGCTGCGCGCGCGATTGGTTGAACTGACCGAAGTCGTCACGGTGGATCCGCTCACCGGTCTTTTCAACCGACGATATTTCGAGACCCGACTCGACGTAGAGGTGAAGCGGGCCAGGCGGCAGGAGCACGATCTGGCATTGCTGCTGATCGACATCGACGATTTCAAGCGGGTCAATGACACGCGCGGACATCTCGAAGGTGATCGCACGTTACGAGAGGTCGCCGACGTCCTTCATGCCGGCGTGCGGATTTTCGATGTCTGTGCCCGCTTCGGCGGAGAAGAGTTTGTCATCGTCATGCCCGGTGCATCGATTGTCGTCGCACAGCAGATCGCCGAACGCATTCGTTCCCGAATCGAGCGGAGCTTCAAGAATGATTCTGCTCCGGTGACGGTGAGCATCGGCGTGGGAATGCTGACCGAGGGAACGACCAGCGATCAACTCGTCGATCACGCCGATCGCGCACTCATCGCCGCCAAAACAGCGGGCAAGAACGTCGTCTGGATCGGTACGAACGGCGCTGCCCGTCGAGCCCTTCGCTAGCCTGTGCACCCCCGTGCAGCAAGACCGATGGCGCGCACGACCGATCGAATCGATCGAGGACGACGGTTGTCGCCTCGCGCGCCGACAAACGGTTGTCAGCCTGTAGACATTTAGACCGAGGAAACGCGAACAACGCCCGTGATGAGGCTTCTCGACAGGAATGCAGCCGGGCATGGCGTGTGCTCATCGTTCACGCCGGACAGCGCTGCAAGCAAAAGGGGAGTCTATGAGTGGCAGCAAGTCGCTCGTGCCTTTGGTACTCGTCGCCCAACTGATCGGTTCCTCCGCGCAGGCCGCGGATGGCAGCACGGTCTTCTTCTCGCGTCCCGTCAACGTGTCGCAAACGGTGAAGGGGACGTTCCCGCACAGCGTTCGAGTCGTGCTGGACACGACAGGAAACATCAATGTGGTGTGGGCGGATTATCGGTGCCTGCCTGAGCCGCCGTACACGTGCTCGTGGCATCTCTTCTACAGTCGCTCCGTCGACGGGGCGGCGAGATTTTCCACACCGCGCGACATCGCCAATCAACAAGGGTCGCAGCCGATCTTTGGTCCACAGATCGGCGTGGGTAAGAGGGGGCAGATCGGAATCGTCTGGGAGCAGAGCGTCTCGGGTGGCTGGGAAATCTATTTCAGTCAATCGCTCGATGGCGGGGCAACGTTCTCCGCGCCGCACATGATTTCCGATTACCGTGGCCTCGCCGTTGACCCGCAGTTGGCCATCGATTCTGCGGGCAACGCCAGTATCGTGTGGCAAACGCAGGACTTCTTCAATTCCAACGCGTGGAGTATCTGGTTTGCGCGTTCGGCGGATGCGGGCGCGCATTTCTCGTCGCCGAAGAATCTTTGCGCGCCTGGAGCAACGTGCAACTGGCCGAGAATTGCTGCGGAGCCCACAGGAGCCGTCGACATTGTCTGGGCGGCCTCTCCGTGCACCGACTGCTCGTACGACGTGTTCTTCACTCGTTCGACAAACGGGGGCGTGACCTTTGCGTCGGATCGCAATCTCTCCAACAGTCCAGATGGGTTGTTCACCGCGCCCCAGCTGACCGTGAGCCCGCGGGGGACCATCAATGTCGTCTGGAGCAAGGGAGATTCGTATTCCGGATTGTCCAGCATCTTTTATAGCGGCTCGGACAATCAGGCGGCGAGCTTCGTCACGTTGAACGTCTCCACCCTTCAAGGTCGAGCCTACTTTCCGCTCGTGTTTGCACGAACCGACAACAACGTCGATGTTTTCTGGCACGACGACATGGTCGGGGGCATCTTCTATAGCCACTCGGCAGATCAACGGGCGTGGTTCTCTCAACCTTCGAGTGTGTCGAGTTTCACCAGATCGTTCAATCCCGACGCCTATGTGAACGTGGACCGTCGAAACAACGTGTCCCTAGTTTGGGAGGAGTTCACTGCCTCGGGGAGTGGAATCGCCTTCAGCCGATCGACAGATGGGGGGGCCACGTTTTCCGGCGGCCAGCTGTTCAGCAGCGCGAGCTTCTTGTATCAGTCGCAGGTTGCCGCGGATACCGCAGGGAACCTAGTCGTCACGTGGCTCAGCGATGGCGCCGGTGTGGAAGATATCTTCGTCAGTCGCGGCGTCAGCATCGATTCAATCCGTGAGGATCTCGCCGGAGCCCCGCTCGCCGTATTCAGAAATGCGGGTCAGAGACGGGCGACGCTCAATGCGCTCTCGAGAGTGGAGTCGGCGCTGGTCGAGGGCGACGAGCAGCGCGCAGTCGCGTATCTGGACGACATGCTCGAACACGTGAACCGCTGCGGCGGGTCAGCCGAGAATGACTGGCTTATCGACTGCGGCACCCAGCGCCGAATCGAGAACTCACTGCAAATCCTGCGAGCGACGTTATTGGCGCGTCTGTCGGAACCTGGTGGCAGTAATCGCTGGTTGCGGTCGCGGCTGACAGGCCAGCGATGAACTGTTGAAGCGACACAGAGCAGAGGGCCGCACGGCGCACGAACGTGCTGTGCGGCCGGTTCCTCACGTCCGGAAGACGCAACCCTGCGATTTCCACCGCCCGTTCAGATACGTGACCTTCAGCACGCCGTGTAGAAGGTGCAGCCGGGTCGATCGGTATTTGAGTTAGCGGACGCGTCTCGCGGAACTCGATCGCGTTTCCCGCCTGGCGGCGCAAAAACAACCCAGATGGTGACGCCGTTTAAGGACCATTCGTTCTCTCGTGGCTCCGCGCGACGTCGCATCCGTTGCGGCGAGGTCTCACTTCCGTCGTCAACCAACCGTTCGCTACGCACTTCGTCTCACCTCGTTCGATAGGGTGCCAGCTGGCGGCTGATCTCGACGACCGGAAGCGGCAGTGCCAGTTGCGTAGGTGGCCGCGCTGCGCCATCCGAATGCGGCCGGAGTGGTCGCAATCAACGGCCGCTGGAACAACTGCGCGCGAGCCTGCTCAAGCGCGCACTCCGCGGGAGCACGAGTTACTCCGATCAGCGACGGCCTTTCCTGGTGCCGAGGCTTGGGACCACTTCGCGCCTGACGATCAGACGGGCGTGTGGCGAAGTCTTACTCGGGAGTTGGGGTTGGCAGGATAACGACGCTTCATCCGATTGTTGCCCCAGGATGAAGCGTCGCGATTCAGAGAGGACGGCGTGCTCTTACGAAGCCTTGCGCGCGAGCCGGCGACGGCGAAGTCCCGCGATCCCCGCACCTACAGCAAAGAGGGCGAGCGTGGCGGGCTCGGGCACGGTGTTGCCGACCGTGGCCCATTCACTTCCGCCGTTCGCAAAGCCTTGCACCTTGATACCGATGTCAAACGTATTCGCCCAGAGTCCGTTCACCACCGTCGTGAGCGAGGCCGGGCTCACCAGCTTGTAACTAATTTGTACCCACTCGCCAGGGTTGACGCCGTTCTTCGAGGCAGGTGCGTCCGCATCGCTGCAATACGTCGTGCCCCAGTTATTCGGTAAGTCGCCGGGCATGCAAGTCGCTGAGAACTGGACCGTGGACGGATTGCTGTAGATGAACGATGGACTACCGCCGAGCAACGACGGCGGGGGATCGCTGAAATAGAGTCCATCAATGAAAGAGGCCGACGGGCCGCTGTTGACGAACTTGAAGTTCAGCCAGTCGCCACTCTGAGTAATGTCCACCGAGATCTGACTCTCGAGCGTCGCGCAATTGGTGGCGTTCACCATGTGATAACAACCAAACCCGAAAACATCGGCGGACGCCGCGCGCGGCACGGCACAAAACGCCACCATGGTCAAAAGCAATCCCGCCAATCGTTTCACGCGAACACCTCAGATTTCCGGAGCCAACTAGTCAACCAGGGCTCGACTCTAGCTCCACTATGCAAGGTCGAGCCCATACCGAAGAGTGGTGATTTATCAACAGGTTCCGAGATGACACCGCCAGTAAGTTCTGGCAAAGGCAGACTTTGTTCTCAGGTTCCCGCGGCTAACTGACATTCGCCATCGAGTTGTGCGCCGGCCGTCCCGCGGCCACCAACGCTCGAATCGCGCGTCCGAGTGAGCGCGGGTGATGCCTGATTTTTCTGCCACCCCACTCGATTGTAAGGTCACACTCGACGATCTGTGCGTCGCCCGCATATCGCAGCACTCGCTCGGCGATAACGGGTTCAGACCGGTGCGCCGCGTACAAACGCGCCGCGTCGTCGTCAATCGGCCGCCGATTCACCAGGATGTAGTCGAACAGATCGAACCCCGTGTGCGCGCGAATGACGCGTAGATGATCGTCGAGCGTGTAGTGCTCGGTCTCGCCAGGCTCTGTCATCAAATTCGCCACGTAGATGCGCACGGCATTCACACCATGAATCGTCGCGGCGACGCCGTCAACGAGCAAGTTGGGCAGCACGCTCGTGTAGAGACTTCCAGGTCCCACGACGATGCCATCGGCGTTGACGAGCGCGGCGAGTGTGTCAGGGAGAGGACGAGCACTGGGCTCGAGTGATAGCCGGCGGACGGGCGAGAGCTCGCGAACGATCTCTGTCTCTCCATTGACCGTTTCCCCCGATTCGAGTTCCGCGCGCAGCCGTACGTTTTCGAGGGTCGAAGGCAGCACTCGACCGCGCGAGCCGATCATCGTCCCGAGCTGCTCGATCGCGTGTGAAAAGTTGCCGGTCTGCTGCGTCAGCGCAGCGAGCAGCAGATTACCGAGCGGGTGACCGACCACGCCAGGACCTTCATCAATGCGGTGCTGCAGCAGTTGCTTGAAATGCGAATCCCCATCGGCCAGGGCGAGGAGACAGTTGCGCGCATCGCCCGGAGGGAGGACGCCCAGCTGCTGTCGAAGACGTCCTGAGCTACCTCCATCATCGGTCACCGTGACGATGCCAGTGACCGCGTATCGATCCTGTTCACCTTTTTCTGCGGCGAGTTCTGCGAGGCCCTCGAGTACTGCAGGCAGTCCGGTTCCGCCTCCAAGCGCCACGATTCGTCGCGCCTTGACCACGTCGTCATGTTCAACGTGAGAGACGACCGACTTGAGGTGGGATCGCACGTCCGCACGGACACCCACGCGCTCGGTGAGAGGAAATGCCATGTAGCTCCAAAATGGCAACCGACGTGCCGAAGAAAAGGCGCCGCACTCTCGGCAGTGGCGCAACTAGGCCAATCAGCGGCGAACTAAAGTCTGCGGACAGTGGCATTACTCACCTCTCGCGAAGACGCGCAAAGGCTTGAGAGGATGACAAGAGGTATACCCCCTCTGGGTATGCAGTTCGAGCTTCTCTAATTTATTCACGCGATTGGATATCGCGTCTTTAGTCTGCCTTCCACTTGACATGTCGGGGGCCAGGCTGTCTAATCTTGAGTTTCTCACTCGTCCTATGGAACTCCACTCGCTCCTTGGCGAAACGACCGCCATTCGCGCCCTCGACGAAGAAATCACGTATGCGTCGCGATGCGACGCGAAGGTTCTCATCACTGGTGAAAGCGGAGTCGGCAAGGAAGTCGTGGCGCGGCTCATTCACGCCAACAGCGGCCGCCGGCGCGCTCCTTTAATAACCGTCAACTGCGCCGCGCTGACCGACACGCTCCTCGAGACAGAGCTCTTCGGCCACGTCCGCGGCAGCTTTACTGGCGCGTACCGGGATCGACAGGGCGCCTTGGAACTCGCGCACCGCGGTACCGTCTTCATGGACGAAGTCGGCGAGACGAGCCCGCGCATGCAGGGATTGCTGCTGCGGTTTCTCGAAGCGGGCGAGATTCAGCGCGTCGGTTCTGACGCCGTTCAATCTCGCGTCGATGTGCGGGTGATCGCGGCGACGAATCGTCATCTCGTCGACAGCGTGGCAGCAAAAACCTTCCGCGAAGATCTCTACTATCGGCTCAACGTCATCCACATCCGCGTGCCCTCGCTACGCGAACGTCGCGAGGACATTCCCGCGTTTCTGAGCTTCTTTCTCGATCAATTCAGTCGTCAGTACAACGTTCCGAAGCCGGCCATCTCGCCGGCGACCATGACAATACTTTCAGAGTATCCGTGGCCGGGAAACGTCCGCGAACTGAAGAACATCGTCGAACGACTTGTCGTCCGGGCGTCCGACGTGCCGATCGAGCCGCGCGATCTACCTCTCGAAGTTTTACGTGGCACATCCGGCGAGCCGCAGCAAACGCCCGCCGCCGCACCGACGCTGACGACCACGCCGGCGCGCTCGGCGAGCGAGGCCCTCTTCGAGCGCATGGTGAACGGGGGCGAATCGTTCTGGTCCGCCGTCTACGCACCATTCATGTCGCGCGATCTCACGCGTGACGATGTGCGGGCCATTGTGCGGCGAGGACTCGAACGGACGGGTGGGAACTACCGCGTGATGGTGGAACTCTTCAACATGCCGACCGACGACTACAAACGGTTCCTCGGCGTGTTACGGAAGTATCAGTGCCACATGCCATTCCAGCAGTTCCGTTCCGCGGCGGGAACCCGCACGGCACGCGAGGCGGCTGGAGAGGCGACGCAGCCGATCGCCTGAAAATTCTGAAGGTTGAAGGCTGAGGGCTGAAGGGCTTCGGCCTTCTAATGTCCATCGCCGTCGGCGGGCTGCCGAAGAATCTCCAGGAGCCTCGAACCGGTGACAGGCTTCACCAGGTAGGTCGCGCCGACGTGCTCGGCTTCGGTTCGCAATACCGGATCATCAAAACCTGAAAACACGATCAAGCGAATGTCAGGATAGGTGTCTCTGCCGATGACGGCGAGCTGCAGGCCGTTG
>Ga0222622_10000073_pt1 | contig 35930 bp, 33 predicted proteins | sample PLM2_5_b1metaG_FD_177335 | JGI IMG/M metagenome (GOLD analysis project Ga0222622, IMG submission 177335) | Groundwater sediment microbial communities from an aquifer in East River, Colorado, USA - PLM2_5_b1 | ecosystem: Environmental > Terrestrial > Soil > Riparian zone | place: USA: East...
CAAAGAAACAAAGGCGCCTCAGGACCAGCTATCGCTCAAACAAGTTACCAAGCTGCGTATTCCGAGACTCCTCCCACAATGATTATTACTGCTGTCGCCCTGATTTTGTTCATAGTGCTCGTTGGCGTCACGCTGCTGGGAGGCCGTCTGCGCCGACTTCTTCCGGAGGAGCAACTGAGCGCTGAGTCTAAAGACGCGATTAAACTTGCGCTGGGTCTTGTCGGGACCATGACCGCCATACTCCTGGGGTTGCTCATCAGTTCAGCCAAGGGCGCCTTCGACACTACCCGAACCGAAGTGATCCAGATGGCCGCGAAAATCTCCTTGCTTGATCGTGTGTTGGCGCTTTACGGACCGGAAACGGCGGAAGCGCGGCGCGCGCTCCGCGACGCAACGGTTGACGGAGTCCGCCGCACATGGCCAGCGGAGCGAAGTGGCCCAGTCCGATTAGACCCGAACCCGCAGATGGGGGACGCCGTTTACGCGCCCATTAGTCATCTCGCCCCGCGCGATGATGCGCAACGTGCTCTTAAGACCGAGGCAGCAACTCTCCTGGTGCAACTCGCCGAGATTCGAGCACTGCTGCAAGCGCAGGCGGTTCCTTCGGTTTCAAAGCCGTTGCTGATCGCGCTGATGATCTGGCTTGTGGTAATCTTCTTAGGCTTTAGCCTGCTGGCGCCGGCTAACGCTACAAGCACTCTCGCCCTGATGGCTGGCGCCTTCTCGGTTGCCTGCGCTGTTTACATAATCCTCGAACTTGACTTTCCATTCGCCGGCGTTGTCCGAGTTCCGAGCGAACCCATGATAAAGACGTTGGCCCACCTCGGCAAAGACACGAGCTAAACGCGCGGCCACATCAACTTCCGATCCTTGTCGTAATTCGTGGCTGCTAACAACCTGCGCTCTGTTCTCTGGGAATCCTTTGAATGGTTCCTGTTTTTTACTCTGTTGCTGAGTACGCGTGGAAGCGTCGCTGCGGCTGAACCGTCGATTAATCCGACAAAAGCAGACCAGTTGAAGCAACTAAACGATCAGACCATCATCGCCACCCACGTGTCGCTGGACTCAGAGTGGGAGCACTTCAAAGACGGTGCGGAAAAGGCGACCTGGACGCTAGCAGGATTATGGGGGTGGCCTGTCGGTGACTCGCAAGACTGGGGCATACGTTTCAGGTTGCCCTTTAGTTATTACCGAACTGATCAAGCATCAGATGACAATGGGATCGGCGGTGTTGGTGACGCGGAGATTGGAGTGGGCACCGCGTTTCGTTTGAGCACGTGGCGCACTGCCGGTGGCATCGAACTGCACACCGATACTGCTTCAGATAGCATCCTTGCTGAAAAGGTCTGGCGTTTAAAGGCCGGTTGGGGAGTCGCTCATGACTTTTCAAAGTGGCTCAGTGCGAGTTTCAATGCCGACTACAATCATTCCGTTGCCGAAAGAGATGATGTTCGGCCGCAGCGTTATCTTGAGCTGTCGTTACCGACCACATTAATTTTTCCGCAAGCCTGGTCGATCAACGCGAGATACAAAACGGCCATCGATTTTCAAAATGGCGACCGATGGAATCACAGGGTGGGCGTCGGCGTTGCCAAGCGCCTTTCTAAAATCCCGATCGTCATCAGCGCTACAGTGGAAAAACCGCTTAGTGGCGGCGCAAAAAGGTTTCAGGCCAGCATCGGCATTGTTTATTACTTTCAACGATACCACTCGCTGAAATAGACCGCGCGAAGAAGTAGGTCTTGTCGCAAGTCGCGCTGACGGACCGAGCAACCGATAGCGTGAGCCGCACCCGAGCCGATTCATGGCACCAAAGGCACAATCGTATCGCATAAAAAGGATGTTGACAGCCAAGGCTGATCTAAATCATCACGAGGATAGCTAACTCATTCATCAGCTATCATGAAGGCTTCATTCTCCTTATTTATCGCCCTCGTTACGAACTTACTTATTTTCGGACACTCGATCGTTTCTGCCGAAATCTTTACCGAGGGCGTGCAAGTCTCCCCGGAAACCGCCACACTAAAGCCTGGCGAATATGTTTGGGAGCCTGAACGCGCACCGGGAGGACCTCTGCTGATTGTGGCCAGCATTACCGAGCAGGTGGCATACGTCTATCGCAACGGTATCCGTATCGCACGGTCGAGTGTTAGCACAGGTCGGCCCGGCCACCGAACGCCGACTGGCGTTTTCACGATCTTGGAAAAGGAGGTTCATCATACCTCGAGCATCTACAAAGGCGCGGAGATGCCTTACATGGAGCGCGTGACTTGGGGTGGAATCGCACTGCATGCAGGCGATCTGCCGGGTTACCCCGACTCACATGGGTGCGTCCGATTGCCGCTTGAATTTTCCAAGCTCCTCTTTGGCGTCACGATGAAGGGCGCCACCGTGATTATTGCCGACGCGCACTCGGCCCCGGCTGAAACAGTGCACCCGGGCCTGTTCTTCACACGGAGTGGCGAAGAGAGCGAACCGCTAGCAGCGGGGCAATTCGAATGGAATCCCGATAAATCTCCCAGTGGCCCGGTCGCCTTGATCGTCAGCAGCGCGGACAAAACGGTTTATGTCTATCGTAACGGCGTGGAGATCGGCCGCGCCGGAATTCCCAATCCGCAGGTCGTTTTGCCTTTGAACGATCGTGTTTTCAGCGCGCTACAGGGAACGGATGCATATGGACATCTGCGCTGGGTGCAAGTAACGACTAAAGGCAAGGACACCTCAAGTGAGAGCCTCTTCGTCGCGGCGCAGAAAAGTGGGCTGCCTGCTAAGTTCTTGACCGAGGCCAAGCAGGTCATAACTCCAGGCGCGACGATTATCTTCACCGACAGGCCGGTAGATCCGACGACACAAAGTCATAGGAACTTCCAGATCGTCGTGGCGCAAAAGGACAAACCATCGGGAACAGTCGAATAAGGTGGTGAACCCATTTGTCATTGCTCATTAGGCCGGGTTTTCGAAATCGAAACAGCAGCTTTCGCGACAATTCCGTTAGGACACGAAACAAATGGCGCTAGAGCTGAAAGGAATCTGCGAAAAATGCGGAGGGACGCTTACTACGAGCGGAGTAGCTTACATTTGCAGCTACGAATGCACATATTGCGCCAGTTGCGCAGAGCGACTGAACTTCGTTTGCCCAAACTGCGAAGGCGAACTTATGCGACGACCGCGTCGCAAGGAGGCTGCTAGTTCCGCCTCCGCTGATGCTTGATTCGATAGGTAAGAAAACACTCGTCGCCGATCGTGCGCATGCCGATCAACGAGGAATGCACGCTGGCTGGCAGGAAATCCTTGCTTACACCTGTAAGCGTAGGCGCTTTGGTGCCGCCGAACATGTACGGCGCGAGCGTGAGATTGAGTTGATCGATGAAACTCCGTTTCAACAAGGCGCGAAAAAGCGTCGGTCCGCCTTCGCATGCAAGCCTTCGCACGTTGTATTTGTTGCGCAGCGTTGCCAGCATGATTGGAAGATCGACGTGCTCTGCATCGCTTAAATGGAGTGTCGCCTTGCTCTGTAAGGCCTTCCGATATTTCGGCGGCATTCGTTTGGTAGAAAAGATAATGATCGTAGAAATGTCGGACTGAAAAATCTTCAGCTGATGGTCGATTCTGCCTTTGTTGGAGATGATTACGCGCAATGGGCATCGGTTTTGGCCCCGTTTGGCCCTGGCTTCCTGCAATTCAGCGGGCAGGCCGAGCCGAACGTTATCGCGTTTCAAACTGGTGTGGCCGATCAGGACCGCATCAGCCTGAGCGCGCTGGCGAAACAAATGCAGCTTGTCTTCACGTGAAGTGAAATCAACCGGCGCCAAGGTTCGCGTCGTCACCTTGCCGTCGGCGGTCATGGCGAAGGTGGCAACGACGAATGGGCGCTGGCGCTTGCGTTTTGTCATGAAGAAAACGTCCAACGCTCAACGCTCAACGCCGAACGTTCAATTCAGATATCTAAGCGTTGGACGTTGAGTGTTGAGTGTTGAGTGTTGAGCGTTGAAGAATTTCATTCGTTCTTCTTCATCATTCCGCCTCGCCGATCTCGTGTTCAAGAGTCACCACTTCCTGTTCCATCTCGCGCAGCGGCACGCGCGCGACAGCGCCGCTTGGTTTGTAAAACACGTAAACGATCGCGCCTGGAAGACAGCAAACCAAGATGATGAGAAAACTCAGCGACCCGATCAGAATAGCTTTTGCTTCCGGCACGCCGCAGAGGCCGTTGAGCATGATCTGCAAAACTTTTTCCCGAAGCCCAATTCCGGCAAAGCTAATTGGTAACGCCGAAATTGTGCGTTCGACCGGCATTACTGCAAAGAAATCCACCAGGGGCACGCGTGCTCCCAACGCATACGCCGCAAATAGAAAAGTCGTGAATGTGGCGAGATGCGCTACGACGGATGCAACAAACGCCACGAGTGTTGCGCGCCAGTGATGCGCGTACAGATGATAGGCGGCGGAGATCTCGATCAATCTGTCGCGGCCGGGGAATCGTGTCGGTAGAGAGTGTAAGAGTTTGAATCCACTAATGACAAAAGTTGAAAGTAAAAAAATAACTGACCCACCAAGGAGGACCAGCAAGAGCCAAAGCAAGTTTCGTGTCTCGGGTTTTTGTGAAAGGAAATCGTAACGCAACGCAATGAGCGTGGCCGTGATTGCGACCAACGCAACAAGGCCGATAAATCGGTCGAATACTACCGCGAGCAGTGCGCCCGCTTTTTTGTCCGGCGTCTCCTTTAGCAGGTAATAGCTTTTTATGATGTCCCCGCCAGTGCCTCCGGGGAGAAACTGGTTGTAAAACATTCCGATAAGGAACAAGCCGGATAGGCGCGGGAGACTCAGGTGAATGTTTTGGACCTTCAACAAAACATGCCAGCGAAAGCAAGCAGCGATTTCCACCACAACATATGCCAATATGCCCATCATGACCCAGCGATACTTGGCGTTTCGGATGGCCTCAACCATCTGTGCGCGCCTGGTGGGATCGTGATAAACCCAGTAAAGCACCCCAATCGTGACGCAAAGCTGGAAGATAGTGATCAGGATTTTCTTCATTCGCCGAAACGTTCCTTCCAGGTTTGTACCGACCGGCGAATTGCATTCGCCGCTTTGTTCGGGCTCATCTCCCAGACAAATAAACAGTTTGTGGGAAGAAGCGGAATTAGTTTCTCAAAATCTACGGCGCCGGTAAACGGCGGTTCGTGATCCTTGGCGGGCCAAACGCAGTCCTGGACATGGCATCCAAATGCGCGCGGACCGATCAGGCGCAGCCATTCAGCGTGATCGATGAACCCCAAATTCTCTTTAATTTGCGAGTGACCGAAATCGTGCCAGTAACCCAGCTGCGTGCTGTCCATCTCGTCGAGCAACCCAGGTAATTCGCGCTCCGTTGGAATCTCTTCATAACCGCGACGGCTCTCCAAAGCGATTCTGACATTTTTTGAAGCGGCGTACTCAATGATGCGGCCCAGGCATTCTTTGACACGCTTCAAATAAGCGGGCGCAACTCTTTCCCGTTTTTGCACGGCTCCTATCTTCAATCTCACGTATTTGCGCGAAAGGTATTTTCCCGTTTTCGCCAGCTCGATCAACTGGTCAGTAATTGGCGGCATGTTCACCTGCCCTAAATGCAATACCACAAATGGCGCGTTCAATCGCGTAGCGAAATCGATTGTCTGAAACGTTTGCTTTATTGCGCGCTCACGTTCCCCGGAAAAAGCGGCGGAAAATTTGTAACAGTCCGGCGACGCCGTCATCACTTCGACGGGTAAGGGACAAAAATTATGCAAACTGGTGAAGCGGACTTCCCCCGCGTCGAACATTTTTTGGATTCCCGGCATCAACGACAGGCGGATACCATGGCCTAACTCGATCAAGTCAAACCCGAGCTCGGCTTTGATCTCGCGCAACATTTCCTCCCCGGCTGTATGACGTCCGGAGTTCCAGCAGGTGGAAAACGCAATCACACTAAACAGCAGCGGCGACCGGCGGCGCCGGCGTTTCGGCGCTGGGAGTTTCTACGACCGCAGGTTGGGCACACTGCCGGCGCACGCGTCCCAGCACAATCAAGGCGATCACGGCGTAGCAGCCGGCCGCAATCGCCAGCGCCGTACGCATTCCGATGAGATCCGATAGACCAGTAATTCCCAAGCCCGCGACCGGCATGAGACCAACAAAGCTCAACATGAACACAGCCGAGACGCGTCCGCGCAGGTAATCGGGCGCGCGTTCCTGCACAATCGTGTTTGCCAACCCGAAATTCATCGCTAACCCAAGCGAATTGAAAATGAGCAGCGCCATCGCCAGGTAAAAACTTGGCGCGCGCGACAAACCGAAAATTGCGCATGCGACGATGCCGACGTTCACCATCATGAACGGCACACGTTTCGTGCGAGGAATGCTGATCAGGAAAATCGCGCCTATCACCGAGCCGACCGCCGAAGCGCCCATCAAAACGCCCAATCGATCCGCGCCGAGCCCGAGCACCAGTCGCACATACAACGGCATCATCACTGTGATTATTGGAAAGATAAAAACTGTGGTCGCTGCGATTAGCCCGATCATCGCGAGACTCGGCTTATCCTTCGCGACGTATCGAAAACCCTCCTTAATTCCACTGGCGCGTTTCTGTTCCTCCTCGGCGGTGCCACGCGGTCGCGGCGGGATCATAAACAAGGCGATGATCAGCGCCACGAACGAAATTGCGTTAAAAAAAAACGCCGAAGCTGCACCCCACGCGCTGATGAAAATTCCAGCGAGCGACGGACCGACCACACGTGAACCGTGAAAGACCGCGCGGTCGACGGCAATCGCGCTTTGAATTTCATCGCGCGTCACCAGCTCGGGCACAAACGCGTTGAGGGTAGGCATCTCAAATGAGTTGGAAATGCCCAGCGCTACCGCAAACGCCAGGATGTGCCAGATCTCAAGTTTGCCGCTCATGATTAAGAATCCAATGGAAATTGCGAGTGCGATCTGGACATACTGAGTTGCGAGAAGAATTTTTCGTTTATCAAAACGATCGGCCGCCGAACCGCCGACCATCGTTAAAAGGAGCATTGGCAGACCCGCAGCGAGGTTGGCCATTCCGAGCATGATCGCTTTGTTCGTGAGCGTGCTCATGACATAACCTTGAGCCATCACCTGCATCCACGTTCCTGTGTCCGAGATCGAACTGCCGATGATGTAGCGGCGAAACGCGCCACGACGCAGAACGCGCAATGCGTTGCGAGTGGATAGTTTTACCTCTGCGCTCATGGCAAACACTCATCCGTGTAGAGGCGTTTGTGTCAAACGCCTGCCGATTTTGGTGAGTAGCATTTGATCGCACGCCATGGGCAGTTGGCTGAACCGTCGCTACTTAAGTGCAATTGCCCTGGAGCCCGCGATCATTACTTTACATACGATGCGCATCGACAAATACACGCAAAAGATGCAGGAGGCGCTGCAGGCGGCGCAGGATCTCGCTTCGCAAGCGAATCATCCTGAGATCATGAACGAACATTTCCTTTCTGCTCTTCTGGACCAAAGCGAGGGCATCGCGCGGCCACTCCTTGAGAAGATTGGAGCAAATGTAGATCAGTTGCGGGAACGCCTGCGCTCGGAGCTGGAGCGCCGCCCAACGATTCACGGCGCCGCCGCCGACTTGCGGCTCTCCAACGAACTTCGAGGCGTGCTGGACAATGCAGAAAAGGAGATGTCGAAGCTGAAGGATGAATTTACGAGCGCTGAGCATTATTTGCTGGCGTTGGCTGGTGCGAATGTTCCCGCGGCAAAATTACTCAAAGACTCTGGTGTCACGCGTGATAAGCTCATGCAGGGCCTTCAGCAAGTGCGCGGTTCCCAGCGTGTGACCGATCAAAATCCCGAAGGCAAATATCAGGCGCTGGAAAAATATGGGCGCGACCTGACCGAGTTGGCGCGCCGCGGCAAGATCGATCCGGTGATTGGACGCGACAACGAAATTCGCCGGGTTATGCAGGTGTTGTTGCGCCGTACAAAAAATAATCCGGTGCTCATCGGCGATCCAGGTGTCGGCAAGACTGCAATCGTCGAAGGTCTTGCCCGGCGAATTATCGGCGGCGACGTGCCGGAATCTTTAAAGAATAAACGCATAATCGCGATGGACATTGGCGCGATGGTCGCCGGCGCGAAGTTTCGTGGCGAATTCGAAGACCGCCTGAAAGCGTTCTTGAAAGAAGTGACCGATGCGCAGGGCCAGATCATCCTTTTCATCGACGAACTGCACACGATCGTCGGGGCTGGCGCGGCCGAAGGATCAGTCGACGCGTCTAACATGCTGAAGCCGATGCTTGCGCGCGGCGAGCTGCGGACGATCGGCGCGACCACGCTGGATGAGTACCGCAAATACATCGAGAAGGACGCCGCGCTCGAGCGTCGCTTCCAACCGGTGATGGTGAATGAGCCAAGCGTCGAAGACACGATCGCGATTCTGCGCGGGTTGAACGAACGCTACGAGGTGCACCATGGGGTGCGCATCACCGACGGAGCGCTCGTTGCCGCCGCCGTACTTTCGCATCGCTATATCACCGACCGATTCCTGCCGGACAAAGCAATCGATCTTGTCGATGAAGCGGCGTCGCGTCTGAAGCTGGAGCTCGACTCGATGCCGACGGAGATCGACGTGATCGAGCGGGAGATCATGCAACACGAAATGGAGCGGCAGGCGCTCAAAAAAGAAAAAGATGCGGCGAGCAAGGAGCGTCTCAAGAGACTCGAAAAGGAATTGGCCGAACTGAAAGAGAAAGCGAACGCACTTAAAGTCGAGTGGCAGAAGGAAAAAGCAATCATCGACGAACAGCGCGGAATAAAAGAACAGCTTGATTCCCTTCGGACTGAACTGGAGCGCGCGCAACGGCGCGGCGAGCTAAGTAAAGCGAGCGAAATTCAATACGGAAAGATCCCCGAGCTGGAACGAAAGTTGGCTGTGTTGACCGAAAAGACCAGGAAATTAACTCTGCTGCGCGAAGAAGTGACTGAGGAAGATATTGCGAGGGTTGTCTCGAGCTGGACTGGGATTCCGGTGTCGCGCTTGCAGGAGGGGGAAAAAGAAAAGCTGGTCAAACTGGAAGCGCATTTGCACGAGCGCGTTGTCGATCAAGAGGAAGCGATCAAAGCCGTTGCCAACGCGGTGCGTCGGGCGCGTGCTGGGTTACAGGACCCAAATCGTCCGCTTGGTTCTTTCATTTTTCTCGGACCAACGGGTGTCGGGAAAACGGAATTGTCCCGCGCCCTTGCAGAGTTCTTGTTCGACGACGAAAACGCCATGATCCGGCTCGACATGAGCGAGTATATGGAGAAACACACGGTCGCACGATTGATCGGTGCGCCGCCCGGATACGTTGGTTACGAAGAGGGCGGTCAACTTTCCGAAGCGGTCCGGCGCAGGCCGTACTCAGTGGTGCTCTTTGACGAAATCGAAAAAGCGCATCCCGATGTTTTCAATGTGCTGCTGCAAGTGCTGGACGACGGCCGAATCACAGACGGGCAGGGGAGGACGGTAGATTTCAAGAATACTGTCATCATCATGACCTCAAATATCGGGTCCCAATACATCACCGAGGAGGAATCACGCGAAGCGCGCCGCCGACTGGTGATGGATGCTTTGCGTGCGCATTTTCGTCCAGAATTTCTGAATCGCGTCGATGAGATCATCATCTTCGATCGGCTCAGTGAAGATGATCTTAAGAAGATCGTCGAAATTCAGCTTAAGCGGTTGTCGAAGCGTCTGGAGCAACAGAAGATCACGCTCAAGTTGTCCGATTCTGCAAAGGAACTGCTGGCGCGCGAAGGCTACGACCCGGTCTACGGCGCACGCCCGCTGCGGCGCACGATCCAACGAGAAATTCTCGATCCGCTCAGCATCGATATCCTCGAGGGCAAACTCCGCGAAGGCCAGACCGTTTACGTCGAAGTCAAAAACGGCAAGCTAGAATTTAAGGAAAAATAGTTGTCAAAACTGACGACTAGGTTTGATTCTCGTCCTTTTAGTGAGCGAGACGTTCAAAACCAAGATCCAGTTCAACGGCCACGAATACGCCAGTGCCGACGAAATGCCTGTCAGGGTTAGGGTGGCGTACGAGCGCGCCATTCACGAGACGCCCGCGCTTCATTCTGGAGCGCGACTGGCTGCAAAACTGAAGGCGAAGATCATCGTGAACGACACTGAGTTCAATCATGCCGGAGAAATGTCCGTGGACGATCGACACCTGTATCACGAAGCGCTCGAGGCTGTGTTCCCGCCAGGTATCGTAGTATCCACTGGTGAGGCGCGGTCTGTAACCGAGACGCGAAAAGTCACTCAGCGGAAAACGTTGCTGGTCGTCTTGCTTGTCAGCTTGCTCGCCGGAGCTGTTTATCTCTGGCTGCACGGCTTGTTCGGCTAAAACACTGAGCTTGTAGAGGGCCTCGCCGCAGCAAGCGCGTATTCGCTTTGATTCGGCGGTTGACACAACCGCCGCTACAATCCTTCAAGGCGCTATGCTGCCACTTGCTTGAATGCTGACACAAAAGTTTCCATCTCGGGTTTTTTCCCAATGGTGACGCGCATGTGATTTGGCAGGGCAGGGAACAAGCGTCCCACGTGGACGTTTTGTTCTTTCATTGCTTTGATAAGTGGCACCACGGGGCGTCTGCAGTCGACCATGATAAAGTTGGCCTGGGACGGAATCGTCTTGTAGCCCGCACTGGCAAGTTCGGAAATTACGAACATTTTCGCTTCGGTGTTCAAACGCTGGCCGTTTGAGACCTGGTCTGGATCATCCAGGCTGGCACTGGCCGCGGCCAAGGCCATGATGTTGACGCTGTCCCACATCTGGTACGGGCGCATGCGCTCCAAGGTTTCTTTTTGCGCCACGCAATAACCGCAGCGTAATCCAGCCATGCCGTAAACTTTTGAAAATGTGCGCGCCACAATCAGGTTTGGATTGTCCTTCACCAGCGGGACGACACTCTCGTAATCGGGGCTGTCGGCGTAATGAAAGTATGCTTCGTCCACGAGAATCATTGTCTCGCGGGGAGTTTTCGCGATGAAATCGCGCAACTCATCCTTCGGTGTGATGCTGGCAGTGGGATTGTTCGGATTGCAGACATAAATCAAACCTCCTTTGGCCGTGGCAAGCATTTTTGGAAGATCGTGCGCAAACGCGGGTGTCAGCGGCATCTTCACGACTTCAGCGCCGTTTATCTTGGCCTGTTCGAGAATTGCCTCAAAGGTTGGATCAGCCGCGACAAGATTTCCTCGCTCCTTGCCGGTGAATGTTTCCGCACATAGTTTCAGAATCTCGCTGGAACCATCGCCGAGCAGGATTTGATCGTGATTTACTCCGTTCAGCCTGGCCAGCCTATCAATTAGCACGTTGTTGTGTTCATCCGGATAACGGCAGGCGAGGCCAAATGAATCTGTCATGGCTTTTAATGCTTTTGGCGACGGCCCATAAGGATTCTCATTCGCGCTGAGGCGCACAACGCCGCCGGTTGCCCCGATGTGCTCCGACAGTTTGGCGGAGCAAAACGCAGGCCTGGCGAGAGCCGCAGCCGCGCCGGCCCCCAATAGCTGCGCGAATTTACGTCGAGAAATGGAGATGGTATTCATTGTTGGATCCTCGTTAACCTCGATTGTTAGGCTGATCTGAACCGAATGCCAGACCGAATTGCGCCAACTGCGTTTTTGCTGGCAGTCTTCGTCGCATTCGCAACACACGGGTGCGGCAAATCACGTCAGGAGAAGAACGCGCAGACCCTTGCTGCACGTGTGCGAACTGAATTTCTGCATGCTTGGAATAATTACGAGCGCTATGCGTGGGGCCACGACGCATTACGACCTTTAAGTAAAACCGCGCACGATTGGTACGGACAGTCGCTCTTGATGACTCCAGTCGATGCACTCGACACACTCGTTTTGATGCATCTTGACGCCGAAGCTATGAGGACGCGATCGCTTATCGTCAGTGATCTCTCGTTCGATCGCGATATTTACGTCAAAAATTTCGAGATAACGATACGCCTGCTCGGCGGTCTTCTCTCGGGCTACCAGCTAACGGGCGACAAACGCCTCTTAGACTTGGCTGAAGATTTGGGCAACCGACTGCTTCCAGTTTTCAATTCACCCACGGGGCTCCCATATGTTTATGTTAATTTGCGCACCGGTGAGACGCGCGGCGCGGTGACGAATCCGGCAGAAACCGGCACGCTGCTGTTGGAATTTGGTACCTTGAGTAAGCTCACCAGCAGGCCCGTTTTCTTCGAGAAAGCAAAACGCGCTTTAGTCGAAACCTTCAAGCGGCGTTCGCAGCTCGGTCTCGTGGGGCAAAGCATTAATGTCGAGACGGGCGCGTGGACGAACACTGACAGTCACATCAGCGGCGGCATTGACTCGTACTACGAGTATCTCTGGAAGTGCTGGCTTCTGTTCGGCGATAAAGATTGTCGCGATATGTGGGAAGCCAGCATTCCCGCCGTTACCAAATATCTTGCCGATGAAATCGGCGGCGAATTGTGGTACGGCCACGCTGACATGCGAACCGGTAGGCGCACTGAAACGACTTACGGTGCCCTCGATGCATTTTTTCCTGCGTTGCTCGCCTTTTCAGGCGATCTCGCGCGAGCGCGTCGCCTGCAAGCTTCATCATTTAAAATGTGGAACCTGTACGGCATTGAGCCGGAAATTCTTGATTACAAGACGATGCACGTGGTCGCCGGAAGTTATCACCTGCGCCCCGAGATCATCGAGTCCACTTATTATCTTTATCATTACACAGGTGACCCGAAGTATCGGCAAAGAGGCACGAAAATGTTCGATGACTTTGTCAGATATTGCCGGACCGAATCTGGCTACGCTGCGCTTGCTGACGTGACCAGTAAACAACAGCTCGACGAAATGGAGAGCTTCGTCCTGGCAGAGACTTTCAAGTATTTTTATTTGCTCTTCGCGTCGCCCGGAACTTTGGAATTCGATAAAGTTATCTTTAACACCGAAGCGCATCCACTGAGGCGAATGCGATGAAACGTTCTACTAACATTTTCATATGATCTTTGAGCTGCTGAAGCAGCGAAGGCGACGTCGCCTGCGGGCGCGGCCGTTTCCGAAAGAATGGCTGACGTTGATTCAGCGTCACGTTGTATTTTTTCACGGGCTTTCCGCGAGCGACCGCGCGGAACTACTTGGTCACGTTCAAGTATTTCTTGCCGAAAAGCGTTTCGAGGGATGTGGCGGTTTCGCGATCACGGATGAGGTCCGGGTGACCATCGCGGCGCAGGCTTGTCTTCTATTGTTGCATCGCAGTACGGATTATTTTCCAGATCTGCTCACGATTCTTGTTTATCCATTGACATACATGGTGGAAGAAAAACGGCAGCTCGGTGAGCATGTTTGGGAGGAGGGGACTGTGAGTCGCCTTGGTGAGACCGGTCGCAGAATGGGTTCGTTGGTCCTCTCCTGGGGAGCCGTCAAACACGGCGCGGCTGATCCCTCCGACGGTAAGAACGTTGTGCTTCATGAATTTGCTCACCAGCTCGACTTCGAAAATCATGCAGTCGATGGAGTGCCCGGATTGGCAACGCGTGAACAGCAACTCTCCTGGAGTGAAGTTATGAGAAGCGAGTTTGCGTCATTGCGAACTGCTGATGAGACCGGGATGCCGACCCTGCTCAACACGTACGGAGCCACTGATCCGGCCGAGTTTTTTGCGGTATCGGTCGAAGCTTTCTTTGAGCAACCGCGCGCGCTTCGCGCTCGTCACCCAAAATTATACGCCGAACTGCAAAGCTATTTTAATCAGGACCCGGCAGAATATTCCGGCGAGATTCTCGGGGAAGAACAGCGATTGTCATCCTGAGCGGAGCGGAGCGAAGTCGAAGGATCCCGTGGCCCTGCCGTGATAATGCCGCGGGATTCCTCGACTTTCGCTCGGAATGACACCGAAATTTTATTGTGGCTGCGGTACGACCCTGAGATACGGTTTTGGCGCCTTCCAGCCTTGTGGATAACGCTTCTTCGCTTCCTCATCCGATACGGAACCCGCAATGATGACATCTTCGCCCTGCTTCCAGTTTACGGGAGTGGCGACTTGGTGCTTCGCGGTCAATTGCAGAGAGTCAATCACCCGCAATACTTCATCGAAGTTGCGGCCCGTTGTCATTGGATAGACGAGGATTAGCTTAATCTTCTTGTCCGGGCCAACGACGTAAACGTTGCGCACGGTCGCATTATCGGCTGGCTTGCGCGTTTTGGCATCGCCCTCTACATCCGCGGGAAGCATTCCATATAATTTGGAGATTTTGAAATCGGCATCACCGACGATTGGGTAGTTGGGCGCGTGCCCCTGAGTCTCTTCAATATCCTTGGCCCAACCAGCGTGATCGCCAGTCGAATCGACCGACAATCCCATGATCTTCACGTTTCTACGCTCGAACTGCGGTTTTATTTTCGCCATGTAACCGAGCTCGGTCGTGCAGACCGGGGTGAAGTCCTTCGGATGTGAAAACAGGACAGCCCACGAGTCGCCGATCCAATCGTGAAATCGAATCCGGCCCTCGGTAGTTTCTGCTTCAAAATCTGGTGCGGTATCGCCAATCTTCATGGTTCTTCCTCCTTTTTTACAGGAGGTTATTTCAAATTCTGAGGCGAAAGTCAATCCGGTTGCGAAATTAACTCGCAGAACTTGTTCAGATCGATGTTGCCACCCGAAACAATGGCGACAATCGGGCCTTTGCCGGCTCTTCCACTGAGAGCCGCGGCGAGCGGTAGTGCGCCGGCGCCCTCGGAGATGACCCGCGCTTTTTCTGCCATGAGTCGCATCGCGTTTTTCGTCTCCTCCAGAGTGACGACGAAGTAACCATCCACCACCGGTTGCATTCGTTCCCACATGCGAGGAAACATGCTTTGGCCGCCGGCGCCATCTACGAATGAAGCTTTCCAATTCGTGAACCCTTGCGGCGAACCTTTCTCAAATGAAAGCGCTGCCGGGGCAGCCGTTTCGGGTTCAACTCCGAAGACTTTGATTCCAGGCTTGAGCGTCTTGATTGCGCTGCCAACGCCGGTGATCAAACCGCCGCCGCCGATACTGGCGATGACGACAGCCGCATCCGGCAGATCTTCCAGAATTTCCAGCCCCATGGTTCCGTGGCCGGCGATGAAATTGTCGTCGTCAAACGGATGAATAAATGTTCCGTCGGCTCCGGGAAATGAGCGCTCGTCCAGAGCTTTCCATGCGGCGTCGTACGACACCGGAATGAGCTTTGCGCCGAGAGCGCGCATCCGTTCCAGTTTCGATTTTGGTGCGGTCTCAACCACCACGACAGCGCATGACACTCCCGCTTTTCGGGCCGCATAGGCGACGCCTTGTCCCGCGTTTCCTGCGCTGATTGTCCACACCCCGTGCTTGCGCTCGGACTCGGACAGCAGCGCTACGGCGTTCGCCGCGCCGCGCAACTTGTAAGCATTAATCGGCTGTAGATTCTCGAGCTTGAGCCAAATCTCGGGAAACTGCGTTCCTAGTTCGAGGCGAATCAGCGGCGTGCGAACAATCGTGTCCGCAATTCGTTGACGCGCTGCGCGCATTTCTGACAATTCAATCGGATGAATCGGGTCAAGAACCATCGCGTCATTGTAGATGGCGTGACACCGGCTGCAATCTCATGCAATTCCCCAGAATTCCGGGCAACACGAAAAAGCTTTGAACCGTTTCGCCACCGCCGATATTCCATTGTCCAACCTCTAGTAGTCTCGCGACGAAATGGCCAAACAAAGATCGCGAAAGAAAAAAACTGCCCTTGTTGCTGTGGGGCACAAAAAAAGTGTCGACCCACTCAGCCAAATTAGAAGATTGGAGCGACCTGATCTCCTCATCTTGCTCGCTCTGGGGACAATTACATTCGGAATTTATGCACAGCTGATCGGGCACCAGTTCATCACGCTCGACGACCCCACGTACATCCGCGAAAATCCAATGGTCAATCGCGGTGTTACGCTCGCGGGGCTCACTTGGGCGTTCACCACGTTCTACGCGGCAAACTGGCATCCGCTCACGTGGATCGCGCATATGATCGACAGCCAACTCTTCGGCATGAACGCAGGCGGCCATTTGGTCGTTAACGCCGTAATTCATACGGCAAACACGCTGCTGCTGTTTTGGCTTCTTCTTGGCACGACTCGAGCCCGATGGCCGAGCGCACTCGTCGCAGCGCTCTTTGCGCTGCATCCATTGCACGTGGAATCAGTCGCTTGGGCGGCTGAGCGCAAGGATACGCTCTCGACATTCTTCGGCCTCTTTTCGCTCATCGCTTACGCGCACTACGTCGAGACGCGCTCGCGCAAGTGGTACACGTGGACTGCGGTTACTCTTGCGCTGGGTCTATTGGCCAAACCGATGCTGGTGACCTGGCCTTTCGTGATGTTGTTACTCGACTACTGGCCTCTGAGGCGTCTGGCGGATGTGACGTCGAAAGAATATCGGCGAGGCGCTTCCCAGCCGCCTTCGCTGCGTTCCGGCGCGGCAAGCAGGAAAGCGGCTACAGGGATTTGGCCGCTATTGCGAGAGAAATTGCCATTGTTCGCTCTGGCGGCGGCGTCAGCCATCATGACTTTAATAGCGCAATCGCGTGAAGGAGCTGTACGGACACTTGCCCATGAACCTATTGCGCTGCGGCTATCGAACGCGCTTGTGTCATACGCGAAATACTTACTGCTCACTTTCTGGCCGAATGATCTGGCTGTCTATTATCCGTTTGCGGGCATACCGGCTTGGCAGATCATCGGCGCAGCGTTTCTGCTGATTGGAATTACGGTGTTTTGTGTTTCTCAACGGAGAATTCGGCCGTACCTCATGGTTGGCTGGCTTTGGTTTCTGGGAACACTAGTTCCGGTTATAGGACTCGTTCAGGTTGGCGGGCAAATCATGGCGGACCGCTACTTCTATATTCCGTCGATCGGTTTGTTCATTGCGCTGGCATTCGGATTAGCCGACATCGCCAGGAGCTGGCGTGTTACGCCAGCGCTCAGCGGGGCAATCGCTGGCGGGGTCCTACTGATTTTTGCTGCTCTCACGAACGCGCAAATTCAGCGCTGGCGTGACAGCTTTACATTGTTTGAGCACACGCTAGCAGTCACTCCACCTAATCTCCGCATAGAACACAACCTGGGCGTGGCCTTGGCCGTGAGCGACAGATACGATGAGGCCGCGGCGCATTTTGAGAAGGCGTTGCAGATCGACCGCAATTTCTACGATGGCTTGGTGGTCATGGGCGTTACCCGTGCGCACCAAGGCCGGCTGCCGGAAGCCATCGAGTATTTCCAAGCTGCAATCCGTTCTCAGCCGGACGCGCCGAAAGCGCACGTGCAGTTGGCCCACGCACTGTGGACGCAAAAGCGCGATCAAGCTGCGCTTGAGGAGATGCTCCGCGCGTCACAATTTGCGCCCAAAGACGGAGAAATTCGGGCTGACTTGGGGCTCGCGCTGGAGCTAGCGGGCAGAACACCGGAGGCGATCGAGGAACTTCACGAAGCGCTCCGGCTGAATCCTAATAGCGCCGAGGCTCACAACAATCTGGGTTTGGCCCTGCTCGCCTCCGGCAAACCGCGCGAAAGCATTCCCGAATTTGAAGCGGCGTTGCGTCTGAAGCCGGAGTTGAAAGGCGCAGCCGACAACCTCGAGCGCGCGAAAGCGCAACTAAGTTCGCAAAAGTAGCAGCGCTGAAACCATGGGCTGATGAGCCTCTGAGGTGTGGCGCGGCTGCGTAGAACGCTTTGTCCGAGTTGAGCAGGATTGTGTTTACAAGCGGATCAAGTTACGCGGGGCGATGCCCCAGGATAGAGGTGAGATAGCGTCTTCGGCGCTAAAGTTGTCGCCTATCTCGAGCTCATCCAAGGCAACGCGTCCAGATCGACGTTGCCGCCGGTCAGAATAATTCCGACGCGTCGTCCGTTCACATCGATCACACGTTCGAGAATTGCTGCGTACGGCACAGCTGCGGAGGGCTCGACGATGATCTTCATGGTTTCCCAAATGGTGCGCATAGAAGCAACGATCGCTTCTTCACTCACGGTCACAATGTCGTCCACATAACGCTGGATGATCGCAAAGTTTGGTGCGCCGACATTTGTCCGCAGTCCATCGGCAATGGTAAACCTTTTTTCTGTCACGAGCCGTCGCCCCGCACGAAATGATTGCGCCGCATCGTCCGCATTCGCCGGCTCAACCGCGATCACTTTGATTTTGGGGCGCATCGATTTTGCCGCGACCGCTGTGCCAGCAAGCAATCCACCACCGCCGACCGGGCACATCACAAGATCGAGATCCGAAACCTGTTCGAGCAATTCTACAGCTAGCGTCCCTTGCCCGGCCATCACATGTTCGTTCTCAAAAGAATGAATCGGCATCGCGCCGGTTTTCTCGATCACTTCGGCGCATGTCGCTTCGCGCGCCTGTTCGGTCGGTTCACAAAAAACAACGTGCGCACCGTAACTCTCTACTGCGCGAATCTTCACCTTCGCCGAGTTAGATGGCATAACGATGTGCGCAGGAATACCGCGCAGTTTCGCCGCGCGCGCTACTGCGGCACCGTGATTGCCGGATGAATGCGTTGCGACACCGCGTCGTGCGATGACATCGTCCAGCGAAAATACTGCGTTGGTCGCGCCGCGCGCTTTGAACGCACCGATCTTCTGAAAATTTTCGCATTTAAAGAACAGTCCCGCGGCCGCGGGACTCGCTTCATCCAGGCCGGAGCTAGTCAACACAGGTGTCCGATGGACGTACGCCCAAATCCGCTCATGGGCTGCATGGATGCTGCCGAGATCGAGGGACATGGTTGATGGTATCCAGCGGCCGAACCAAAACAAACGTGACGTTCCTAAACTACAGTTGGGCTGTGGAAGTGTTCCGGCCGCGGACCGATGCCGATGAAACGCGCGGGCAGTTGTCGCAGAACCGGAAACCATTTCAGCAAGCGCACTATAAGCGGCAACGATTGTTTGTTGCCGGACGCTCGACCGGTAACGACTCGCCGATGAATAAATACCTGCATTCCCTGTATCAGCCGCGTCGGCCATTCGCGCCGCAGCTGCACTTGTCGCAAATCGGCTAGGGAAACTGGACCACTCCACAATTTTGCCGCGAGTAGATTGGCCGTCGCAACGGCATCCTGAATCGCGAGATTAATGCCAACGCCGCCTGCCGGCGACATGGCATGCGCAGAATCACCAATACAAAGCAATCCGTCACGGCACCAATCGCGCAGACAATTGATTTGAACCGTAAGCAATTTGATTTTTGACCAGTCGTCTAGTTCGGACACTCGGTCGTGCAGAAATCCAGCGAAGCTGACCACGTCATTTTGAAATTGCGGCAGACCGCGCGCTTTGATCTCTTCGAATCCGCCCTTTGGGATGACGAATCCACATTGCCAATAATCGCCGCGGTCCAGCATAACGAGCAGCTTGCCATGCTGAAAAAAGCCGAACGATTGTTCCGGGTCATCCTTCTTCTTTGAGATACGCATCCAGAGCACATCAATCGGCACGCCGAACTCGCATTGCTTAAAACCCGCGCGTGTATGCGTAACCGAATGTCGTCCGTCCGCACCGATGACGAGGTCTGCATGCACGTCCATTTCGCCAAGCGGCGTTTTTGCACGGACACCGACCACCCGATCGTTCTCTATCAGCAGATCGACGACCTCGGTTTTCATGTGCAATTGGAAACTTGGAAAACGCTTCGCATGGCCGGACAGAAAATTCAGGAAATCCCATTGCGGCATAAAGGCGATGAACTTGCAACGTGTGGGGAGTTTGCTGAAGTCAGCGATCGGCACGACCTGTCCGTTAATCACACCGCGCAGTTCTCGAACTTCCTGATGCGGCTGTTTTAGAAATTCATCGAGCAGCCCAAGCTCGTGCATCAATTCCAGGGTGGAGGGATGAATGGTGTCGCCGCGAAAATCACGAAAGAAGTCGGCGTGCTTCTCCAGCACTGCCACGGTTACCCCGGCTCGCGCGAACAAATAACCAGCCATCATCCCGGCCGGGCCGCCTCCTACGATCACGCAACGTGTCTGCAGTTCCTCAGGCATAGCAATTCCAATTCACAAGGAACCACGGATTACGCGGATGGCACGGATAAGGAAACTGAAGTCACGATTATTGCTTTGCATCCGTGCTATTCGTGTAATCCGTGGTTAAACGAATGAAAACTGATCAGCCGCTTTTTCTCAACGAAAACCAAGTCCGAGAGCATTTGCAGATGGCGGAATTAATTCCCGCAATGGAAAAAGCGCTGATCGAGTTCTCCGCCGGGAAAGTGACTCAGCCCGTTCGCTCTGTGATTAACGTCGATCCACCTGGCGGATTTTTGGGTTTGATGCCTGCGCTTACTCCGGGCGGACTCGGATTAAAAGCGGTGACGTTCTATCCATCCAATGTGGAGCGGGGAATCCCGACTCATATGGCAACGATTTTCCTTGTCGATCCGAAGACCGGCACGCCGCTGGCAATAATGGATGGAAGGCTGATCACCGAAATGAGGACGGCAGCTGTCTCAGCAACGGCGACGAAACTTCTCGCTCCGGCTGATGCGAAAATTCTCGCCATTCTCGGCAGCGGCGTGCAAGCGCGCAGTCACGTGGAAGCATTGCAGCTGGTCAGGCCATTCGAAGAAATTCGCGTGTGGAGTCCTACAAAGGAACATGCAGAACGATTCGCGAGAGAAATTGGCGCGACCGCAACGTCAGCAGACGACGCAGTGCGCAGCGCAGATGTCGTCGTGACCACGACAAATTCCAAAATGCCTGTGCTAAAAGGATCGTGGCTAAAGCCCGGCAGCCATGTGAACGCAATTGGCGCGTGTCGCCCGGACTGGCGCGAACTCGACGATGAAGCAATGAGCAACGTCGTGTTCGTCGACTCGCGCGAGGGCGCAATGAAGGAATCCGGCGATGTCATTCTTTCTGGCCCGGAAATATACGCCGAGCTCGGCGAAGCGCTCGCCGGAAAAGTTCCATCGCGCGCAAATGAAACCACCATTTTCAAATCCCTTGGCATGGCGGTGGAAGATATCGCGGCAGCAATGCTCGTGTATCGAAAGTTATTTCGGAGCCAGAGTCGTCAATTGATTAGAAACTAATTGCCAGCCCGTCGAGCCTTTTACCCAAACGTGGGTGCTGCGGTACTGGCCGCTTGTAGATTGACCTCCGTACTGTCCCTTGATCGTCACCCGACTCGTCGCCACGGCGCTGTTTTGATAAACGCGCACAATAATCTCTTCCTCTTCCTTGATTGAATCCAGAGTGGTTGCGCCGGATTTAACATTTGCCAGCCGTTGCGCTTTGGTGAGTACGTCTCCGGATGCGTTCACAAAAACGTAATCATCGGCCCAGATTTTCTCCAGCGCAGGAATATCCCGCTGCAGCAAAGCTGTTCGGTATTTTTCGATTGCCTTCCTGACCTCTTGGTCGCTCTTGGTATTTTGTGACTCTTGCTGCGTTGCCGATTGCCCGGATGCAAACGACAGGAGGACTATCGTGATCGCGAAATGGGGAATGCAGCGTTTCATGGTTGAACTCCTTTGCAGTTTCATAACCGACCTCAAACAGGTGACGCAAGTCTGATTCCGCCCGATTTCATCGAGTGCTTGCAAAGCAAATCCATGTCGGAACAGTTGGCACCAATGTCAGCGGATCTTGAAGAGTTAAACTCGAGAATCGAGCGCGCTGTTGCTCGCGGGCAATTGCTGGAATCGACGGCAAAAAACGTCCGAACCCTTTTGCCCGGAGCAACCACGGATTTGTATTTCAGATCCGTCAATCAGTTGGCCGATGGCTGTGAATGGTCGGAGTTAAACGATCGCTTCTACAAGACGCTTGCGTTTGGGACGGGCGGTCTCCGTGGCCGCACAATTGGCAAGATCGTTACGACCGCAGAGCGCGGGAATGCGCGCGAGGACGGGCGTCCCCAATTTCCCTGCGTCGGCACGAACGCGATGAATTTCTTTAACATCAACCGCGCAACACGCGGACTTGGCGCTTATCTGAACGATTGGAACCAAAGGCAGCAAGCATCGGCGAAGCCGAAGATCGTGATCGCGCATGATCCGCGTTTTTTCTCGAAAGAGTTCGCAGAAGTTGCAGCGAAAGTCGCAGCTGAAAATGGTTGCAACGCATGCGTGTTCGACGGCCCGCGCTCTGTGCCTGAGCTTTCCTTTGCTGTTCGTTATCTCAAAGCAAACGCCGGCATCGTGATCACTGCGAGTCACAATCCACCGTACGACAATGGCTACAAAGTTTACTTCAGCGACGGGGCTCAAGTGGTCGAGCCGCATGCCAGCGGGATCATTGCCAAAGTGAATGCAATCACGACCGAATCGTTCACACCGCTTCCAAAAGATCGACAGGGAAAAGTGACCACGATCGGGAAGGACATCGATCAAGCCTATATGCGGCGGCTTGAAACATTGATTCTTGATCCGCAGGTGATTCGTGAAGCGAAATCGCTGCGGATCATTTACACACCACTCCACGGGACCGGCAGCGTAATCATCAAACCGATGCTTACACGACTCGGTTTCAATTTCCAAGTAGTGCCGGAGCAGGACCCTTTCGATGGTCGATTTCCGACAGTGAAATCGCCGAACCCGGAAAACGCCGAGGCGTTAACCATGGCAATCAATCTTGCTCAAAAGCAAGATGCCGATCTGGTCGTCGCGACTGATCCGGATTGCGATCGCATGGGAGCGGCGGTTCGCGGAAAAGACGGCAAAATAAAATTGCTGACCGGAAATCAGATCGGTTCGCTTCTTGCCTGGTATCGAATCAAGACGCTATTCGACAAGGGCGTTCTCAATGAGCAAAACGCGGCACGCGCCGTGATTATCAAAACCTTTGTCACAACCGATCTGCAAAAGGCCATCGCCGATTATTACGGTTTGCGTTGTGTCGAAACACTCACCGGCTTCAAATACATCGGCGCGAAGCTGGGCAAGTACGAGCGCGAAATCCCGGAACAGCTGCGACAGAATTATGTCGATCTCACCGAACAACAAACGCGACGGCTTCGTCTTGCGCATTCTTCATTTTACGTCTTCGGCGGTGAAGAGAGTTACGGTTACAGTGGCGCAGATTTCGTTCGCGACAAGGATGGCAACGGCGCCGTAATCATGTTTTGCGAAGTAGCCGCCTATGCGAAATCGCGCGGGCAAACAGTTGATGAATTGCTCGACCAGATCTTCGCGACGTTCGGCTATTTTGCGGAGAAAAACGCTTCGCTCGTCTTCGAAGGCGCAGAAGGCGCAAACAAAATTGCGCGCCTCGCCGAGTCGTACAGCACCCACCCATTCTTTGAAGTGCTCGGGTCGATAGTAACTGGCATCAAGAATTTTGAGACCCAAACGATTCGGGATATGGAGGGCGACGAGATTCCCAAAGAGAAGATGTCGATTTTTGAACTGGAAGACCGGACGCGCATCGCGGTGCGGCCGTCGGGGACAGAACCCAAGATCAAGTATTACTTCTTCGCGCAGCGCCGACCGGAGAATGGAAAATTCGATTCTGCAGAACTCGCTCGAGTTAAGGCGCAAGTCGGAGAAAAACTCGATCGTCTCTGGGATTGCTTACAAAAGGATGCCGAGTCACGGCTGAGTGACCGATCCCAGTGAGCTGGTCATCAAAAGCATTCCGCGCCTGGCCCTGGCTGGCAGCGATCTGTAGCGGGCTGTTGTACACAAGCTGTTTTGCGCCGTTTAATCTGACCTGGTTCTGCTGGATCGCGCTTACGCCCCTCATCGCCGCGATTTTATTTTCCGGGAAAGAGTCGCGGCATCCCTGGCTTCGGAATTTTGCACTTGGCTACGTCACTGGCCTGACATTTTTCTGGACGGCGCTTTCCTGGCTTACAACTGTCACCATCCTCGGCTGGTTCGTTCTCCAATTTTACATGGCGATTTACTTCGCGCTTTGGGCATGGTTTTGCGGTTTGCTCCGACCACGAGAAGCCAGAAGGCAATCAAGCCCGACTAAATGGGATCAGATGCTTACCCAGGCTCGCAGCACAGCAGCTCTGCCGCGATCGCCATGGACAAAATCGACCAACAACCTGCTGCTCGCGTTTCTCCTCGCTGCCGCGTGGGTGACGCAGGAATGGCTGCGGGGCTGGGTTTTCTCAGGCTGGGGTTGGAACGGGCTTGGCGTAGCGCTGCATGACACCTGGCCGCTTATTCAAATCGCAGAGTTTACCGGCGTCGCCGGGTTATCGTTCATGGTCGCGTTTGCGAATGTGATCTTAGTTACGACAGCGTACCGATTGGTTCTTGAGGCGCGCACACATACAACGCGACCGCATTTTGACCTGACACTCACAATGGCGGCCATTGTGGGAGTCCTGACGTTCGGGCTTCGCGCGAGTCAGGTTTCCCCGCCCACAAAACCGCTGCGCGTCGCTGCTGTGCAGTCGAATGTTCCTCAAAATCAAAAGTTCGACCCGCAGTTTACGACGAAAATTTTCGATAAATTCCGGCGCCTGAGCGAAATTGCGCTGCGATCGAATCCGCCTCCTGATTTGTTGATTTGGCCAGAAAGCTCGATGCCTGGGCCTGTGCTTGCAGAGCCTGAAAGCAACAAATTCGTGATGGACCTGGCCGCATCGGCGGAGAGCGACCTTCTGCTGGGCACGATTGACGAAGAGAACCGTGACGTCTACAACGCCGCGTTGCTTATTTCCGACGGCGGCGAAAGAGTCCAGGTGTATAGAAAAGTTCACCTGGTTCCTTTTGGCGAATACGTTCCGGGGCGCCATCGGGTGCCGCTGCTTGCGCGAATCGTTGGCGACCAGGTGCCCGGCGATTTCAGTGCGGGACGAGAATACACGGTGTTCAGCCTAACGAACAGCGATGTGCAGGTGGCCCCTTTGATTTGTTTCGAAGATACGATTGGCGAGCTCGTCAGACAATTTGTGCTCCCCACAGAGACGAATCCCGGCGCAAATTTGCTTGTCGATATTACAAACGACGGATGGTTTTTGCATTCGGCCGGATCGCATCAGCATTTGGCGAACGCGATTTTTCGATGCGTGGAAACGCGTCGCCCGATGGTGCGGGCAGCCAACACGGGGGTAACCTGCTTTGTAAATCAATCCGGCCGCATCACTCAGGTGTTACGGGATGAAAGTGGCAGCACGTTTACTGAGGGCGTGCTTACCGGTGAGATCAAGATCCCAACCGAGCACGACTTGACGTTCTACACGCGACATGGGGAGCTGTTCGCGAAGGCATGTGCAGTGATCACAGTCTTCGCAATGCTTGCGATAAGCGTAATACGGAGGCGAAAATTTTAGAAGCCTTTGCAGCGGCGAACGCCTATTGCATCGCACGATCTCGCGACGTGTGATAAAAATCGCTCGTGCCAGTCTTGCTCCCACTTGATCATATGGACGAAGTTTGGCCGAAGAAGCTTCGCGGTGCGCGTGTCGGCGCGCTGCTCCATCCGGCATCGGTTTCGTCAAAACTTGAACACGCGTCGCGAGTTCTGGAGAGATACAACAGCGATCTTTTTCGTCTTACCGCGTTCTTTGGTCCGCAACACGGATTTCTCGGCGAAACGCAGGACAATATGGTGGAGTGGAAAAGCTACGTGCATCCGCGTCTTCGCATTCCCGTTTACTCTCTGTACGCCGAACATCGCGAGCCGACTCTGGAGATGCTGCAGGATCTCGATGTTTTGATCGTCGATCTGCAGGATATCGGCGCGCGCTACTACACCTTTATCTGGACAATGTATCTTTGCATGCGCGCCTGTGAACAAGCCGGAGTCGCAGTCGTTGTGCTCGATCGACCGAACCCGATCAATGGCGTAACGACAGAAGGACCAATGCTCGACGCCAATTACAAATCGTTTGTTGGAATGCATCCCCTTCCTGTCCGGCATGGGCGCAGTATCGGCGAGCTGGCGCAGCAATTCCGAGACGAAGCTTTTCCAAAATGTCGACTAACCATTTTGCCGATGAAAAATTGGAAACGCGAAATGTGGCTCGACCAAACCGGCCTGCCATGGGTTATGCCGTCACCCAATATGGCAGCACTCGACACTGCGACCGTTTACCCCGGTATGTGTCTGCTAGAGGGCACAAACATTTCCGAGGGACGCGGCACGACCCGGCCGTTTGAAATTTTCGGCGCGCCATTCATCGATGCTGAGCAGCTTTGCAACGAGCTAAACAAGCTACGACTGCAAGGAGTTTTCTTTCGCCAAAATTACTTTCAGCCGACCTTTCACAAATTTGCCGGTGAACTCTGCGCCGGTGCACAATTGCACGTGACCGACCGCAAAACTTTCGAGCCTTTTCGTGTCGGAGTGGCAATCATCAAGCACATCCGCAAGATTTACCCTGAGCAGTTTCAATGGAAACGACCTCCTTACGAATACGAATGGAAACGACTTCCCATCGAAATTTTAATTGGCGGTCCAATCGAATCGGTTTTCGGCGACTAATCGTTAAGGTCGCAAGTTTCGCCATCTTAGCAGCGAGCTGTTCGCAAGTTCGGGCGGACATTCCATGGCCCGAAGTGGTGCAGCGGCTTGCTTATGAGAATGAAAAGCTGGCGCGCCGTCCGCAAGGACATAACGGCGAATACTTCGTAGTGTGCACTTTGTATTACACACCAAAAGAATCCGGTTTCACTTTTGCGCGCGGCTTTGATGCAACGCCAGTCACAAAACCGGGATTACATGGCCGAACGTATCCACGCGATTTTCTTCGCTCGGTAAAAAAGGAGGGCTTCGGCCGAATTGTGACGCCGGTTAACGGACGACAATACATTCGTTACAACGGCGGCGGTTCGTTTGGTTTCGCCTCGCACCCGGCAGGCGGAGGGGGAGTTTTGGTCGACCGGTATTCCGCCGCGGCGAAATTAGGCCAGAGTGGATTACATCGCGGGGCAGTCATCGAAACAGAGTCTCCAACGGTGCAAAAGGTTTTTGGAAGCAATCGCTGGAAGATCATGGATACCGGTGGCGGCCTGCGCCGCTGGCAAATCGACTGCTATTTCGGCGAAGATGAACCGCTTGGCCCAGGCAAGTTCCAAGGTCGACCGCGTGCGACTACTTTTGAATACGCTTACGCTAATGCCCGAATCCTCAATTGATGTGAGGCCCTTTTCCGTTCGGCTCAGTCTCCATGGCGATCTTGATTTCTTTCTCCCATCCAGAACGCGGCGCAAAGATATTACGCGTAGCCTAAGCGAAAAGACCTCAGTAAAAGATGTGATCGAATCGTGCGGGATCCCGCATCCGGAGGTCGATGTGATCGTGGTCAATGGGCAGGAGGTGGATTTTGAGTACGGGGTGATGAACGATGCGGAAGTCGAGATTTATCCCCCCGACATACAATTTCCGCCGTTCAGAAAAAAACGACTACAAGTCCATACAATCAGCTGCTTTGTCACGGATGGACACCTCGGAAAGCTCACGCGCAACTTGCGCTTGCTGGGCTTCGATGTCGCTTACGATCCGCGAGCGCATGACCGGCAGTTACTCGATGTAATGGACCGCGAGAACCGGGCGCTTCTGACACGCGACCGGCGCTTGCTAATGCATGCAGTCGTCAGAACCGGGTACTGCCCGCGATCCCAGGACCCTGATGAACAAGCCGTAGAAGTAATTGGCCGCTTCAATCTTCTTGGCCTCATTGCCCCATTTAACCGGTGCCTTCGCTGCAATGCGTCGCTCCAGGAAATTACGAAGGCTGACATAATTGAGGAGCTTGAGCCTCTTACTAAGATCTACTATAAACAATTCCGGCGCTGCACGGGCTGCGGCCAAATTTACTGGCCTGGATCGCATTTCCCGAAACTTCAGAAGCGTCTCGAAAAAATTCGTGCGAATGTTGGCAGCTGAGCGCAAGAATTGCCCCAGCTCTTCCAAGCTAGACGGAATTCAATTCTAATAACCTGAGGTCCAAAAATAAAATCCGCGGCGCGCCGTAGTCTGCTCCTGGCAATTTCTGCCATCCTCTGGTCCACCACTGCGGCGCAGGCGTACGGCCCGCTGGGACATGAAATCGTCGGCGCGATTGCCGATGAACGATTGGCCGGCACGCCCACGGCCGCAAAGATCGCGGTAATCCTCGACGGATTTAGTTTGGAAAAAGCTGCCGTAATTGCAGACGAAATCAAAGGCTGGGACAAGAAGGGAGTGGACGATCCAAGGTCGTTCCATTATTCGGCGCATCGCAAAATTGACAGGCAACTGCAGGATTTCTGGCGGGCAAATGAGCCAACGCACGATTTGAATTCAGCTGCGCCTTCGCATCATTGGTTTCACTACACTGACGTTCCAGTGGTGCCTCCGCAAAAATACCGCGACGGCACGGCTGGTCGCAGCAAATGGGACATCGTCCACATGATTCCGTACTGCGTCCAGATTCTGCAGGGAAGACTGTCCGAACAAAACGAACGAAAGATCACGAAACCTGTGGCGTTAATCTTACTCGCTCATTACGTGGCCGATATTCACCAGCCGTTGCATGTCGGCGCAGAATATTTCGATACACAGGGGCGAATCGCCGATCCCGACAAAAACAAGTCGGCGCTTGGAGATGAGGGTGGAAATACCTTTACGCTTGAACTGAGTGACCAACCGGCACGCAGGCGCGGCATGCACAAGAAGAAATTCCACGGCTTTTGGGACTATGACGCGGTGAACGCCCTTTTTCCTCAAGGACAGGGCCCGTTAAGAAAAAGTGAATTGCAGATCCTGATCGAGCCGCTCAAGAAAGAGATGGTTCACGAGATGGCGACACATGAACCCCGGAACTGGCGAATACCGCCAAGTCTTCCTATCGATAACTACGCCGAGCTATGGGCGGACGAAATCCTGCCGATCGCGCGCGAGGCCCATCAACGCGTGCAATTCACGAATGTTCACCCGCAACAACAAGAAGACGGCGTCGTCGCGTCCGGCGAGGCAGACGAAAAACCTCGACCAGACAAAATGAATTATCGTGTGTGGGCGACGAATATTGTTCGAGACGAGCTGCACAAAGCCGGGTGGCGCCTTGCCGATTTACTGGAAAAAATCCTATAGCGCCGATGCTGCGAATAGTATGAGCTGCGCGAAGGTGGGATAACAAGCATCGCCGCGTAAGCCGATGGAGCCCTCACAACAGCAGCAGGTTTTCTAAGCCCACAATGCGAGCCGTTGTCCAGCGTGTGAGCAGAGCGCGTGTAATCGTGGAGGGTCATGTCACGGGAGAAATCGCGGCGGGCCTGATGATTTTGCTTGGCGTCGGTCGCGACGATACGCCCGCTGTCACTGCCGGTATGGCTGCGAAGATCGCAAACCTGAGGATTTTTGAGGACGATCAGGGAAAAATGAACCGCTCCTTGCTCGATGTGAAGGGCAGCGCGCTGGTTGTCTCTCAGTTCACGCTTTATGGCGACGCGCGCGGTCAACGCAGGCCGAGCTTTATTGCTGCGGCGCCGCCAGAGCAGGCAAAAAAGCTGTACGAAGAGTTGTGCGAGGCGCTGCGCGGGTTGGGAGTTGCCGTGGCGACAGGAGTTTTCCAAGCAATGATGTCAGTGGAATTGGTCAATGAAGGCCCGGTCACAATCCTGCTCGACTCGGACAAAGCATTCTAGGCAGCCACGTCACGAACAGCCGGACTCGAAACGAAAATCGCGCCGGGATTTTTCCGAGGCGCGATTGTCGTACCTCCGTTGGAAGATAGCAGCGGGATCAGGTCTGAGTTTTCGTCGTGCCTGCTGTCTTTTTGCACTGCGCTTTTAATTGAGCGAACTGCTCGGCGGAAAGAATTGTTTTCGCGCGGCTCAGGAAGGTCTGCCGGCTTCCCTTCGTGCAACCTGCTTTCATGCATTCTGCCTGCCATGCCTCGATTCTTGTCTTCTGATCGGCGGTAAGATTAAGGGTCGCCAGGTTGACGCAGGCAACGCCCGCATTCGCTGCGCCTTTTGCACAACAGGCTTTGTCTCCTGCAAATGCGCTCGACGCCATCAGCATCCCAACTGCAAGTAGAGCTGTAGTGGTAATTTTAATCATGGTGAGTGCTCAGACAGGCGCGATTCAAGAACCGTTCAATTTGTATTCGTCGATCTCGCGCCGTTACCTTTGGGAGCCTAACTGCGTCTCCGGGCGCTGGAGGCCAACTGCGCGTGAGCCATCGGCGGCGGTTGCGTATGCCGCGATTGACGAACGGGTAATCGACGTTAGCGGAAAACGCGTAGGCGAGTCTGCGAAGCTTGTAGCCACCTGTCTGCGGCCGGTCCCATCACTGCGCTGGTTTTTGCAGTGGAGAGACGGCCCACAGGGCCGTGGCTACCGCGCTTTTTTAGATTTCGGTCGTAGCCCAGAATTTGCCGAATGCGTTTGGCCAGCTCCGGTCGGTGACGCTATTTCGAGCGGATTTTCCCATTCGGTCCCGCAGCGCGGGATCCATCACCAACGCTCGAATCGCGCGCGCCAAGTCATCCACATCGTGTGATTTGGTGATCAGACCATTCGCGTTGTCTTCTACTAGTTCCTTGGGTCCACCCGAATCGGAAACGACGACTGGCAGGCCGCACGCCTGCGCTTCGAGAATGACGTTGCCGAAAGTATCGGTTGTGCTGGGAAAAACAAAAATGTCTGCGGATGCGTACGCCGTGGCCAATTCGTTGCCCCTTAGATAGCCGGTGAAAAACGCTTCGGGCAAAGATTTTGCGAACGCCTCGGAATAAGGGCCATGACCGACGATGAAAAGTTGGACTGGCAACCCCTCGTCGCGCAGACGACGATAAGCGGCCGCCAGAAGGTCGAGGTCTTTCTCCCGTGAAATGCGGCCCACATAGAGGAGGCGAACTTCTCCATTGCACGCGCCGAATTTCTCAAAGAACGCCGGTTCACGTCGAGCAGGATGAAACAACTCAGTATCAAGCCCGCGCGGCAAAATTTTCAGTCTTGCGGGATCGAGGCCGTGCTTGATCCAGCTTTGCCGATACTCCTCTGAGTTGACGTAAACGGTGTCGAGCTGGCCGTAGAACCAATGCATGTAACGCCATGCCACACTTTCAAGGAAGCTGTCCTCAGTAAGAATCCTGATGTATTGGGGAAAATCGGTGTGATAAATGCCGCTCGTTTGCAGGTTGAGCATCTTTGCGGCGAGCAGTCCCGTCAATCCAACCGGCCCGGGCGTACTGATGATAATTTCAGTGAATTTTTCACGTTGTATGTAATCCAGCATCTGGAGAATCGGCGGGAAACTCAATTTTTGCAGTTCGTACTCGGGCAATTCAAATTCGCCGATGGGCGGGAAGTTCTTGATGGGGATGTTGTCGATGCTCAGTTCGTTTCGAGAAACGACTATAGTCAAATCCTTTCCCGTCTTAGCGCCGGCCGCGACCATCCTGCGAATCGTGGTCGCAACGCCATTGACGTCGTCGAGCGTGTCAGTGAACCAGGCACGTTTGCGATTTTGCAACGCGATAGGGACGGTGCCGGTCAATTCCTTGAAAACACGTCGCAACCATTTTCGAGAGGGCGCTTGACTGTGAAAACCGTAAATGTACGGCGTTAGAATTACCAGGATCGGCGCGATCGCGCTCAGGGCCTGCATACTCTCGACGATGTTGCCGCTGCTGATTTGCTGTACGAATTTTTTGAAGAACCGAAACGTAAGTTGTTCTGCGACCATGTTCGCCATGAGAAATGTGCGGCGTTCCGGCTCGCTGACTCCCTCCAATTGCGCGGCGAGTTTCGCCTTTACCTCCGGCCGCGCGAAATACCCTGAAAGTTCTTTCCAGAGCGAGACATTGGCAGGCTTAACCAATTCAAAAATTTTCCCTGACAAAACGCCTTCCACGATAAATTCCGTTTTCTCCTTGAGAGTAAACTCAGTCGGAGCCCGGCCCTCCATGAAGCGCGAAAACATTTTCTCCACCAGAGCCGCACCCGGCCCGAGTTTTTCGTGGAAACGGTCCTGGATGAAACAGGCAACCGTGTTATAAAAGCCGTGCGACAGGATTAGGGGCGTGCCGCCGTCGCCTCGCGCGTTGCACTCGCCGTTGCGCACAAATTCGAGGAATTTGTCGGCGGAATCTGCAGAAGGCGTTTCGGTGAAGGCCGACGCGGCGAACTGGCCGCCGTGATCATCCGAGCCTCCAATGAAAATCTTCTTCCACGGTTCCGCATGTGTAGGCGCAAGATTGTGCCGATTCGCAAGCGCGTCGATCTTTTGCGGCGTCAATTGCCCGAAAAGAGTCTGGGCCAGATCGCTAAGGAGCGCATCACGCAGTCCATTGATACCTTCGAAATGCTTAAATAAAAGGATGAGCTGCTCGAGATGATGTCCCTCCAGTTTCCCGTTCACGCTGTAAAGAGGATGCGCAACTGCGTGCGTGATTTGCGTGGTTTGCAGGTAGCGCTGCAGGTCAAAGATGTTATCGCGGATACTTTCTATATCGCGATGTTGCTGCTCGGAGATTCCCCAGACGAGAATGTGCAGCTTACAAGCGTCGTGTGGGAAATACGTTGTGACCTGTTCGCTGACAAACGTGCGAGGTAGATGTGCAATTTGCAGGCAGCCCTCGATCGTATCGTGGTCGGTAATCGTTGCGTAATCCATGCCGCGCTTGAGCAACTGGCCGTGCAGTTCTTTGGGATCTGAATAACTGTCAGGGAAATCGAAACGGCGGAAGAGCCATTCTTCCGAACGCGCACTGTAGCGCGAGTGAATATGTAGGTCGCACCTGCTCACATTTAGATGCCGCGTCTCAATCTTTGTTCGGCGATCCATTCCTGATAGGTCGTCGCCGTGCGTGAATCGACCGACTCCTCAATCAACTCAGTAATTTGTCTCCAAATCGCCCCGTGCGAATAATCAGAGGGATGAATGCTTATGCGCAACAGCGAAGTGCCCTTCAAAAATCGGAAGAGGGTTGCGTTGCATGCGCGGCTCACGCCCCGGCGCCAACTGTTCCGGACGGTGTAAACTAACGTTCTTGCCGGAAACACGTTTCCCGAACGGAGGTCACAGACGGTGCGCAAGCGTGTCGTGTATTCCATCTGTGCGTCACGCGCAGCGCGCTCGGCTTCTTCGCCAAGCAACCAGGCAGGCGCAACAAAACCTCGCGGCTTAAGCCCATGCGCGCGCAACTCATCTCTTGCGGCCACAATGCGACGCAGAGCTTCGTCATAGCCCAGGTCATAGAACTCGCCCTCGTTTTGGGTGTAGAACCGTGTCAGGAATTTGTCACGCAAACCTTCTTTCGCACGGCGAGGGCGTTCGTGAAAATAACCGTGGATGACAATTTCGTGACCATCGGCTTCCAGACCTCGGAGCCACGATACAAATTGTTGGTCTTTTGTGAACAGCCCCTGACGATGATAATCCGGCACGACAAGAAGAGAACAGACGCGCACGCCGCGATTGGCGAGCTCTGAAATAATCGTGTTTGCGATTTGCCGGGTTGAAGGAGCGACGTCGTGTAAAGAGACGACCATAAGATCCCTCGCGGAGGCGGCCGTTGCAACGAGTGGAAGGAACTCCGTTGCTGCAATCGTACTCATTCGGGAATTTTCGGCTCCAAAGCAGCTTTGAACAAGGCAAAAGGTTCCGTCGAACGACGGCTTCTCCACCGTCGGGTGCTGTAGCGTCCGCTGTCCTCAGCGGAGGTTCCCGGGCCGCGATTATTTCAGCGACCGATGCGCTGAGACAGCGCACGCCATAGCGCTATTGCGTACTCATTTTCAGGATTTCGCAAAAGTCTGATTCGGTCAGCGCCATCACTGACAAACGTGATTGCCGAACCAGCGGAATGTTCTTTAGCCGTGGATTGCCTTTGATCTCGCGGAGCGTAACTGCCAACGGTAAGGCTTTGACCGCAGCAATATCGACCGTTGCCCAATCGCCTTCCTTTGCGGTTGGATCTTGGTAGGCGCTCCGAGTCACCTTCGCGATCCCTACTACTGCTTTGTCTTCACCGCTGTGATAGAAAAGCACTTCATCACCTTTTTGCATTCTGCGCAGATTATTTCGCGCAGCATAATTGCGCACGCCGGTCCAGCTCGTTTTGCCTTCTTGGACAAAGTCCGACCAAGAGTACGAAGACGGTTCCTGTTTCACCAGCCAGAACGATTTCATAAATTCCAAATTCCAAGCTCACAATATCCAGAGAAACATCAATCCCCAGTATCCTATTCGCTGCCGATGTGGTTGGTGATTGCAATTTGGAGGTTCTTTGGAGCTTGAATGTTGGAATTTGGAGGTTTGAAAAACGTCTTTACAAGCGCAACGGCTGCGCACAAGTGAGGTCATGCCGTGGCTGCCATTCATCACGTTTGAAGGATCGGAAGGGTGCGGAAAATCAACGCAGGTACAGAGGCTCGCGGCGAGGCTGAAGAAAGTGCAGATTCCGTTTCTTATTACGCGCGAGCCAGGTGGGACACCGATCGGTGAAACGATCCGCGAACTACTTCAGTTTGCGCCCCATAACTCTAGCATGATGCCAGAAACTGAATTGCTCTTATTCGAAGCGAGCCGGAGCCAGCTCGTGCGTGAAACGATCAAGCCGGCTCTCGAGCGAGAGTTTTGCGTAATCGCAGATCGTTTCTTCGATTCCACAACTGTTTATCAAGGTGCGGCGCGACGCTTGGATCGCGAAATAGTCGAGCGCTTGAATGCATTTGTGGTCGGCGATTGCGTCCCGGATATCACTTTCGTCCTCGATGTCGACGCCGCGACAGCGGAATCGCGAATGCAGAAGAAGCCGCGCAGGGCGGATCGAATGGAACAGGAACCTGCTGAGTTTTATGAGCGTGTTCGGCGAGGATATCGCGACCTGGCAGCGCGCGAACCAAATCGCATCGTGTTAATCGACGGCTCGCGCAGCGCGGACGAGATCGAGAACGACATCTGGAAAATACTTTGCTCCCGTTTTCCACATCTGACTACTGACGTCTGATCTCTGACCTCTGGACCAACATGGCTTTCTCGCGCATGACAGCATTTGAGTATTTGCGCCGCGCGCACCAACAGAACCGGCTGGCGCACGCCTATTTGATTACAGGACCGCTGGGCAGCGGCAAGGAACTGCTGGCGGCGGATCTCGCGAGTCTCGTTAATGGCACACCAGCTAAAAATGTGTTCTCGGCCAAGGCTCGGGACATTTTTGTTGCCCGACCTGAATCGAAATCCCGACGCATTGTGATCGCGCAAATTCGGGACCTTGAGCACGCGCTCCAAATGCGCGCATCAAACGGTCGGCGCAAAGTGGCCATTATCCCCGATGCCGACCGGCTTCAAACCGAGGCGGCGAATGCGTTTCTCAAGACATTGGAAGAACCACCGAAGGACTCGTTGCTGCTTCTGCTAAGTGCATTGCCCGAGGCTTTGCCGGAAACAATTCTTTCCCGATGCATTGCGATTCCACTCGAGCCAAACGGCCAGCCCCAACGCAGGAACGAAGAAGAGAAGCTGGTCAAGCTACTCCAACTAGCTTCCCATGAGAAAAGATGGACCGTTCAGTTTGCCTATGGCCTTGCTCAGGAATTTCAGCGTCTGCTCCGCGGCGTGCGGGAGGAGGTGAAGTGTGAAATCGACGAGGCATTGAAACAGGAACAAATGCGTTACAAGGATGCTACCGACGGCGCGTGGCTTGAAGAACGCGAGGAATACTACAAGGCGCTAACCGAAAGTCTTTACCTACAACGACGCGCCGGGCTCCTCGAAACATTATTCGTTTGGTGGACTGATGTTCTTCGGGAGAACAAAGGCGTGGCGCAGCGTAATCTGCCTGGGGCAAGAAAAGAAACCGCCGCGCTCGCAACCCGGTTCGGCCCCGCAGGAATTCTAAAACGCATCCGTTCTTTGGAAGAATTGCGTGACCATCTGGGTCGCAACGTTCACGAAGCTCTGGCGATCGAAGTCGCCTTTCTGATAATCTTCACCGCAT
>Ga0222622_10000074_pt1 | contig 35565 bp, 35 predicted proteins | sample PLM2_5_b1metaG_FD_177335 | JGI IMG/M metagenome (GOLD analysis project Ga0222622, IMG submission 177335) | Groundwater sediment microbial communities from an aquifer in East River, Colorado, USA - PLM2_5_b1 | ecosystem: Environmental > Terrestrial > Soil > Riparian zone | place: USA: East...
CGGTTGTTCCCGGTATTGATTGCGACGCTCCGCGTCGCGGCGGATCGCGCTTGGGAATCCGCTGCCGTCGTCCTCGCTCGGAGACGAACAGCGTGTCTCCTCGCTCGTCCTCCGATCAGCGGCGCGCGATCCGGTGCCGACACGCACTTTGCAGCGCTCTAGAGATAGTCAATCCATCCCGAGTAGCGTGTCGAGCAGACGCAACCCCATACGACGTCGCTCCCCACCAGGAGGAAGCAATGGCCCATGGTTCGGACGGTCAACTCGGGAAGGGTCTCAGGCAACGGCACCTGGCCATGATCGCCATCGGGGGCGTGATCGGAGCCGGGCTGTTCGTCGGATCCGGCGCAGTCATCGCTGAGGTCGGTCCGGCCGCCTTCATCACCTATGCACTCACGGGTGTGCTGATCATCATGGTCATGCGCATGCTCGGGGAGATGGCCGCGTCAAATCCAGCGACCGGGTCGTTCGCCGATTACGCCCGCCAGTCACTCGGCGGGTGGGCTGGCTTCTCGGTCGGCTGGCTCTATTGGTACTTCTGGGTGATCGTCGTGGGCTTTGAGGCGGTCGCCGGTGCGGGCATCCTGCAGCGTTGGATAAACCTGCCGCTGTGGCTGCTCTCCTTGATCTTGATGGCGTTGATGACCGCCACGAACTTGTACTCGGTTCGCTCTTATGGGGAGTTCGAGTACTGGTTCGCTGGGGTCAAGGTGGTCACCATTGTGCTCTTCATCGTCCTCGGCACGTTGTTCGTCCTTGGCCTATGGCCGGGCAAGGATATGGACTTCTCCAACCTCACCGCGCATGGTGGGTTGTTCCCGAACGGGGTAGGTGCCCTGTTCTCCGGCATCGTGGTCGTGATCTTCTCGATGGTCGGAGCCGAAATCGCCACGATCGCGGCAGCAGAATCGGATGAGCCGGAGAAGGCGATCGTCAGGGCCACGAACTCGGTGGTGCTGCGGGTCATTGTCTTCTTCGTCGGCTCGATCTTCTTGCTCGCGACGATCTTGCCCTGGAACTCCGCCGAGCTCGGGGAGTCCCCCTACGTCGCAGCGTTCGAGCAGATGAACATCGGCTTTGCTGCCGAAGTCATGAACTTCGTCGTTTTGACGGCGGTTCTGTCCTGCCTTAACTCAGGGCTCTATACGGCCTCACGCATGTTGTTCGTGCTTGCGGCCCGCAACGAAGCACCGGAGCGGCTGCTCAAGCTCAACCGGAAGGGCGTGCCAGCCTGGGCGATCCTTAGCTCGAGCGTGGTGGGTTTCCTCTGTGTCATCGCGGCGGCCATCTCACCTGACCGCGTCTTCCTCTTCCTCCTCAACTCCTCTGGCGCGATCATCTTGTTCGTCTACCTGCTCATCTGCCTGTCTCAGCTCCGGATGCGCCGCATGGTTCCGCCGGAAAAGCTCATCGTGAAGATGTGGCTCTACCCGGTGTTGACCATTCTGACTGCCGTCGCCATCGTGGCCGTGCTGATTGCCATGGCTTTCGGCGCGGAAACCCGTTCGCAGCTGTTGCTCAGCCTGCTCGCCTGGGCGATCGTCCTGGTCGTGTACGCGCTGCGCCGGCGCGCCATCGGGGACGCGCATACCTCGACCCACGGTGTCGAGGCGGAGCACGAGGCCGATTCGTGGATGCATGAGCACATCTCGGGTGCCGAGGTTGAGGTGGACGCGGCGGTCGGCGAGGGTCCGTTGGATCCGGAGCTCATCCGCCGAGCTCGTGAGGAAGGCTACGCAAACGAAGCTCCCTGACCACTAGACAGTGCTTCCTAAAGCGACGCCGGAGCGGCTGAGCGCGTTCTCCGACGGGGTGTTCGCTGTTCTGATAACAGTGCTGGTTTTGGAGCTGCGGCCACCGGAGCTTCCAACCTATAAGGCGCTCCTGTTGCTTTGGCCCACATGGCTAAGTTACGCAGTTAGCTATCTATTCATCGCCATTGTCTGGACCAATCACCATTATCTGATGCGCTATGCGACGGAGGCGACCCCTCGTCTATTGTGGTTCAGTTTCGCGCACCTGTTTCCATGTCGCTGCTTCCGTTCTCTACCGCTTGGATGGCCGTGAGCGTCTTGGCGCCCCAACCTGTTGCCTTCTATGCGGCCGTTTCTTCCTCGTCAACGCGACTTACATATGCTTGATTTGGGAGCTTATCGATCGAGCTCGAGCTGACGAGGTCGCACCGACTGTGCGCAGGATTATGCACTTCCGATCGATTACGACTTTATGCCTTTTCGGCGCGGCCGCGGTTGTAGCGCTGAAATATCCGCTCGTTGGACTCGGAATTTGTGTTTGTTGCCTGATCGTTTATCTGAGGCCTGATCCGCCGAGAGCAAGGACGCAGATATCTCGCGGATAGCACGGCCGCTATAATCGCTCGGCGGGTATTGCCAGGCGCCTCACCGGAAAGTCAGGTCAGCGGCTACGGCACCAATGCCGCTTCCAGGGTTTGAAGTGCCTGCAGGAACGCTGTGCGCTGCTGACCCAAGGCCGCGAAGTAGTCCTGGTCCGCGGCCTCGACATCGGCAAGTGCTCAGCTGACCACGGCGCTCCCAGCAGCGGTCAGATGCAGGCGGCGGACCCTGCTGTCGGTCCGATCCAGCGCTCGCTCAAGCAGGCCGCGGGTCTCGAGCTTGCGCGTCACCTGGCTGGTCATCATCGGATCGGTCCCAGCTTGCTGAGCAAGCCGGGCCTGGGTCGGCGGGCGATCGTCGTGGTCGGCCAGCCACCACAACGACGCGAGCAGCACGAACTGCACGTGGGTCAACTGGTGCGAGTCCAGCACAGCGCGGATCCGTCGCTGCCATGACAGGGTGACGCGCCACAGCAGGAGGCCCGGGCTCTGCTCGGGCGCATCGAACTGGGAGCTGGGGCGCCCCGCCGCTATGACGAGCGCTCCCTAGTTGTACTCGGCCATGACGTTGGTGACACTCCGGCTTGGTCGTTGACGTTGCGAAGACCTCCGGGTGCGGTGGAGGGCTCTGCCCTTTACCATCGCTCCGGCGATCGCACCGGCCATCCTGGCGATCGGCAGCTACGGCCTGCTGTACGCGTTCGCCGGGACCTGCGCGATCATCGGAGCCGTCGCCATCCTGTCCGTGAAGCGTGTCTGATAAGGACCTGCCCTGAGGCCACCTTCAGGCGGGCGTGCGAACTAATGCTGGAGTGGATGACGCGATCGTTGAGGCCGTCATCGCGCAAGTTGATCTTGGTGGCGTACGTGAAGTTAGCGTCGCCACTGCCGACTGGCTGCTACGGGACCGCGTCGAGGCGGGCCGGCGCCAAGAGCGTAAGCCCCTCCTGGCTTCTTGATCAACTGTGACGCGAGGATAGCTATGGCGGAACAGCGTTCCCTCGAGCCGAGTCTCAATGTCGAGCAGGGCGCCGGCACTGCCGCCCAGAAGCGGGGCGGACGTCATCGCGATGACTTTCAGGAAGCCGAATAACGGAACGTGCCGGTGTGCAGCTGTTGATCAATGAGGCCTGCCAAACGGCCGGGTAGTTCATCGCGCTCGGCGATCACGTGCCGGGCAGCGATGTGGGCATTGGCGAATTGGAAGAACAAGTAGCGAGTGACTGATAAGTCGGCGGAACCATGATCGACTCGACTCCTGACCCGCTCGATGCAGACCTCGAGCGGTGGCAGCAGCACGACGTAGTGCAGATCAGGCAGACCTGTGGCCTGGGCGAATGTCGGCAAGAACCAAGGACCAACGATGCCGTCATGAACCACAGGGCGTTTTACTCATTTGTCTTAACGTCGCAAACAACGCCCGACACCGTATCCGACGGTTGGGGCTTTGGAGGCTACGCCCAGACGAAGACCCGGATTCCGACGGCGATCGCGCCGCGAAACGCTTTTGCCCGCGAGGTCGCAACTGGGTCTAATTAGCCGGTGAGCACAGCGGATGAGGCGTTCGAGGCGACCGCCGCGCTCGACTTGGCGGCGGACGCCGACCAGCGAAAAGGCGCGGGCGGCGGTGGCCGGCGGATCCATCCGGCATGGTGGGTGGCGTTGGTCGCGTTCGTAGCCCTGCTCGGTGCCGCCGGATTCCGGGCTGCGCCCGGTGTGCTGATGGTGCCTTTGGAGCAGGAGTTCGGTTGGCCGCGGACTCTGATCTCGAGCGCCGTCAGCCTCAACCTAGTGCTGTACGGGTTGATGGCGCCGTTCGCCGCAGCGCTGATGGATCGGTTCGGGATCCGCTTGGTGACCAGCCTCGCCTTGATCCTGGTGGCGGCCGGCAGCGGGCTGACCATCGTGATCACCCAGGGTTGGCAGTTGATGATCACCTGGGGGCTGCTGATCGGTCTGGGTACCGGCTCGATGGCCTTGGTGTTCGCGGCCACCATCGCCAACCGCTGGTTTGTGCGCCGGCGCGGCCTGGTGATGGGCGTCCTGACCGCCGCCGGCGCCACTGGTCAGCTGATCTTCCTCCCGGTGATGGCCGCGCTGACTGAGCGGCAGTCCTGGCGGACAGCCTCGCTGGTCGTCACCTTCGCCGCGCTGGCCGTCATCCCGTTCGTGCTGGTGGTGCTCCGCGACTATCCCGAGGACCGGGGCGTTACCGCGTACGGCGCTCCGCCGGGCCGGCCGCAACCGCCGGCGATCGACTCGACCGGAGCCGCGAGCCGAGCGGTACGCGCTCTAGCAGACGCGGCACGGACCAAGACCTTCTGGGCCCTGGCCGGTGGCTTCGCGATCTGCGGCGCCACCACCAACGGCCTGATCGGCACCCACTTCGTGCCCTCTGCCCACGATCACGGCATGCCTCAGACCACCGCCGCCGGGTTATTGGCGCTGGTCGGGATCTTCGATATCGCCGGGACCATCCTCTCCGGCGTGCTGACCGACCGGATCGACCCGCGGCTGCTGCTGGTCTGCTACTACTTCTTCCGCGGCGTCGGCCTGCTGGTGTTGCCCTGGCTGCTCTCGGACGCCGTGCACCCCAGCATGCTCGTGTTCATCATCGTCTATGGCCTGGACTGGGTGGCCACCGTGCCGCCTACGGCGGCGCTGTGCCGAGAAGCGTTCGGAAGCTCCGGAACGATCGTGTTCGGCTGGGTGTTCGCCTCACACCAGTTCGGGGCGGCCCTCGCCTCGGCCGCGGCGGGGGTCGTCCGTGACACGACGGGCCAATACACCCTCGCCTGGTTCGGCGGTGCTGGCCTCTGCCTGGTGGCGGCCATCGTGTCGGTCACGATCCGGGGTCGTCAGCGCTCCAGCGTGTAGCCCGCCTTTTGTGCCGACCTATCGGGACGGGATCAAATTCCGCGCAGGGCCGCGGCCTGTTGTCACGCGTCGCTCGGTGTAGGTGCTGATCAGGCGGAGCGGCGTGCCATCTTTGGAACGAGCGGCCTGCCAGAAACACTGGGACGCCCGAGCAGAAGCGCGCCAATGCTGTTGAGCTGCGGGGACCGATGATTAACAGCCATCTTCGTGGGCCGCACTTTCTCCAAATCGTGTTTTAGATCGAGCGGCAGCGTCCTAACCCTCCTGCAGCATGATGACCCTTTCGAATCGGCATTGTCGCGAACACTGGAGAGTTAGGCACTATTGCCGATGTGTCCCGTTCCCCCGCCGAGCGATTCTGATGGCGTACTCGCAGAAACAAGTCCGTTTCCGCGGCACGAAAGGAGGAAGGGGCCATGACAAGCGCGAACACGGCCAAACAATCAGGGACTCGACGGGTGAGGAGCCGCGCCCTGCGCGTTGGCGCCGCGGCATCCGGTCTCGCTGTCGTCCTGGTGTTCGGAGCGGCCGGCACCGCACTGGGCGTGCCCAATGAACCACGTCAGGTCCATGTGGAAGGTCGACTCCTTCCAATCGATGGGAGCCCGGCGGTTTACCGGGTCACCGGCGGGCTGATCGGCACCTACAAGCTTCGGAGCGAGCGGGTGATCAACGCCTGGACCTATTGGACTACCCAGATCAGGTACATCGAAGGGACCGAATCAATCACTGGCTGTGTAGACCAGAACCAAAACCAGAGCTGTGACGGGGGAGAGCCGTCCGGGGAGTTGAGGCTCAACTTCAACCGGGTGGCCAGCTTCGATACTGGATATCCGGCCTATGGAGGTGTCGAGCCGACCCGGTTGCCGCCCAGGGTCTGCTGCAGCACGGACTTATCCTCTTCCAAGAGATCGGCGACCAGGCCGGCGTCGCGAACTGCATCCTGACCCATGGCGCCGCCAGCCTTCTCGTCGGCGACTCCGAGCGAGGCCGGCGCGAGATAGCCGAGAGCTTGGTCCTCTGCCAAGCCTGTCGTGACGCACTGGGTGTGGCGTGGTGCTACGACTTGCTGGGAATTGCGGCCTTCGTCCTCGGTGAATACACCGAGGCGTCGTCATATTTACTTCAGAGCGCCACCCAGTTCGAGAGCCTGGATGCCCCGCTCGGGGCGTGCCACGCGTTGGTTGATCTGGGCTTGACGCTTCGCCTCGAGGGCAAGCTGCCCGCTGCGCTGAATGCGTACCGGAACGCCGTGCGGTACCAGCGGGACTATCGGTTCACGACCGAGAGTGCCGACACCCTTGACGGCATCGCGGCGATCGCGGCCGCGCTGAATCGCTTGGATCTGGCCGCCAAGCTGTCCGGGACGGCCGCGGGATGGCGGGAGACCTATCAGCAGGAACAGTGGTTCCCAATGCCCAACGACTTCCACGAGTCGGCCGCCAGCGTCCGCCGCCGCCTCGGCGAGCGAGCGTGGTCCGAGACGTACGCGGGCGGGAGGAAGCTGAACTCCGAGCAGGCTTTGCGTGTTGCCGAAGAAGCTGTATCTGCCCTGGAAGAAGAGCTCCAGCGCAGGTCGTCTGGCTTGACTGCCCGGGAGATCGAGGTCCTGCATTTGGTTGCCGATGGGCTGAGCAACGCCGAGATTGCCCATCGGCTTCTGCTGAGTGAACGTACCGTGCACGCGCATCTGCGATCGATCTTCGACAAGCTCAACGTGAATACCCGGACAGCAGCAGTACACGCGGCCTCCTCGCTGTTCGCCAGTCGGTGACGAGTGGAACTCAGGAGGTGGCTTCATGAGTGTGGATGCCGAGCCGTTCGCCGACCGGCCGCCGTCGTATCTGACCCGGTTCGTCGGTCGAGAACAAGAGATCGCTGAGCTCGAGGCCATGGTAGAGCCGATGTGCCGGTGCTGCTGCGCCGTTCTCGGTGCCGTTGCCAGCCGGCCCGTGGAGCGTGTCCGATGAGCACTTGCGCGAACAGCGCTCAGGCCGGCGTGCGGACCAATGCCGGAGTGGTCGCTGGCCGGTCGGGGTCCACGTCCGCGGGCTCGTACTGGCCCTGATCGAGACGGAATGGCGGGTATTCGTCGCGCATCAAGGCGACGTAGGTGAGGACGCGGTAGAGCCAGCGGTTGATGCCGATGAGCAGGTCGAAGAGGGCGTGGGGATACTGCCCCGTGATCAACAGGAAGAAGCCCGCTATGACGACGAGCAGGTTGAGGACTGAGTATCCGCCGGCGAGCTGGAACCCGGAGCTCCAGCCCGTGCTAGTCGTCCACGGGTACAAAAGGAGGTCGCCGGCGATGAGGATGACGATGATCAGGTGCGGGATAGCGAGCAGCCACTTGGCGAGAACTAGGCCGCGGGAGAGGTGTTCGGGGTAGGCGATGTCGAAGTCGGCTGGGTAGTCAGTCCGGGCCAAGGTGAACGGTGGGTAGCGGTCCGTGCCCAGGGCGGCGTACACGTAGAACCCCACCCGCCAGTTCCACCGCAGCACACCGACGTTGAAGTCGAACAATGAGCGCGGATAGCGGCCGGTGAACAAGATGGCGAAGGCTGCGATCACGGTGGTGATCAGGAACGCGACCCACAGGAACGCCAAGACGACGTAGTGGGGAATAGCCAGGAACATCTTCACCAGCCACAGCCAGCGCGAGAGATTCGGGTCCAGCTCGCCGGTCAGCTGGACCGGATAGCCGGCTTGCGATGTTGTCGATGTCATTTTCGTGGATCCTTTTCGTGGAGGTATGCAGGTGGTCTTCGTGGACAGCGGCCGGGCCCTTTGTGCGGGCCCGGCCCTGTCCGGCGGTTTAGACGGCGCCGTCCTGGTAGGCGGGCCGGGTGCTGGAAGCGGTCATCCCCGCGGTGATCGGGGAGGGCTTGAAGCCCTTGACGACCAGCCACACGCCGAGCGAGACCTCCCACAGCGCGATCGGGACTGTTGCGATCCCCGCGGGCAGGGAGACCTGCTCCCAGATCCCAAACATGACCGCGAGATCGGAAGCGAAAAGCAGGGGCGCTCCCATCAGGCCCACCAGCGGGATGATCCGGGGTACCAGGCCGGACCGGTACAGCAGCGAGCCGAGAAGCAGGGCGTTCACACAAGCCATGAAGCCGGGTCCGAACAGGAACGTCCAGTCATAGACGGCGACCAGCGTCTGGCTGGCGACCAGCGCATCGGCTCCGGCTCCGGCCTGCCGCAGCGTGACCACGGACAGCAGGGCGATAACGCCGGTCACGATGATGGCGGCTTCCAGGGTCCGGGAGCCGACGAAGCCGAGCGCGACCCCCTTGTTCTGCCGCTCGACCACCGGATACAGCGCGACCGCGGTGCCGATGCAGGCGAGGGCCAGCATCACATCGAGGAAGCCCGCGAAGAGCACCTGCGTGTCCGCCGCCCCCGGCCCGAGGATGTAGTTCGGATCCTTCACCGGGCCGAACAGGACCCGGGCCGGTATCGAGGTGGCGAAGGTGATCAGGTACAGCGCGCCGGCGACCAGCGCGGTCTTCCTCAGCGAGCCGACCGGAGCTCGTTTCGTTGCTGTGGTTTGACTGGTGGTGGTCATGTCGTTCTCCTTATGTGGATCGGTGAGCATCTATCGAGGTGCGATGGCGAGTACGTCGGGCTCGATCTCCGCCGCGACAGATGACTTGGGCCCGGCCGTGTTGTCGACGGTTAGACGGCGGCACCCTAGTGGGTGGACTGGTTGTTGATAGCCGTCATGTCAGCTGTGATCGGAGAGGGCTTGAAGCCCTTGACGATCAGGTAGACACCTAGGGAGAACTCCCACACCGCGATCGGAATGGTGAGGATTGCGGCCAGTGGGGACAGCCGGTCCAAGAGCCCGAACACCACGGCGGCGTCGGTAGCAATCAGCAGGGCCGCCCCGATCAATCCCAGCATGGGAAGAGCCCGCGGCACCAGCCGTGACTGGTAGAGCAAGGTGCCGAGGAGCAGGGCGTTTACGGCCGGAATGAGGCCTTGTCCGAGGGCGAAGATGCGGTCATAGAAGGCGACAAGCGCCTGCCCGGCGACCAACCCATCTGCTCCGGCTCCGGCCTGCCGCAGGGTTACCACGGTCAGCAGGCTCGCGACGCCGACGAAGATGGTGGCGGCTTCCAGTACCCGCGCGCCGACGAAGCCCAGCGCGCGCGCTTCGCCCTGTCTCTTTACCACGGGGTAGAGGACGACGGCGGTGCCGATACCGGCGAGGGCCACGATGATCTCCAGCACGCCGCCGAGGACGACGGGTGTGTCCGGACCAAGGCCGACCATGTAGTTCGGATCGTGCACCGCACCGTAGAGGGCGAGAGTCGGGATCGAGACAAAGGTGATCACGTAGAACACGCCCGCGATCAGCGCGGTCTTCCTCAATGAGTCCATTGGGACTCCTTTCGTTGCTGTGGTTCGGTCGGTGATGGTCATATCGTTCTCCTCTTGCAGATTGCTGAGCACATATCGAGGTGCGGTGGCGGGCAGTTTGATTAATGGGGGTCGACCTGAGTGACGGAGACCAGCGGCAGACCTGTATCGCGCACCTTCTGGAGCAGGCCATGGAGTGCTGCCTGGTCGGCAACAAGGCCAGAGATGATGGTGGTGCCGTCGCTCTCGTGGGTCAGGCCAAGTCCGTCAAACCAGGTGGCCCATCGAGAATCGAGGTGCCCCTTGAGGCGGATTTCGTACCGTCCGGCCTCGCGATGATCGCCGGTCGCTGTCTCGCTCATGGTCGAAAAGGTATGAGGGGATGTGGTGAGCGAGCATCACCACATGTGGTGATGGATGTGGTGATTTAGCGATCGCGACTTCCTGGACACTTAGGCATGCACTTCGCCAACAGCGTGACCATTCGGCGGCCGCCAAACGAGGTCTTCGCCTTTCTCGTCGACCCGGCCAATATCCCGAAGTGGAATTACGCCATCGATTCGGCCCGCCAGGTCAGCGCAGGTCCGCTCGGCGTTGGGACACGGATCCAACAGACGCGGTCAGTTCCGCGGCCGACAACCGAGGAGCTCGTGATCACCGAGTTAGTGCCGGAGCGCCGCATGGTCCTTGAGGGCGACATCGGTCCCCTCTCCGGAACGCTCATCTATCAGATCGAAGAGGTGCCGGAAGGAACCAGGCTGACCAATACCGCCGATCTGTCCGGTCGCGGGCCATTGCGACTGCTCGTCCCCTTGGCCTCCAGTCGGGTACGCGATGCGGTGGCCGCCAACCTCGACAAGCTCCGCGGCCTCCTCGAGTCATCGGCCTAAGGACGGTGGGCGACGCGAACGACGATGAGTCGGGTCAGTGGTCGCGGGTACGCGACAGCAGGCCGAGCTCCCGGGCCCGGCGCACCGCCGCTCGACGGTTGTTGACGCCGAGCTTGGCGTAGACGTGGTTGGTGTGGGTCCGCACGGTATTCAACGAGACGATGAGCTGGCGGGCGATGTCCGGTCCGTCCAGGTCGGTGCCGAGCAGTCGAAGCACGTCTAGCTCGCGCTCGCTCAGTGGCTCGATCAGGCCCGGTTGGCCGGGCTGGCTGCTTCTCTCAGTCTCGTTGATGGCGGCCAGCAGCCGACCGACATAGTTCCGGCGGATGCCCTGCTTCGCGGCCGCTCGCAGCAGCGAGGCCATCGGCGGCCCCTCATCGACGAAGAGTCGGACATAGCCCTCCGGCTCGGCGAGCGTCAGCGCCTCTTGCAGCGATGCCAGCGCCGCCGGGAGGTCGCCCCGCGCCTGGTGGGCCAAGGACTGCAGGACCAGGATCTCGAGCAGGTTCCCGGTCCGCTTCCCCTCCTCGGCCGCTCGCCGGAGGCGCTCGAGGAGTCGCGTGGCGTCGTCGAGGGAGTCGTCGGCGCGCCCGGCTGCATACTGGGTCAGGAGCACCCTGGCGAGGGTGATGTGCTCGAACTCGCGCAGGTAGCTGAGGTCGTCTGTCGCGGAGAGTCCTTTCTGACGCGCCCAGTCGAGCGCGTCATCCCGGCGGCCGAGGGCGACCCATAGCCGGGCCCGCAACGCGGGGACCGGCCGGACGTTCGGAGAGAAGTCACCCGCGTAAAGCCGCTCCGCCTCGTTGAGCAGGTCCAGCGTGCCGCCCAGATCTCCTTGAGCCTGCCGAATCCGCGCCAGCGCGACGCGCCAGCGGTACTCGTTCTGCGGAAAGCCGGCATGCTGGCCCAGATCCCGGCTCATCTGCACGTGCTGCAGCGCGGCATCAAGATCGTTCCGCTCGTACAGGAGCTGGCCCAGCCCTGAGTGCATGTCGGCCGCCCCCCTCAGCGCGGGGACGCCGTGCTCGATCGCACGCTGCAATCCCTGCTCGTAAAGGCTCATTGCCTCCCTGAGACGACCTTGGGCAATCCGGAGGTCCGCCAGGGTGACGGCGCCAGCCACCACGTCGGCAACATGCCCCGCCTTGGCGAGACTGGCCATGCCCTCGGCGTACCAACGGTGCGCGGCATCCAGGTCCGCACTCGTCCAGTAGGCGAGGCCCAGAAGGGCCGCCGCCGCGCCGCGCCCGACGTGGTCGTCCTGTTCGGTAAGCTCGAGCGCCCGCCGGGCATGGGTCATGGTGCCGGCCACATCGCCGCGGAGCTGGGCTAGTCCGGCGCGATACATGGCGATCGCGCCGGGTAGGCGGTGGAAGGCCACATCGTCCACCACCATCGACGCCGCTGCAACCTCATGGCCCTGATCGTTCTCTGTCGCTCCGTCCAGCCAGCGTTCGGCGTCCCGCAGCCGCGCCTCCACGCCCTCGAACTCGCCCCCACTCATGAGCGCCCCGACAAACTCAACACTCAGCACCGGCCTGACGCGGATTACCTCGTCGGGAAGCGCCTCAAGCCAGTGGAGCAGGGTGGCATCCTGTCTGCCCTGGCGCAGCGCCGGGATCGCCAGCTCGATCAGCTCCGCGGCTCGCTCGAAGTGCTTGCCGGCCAGCGCGTGGCGGACCGCCTCGGACCGCTCGCCGTTCTGTTCGTACCAGTCGCTTGCCCGCCGGTGCAGGGTGGAAACGTCCTCAGGCTGCTCGTCGAGCAGGCGCGCATGCAGCACGTCGGCAAAGAGCTGGTGATAGCGATACCACCGGCGATGATCATCAAGCGGGACCAGGAAGAGGTTTTTTCGCTCGAGCGCCGCCAACCTGGCCTTTCCGCCATTCTGGCCGGTGACGGCATCACAGAGGGACCCACTCAGTCGGTACAGGATAGAGGTCTGCAGCAGGAAGTGCTGGACATCTTCGGGCTGGCGCTGCAAGACCTCCTCGGCCAAATAGTCGACGATGTACCGGTCATCCCCGGCGAAGCCGGCGATGAACCCGGCGACGTCGTCTCGGCCCTGCATCGAGAGCGCCGCCATCTGAAGCGCGGCGATCCACCCTTCGGTACGCCCCTCCAGCGCTACGACATCCTGTGCCGTCAGCGCCAATCCCATCGCCCCAGTGAGGTAGGCCGCGGCCTCCTCGGGCGTGAAGCGCAGATCGGCGGCGCGGATCTCGACGAGCTCGCCCCGCCCTCGCAAGCGCGCCAGCGGCAGCGCGGGGTCGGCGCGGCCGGCGATCACCAGATGTATCTGTTGGGGCAGGTGCTCCAGCAGGAAGGCCATCCCGTCCTGCACTTCGCGCGCATCGATGAGGTGGTAGTCGTCGAGCACCAGCACGACCTCCTGCGAGATGGCGCTGAGGTCGTTCAGCAGAGTGGCGACGACAGCTTCGATCGGCGGCTGGGGCGACTGCAAGATCGAGATAGAACCTGCGCCAACTCCGGGCGCCGCCTTCTGCAGCGCGGCGAGCAGGTACGTCCAGAACAACGCCGGATCGTTGTCGCGTTGGTCGAGCGAAAGCCACGCCCCGGACCGCCCATTGGCTGCAGGAGCTGCCAACCAGTCCGCCAGCAGCGTCGTCTTACCGAACCCGGCCGGAGCTGATACCAGCGTCAGCGCCGACTCGGCCCCCCGTGTTAGGCGCTCACTCAGTCTCGGACGGGCTATCAGATCACGTCGCCGCCTGGGAACTTGGAGCTTGGTCTCCAGCAGTGGACCTGCCATGACCACCTCCCTCAGGAGCAGTCTTGCGTGCCGTCGACAAGCGTTCCACCGTACGCGCTCATCCTTGTTGCGGGACGCAGGGATCGGCACGACGACACTGAGCCTGTTCTCCGTCCAACGTGTCGACCCCGAACACTAGGGTCGAGTCATGATCAGGGTTTGCTTCGCCGGCATCACCGGCTGGACAGCGCCGCCGATCGTGGCTGCGATCGAGGCGGCGGATGACCTCAGCTTGACCTGTGGGGTGGCCCGGTCCGCCGCGGGGCTGACACTGGCCGACGCGACAGCCTCCCGAAGCGGCGGGTTCATCTACGCCTCGGTGTCAGAGGCGTTGCAGTCCGCGGAGGTCGATGTGCTTGTCGACTACACCAGCGCCGCCGCAGTCAAGGAGAACGTCATGACCGCCATACGCGCGGGGGTGCATGCAGTCGTCGGCTCGAGTGGGCTGGCCGCCGACGACTACGCCGAGCTCGACCGTCTCGCCCGCGACGGGGGTGTGGGTGTGGTTGCCGCGGGCAACTTCTCGATCATGGCCGCGATCTTGAAGCGGGCCGCCGCGCTGGCCGCCCAGTATCTGAACCACTGGGAGATCATGGACTTCGCCAGCGCCGACAAGGCGGATGTGCCCAGCGGCACCTCGCGAGAGCTGGCCGAGACCCTGGCCCAGGTCCGCACGCCACTCTCCGCGGTGCCTCTGCCGCAGTTGGCCGGCCCGGTCGAGGCGCGGGGTGCCGAGGTGGCAGGCACCCGCATCCACTCCGTGCGGCTGCCCAGCTTCGTGGTGACCACGGAGATCGTCTTCGGTGGCGCCGGCGAGCGGCTGGTGATGCGCCATGATCCGGGCGAAACCCCAGATCCGTATGTAGGCGGCACGCTTCTTGCCATCCGGAAGGTCGCGGACGTCCCGGGCGTGCGCCGAGGATTAGACTCACTACTGATCGATGCAGCCACCGGTCCCTGATGGGTCTGCGCGACTTGCTTGCCCCGTCCGCAGTGATCAACTTGTCTCTGGGGTAATGACCTCGACATCGTTCTCGGCCAGCGCATCGAGAAGCTCAGACGGTGGGCTCGAGTCTGTGACCAGGTAGGTGGCACTCCCAAGCTCGGATATCTGAGCGAAAAGCCGGCGACCGAACTTGGATGAGTCTGCCAAGATCGCGACGCGTGCTGAGCGAGACATCATCTCCCGCATCATGGCTGCCTCTCCCGCGTTGCTCGTTGAGTAGCCTGCGTCAACTGAAACAGCGCCGACGCCAACCAATGCCAGATCGCACCGGATGTCGAGCTCGGTACCGCCTGCGACCCGGAGGCTAACGGGGCCGATGGTGGCGAGCGTGATCGAGCGGACCGCTCCCCCGAAGACGTACAAATCTCGGATGACTGAGGGCGACAACGCCGGAGGTACGAGCAGATTGTTCGTGGCCACGGTGAGGTCCCGGTGATGATGTAGGTGGCGGGCAAGCGCGAGTGTGGTCGTCCCGCCATTGATCATGATGGTTGACCCGTCCTCGACCAAGGACGCGGCAAGTGCCGCAATCTTCTCCTTCTCGGCTTCCTGCAGGCTGAGTCGTACGTCCACCGCCCGGTCGACTCGGGATACCGTCGACAGGCTGACGGCGCCGCCGTAGGTACGGACCAGGACACCTTCGGTACTGAGCTGGTCCAGGTCCCTGCGGATCGTATCGATCGACACGCCGAAGTGCTCCGCAAGTGTGCCGACCGTGACCTGTCCGGCCTCGGCCACGTACGCCGCCAGTCGGGCCTTCCGCCCGGCGGGCAAGTGCCGCGGTCTGTCCTTGGTGTCAGCCTTCACATTCACAGGTCTGCTCCTGTCTTGCGGTACTTGCAGTCGCAACATGCCCGATTGCCCCACTAGAACGGTCTAGATCAGCACAGTACAGCACAAATTGCAAGACTCGCCGGTAGACCTTTCAATTGCAGGATCAGGCGAGCTCAGGACCGCACGGGACGCGTGACCGTCACTTATCTGCTGTTCTGCGCTAATGTATGCCGATTTGTAATTGATATTGCGGTGCTACTCCTTGCGGTTCTTCTATGACGAAAGTTAGAATCGCGCAGATATGCACAGCACGGTATGACTCTGGCGACGAAGGAGAGGACATGACTGGAGGCAGTACGAGGGTTCAAAGCCGGTTGAGGCGGATACTCGGAGTCGTCACAGCGGCGATTTTGGCTGTCGCAGCTGTGGGTTGTGGCACTGGCAGTGGCGAGGGATCCGCCGGCTCGAGCGAGCAAGGAGGACCCGTCACGCTGGAATTCGCGCAGTGGTGGGCACCGGAGCTGCCCGAAGGCGCATTCCAGGAGCTCATGACGCAGTTCGAGTCCCAAAACCCCAACATCAAGGTGAAGCTGTTGAGCGGCCCCTACGCATCGACCAAGCAGCAGCTGGTGTCCGGTGCAGCATCGAAGACTCTGCCGGACGTGGTGGGGCTGGACGGTGCATGGGTGAATGACTTCGCCAAGCAGGGTGCGCTTACCGACCTCTCGGCGCTGATGGCAGATGCGAAGTATGACGAAAGCCAGTTGGCCAGCCAGATCAAGGTGGACGGGAAGACCTACATGATTCCCGTCGTCAACTTCGTCTACCCGCTCTTCGTGAACAAGGACCTGTCGTCGAAAGCGGGCGTCAAGGCAGTTCCAAACAACCGCTCGGAGTTCCTCGATGCTGCAAAGAAGATCAGCGCGCTCGGCGGCAATGTCAAAGGCTGGGCCTTGCCACTGGACACCGCAGTACCGAACGGCATTCAAAACGACGTGATGTCGTGGCTCTGGGCATCTGGAGGCAGCATGCTCACCCCAGACGGCAAGCCCAACCTCACCAGCCCTCCGGTGAAGAGCACTGTTGAGTATGTCAAGAGCCTGAACGATGCGGACGTCATCGCGCCCGGTTCGCTGACCATGAAAGAGCAGGACAAGGTCGAGAAGTTCACCGCCGGGCAAGTCGGCATGATGATCGACTCCTTGGCTCACATCAATCTCATCAAGAAGAACAGCCCCAACCTGGACTTCACGGTGGCGCCGCTCCCAGCTGAGGACAGTTACACCGGCAAGCGCGGCCTGCCGTATGCGTCATGGGGTATCGGGATCGCGGATTCGACCGAACATAAGGCGGAGGCGTTCAAGCTGGTCGAGTTCTTGATGAGCCAGCAGGCGAACGCCCAGCTGAGCACGTTGGCGAACGGTTTCCCGGGCAACAACACCGCGGAGCCGGACTTCAGCAAGAGTGATCCGCTGTTCAAGACGGCCTTTGATATCTACAAGAAGGGATACCCCGCGAACGAGTTTGTGGGGCTGCCGAAGTCCGAAGAGCTGATGCGTACCTTCGATGAGCAGCTCCAGCTCGTGCTCACTGGCAAGCAGAGTGTCGACGACGCTCTCAATAAGACTCAACAGTCCTGGGCGTCTGTCATCTGAGGCCTTCCCTCACCTCAGTGGGGCCGCGCTCGATCGCCGGTGCGGCCCCCTATCCAAGGAGATACTCGATGGGACCCGCGCACATCGACCGCACGGTTTTACCCGAAGCCGCGACACTGGAGGCGGAGACCTCGACACCTCCGGCACGGGACAGGAGACGACCCTTTACCCTGAGGAGTCTCGCTCCGTACGGCTATATCTCGCCGACGATGCTCCTGATCTTTGTCCTGTTGGTGATCCCCATCGTGATGGTGGTGAGCTACTCGTTTCAAGACAACGTCATCGTCGTGAAGAACCCCGTCTTCGCCGGCCTGGCAAATTACACCAAAGTGCTCACCGACCCCGTGTTCTGGACAGCAATCAAGAACACCTTGCTCTTCATCACCCTCAGCACCATCGCCCACCTCGTCCTAGGGCTCGCCTTTGCGATGATGCTCAACACCGGTCTGTTGGGTGGATTGACCAAAGCCATCTTCCGCGTGGTCTACATCCTGCCGTGGCTGTTCACGATCGCAGTGGTGGCAGTCATCTGGCGACTCATGCTGGATCCGTTCGGTGTGGTCAACTACATCCTCACGAGCTTCGGCATCCTCCAGACTGAGGTCAACTGGCTCGCCTCGCCAAGCACCGCGCTGTGGGCGCTGACCTTCATCAACATCTGGTCCGGATACCCGTTCTTCATGATCAGCCTGCTAGCCGGGCTGCAGGGGATCTCATCCGATCTTTACGAGGCAGCCGCTGTCGACGGCGCCAACCCCATCCAGCAGTTCTTCAACATCACGATCCCACAGCTGAAACCGGTTCTGATCAGCATGGCCGTGCTGGATCTGATTTGGACATCCCAGCAGTTCGCACTCATCTGGCTGACCACCGGCGGCGGGCCACTTAATGTCACGGAGATGCTGAGCACCTACACCTACAAGCAGGCCTTCAGCAGCTACGAGTTCGCCACCGCGTCCGCCAGCGCTGTGATCATCCTGCTCCTCACGATGATCTTGGCGTTCTTCTATGTGCGCCAGCTGAGGGAGAGGTGATCATGATGGCGACTCGACAGGCGCGGCGCCGCCTCGGCATGAAGATCGCGACCATCGTAGGTCTCTGCCTCGGGGCGGTCTTTGCCGGTTTCCCAGTCGTGTGGATGCTGTCGACATCATTCAAGACGAATGGCGAGGTCTTCCAGGTTCCTCCGAGGCTCATCACAGAGAACTTCTCGTTCGACGCCTACTGGAAGATCCTGACCGATCCGACCCAGCTGAGGTTCTTCCTGAACAGCTACATCGTGGCGCTCTGGGTGACGGCATTGACACTGCTCGCCGGAATACTCGCCGGCTATGGCTTCAGCCGGTACGAATTCCGGCTCAAGCGGTTCATCAATGTCGCTATTGTCAGTGTCCAGGCGGTGCCGCCGATCACACTCATCATTCCGTTCTTCGGCCTCGTTGTGGCCCTCGGCCTGTACAACACCTACGGGGGCCTGATCCTCACCCACATGGTGTTCACGCTGCCGTACGCGATCATCATGACGACGGCGTACTTCAATACCTTGCCGCGCGAGCTTGACGAATCCGTCAAGGTGGATGGGGGCAGCGGATGGACGGCCCTGTGGCGGATCCTGGTGCCGATCTCGGTTCCCGGGCTCATCGCGGTCGGCATCTACACGTTCATGATCTCCTGGAACGAGTATCTCTTTGCCCTGACGCTGACCAGGACAGACGACATGCGAACCGTTCCCATCGGTATCCAGCTGCTGATGGGCCAGCACTCCTACGAGTGGAATCAGATGATGGCGATGAGCATCCTCGGCTCCATCCCGGTGCTGATCTTGTTCCTGCTCTTCCAGCGGCGATTCATCGGCGGACTCACATCCGGCGCCGTGAAGAACTGATACTTCTCGCCGCATCAACAGCAACCTCCGACCATCAGACACTCGACCAGTCAAAGGGAAGACAACGTGCTCACTACCGGCAAAACGATCTTGGACGTCGCGAACGAATACTTCTTCGCGGTACCTGCCTTCAACATCAGCGACTATGCGATGTTCAACGGCATCGTCGACATCAGCGAAGAAAAGAATGCGCCACTCATCGTGGGGATTCACCCGGACGAAGTGGAACACGTCGGCGTGGAAATGATCACCGCGGTAAGACAGCGAGCTCACCGTTCGTCCGTGCCGATCGCCATCCACTGGGACCACGGGGCAAACTACAAGCAGATCCTGATCGCGATACAGAGCGGCTTCACGTCGGTGATGATCGACGGCTCGATGCTGCCGTTCGAGGAAAACGTTGCCGTCTCCAGGAGAGTGACCGACTCGGCACACGCCGTGGGGCTCTCGGTCGAAGGCGAGCTGGGCACGATCGGCCAGACCGATAACGAGGCCGAAGACGGCAGCGACGTCATCATCTACACCAACCCCGACGACGCTTTGTCGTTCGTGAAATCGACGGCAGTGGACAGCCTTGCTGTTGCCATCGGTACCTCTCATGGCATCTATCCCACGGCTATGAAACCGGAGCTCAAGCTTGACCTGCTTAAGCAGATCAAGGACACGGTGAGCCTTCCCCTGGTATTGCACGGCGGGTCGAACAACCCTGATGACGAAATCGCCGAGGCTGTCCAACTGGGCATCAACAAGATCAACATCTCCAGCGACATCAAGGTGGCTTATCACAGGAAGATGCGCGAGGTGCTGGCCGATGAGAGCCTCCGCGAGCCGCTTGTGATCCAGCCGCCGTGCATCGATGCGATGAAGGTGGTGGCCGGACAGAAGATCGACCTCTTCGGCGCGGCAGGCAAGGCATCACTGTACTGACGTGGGCTCACGTGTCGTCCTGGGGTTGGTGGGCTGCGTCGACTACGAGCTCCAGCTGTCCTCAACGATGCTGGAGCAGCTTGTCGCCGAGCACAAGATTCGCGACAGCGAGCTCACGTCCTCGGTCCCGGTGACCAACGAGCGCGACCTGATCATCTCGATGCTCGCTTACATCAAACAAGATGTGGGGGGTGAGCGTTTCGTCGCCTCATCTGACGCGCTGAGCACGTTCGCAGCCCGGTTCCCGAAGCGCATCAGTCTGGGCGGTACGGCCGTACGTGCGGGGCTCGCGATGAGCAGGCTTGGTGTGCCGTCCACGTTGCACCTCGCCAGCATCAACGACTACATCCGCCGGCTACTCCCTCCGGCGTGCGACTACATCTGCAGCGCCCGGGAAGACACTCTCGATCCGCACCTCATCGTGCAGTACGAGCAGGACATCCGAGTCCGAGTTGGTGATCTCAACCTGCATGCGCCGTTCCCAAACAGGCTGATTTACGTCAACGATCCTCCTAACGAGGCACTTGTTCTGAGCGAGGAGCTGGGCTCCCTGCTTCGCGATGCGGACATCTTCCTGATCTCGGGATTCAACTCGATGCGCGATCAAGACCTGCTCGACGAGCGGCTGTCTACGCTCAGAAGGCATATGCGGCAGCTTCCGTCGCAGGCGCTGGTCTACTACGAGGACGCCGCCTTTCACGAGCCAGCCTTCAGCGGGCGGGTGCGCAATGCGCTGCTCGAGGTCATCGACGTCTACGGCCTGAACGAGGATGAGATGCAGGCGTACGTGGGGTATCCGGTGGACCTGCTTTCCGCGACCGAGGTGGAGCAGGCGCTCAATTCATTGCGAACGCTCATTCCAGTACCAACCCTGGTGGTGCACACCAAGTACTGGTCTCTCGTATTGGGTGCAGGGGCCAGCGAGTACGCGGCGGCGGTTCGCAGTGGCATGGTGATGGCGAGCGTTCATTACTGCTACGGCGACGATTTCACCGTTGAGCAGCACGAGTTGATCAGCAACTTGCCGACGCGCCCAGGAGCGTGTGCGTTCGCCGCCGCGCTGGAAGAGCGAATGGGTGCAGGGGTGCGCTGCCTTCCTGGTTTCACGCTTGAAGTTGCGCACCCCACCACCGTCGGGCTGGGAGATGCTTTCGTTGGCGGTTTCCTTGCCGCAGTCCGACAAGTGGAGAGAAGAGCCTCATGGACGTAATCCTGCTTTCGTCCAACCGTCCGCCGGACCGCTTCTACCGGGGCGGCCGGAAGATCACAGACTTCCGGGGAGAGCCGCCCGCCGGCGACCGCGAGCCGGAGGACTGGGTCGCATCGACGACGGCGCTGGCCGGCGAACAATCGCTCGGTGTCACGGTCCTGCCTGATGGTCGGTCTCTGAAAGCTGCGGTCGAAGAGCAACCTGAGGCCTGGCTCGGGCGGGCACACATGGAGCGCTTCGGCGCCGACACCCGCCTGCTGGTGAAGTTATTGGATGCGGGTCAACGCCTGCCGGTCCATGCGCATCCGCACGCCTCCTTCGCAGCTGAGCACCTCGGCAGGGCGCATGGCAAAGCCGAGGCCTGGTACATCGTCGAAGGTGGAGAGGTCTACCTAGGCCTGAAACAAGACGTAACCGGCGACAACCTCAAGTCACTGGTGATGAGCCAAGACGTCGGCACGATGCTGAGCTTGCTCCACCGAGTCTTGGTGTATCCGGGCGACGTGGTCTATGTGCCGCCCGGCGTTCTGCATGCGATCAATGAAGGCGTGTTCCTCGTCGAGCTGCAAGAGCCCGAGGATCTCTCGATCCTGTTGGAGTGGCGAGACTTCGAGTTGGACGGTGAACGTGACGGGCATCTCGGGCTGGGATTCAATCTGGCGCTGGAAGCTGTCGAACGCCGAAGACGAAGTCGTGAGGAGGTTCGCCAGCTGATTCGTCCGGCGGGTTTCGGGTCCTCCGTGCTGCCGGAGGCGGCGGACCCGTACTTCCGGCTGGAGCGTGTCGCGCTCGACGGCGAAACGACGCTTGACGCGGGGTTCGCTGTCCTCGTGATGCTGACCGGTGAGGTCGCCCTCGAAGACGGACGAGCAGTGCATTTGAGGAGCGGGAACACAGCAGTTGCTCCGAACGCAATCGGGCGCCTCATGTTGCGCGGCCGCGGTCAGCTGCTGGCCTGCCGGCCACCTCGGCCGCAGTGAACGGCCCTCTCGACCACCCATGAGGGGATTCGCGCGGAGTCCGACGGCTGATAATCACTTGCCGCGCCGTATCGATGAAGCAATCCTCAGACGAAGAGATCGAGCTAAGGGAAGCGGGTCATGAGCACGGTCAAACCCATCGTGGCCGAAATGTTCGCCGAGCATGTTCCTTATCACCGTCCGCTCGCCGAGATTGAAAGAATCGCGGCCGGCATTGGCAGCTCGCCGACCGATAACGGCATTGTCGAGATGATCGTGTGCCGACCGGCGATGTATGAGCGACAGGTGCTCGAGGAGGGCGTGCTGGACACGACTCATGGGCTTCGCGGGGATAGCTGGGAGACCAGACTCGCCCGCACTCCCGACGGCAGGCCTGACCCGCTCCGGCAGATTACCGTCATGAATAGCCGAGCGCTGGCGTCCGTCGCGGGTCACCGTGATCGCTGGCAGCTTGCCGGTGATCAGCTGATCGTCGACCTCGACCTGTCGATCGACAGCCTGCCTGCAGGAACCCGACTGCAAATCGGCAAGTCGGTAGTTGAGGTCACTGAGCCGCCGCACACCGGATGCGCGAAGTTCGCGGGCCGGTTCGGCGCGGACGCATTGGCTTGGGCAAGCGGCGGCGCGGGCAGACAGCAGCGGCGGCGCGGCATGCACGTTCGAGTGCTGGAATCCGGCATCGTGCGCCCGGGCGACGCCATCCGCAAGCTTGTGTAAGGGGCATCCACCCTGTGCGGCCTGAGACGGGGTGACTCCCTACTCGAACGACCCTATGGGGATCTCGCCTGCTGGCTCGTACGTGCCGATCACCACTCCAGTGGTGGAGAGCTTGCTGTCGACGAGTTTGAGCCCAGATGGGATGGTGCCATCCGCGAACAAGCGTTTGCCCGAACCGATGACAACGGGGAAGACCCAGAGGCGGTATTGATCGACAAGGTTGTTGCGCAACAGCGTCTGGATCAGGTTCGCGCTGCCGTGGACCTGCAGCTCCGGCCCATCCTCTTTCTTGAGCGCCGCGAGGCCGTCGGCGGCATCTCCCTCGATCAGGACCGAGTTGCTCCAGTCCAGGGTGGGGCGACTCCGCGACGCAACGTACTTCGTAGCGTCGTTGAAGACCTTGGCTCCGGTCTCCTCTGGGGCGGTCGGCCAATACGCGGACATGATGTCGTAGGTCTTGCGTCCGAGAACCATGGCGAACGGCTTGCTTGTCGCCTCGCCCATGACCTCACCCATCTGGTCGTCCCAATAGGTCACCGACCAGCCACCATGCGTGAAGCCGCCGTCGTCATCCTCCCCAGGTCCGCCCGGGGCCTGCATGACGCCGTCGAGGGTCATGAAAGTTTGAACAACCAGCTTTCTCATCTCTTCTGTCCCTTTCGATCGGATTCGGCGGCTTGAGTTAAGCCCACCGCAGAATAAGACGGCTGAGTGGAGCAAAACTCATCGGGACTGTGGAGGTGACTGTATCGCCCCCACAGATATCTACCTGGTGCCTACGTACCTGGCAGCAACTCAATGTCGCGGTGTCGGCCCATCTGGGCGTACAGCTCTGGTGAGCGGCCCTTCAGACTGACCGCCGCGATGATTCCGCCGATCGCCGCGACAACGATCAAGGCGGGCAGGATCCAGCGCAGCGGGCTCTCCGGGTTGCCGATCAGCAGTCCAAATTGCGAAGCCGCGTAGATGGCTACAGCGGTCATCGCCACGCCGCCGACGATCGGCGCCACGACTGTGCGGAGCACATTGGAGTCGAGGTCTCGGTGGCCAGCGAAGAACGCGACAACCGCAAATGAGGCCAGGGCCATCAACACGATGATCGCCAGGGTGCCGAGCTGAGTCAGCCAGGTGAACAATGCCAGGACTGGGTCTTGACCAGTGATCACGAAGATCAGTACTACGACGAAGGCCAAGATCGACTGGCTGAGCGAGCCGGCATATGGGCTGAGGTACTTGGTGTGGGTGCGGCCGAGCCGTTCCGGGACGAGCCCTTCGCGGCCGAGAGCGTACAGGTACCGCGCCACGGCGTTGTGGAAAGCCAAGAGGGCCGCGAACACGCTGGAGATGAACAGCAGCGACATCACCGTGGTGAGCGCTGCGCCAATGTAGGTCGTACCAAGGACGAACAAGAATGCTGTCGGATCAGGCTGGAGGCCGGCGAGGTACTCCTGCAAACCTGCGGCCCCTTGGCCCTCGACCATGAGGTAGGTGGTGAGGGTGTAGAAGATGCCGATGGTCAAGACGGCTACATAGGTCGCCCGTGGCACTGTGCGCTTGGGGTCCTTGGCTTCCTCGCTGTAGATCGTGGTGGCCTCGAAGCCAATGAAAGACGCAAAGTTGAACAGCAGGGCGATGGCTATCGAGCCGGTTGTGAAACTGGCCCACGTGAATGGGGTGGCGGTCAGCGGAGCGGTGCCGCCCTGGCCGCCCTGAATCAAGATCGCGGCGTCGAGGAGGAGCACGATCAGGAACTCCAGGCTGACCAAGATCGCCAGTACTTTGACTGAAAGATCAACTTGTCGGTAGCCCAGCACCGCGATGATCGCCATCGCGACGAGTGCGTAGACCCACCACGGCAGGTCGATACCAAGATTCTCGCTGAAGAATCCAGCGGCGACGGCGGCGAACAAGCCATACAGGCCGATCTGCATGGCGTTGTAGCCGAGCAACGCAATCATCGCGGCGGCGCCGCCAGCCGGTTGCCTCAAGCCGCGCGTGACGAAACTGTAGAAGGCTCCGGTGCTGGTGTGGTGGCGGGCCATCGCGGTGTAGCCAACAGCAAAGATCAGCAAGATCACACTCACCACGACATATGCCAGGGGGATTCCCGGACCATTGCCGAGCAGCATGGCAACCGGGGCACCGCCGGCCATCGCGGTGAGTGGGGCAGCCGCCGAGATCACAAAGAAAGCAACAGCGAATACCCCGAGGCGGCCATGTCGCAGCTGTTGGGAGTCGCGTCGGGCGATGTCGGCCGCAGCCGAGGATTCACCGGCTGGCGGTGCTGGGCTCGACGGAGTTTCTTGAGTCACGAGAGCTCCATTCCTTTCAGCTCCATTCTTTTCAGGGCGTTCCAGAGGGCTCCGGCTTGCGTACGCCCCGGAACTCCCAATCGCCGCCCTTTGCCGTGGACAAGACCTCTTCGGACTCGGTGGGTTGGGCCCCTACATCGGTGCGGATGGGCGTTGGCCCTTCGACGATGTGGTTACTCAGCGTGCCGAGACCCTCCACCTCCACCTCGACCACATCGCCCGGATAGACGGTGCGGGAGATCGCCGGTGTTCCGGACAGCAAGATGTCACCCGGCTGCAGCGTGATCGTGCGCGCGATGTCGGCGACCAGGTAGTGCATGTCCCACTTCATCTCGTTGGTGTTGCCGTCCTGACGCACATTTCCGTTCACGAGAGTTCGGATCTGCTTGTCGTGGAAGTCCCAACCCTCCACCAACCCCGGACCCACCGGGCACAACGTGTCGGCGCCCTTCACTCGCAGCATGGACCCAGAGTCGGTATCGCGGAAATCGTGCAGGCCGTAGTCGTTGGCGATCGAGTAGCCGCGGATGTAGTCGCCGGCCTCGTCAGGCGAGATGTTCCGGGCCGTACGGCCGATCACGATGGCGATCTCGCCTTCATAGTTCAACCACTTGCAGCCGAGAGGTCTGACGACCGCGGACTCGTGTGCGTTGAGCGCAGACACCGGCTTGTGAAAGTACGTCGGGGCCGGCGGCAACGACACCATCATCTCCGCGACCCTGGAGGAGTAGTTCAGATGCACACAGATGATCTTGGTTGGCAAGGCCGGGGGCAGATGCACCGCGTCATCGACACCGATCGTGCGGCCATCGCCCGCGACCAGTTCGGCGTCGCGGCGTACGACATCCACGATGTTGCCATCGAGCAGAATCCGGCGAGTCTCCCGAAGCGCCATTGTGTTCTCCTCAGCGTGGTGAGTGGCCTCAGCCGGCCGCGGCCAAGTCCGGGCCAGCCACCTGTTGCTTGAAATCGAGATCTTCCGGCGTACGCCGCGGCCCGGGGAAGCCGCCCTCAGGCCTGTCGAACCAGTAGTGCACTTGACCGGTTCCAATGGAGTTTTCATACTCCCCGTAGCGGCGGCCAGTGGCGGTGCAGTCGCCCTCGCCAATGGCCCCGATCATCATCAAGTAATGTCCGAATCTCGCTTCCGGTCGGAACCGGTAGAACTCCGGCATGGTGTCCAGCACACGAGCGTGATCGCCGGCCTCAAACCACTGCATGCGCTCGGCGTCTGCTGCGGCGGCCTCGGGAGTGAAGATGTGCTCAATCTCGGAAGCCTCGTGCTTGCGCAGTTGCCGCAACGGCCAGAATGTGTGGCTGAGCGCCCCGGACGCCAACAGCAAGACCTTGCGGTCACTGGCGGCGATGCCATCGCCCAGTGCCCGTCCCAGCCGAAGGTTGTCCTCAGTGTCGGCGGTCTGGCACACGCCAATAGAGATCCACCTCTTATCCGGCAGGCCCTGTCCCAGGAATTCCCACAGATTGGTGGTGGCATAGAAGATCGGCAAATGATCATCGGAGATTGCGGTGATCCAGGTCCCATGATCGCTTGCCTTCGAGGCAATCGCATGGGCGAGTTCCGGGTCGCCGAGAAACTCATACGGTCGCTGGGCCATTCCGCGCGGGAGCTCCTCGGAGGTGAAGAGGCCCTTGCGCCGTTCTTGCGCGGTGACCACGAACTCGACCGTCGTTGCCCAGTGGGAGTCCAAGACCACAACAGTGTCGTAGTCGAGGGTCTCGAACACGTCCTTACGCAGCTGCTGGAGGCCCGCCACCAGCGTGGTGTCCTCTCCGTTGTTCAGTTCCCGGCGAGTCGCCTCCGGTAGCACGATCGTCGGGACGTGCGCGATCAGACCCGCGCCCACCACCTCGCCCATGATCATGTTCCTTTCGCTCTGAGTCGATGTCCGTGATTGCGGTTCAGCTTCTAGTCGGTCGTGGTCCAGCCCGTCGGCGAGAACACGGTGTTCTTGATGTCGCAGTAGAAGTCGAAGGAGTAGATACCGCCTTCGCGGCCGATTCCGGACTTACCATTGCCGCCGAAGGGCGCCCCAAGATCGCGGACGAAGAAACAGTTGACCCAAACGGTTCCAGCATTGATCCGTGAGCTGACCCGTTCGGCACGATCGGGATCGCCGGTGATGAGGGTCGCGGCAAGCCCGAACCGGGTGCTGTTGGCCATCTCGACGGCTTGCTCTTCCCCTGAGAAGGTCTGGATCGTCAGGACTGGGCCGAAGACTTCCTCGGTCAAGATCTCGCTGCCTGGTTCAGCATCGATCAAGATTGTTGGCCGATAGTAGAGGTGACCTAGCTCCTCGTTCGGCGAGCCGCCCAGAGCGGCGCGGGCGCCGGCTGCCAGGGCACGCCGTACGTAGCCGTCAACCCTCTCGAAGTGCTGCCGGCTGATCAGGCAGGACATCTCAGTCGCCTCGTCGCGCGGGTCACCCTGCACGATGGTCCCCGCCTTCGCCAGTACGGCTTCGGTGAATCGATCGGCGATCGAGTCTTCGACCAGAATCCGGAACGCACCCAGACAGACCTGGCCCGAATTGTCGAACTGCTCGACCGCTAGGCTCACGGCCAGGTCGAAGTCAGAGTCTGCAAAGATCACGAGCGGCGACTTGCCGCCGAGCTCGAAGGACATGGGCACAATGTTCGGGGCCGCGGCCTTGGCGATCGCACCGGCAGTCGGAACGGAGCCGGTGAACGCCAACCGACGGATACCGGGATGCGCGGTCAGCGGCGCTCCGGCCTGGGCACCGGTGCCCTGAACGACGTTGAACACCCCTGCCGGCAGTCCGGCCTGGTGCGTGATGTCGGCGAGCAGGGACGCGGTCAGGGGAGCCCACTCGGGTGGCTTCGCGACGACGGTGTTGCCGGCCGCGAGGGCGGGCCCGATGCGCCACGTCGCGAGCATGAGCGGCGCGTTCCACGGCGTGATGATCGCTGTTACGCCGGCTGGGTCATAGCTGACCCGTTCCCGGTGACCACGGATCTCGCCGCCCGGATGATCAAGCTTTTCGGCGAAGTCGGCAAAGAATCGGAAGTTCATTCCGACCCGCGGCATCACGCTGCGCCGGTGGGACCGCAGCAGCGAGCCGTTGTCACGAGTCTCAACTCTGGCCAGATCCTCGGCGCGGGCATCGATTCCGTCCGCCACCCTGCGGAGGAGTTCAGCCCGCTCGCTCCTCGGCATCGCCGCCCAGCCAGGGAAGGCCTGCTTAGCCTCCTGGACCGCAGCGTCGACCTCCTCAGCGGAGCCGGCCGAGATTTCGGCAATCGGCTGCTCATCGATCGGGGAGATGTCAGTGAAGGTCGCCTCCGAGGCGACGCGTTCGCCGCCAATCCAGTGGCGAGTGTCCACCTTCACACCCTCGACCGTCGCAGTCGTCATCCGCGCCCCTGTCTGTCGCTGGAGGTGGTTCGTGGGTCGACAGCGGTTGACGTGCCGCAGCTCCGACCGGCTATCGTTAGGGCCCAAACGTATTTAAGTTCGATCGATTGGTCAACCCCGGAAAGACTGGTTGAACGCATGGTTTCCGACCCAGTAGCGGCGACCGATTGGCGGCAACTCGCCGCCGGGACCAGCATTCCTGAGGGCATCTTCGTTGGCGGCGAGCGTCGCGCAGCGATCGATGGCTCGACGCGGGCGGTGAACTCCGCCAGGGATAGCTCGACACTGGTCAAGCTGGCCTGGGCGCAACCGGCCGACGCAGACGCCGCTGTGGCGGCGGCGCGGCAGGCTTTTGATCATGGTCCGTGGCCTCGGCTGCACCCACGAGCGCGCGGCGAGATTCTCCAGCACTTCGCCAACTTGGTCGACGAGCATCGCAGCGAGATCGCCTTGTTGATCAGTCTGGAGATGGGCAAGCCCATTCGCGACGCGTACCAGATCGAACTGCGGGCCTTGATCCGCTGCCTTCGCTTCTACGGTGAGCTGGCGGACAAGGAATCCGGCGAGATCACGCCCACCGAAGAAGGCGAGCTCTCGCTGGTCACCCGAGAGCCGGCGGGCGTCGTAGCGGCGGTCGTGCCCTGGAACTTTCCGCTGACCCTGGGGGGATGGAAGTTCGCGCCTGCTCTGGCAGCCGGCTGCACCGTGGTGTTGAAAACCGCCGAGCAGTCACCGCTATCAATGCAGCGGGTCGCCGAGTTAGGTGTGATGGCAGGTTTACCGCCGGGTGTGTTCAACGTGCTCAGCGGCGACGGCGCTGTGGTCGGCCGGCATCTGGGAGAGCATCCAGATGTCGATGTACTCACCTTCACCGGATCCACCGAAGTGGGTCGCCACTTCCTGCGCTATTCGGCAGACAGCAACCTCAAGCGTGTCTACCTCGAACTCGGCGGCAAGTCCCCGAACATCATCCTGGCCGACGCGCCCGACCTCGACGCGGCGGCAGATGCGGCGGCCTGGGCGATCTTCTTCAACTCCGGCGAGATGTGTACCGCAGGCTCCCGCTTGGTGGTTCACGCCGACGTGGCCGACAGGGTAGTGGAGCGCATCGTCGATGCCTCGGCACAGTGGTTTCCCGCCGACCCTCTGCTTCCGGACACAAAAATGGGGCCACTGGTCGACGAACGGAGCCTGCGACGCGTGCTCGGGCATCTCGATCGTGGCCTTGCCGAGGGCGGCTCACTGCGGGTCGGCGGGCACCGGGTGCTCGCCGAGACGGGCGGCGCCTATCTGGAACCGACCGTGGTGACCGGTGCGGCCCCACACAACCCCCTGGTGCGCGAGGAGATCTTCGGACCGGTGCTTGCCGTGCAGGTGGTACGCGACGAAGTCGAGGCCGTGCGTGTTGCCGGGGATACGCCCTACGGTCTCGCGGCCGCCCTCTGGACCTCCGATCTCGGCACCGCGCATCGGGTGTCACGTGCCCTGCGGGCTGGGACCGTGTGGGTCAACTGCTATGAGGAGGGAGACATGGCCGTCCCGTTCGGCGGCGTCAAGCTGTCGGGCTTCGGTCGAGACAAGTCTCGGCATGCGCTGGAGGAATACACGAATCTCAAAACGACGTGGATCAGATATGACTGAGAAGTCCTCGGTCGGCCGCCGCCCACTGATCGCCATCCCGGCGCGCTTCTCGCCGAATGCGACAGCCCTCCGTTTTGAGGCCGAGGTGACCGCCCGAGCCCTCGTCGAGGCGGTTTTCGCGGCCGGCGGAGAGCCGGTGGTCGTGCATCCGTACGCGCCGGACCTCAGGATCGATGTCGACGCCGCGCGGGCGCGGATCTGGTTTGCCGATGGTGTGCTGCTACCGGGCGGCGGCGATGTCGCGGCCCGGTGGTCGGGCCAGCAGCCTCATCCGACCCAGTACGGAGTGGATGAAGAGCAAGATGCATTTGATCTTGCGGTGGCGCGCGCCGCACTCAGCGACCACCTGCCGCTGCTGGCGATCTGCCGGGGCAATCAGATCGTCAATGTCGCGCTCGGAGGAGACCTCGTCCAGGACATGGACGACACGGTTGGCAACCACAAGAGCCGAGTTCATGATCTTGACGTCGACGAGACCTCCCCGCTGGGTGAGATCGTCGGGCGCCGGACCGCCATCTCCTGCTACCACCACCAATGCATTGCCAGGCTAGGAGCGGGGCTCACTCCGGCGGCTTACTCCGCTGACGGTGTCATCGAGGCGGTGACCTTGCAAGATCACGCAGGCTGGTATCTCGGCGTCCAGTGGCATCCCGAAGATTCGGCCGCAACTGATCCTGTGCAGGCCGAGGTGTTTCGTCATTTCGTTGCCGCCGCCGCTCTACGCGCCCGGGAGGCAAACTCGTCGGCGAGCGTCTCGGCTCAGTTTTGAGTACTGAACTCGCCCTCGTCGCTCACTGCGGCGCTGGGCTTGGTCTCGAGCTCGGTGACGATCGATCGCAGACTGTTGGTCAGCTGAGCCATGCTTCTTGGCGACAGCCCGGCTACCACCTCGGCCTCAGCGGCGTTGAACACCGGATACAGCTCTTTCATCAGATTCAGGCCCGCCGGCGTCAGCTCCAGGTGTACAAGGCGCCGGTCGGTCTCGCTGACACGCCGGGTTATCAGTCCGCGCGCTTCGAGGGTCTTGACGACCCCGGTGAGCGTGGCCTTGGAGATCGCTGCATGCTCTGCGGCATGCCGGGTCTCCGCCCCGTCCCAGATCCACACCACCCAGAGCACCACGAAGCCGGTCCAGGTAAGTCCGTGCTCGCGCAACACCGAATTTGTCAGATGCACGCGTACGGCGTTCGCTGCGCGGTAGAGGCTGGAGACCGCGGCCGCGGCAGGAAAGTTGAGTTGCAGGTCGCTTACGTGTGCGCTCATCGCCTTCTCGGTTTCGGCGAGGGTGTGGCGATCTGACATGACGGACATGCTAGTGATCCTTTGATCACTAGGTGAGCGTCGCTAACGTCCGCCCGCCGTTCCAGACCACACCCACCTGCCGGTAGTAACCGCCGATGATCTCATCGACGCTGAGATTTGACAGCTCTTCGGTGGGTGAGTCGAACAGCCGCAGCTCGGCATCGCCGGTCCACGCCCGACCCGCTTCGAACTCGCTGGAGCCCGACTCGATCAGTTCCGCATAAGCGTCTGGAGCACCAGAAGCGATGCCCGGCACGATCCGGTGGTGCGCCATTTTGTGTGAATTGACAAAGCCATTGGTCTCCGATTGCTCGCGCAAGGTGAGAACCGCCTCGGCCAACCGACGATCCCCAGCCGCGAGGGTGGCACCAAACACTCCGCCAGGACCGATCTGAGGTGCACCGTGCGAGAACGGATGCGGCCGGGTCTGCCACATGGAACCCAGCTTCTTCGGATAGCCCTGGTGAATCCCACGGCCAATCGCGAAGTCCTTGTCCACCCAGATGTAGACACAGCGCGAGAAGGTTTCGCCCCGGAAACTGCAGCGGACGACGACGAATGCCTCCTTGTATTGCGCGCGTACCGGGTCCAGCAGCTCCTCGCGGGAAGAGGAGCACGACTGCCAGTCCGCCCAGATGAAGGCAACGGCCCCAGGGTCCTCCTCCGCCAATGACAGCGGAGCCGGGAGCAGGTCGGCCACTCGAGCTGGATCAGTCCGGTATTCGACGGTCAGGAGGTCGCCCGAGTAGTACCACGGAGGTGACGGGATCAGCGACGATCGGCCGCTCGCGGTCCGCGGGTAAAAGAAACCCTTGACGTCGGTCATACAGCGCTCCTGTGGGCCGGAAGGCGTGAGATCGTTTGGATCCGTACGGTACTCGGCGCCACCGCTGCTCCGCAATCGGCGTGTGCTGGCTCACTTGTCACAATGGCGTCAAACGCGATACTGTTCGGGCCCAAACGACTGCTCGAACCTACGTTTACGTAGGTTGCTGTCGGTCTGCACAGGTTGCAACCCGTGCAGACCGACAGAAAGCTAGGTAAGCGTAGGTTTCAGCAAGCCGCAGCAGCTTCAGACTTCACACAATGCGCGGAGGTTCGGGTGGCTCATTTCGACACCAGTGGTCTGGAGGACGCGGCCGCCGAGCTCGTGACACAAGACATCGACGTCGTTCGGGTCGGCTACTCGGACCTGATAGGCACCGAACGCGGCAGGGACGTCCTGGTCAACAGGTTCGCCCGTACCGTCGAAGACGGCGTGGCCTTCTGCCGGTCCGTCTACGGGACTACACCTATGGGCGACGTCGTCGACATCGAGGGTGGGCTTGACGCTGGACTGCCCGACGTGCTTGCTTTTCCCGACCTCAGCACGATTCAGGTGGTGCCGTGGGAGCCCGGCGTCGCCCACGTCATTGCCGATGTCTACAACCCGGATGGCTCGCCTTCGGAGGAAAGCCCACGCATGGTGCTGAAGCGGGTAATTCAGCAGTTCGCCGAGTTGGGCATGCGGCCGATCTCTGGTCCCGAACTGGAGTTCTACGTCCTGGAGCGCACCGACAAGAACCCGACCGGCTGGCAACGCTACGGCGAGGCAACCGGAAACGTTTACGTTGCCGGCTTGAAAGGCGACCCCGAGAATGTGTTGCTCCGGACTCTCCGCCACCTCTCCGCGTATGGACTCGAGGTTGTCGCGGCGAACCACGAGTTCTCGAGCGGACAGTTCGAGATCAATCTGTGGCACTCCGAAGTGCTCGATGCCGCCGACCGCGCTTTCCGCTTCAAGACCGCCATTCAGGAGCTGGCCCGTCAGGAGGACAAGCTGGCCACCTTTATGGCCAAACCGTTCAACGATGAAGGCGGGTCCGGATTCCATATTCACTTCTCCACCTGGGATGACGCTGGTCAGCCGCTCTTCGATGACGCGAAGACCAATGACGGATTGTCGAAGACCGCCAAGTCCGCGATCGCCGGTGTACTCGCGCACGCGCCCGCGCTGGCTGCCGTCTCCAACCCGACGATCAACTCCTACAAGCGCTTCGGCCCCGACACGCTCGCTCCGTGGCTGATCGATTGGGGGTTTGACAACCGGAGCGCGATGGTGCGGATTCCACCGGAGCGCGGCAAGGCATCCCGGATGGAGCTCCGGCTCGGTGACGCCAGCGCCAATCCCTATCTCGCCATCGCGGGATTGCTCGCAGCGGCCTACCTCGGCATCCGCGACAAACTGGAGCCACCGCCGCCGCTTGAGGGTTATGGGTACGACCCGAGCAAGGCTGACAAGCTTCCCGGTGATCTTGCCTCGGCACTCGACGCCTTTGAGGCGGACGCCGACATGGCCGGAATCCTCGGCAAGCAGTTCGTCGAGACCTTCCTGACGTACAAGCGAAATGAGCTCGAACGCTTCCACCACTGGGTGACCGACTGGGAGTTTCGCGAGTACGCCTACCACCTGTAGATGAGGAGAGATCGTGCCGCAGCCCAACGCCGTACCACTTGATCAAGTCGATCTGACCGATCTGGACGCCTTTGCCCGTAACGAGGGTTGGACGATGTTTGACACGTTGCGCGCCGAGGACCCCGTGCACTGGACGCCGGAGGCGCCGCCGAACTCCGGCTTTTGGGCGGTGGCCAGATACCAGGACATCGATGCGGTCGATCGTGATTCGGAGACCTTCACGTCGACGAAGTACGTGAACCTGGAGGAGGTCGATGACGATCTGATGGATCTGCGGCGCTCCATGCTTGAGACCGATGGGCTGCGCCACCGGGCTCTGCGGAAGCTGATCCAGCGCGAATTCAGTCAAGGTCCGCTGACTCGAAAGTACGAGGAGTTCCTGCGCGGTCTAACCAAGGTCACTGTCGATAACGCCTTGCAGAACTCCGAATTCGACTTTGTCGAGAAGGTTAGTGCTGATTTTCCGATCAACGTTCTGGTGCGGCTGCTCGACGTACCGGTCAGCGATGCCGGCATATTGATCGACTGGGGCAACGAGATGATCGGCAACACCGACCCGGACTATTCGGAGCATTTGATCACCGACCCCGACAGTGATCAGTACAAGCACCTGCCGTTCCGCTCCCCAGCCGCGCTCGAGGTGTTTGAGTACGGCCGCGAACTCGCCCGCAAGCGCAAAGGTGGGGACGGTACGGACCTGATCAGCGTCCTCGTGAACCGAACCCCTGAAGACGGCGAGCCGCTGTCGGCGAGCGACTTCGACAACTACTTTCTGTTGCTCGTGATTGCTGGCAACGAAACCACCCGCCACGCGATCAGCCAGTCGATGCTCGCCTTGATCGAAAATCAAGATCAACTGAAGCTCCTGCAGGAGCAGCCGGAGCTGATTCCAGGCGCGATTGAGGAGTTCCTGCGTTGGGCCTCGCCGGTGTACCACTTCCGCCGAACGGCCACCAAGGACGTGGAGCTTGGCGGCAAGCAGATCAAGGCCGACGACAAGGTGGTCATGTGGTTCGCCTCCGGCAACCGGGACGATGCGGTGTTCCAGGATCCATACCGGTTCGACGTCACCCGGACCAACATCGATCACTTGACCTTCGGCAAGGGCAGCCCACACGTGTGCCTCGGCAACGCGTTGGCCCGGATGGAGATCCGGCTCATGTTCACTGAGCTGATCCCGCGGCTCGCCTCGATCGAGCTGAATGGTGAGGTGACGAGAGTGCGCAGCAACTTCATCAATGGGATCAAGAAGTTTCCGGTGAGAGTGGAGACCAATTGACCTATCCGGACCTGCTCTCGGCGACCGCCTTCGTTGTTACGGCGCGACCGGAGCGCTACATCAAGCAGCTGGTCAGCCACTTCGGAAACAAGGTGAAGACCGAGCTCACCGATGAAGGCGGGAGGCTGGAGTTCGACTTCGGCGTGTGTGAGCTCAGAGCCGCGGCGACCGGCATCGAACTGCTCGGTACTGCCGATGACGCGGCGCAGCTCGAGACGCTCAAGGATGTGGTTGCCCGGCACCTCGTACGCTTTGGCGTTAATGATCAACTGAAGGTCTCCTGGACGCCGTAGCTGATGAGACGGCCTTTCATGCGTTGTTGATGGTGTGCCGGCAGGATTTGGCCTAGGTGCACGAACGGTCGCAGTGTCAGGCACATGGTCAGGTCCGCAGGGATGCTCGTGTCCGTCTCCACTCCTCACCGTCATGCGGCGTCGAGTGTTCGTCGCCGCTGGCGCCCGCGGTGCTGCTGGCGTTGGGCGTGGAGGCGTCGGATGCGTGCGTTGATTTGAGGTCTCTGTTGTTGGTCGATCCACCATGGCGGTATCCATTCCGGCAAACCATTAGCGTTGATCCGGCAGGTCCAGCCCTTTTGCAGGAAGTGGGTGTGGTGGTATCTGCAGAGCAAGCTCAGATTGTCTAAGTCAGTGAGTCCGCCGAGGATCCAATCCAAGATGTGGTGTCGGTCGCACCAACTGGGTGGATGAGTACACCCGGGAAAGGAACATCCGGCGTCTCGGGTGATCAAGGCCATGGTTTGGCCTCGG
>Ga0222622_10000075_pt1 | contig 35192 bp, 29 predicted proteins | sample PLM2_5_b1metaG_FD_177335 | JGI IMG/M metagenome (GOLD analysis project Ga0222622, IMG submission 177335) | Groundwater sediment microbial communities from an aquifer in East River, Colorado, USA - PLM2_5_b1 | ecosystem: Environmental > Terrestrial > Soil > Riparian zone | place: USA: East...
AGCCGGCCTGACGGCCGGCAGTGATCATTGCGGAGCGTCTTCCCCGTTCTCTTCCTTCTCCGCCAGTTTTGCAATCGCCACGACCGCGTCCCCTTCTTCCATCTCGATGAGACGGACGCCTTGCGTGGCGCGGCCGATGGCGCGCACGTCGCCGGCGCGCATCCGCAGGATCATCCCCTGCTGACTGATGATCATCAGCTCGTCGTCATCGTGAACGTAGGCGATCCCGACAACCTTGCCATTCCGGTCCGAGGTCTGAATGTTGATGATGCCGACGCCGCCGCGCGATTGGAGACGGTATTCGTCGAGCTCGGTTCGCTTGCCGTAGCCGTTCTGCGCCACGGTGAGCAGCGTGCCGCCCTGTCGCACGACTTCCATCGCCACGACTTCGTCGTCGTCGCGCAGCGAGATGCCGCGCACGCCGTATGCGGTTCGCCCCATCGGCCGCACATCGGTCTCTTCGAAGCGGATCGCCATCCCGTCGCGAGTGCCAAGGAAAATCTGCTCCTTGCCGTCTGAAATCTCGACCGCGATGACGGCGTCCCCTTCTTCGATGCCCATCGCGATGATGCCTCCAGCGCGCGGGTTGCGGAAGGACGAGAGGTCCGTCTTCTTGATGACACCCTTTCGGCTGCCCATGACGACGAACTGCTGCTCCTCCTGCTCCGGAAATTCTTTGACCGCGAGCAACGCGGCAATCTTCTCGCCCGCTTCCATGGCGACGAGGTTCGCGATCGCCTTGCCCTTCCCTCCCGGGCCAACGTCAGGGATCTCGTGGACGCGCAGCCAGTAGGCGCGGCCCCGATCCGAGAAGATCATGATGTAGGAATGCGTTGAGGCGATGAAGAGGTGACTGACGAAGTCCTCTTCCCGCGTGCGCATCCCGATGCGCCCTTTGCCTCCGCGGCGCTGGGCGCGGTAGGTGGAGATGGCGGTTCGCTTGATGTAGCCCGTATTGGTGACCGTGATCGCCATGTCCTCGTCGGCGATCAGGTCCTCGATCCGCAGCTCGCCTGTTTCCTCGACGATCACGGTACGGCGCTCGTCGCTGTACTTCTCGCGGACTTCTTTCAGTTCGTTCAGCACGACCTGCATCAGCAACTCGTCACTCGACAGAATGGCGCGCAGCCGTTCGATGGTCTTCAACAGCTCGACCAACTCGTCGATGATCTTCTGACGCTCCAGCCCGGTGAGCCGCTGCAGCTGCATGTCGAGAATCGCCTGCGCCTGAAGCTGCGAGAGCTTGAACTCGGTCATCAACCCGGTTCGTGCCTCGACGGGACTCTTGGCGGCTCGGATCAAGGCAATCACGCGATCCAGGTGATCGAGCGCGATCTTGAGACCTTCGAGGATATGGGCGCGCGCTTCGGCTTTCCGCAGCTCGAACTCGGTGCGTCGGCGAACGATCTCGCGCCTGAACTCGACGAAGTACTCGAGGATGTCGAGGAGCGGCAGGACCTTGGGACGCCCGCCGACGATCGCGAGCATGATGATGCCGAACGTCGTTTGCAGCTGCGTGTGCTTGTAGAGGTTGTTGAGGACCACCTCCGGCACTTCGCCGCGCTTCAACTCGATGACGATTCGCATCCCATCGCGATCCGACTCGTCGCGAAGATCCGAGATCCCTTCGATCGTTTTCTCGCGCACCAGGTCGGCGATGTTTTCGAGCAGCCGCTTCTTGTTGACCTGATACGGAATCTCGGTGATGACGATGGCAACCTTGTCGCCCCGTTTCGACTCTTCCGTCGTCGCCAGAGCGCGCATGGTGATGGCGCCGCGGCCGGTCGTATACGCCTGGAAGATGCCGTGACGGCCGACGATGAAGCCGCCGGTGGGGAGGTCCGGACCGGGAACTGACTTCAGCACCGCCTTCAGGCGTGCTTCCTTGGGCTGCGTGCGCAGTTCGACAACGGCGATGGCGCCGTCGATCACTTCGCGCATGTTGTGCGGCGGGATGTTGGTGGCCATGCCGACCGCGATCCCGGACGATCCGTTGACGAGCAGATTCGGAAACGTCGTCGGCAGAACCGTCGGTTCTTCGGTCGTCTCGTCGTAGTTCGGAACGAAGTCGACGGTCTCTTTGTCGAGATCCGCCATCATCGCTTCGGCCAGCGAACGCGGACGCGCCTCGGTGTAGCGCATCGCCGCAGGCGGGTCGCCGTCGACCGACCCAAAGTTCCCCTGGCCTTCGACCAGGGTGTAGCGCATGTTGAAGTCCTGCGCCAGGCGAACCAGCGTGTCGTAGATCGAGGCGTCGCCGTGCGGGTGATAGTTGCCCATCACCTCGCCGACGATCTTCGCGCATTTACGGTAGGCCCGATTCGACGCGAGCCCCATCGTCCGCATGCCGTAGAGCACGCGGCGATGCGCAGGCTTCAGGCCATCGCGTACGTCCGGCAGCGCCCGTCCAATGATTACGCTCATGGCGTAATCCATGTACGAACGCTTCATCTCGTCTTCGATGTTGACTGGGAAACGAGTGAGAGTAGGTTCAGTCATAACGATTCGGTGATGTCAGGCGCGCCTTCTGGCGCGCCCCGCCGGAGCGGAGCGGGGCGTCGGGCCCCCGCGAGCGACGGCGATAGGGGTCCGGGGGCGAGGCCCCCGGACCAAAGCTAGATATCGAGGTTCTTCACGTCGAGCGCGTTGTCCTCAATGAACTTGCGCCGCGGCTCGACCTGATCGCCCATGAGCGTGGTGAACATCAAGTCCGCCTCCATGTGATCCTCGGCACGGACCTGGGCCAGCGAGCGGCGCTCCGGGTCCATGGTGGTCTCCCACAAGGTGCTGGGATTCATCTCCCCGAGACCCTTATAGCGATTCACCGCTACGCCCTTCTTACCGGCCGCGGTGAAGAACTCGACGAGCTCGTCCAGCGTCTCCACGCGCACGTCGGCATCTCGGACCGCCTTATGAGGCTGCTTTGGGCCGGCCGACGAATCAAGCGGCTTGGGTTCGGCGGCGAGCCGGGTCGCTTCGTCGAGCGGCGCCCCGCCGATTGCGGTCTCGTTTGCGGCGGCGGCGCTCTCGATCGTCTCCTCGGGAACCGCTTCGTCCGCCTGGGTGGTCGCGGTCGTCTTGACGATCATCGGTCCGCGAATGTCCTTGACGTCCTGGTAGCTGGCGGCCAGCGTTCGGAATTCACCAGTCGTCACGAAATCCTGATCGATGCGGTGATGCCGTGGATAGCCGCCGCTGCGATCCTCGAGGGCCAGCGCAAAAGCCTGATGTTCCTCATCCGGCTGCACCACGGCGGTGCGAGTGGCGGTCGTCAGCGCCGTGGCCAGCGCGTCCACGCGCTCGCGGTCGGCAAAGAACGCCTTGTCCTTCGCGTCGCGTTCGAGCACGCCCAGCACGACCTCGCGAGATGGGCCGCGCCGTTCGACAATCTGCAGCAGCTTCCGGAATGCAATCAGCCGTTCGAGCCGGTGCTCCAGTTGTTCGCCGGACATCTCGGTTCCGTCTGGCAGAACAACGACGCGCGATTCGACGGCGCGCTTCATCAGCCATGTCTCGAGCGCGCGCTCGTCGCGAATGAACACTTCCGATCGTCCGCGTTTGGCGCGAAACAACGGCGGCTGGGCGATATAGATATAGCCGTTCTCGACCAGCTGTCGCATCTGCCGGTAGAAGAACGTGAGCAGCAGCGTGCGGATGTGCGATCCGTCGACGTCGGCGTCGGTCATGATGATGACGCGGTGGTAGCGCAGCTTGGAGATGTCGAAATCCTCCGCGCCGATGCCGCAGCCGAGCGCCGCGATCATGGTCTTGATTTCGTCGCTCCCCAGCATCTTGTCGAAGCGGGCCTTCTCGACGTTCAGGATCTTTCCCTTGATGGGAAGAATGGCCTGGAACCGCCGGTCGCGTCCCTGTTTCGCCGAGCCGCCGGCTGACTCCCCTTCGACGATGTAGATCTCGCTCTGCGCCGGGTCGCGCTCCTGGCAATCGGCCAGCTTTCCAGGCAGCGAACTATTGTCGAGCGCACCCTTGCGGCGCACGAGATCTCGCGCCTTGCGTGCGGCCTCGCGCGCGCGCGCGGCGTCTACCGCCTTGGCCACGACGCGCTTGGCGACGGAAGGGTTCTGTTCGAGATAAGCCCCCAGCTTGTCGTTGAGGATGGCCTCGACGATGCCCTTGACCTCGGTGTTGCCGAGTTTCGTCTTGGTCTGTCCTTCGAATTGCGGGCGCGGAATCTTCACACTGACGACGGCAATCAATCCCTCGCGGATGTCGTCGCCGCCGATGCTCGCGTCTTTCAAATCCTTGCTGAGATTATTTTTTCCAGCGTAGTAGTTGATCGTGCGCGTCAGCGCGGAGCGGAACCCCGACAGGTGGGTTCCGCCTTCGTGCGTGTTGATGTTGTTGGCAAACGAATACACCGTCTCGGCGTAGCCGTCGTTCCATTGCAGCGCGATCTCGACGTCGATTCCGTCCTTCTCGCCGTGCATGTAGATCGGCTTGTCGTTGACGGTGGCCTTATTCTGATTCAGATATTCGACGAACGAGATGATCCCGCCTTCGTACAGAAACTTGTGCGATTTGCCGTCTCGTTCGTCGTCGAGCGTGATCGTCACGCCGCCGTTCAGGAACGCGAGCTCGCGGAGACGCTGTGCGAGCGTGTCGAAGCTGTACTCGGTGGTCTCGAAGATCTGCGAATCGGGCTTGAAGGTGATCTTCGTCCCGCGCTTGCGCGTCGTGCCGGTGACCTCCAGCGGCGCGACCGGCGTCCCACGCTCGTAGCCTTGTTTGTACACCTGGCCATTGCGCCAGATTTCGAGGTCCAGCGTTTCTGAGAGGGCGTTGACCACTGAGACGCCCACGCCGTGCAGACCGCCGGAGACTTTATAGCTGTCGTTGTCGAACTTGCCGCCGGCATGCAGCACGGTGAGCACGACTTCAGCGGCCGACTTTCCGCTGGCGTGCTGATCGACCGGAATGCCGCGGCCGTTGTCGACAACGGTCACGGAGTGATCGATGTGGAGCGTGACATTGACCAGATCGCAATGGCCTGCGAGCGCTTCGTCGATCGAGTTGTCGACGATCTCGTAGACCAGGTGATGCAGACCGGGCGCCCCGGTCGACCCGATGTACATCGCGGGGCGCTTCCGCACCGCCTCGAGGCCTTCGAGGACCTTGATCTTGTCAGCGCCGTAGTCGTCGGACGCACCACTGCCATTGTCCGACGCGTTCGGACCCGCCGACGGCGCCGTGCCAGCCTCGACGCGCGCCTCCGGCGTGGCCGCGGCAGACCGCTGCTCGTCGTTCTGAGGTTCTAAATCAGACATCAATCAATAGGATTTGTGAATCGGCGAATTGGTGAATTGGTGAATTCTGAGTTCACCCAATTACCCCTCACACTCTCATCGGCATGATCACGTAGGTGTAGTCGTACCCGTCCGCGCCGATGGGTTTCATCACGGCCTGGCTCATTTCGTCCTTGAACTCGAGGCCAACCGAATCGCTTTCCACTGCGCTGAGAAAATCCAGGACGTACTGCGCGTTGAAACAGATCGTCACCGGCGCTGCCGTGTAGTCCACCATCAGGACTTCCTTGGCTTCGCCGAACTCAGGACTGCTCGACGCAATTTCGACCTTGCCCTTATCGATTTGGAACTTGACCGCGCGCGACCGCTCGTTGGACAGCAACGCCACCCGCTTCACTGCGCTGGTCAGGCGATCACGATCGAACTCGACGCGCTTGTCGTTCCCCTTCGGGATGACGCGCTCGAAGGCGGGGAACTGGCCATCGATCATCCGCGAAATCAGCAGCCGTCCGCCGACCTCGAAGAACAAATGGTTCTCGCCGCGTTCGTACTGGATGTCCCCGTCGCCCTCAGCGAGCAGGCGGCCAAGCTCCAGCAAGGTCTTTCGCGGCAGGATGACGCGTTCTTCGTCGTTCGCCTTGCCCTTGTTGCGCGTCTTGTCGCGCGGCACGGTGATGAGCGCGAGCCGATGGCCATCGGTCGACACGAGGCTCATGGAATCAGGCCGCTGGATGAACAGCGCGCCGTTCAGAAAATATCGCGTGTCCTCGCCGGTGATCGCAAACTGCGTCTTCGCCACCATGTGCTTCAGCACATCGCGGGGCAGCGTGGCGGTGTAGGTGCCGGTTCCGTCGGGCAGCGTCGGGAAGTCCTCACGCGGCAGCGTCTGCATGCGCGAGTCGAATCGGTCGGCCGCCACTTTGACGCCGCTCTTGTCTTCTTCGATCCGCACGTCCGTTTCAGGAAGCGCCTTGATGATCTCGTAGAGCTTCTTGGCGGGAAGCGTCAGCGATCCCTTCTTCGACACCGACGCCTGGCAGCGGCTTCGAAGTCCGACCTCGAGATCCGTCGCAAGCAGCTTCACCTGGTCGCCATCGGCCTCGATGAGCACGTTGGCCAGGATAGGGATGGTGTTCTTGCGTTCGACGATGCCCTGGAACAACTGCAGTTCGCGCAGCAGATCGGCCTTGCGTACCACCACTTCCATGTCGGTGATGACCTCAGGGAATTGACGCCGGCGGTTACCGCCGCGGCGTGCGTGATCCCTTCAATGTTGAGGGAGATCAGGAAACAAAGAATTATAACAATAAATAGGTGCTGTTGAAAACAAGAAAACGAGCCGTTAATCCTTGTAAATCTGAGATTTAGGCTGTGGAGGCGCCTTCGGGTTGACGACCTGTTTTCAGGTGTCGATCGGTGGAGAAATCCGCCCGGAGAAACCCTGCACAACTCACCCGAAGGGGTGGCGCGTGGAACCTGTGGAAAAGTGTCTGGATTGGGCGATTTCCTTACCGAAATGACTCCATGAACGTGTTGATAAGGGTGTTGAAATTTCCGTCGCGCTTCCGCAGGTCTTCGATCTTTCGGATGGAGTGAATGACCGTTGAATGGTGCTTGCCGCCAAAGCTTCTGCCGATCTCCGGCAGCGACGCGCTCGTCAGGTTCTTACACAAATACATCGCCACCTGTCGCGGCATGGCGATCGATTTCGAGTTGTTTCGGGATTTCAACTCGCCATGTTTCAACTGGTAGTAGTCCGAGACGAACTTCTGGATCCCTTCGATGGTGACCGCGCGTTCATCGTGCTGCAGGACATTTCTCAAGACGTCCTGCGCCAGCGGCAATGAAATCTCCCGGCCGGTGAGCGACGCATACGCGATCAACCGGATCAGCGATCCTTCGAGCTCGCGAATGTTCGTTTTGATTTTTCCGGCGATGTAGATAGCGACGTTATCGGGCAGCGGAATGCCTTCGGTCTCCGCTTTCTTCTTCAGAATCGCGACCTTCGTCTCCAGGTCGGGCGACTGGATATCGGCAATCAGTCCCCACTCGAACCGCGATCGCAGCCGCTCTTCGAGCTGGGGAATCTCGTGTGGGGGACAGTCGCTGCTGATGACGATCTGTTTCTGCGAGTCGTAGAGAGAGTTGAAGGTGTGAAAGAACTCGGTCTGCGTCCCTTCCTTGCCGGCCAGGAACTGGATGTCGTCGACGAGAAGGATGTCGACGCTTCGATAGCGTTCGCGAAAATCAAGGATGCGGTCGTATCGGACGGCGTTGATCATCTCGTTCATGAATCGCTCGGACGAGATGTAGGTCAGTTTCAACGAGCGCAGATGATTCAGCACGTAATGACCGATGGCGTGCATCAAATGCGTCTTTCCAAGTCCCACACCGCCGTAGATGAACAGCGGGTTGTACGAACGCGAGGGCGTCTCGGCGACGGCCCGGCAGGCCGCGTGCGCAAATTGATTTGACGGTCCGACGATGAACGTATCGAATGAGTAGCGAGGGGCAAGACTTCCCGCCGGAGAGTCGTCGGCCGCATCGGGCGCGATGAACATCTCAGGAGATGGCACCGGCGTGGCCGGGGCCACGACCACTGGTTCGCGCGCCTCTGATGATTCGGATACAAAGGAAATTGCCGTGCCCTGCCGGTCGATTTCCGCCAGGGCCTCGTCGAGCACAGCCGCATAGTGCTTCGTCAGCCAGTCGCGGAACATCGCGTTAGGGACGCGGATCTGGAGGGTCGATCCCTGGTCGGCGATAAAGCTCGTCGGCTGAAACCAGGTGTAGTAGATGTGACGGTTGACCTTCGTCTCGATGCGGGAGAGAACCTGGTCCCAGATGCTGCCGGTCATGTGCACGCCTGTCGCGAAAAGTGCGCGATTGCGGAACCTATTCGCGTCCCTTGTGAGTTCAACTTACCCGAATAATTCTGCGAATGCCGCGCTCAACTCACGTCAGAACCCTGGGTTTCGTGCAGTATTGCCGCCAAACGGCCGTTGTGCGGCAGTTCTGCCAGGCAACTGCGGGAAAATCGGCGCTTTTCCACATTTTTTTCCACAGTTGTGGAAAACTTCGGGGGGTGACCCTACGGCTGGGTACCGCGGGGGAAGCGACTGTAACACACGGTTTCAGGCACGGACAACCGTCCTTCGGCAATTGACACCGTTTGAACGGTTTGATTACTATTTAAGTTTCTCCGCTCTCTTCTTTCCGCTGCAGGGGTTCGCGAATCATGAGTGTAACGTTCCAGCCAAATCGGAGGCGCCGCAAGCGCACGCACGGTTTTCTCGTGCGCATGGCCACCAAAAATGGACGCCAGGTGCTGAAACGGCGCCGCGCGAAGGGACGTAAACGCCTGACAGTTTCCTCCTCGTAACGCCGGTCCGAGCCGCGACCCGAACACATGGCGTCGGAACGCTTCTCGAAAGCTCGTCGGGTGAGGCGCCGCGACGAGTTTCAGCGTGTGTTCGATCTGTCGCAGCGAGCAAAGGGCCGTTACTTTACGGTCCTGCTGGCGCCCAACGAGCCGGGCGTCGCGAGACTCGGAATCGTCGCCTCACGAAAGCTGGGGGACGCGGTACGGAGAAATCGCGCGAAGAGGTTGATACGAGAGGTTTTCAGGCGATCGGATCTGCTGCCGCCTGGCAAGGGCCTCGACGTGGTGGTGATCCCGCGACGAGAGCTGTTCGATGCCGTCTATTCCAGCCTTGAATCCGACTTCCGCTCTACAGTCAGACGCTGCGCAGCCCGGCTGTTCGGCCCAGACTCGCGGTGAGTTCACCATCGCGCAGCGGCTCGCGCTGGCGCTGATACGCGTGTACAAAGTCCTTATTTCACCAATGTTTGCCGGGTCCTGCCGGTACTTGCCGTCGTGCTCTGACTACGCGGCAGAGGCCGTCCAACGATTCGGTGTCGCTCGCGGGTCCATGCTGGCCGCCGCGCGCCTCGCGCGCTGTCACCCGTTTGGCGGTCATGGCCTTGACGCAGTCCCTGCGGACCGCAAGAAAACTCGATAGCCACACATGGAAAAGCGGGTTCTGATCGCCGTCGTTCTCTCCTTTGTTGTCCTCTACGCGTACCAAGTGATGTATCCGCCGCCCAAGCCCGTGCCTGGGAAAGCCGCGGACGCGTCAGCGGCCCAGAATCCCCCATCGACAGTCCCGCCGTCGGTCGCGCCGACAGCGGAAAAACCTGCGCCGCTGCCGCCCACGGTTCCTGCGGCGCCGCCGCTAGTGGCCGATAGCGCCGAGCGTGACATCCCCTTGGAGACGCCCGCGGTCAGTGCTGTTTTCACAACCCGTGGCGGCGCCCTCAAGAGTTGGCGGTTGAAGAAGTATCAGAATGCCGGCCAGCCGCTGGAGTTGATTCCACACACGGTTCCCGCGGACACGGCTCGTCCCTTTACCCTGGCGGTCGGCGATCCACAAATAGACGCGACACTCGCGCGGGCTCTTTTCAAGCCCAGCGCCGATCAAGTGACCGCCACCGCGGGTGGCTCGACGTTGACGTTCGAGTACACCGATGCGGGGGGTCTCACCGCGCGCAAGGCGTTCGCCTTCTCATCAGAACTTCCGTACGTCATCGATTTTTCCGCCGCAGTCACGCAGTCGGGTAAGCCCCTTCCAACAACCGTGCAGTGGGGACCTGGTATTGGGACGGGACTGGTTGCGAGCACACGAAGCTACGACCCCGCCCCTCAGCCGATTTTTTATCACGGGGGTAGCGTCAGCCGCATCAAGCCGAACAAGGTTGCGGAGAACGCGGTGCAAGATGGCGTGCTGCCGTTTGCCGGCGTGGACGACCACTACTTCCTGGTCGCGACCCTGCCCGGCGCGCAACCGCTTCACGTGGAATACCGTCCGCTCGACGTGCCGCTCCCGGACGGAACTACGGCGGCGCACTTTATCGATTGGACGGCGCGGTTTGGCACGACCCCGGTCAAGGCTCGATATTTTCTCGGGCCGAAGGATTTCGATGTGCTCGCAGCGGTCGACCGTGACCTGGTCCGATCGATTGATTTCGGCATGTTCGCCTGGATCGTGGTTCCGCTGCTGCGCGCGCTCAAATGGGTGAACGGCTATGTCGGCAATTACGGCTGGTCGATCATCATCCTCACGATTCTCATTAACCTCGCGATGTTCCCCCTGCGCCACAAGAGCGTCGTCTCCATGCGGAAGATGCAGGAGATCCAGCCGCAGGTGAAGGCGATTCAGGATCGCTACGCGAACCTGAAGATGACCGACCCCGCCAAGCAGAAGATGAACACGGAGATGATGAGTCTCTACCGCGAAGCCGGTGTGAACCCGGCGAGCGGCTGTGTGCCGATGCTGCTGACATTCCCGGTGCTGCTCGCCTTCTACTCGATGCTGTCGGTGGCGATCGAGCTCCGCGGTGCGCCCTTCATGGGATGGATTCAGGATCTCTCGATGCGCGATCCGCTCTACATCACGCCCGTCCTGATGGGACTCACGCAGTTCGTGCAGACCAGGATGACACCGACCACCGGCGACGCGATGCAGCAGCGCATGATGCTCCTGATGCCGATCGTGATGATGTCGTGGCTGCTGTTCATGCCAAGCGGCCTGGTTCTGTACTGGACCACAAGTAACCTCTGGGCCATCGGTCAGCAGGCGCTGACCAACCGCCTGATCGGCCCGACCAAGCCGCGGAGCGTCCGTCCGCCCGCCGAACGCCGCATGAAGAACGCGGGAGGCAGTCGAACCGACCAGGCCGTCAAGGAGCGGAAGTGATGGAACTGCAGGAAAAGGTTCGCGCGTTTACCAGGCAGACCGTAGCGGCCATGGGCCTGCCGCTCGACGTGGCCGTCGTTGACGCCGGCGACAACATTCGCGTCGAGCTGTCGGGCGAGGGCGGCGAAGCGCTGCTGCGCCGCAAAGCCGAGGCGCTCGACGCGCTTCAGCAAATTGTCAACACCGCCTTCAGGCGGGAACTGAACGACGATCGCTCATTCGTCGTCGACTGCATGGACTATCGCAAGGCGAAGGACGCCGAGCTGCGTCAGATGGCGCGCTTCATGATGGAGAAGGCGCGCGTCGCAGGCCCGCAGGAAATGGGTCCGCTCAATCCCTACGCTCGCCGGCTCGTGCACCTGACAGTGGCCGAGGACCCGCAGATGTCTTCTGAGAGCATTGGCGACGCGTTCTTGAAAACGGTAATTATTTCGGTACGGCGGTAGTCCGTCGGCGGCGTCACCCCGGATGCCGCGAATGCTGATCGGCTGAGTGTCTCGCTCATCGAACAATGAGCATTGAACATTCAGCATTGAACATTGACCATAGCGTCATCTGATGTTCTCTCCCTCCGATACGATCGTGGCGATTGCAACGCCGGCGGGCCGGGGAGGCATCGGCGTCATCCGGATCAGCGGGCCGTCGGCGCATGAGGTCGCGCGCGTGCTAGCCCCGGACCGGCCGCCTCTGCAGCCGCGGCACGCCACGCTGATGGATCTCGGCCGTGACCGTACCGCTTTCGATCGAGCGGTCGTGACGTTCTTTCCCGCTCCACACTCCTACACCGGCGAGGACGTTGTTGAAATCAGTGCGCACGGCAGCCCCGTCGTCCTGCAGTCGATTGTCGACTCGGCGATGCGCAGCGGTGCGAGGCTCGCTGAGCCGGGAGAGTTCACCTTCCGCGCCTACCTGCACGGCCGGATGGACCTCGTGCAGGCGGAGGCCGTGCGCGACCTGGTCGATGCTGTAACACCGCTCCAGGCGCGGGCCGCGTTCGACCAGCTCGAGGGCACGTTGACCGCGCGGATCCGCGAAATCGACGCAGCGCTGTTCGAATTGTCGGCGCGGTTGGAAGCGTCGCTTGATTTTCCGGAGGAGGGCTACCACTTCATCGAACCAGGATCGGCAGAAGAGGACATTCTGGCGGTCGCCGGTCGGATTGAGGTGCTGCTCGGCGACGCGCGACGAGGACGGTTGGTGCGCGAGGGCGCACAGGTCGTCATCCTCGGGCGTCCGAATTCCGGAAAGTCGAGCCTCTTCAACCAGCTCGCCGGGTCCGGTCGCGCAATCGTCACCGACATCCCTGGGACGACGCGCGATCTCGTTACGGAGGTGGTGGACCTCGAGGGGATGGCGATCACAATCGTGGATACGGCCGGACTGCATCAGGCCCCGAGCGATGCGGTCGAGCGTGAAGGCATCTCGCGCGCGCGCGCCGCAGAAGAAGTTGCCGACCTCGCACTCATTGTTCTCGATCATTCTCGTCCGTTGAACGACGACGATGAGACGTTGATCGCCTCGACGAGGAAGCGAGCACGGTTGTTGGTGGCGAACAAGAGCGATCTGCCGGAAATCTGGAGCGCCGAGACGCTCGGACTCGATGTGCAGGAAGTGTCCGCGGCAACAGGAGAGGGAGTCTGTGCGTTGCGCGCGGCAATCGCGACGGCGCTTTCGGGCACGGAACGCTTGCACGATACGCCGGCGATCACCAACGCGCGCCACGTTGATCTGCTCACGAGCGCGCGCGCGGTGTTGCTGCGCGGCGCCGCGGCGGCTGCGGAGCACACGGCGGAGGAATTCGTTGCTGCCGATGTTGCCGAAGCGCGTCGCTTGCTCGAGGAGGTGACCGGGGCGAGGGCGCCCGACGACGTGCTGCAGGAAATCTTCGCCAAGTTCTGCATAGGAAAGTAATTGGCATTGCAAAGTTATTCTCGGGTGTTTGACGTGATAGTGATTGGCGCCGGCCACGCCGGCGTCGAGGCGGCGTGGGCAGCGGCGCGCCTTGGACGTCACGTGGCGATTTGTACGCTCTCGGACGCAACCGTGGCCCACATGCCGTGCAACCCGGCGGTTGGTGGCACGGCGAAAGGGCATCTCGTCCGGGAAATCGATGCGCTCGGCGGGTTGATGGGCCGCGCGATTGACGCGACGGGGATTCAATTCAAGCTGCTGAACCGGAGTCGGGGTCCTGCCGTCTGGTCGCCCCGAGCGCAGGCGGACAAAAGGCGCTACAGCGCCTGGGTGAAGGAGGCGCTGGAAGCGGAGCCACACATCGCCTGGATCTTCGGCAAGGCGGCGCGGATTCTGACCGCCAGTGGAGAGGTTTCAGGGATCGAGCTCGAAGCCGGTGAACGCTACGGATGCCACGCTCTGGTCATTACGACAGGGACTTTCTTGAACGGCCTCATTCACATCGGCCCGGAACAACGGCCGGCAGGACGGGTCGGCGAACCGCCGTCGCGAGATCTTGCCGAATCGCTCAAATCGTTCGGATTCCAGTGGGGCCGTTTGCAGACGGGGACCCCCCCGCGCCTGGACCGCAAGAGCATCGACTTCTCGCGATTCGACATCGAAAGGGGCGACACTCCCCCCGTGCCCTTCTCGTTCGAGACGGACGCGATCACTCGGGCGCAGATCGATTGCCATGTGTTGTACACCACGGACCGCGTCCACGATCTCGTGCGCGCAAAGATTGGCGAGTCGCCGCTCTTCAACGGACAGATTCAGGGAATCGGGCCCCGGTATTGCCCCTCGCTCGAAGACAAGGTCATGCGGTTTCCTCATCGCGAGCGCCACCAGATCTTTCTGGAGCCGGAGGGCCTGGATGTCGACGAAATCTACGTGAACGGATTTTCGATGAGCCTGCCCGCTGACGTGCAGCGGGACCTGATTCACTCGTTACCGGGTCTGGAAGACGCCGTCATGCTTCGCCCCGGGTACGCGGTCGAGTACGACTTTATCCAGCCGACGGAACTTACGTCGACGCTCGAGACCAAGCGCGTGCGCGGGCTATTTCTCGCCGGCCAGATCAATGGCACTTCGGGTTACGAGGAGGCGGCGGCCCAAGGGCTCGTCGCCGGCGTCAACGCCGCGATCTACCCGAGCGCCTCATTCATGCTGCGGCGCGACGAGGCATACATCGGGATCCTGGTCGACGATCTGACAACGCGCGGTTGCCTGGAACCGTATCGGATGTTCACTTCACGCGCCGAACACCGGTTACTTCTGCGGATCGATAACGCGGATCTTCGACTGACCCCGCGCGGACGAGAGATCGGGCTCGTAAGTACCAGCCGATGGCAGCGTTTCGCCGCCCGTCGTCTTCGCTTCGAACGGAACGTCGAACGGGTCCGCACTACGACCGTATCCATCCCGTCGGGAGAACGGTTGCCCGCCGCCCGGGCGCTGAAGCAGCCGGCGGTCCGGTTGGCCGAGCTGGCGTCAAACCGGCAAATTGACCTCGATATTGATCCTCGCGACGCGGCGATTGATGTTGCGAGCGTCGAAACGGAATTCAAGTACGAGGGCTACCTTCGACGTCAGGCCGTCGTGGTTGATCGTCAACGACGCCAGGAGTCCCGGCCGATCCCTCGGAACTTTGTGTTTTCGGGGATCCCCGGTTTATCCAGGGAAATGATCGATCGGTTGACGCAAATACGCCCGACGACCCTGGGTCAGGCAGCAAGAATCCCGGGGGTTACTCCCGCCGCCGTCGCACTTCTCGGGACACACATCGATCGGCGCCACACTGCTTCGTTGAGCGAAACGTAGGCCGCCCGGGCGGCGTGGCGGTACTCTCTGCTACTCTCTTGGCGTGGCATCGCGCGATTTCCGCACGCGTCTCTCCAAACGGGCCAAAAAGGCGGGAGTTTTTTTACCGGACGACTTGAACGGTCAGCTCGCGTCGTACTACGAGCTGCTTGACCGCTGGAATCGCAAAATTAACCTGACGGCACTCGACAATCCCGACGAGGCAATCGATCGGTTGCTCTTAGAACCGATCGTAGCAGCCCGTCAACTGCCCTCAACAGTTGGCAATTTGATGGACGTGGGTTCGGGCGGTGGGTCGCCAGCAATTCCAATCAAATTGTCTTTGGCCGGAGTGGCGCTGACCATGGTGGAGGCCAAGGCGCGGAAATCGGCGTTCTTACGCGAGGCCGTTCGTGCGTTGCGTCTCGATCGAACAACGGTCGAGACCGCACGATACGAAGAATTACTCGCAAAACCTGAGCTTCACGAAGCGTTCGACGCGTTATCCCTGCGGGCGGTGCGGGTCGAGGTGAGAACCCTATTTACGCTCCAAGCTTTCGTGAAACGCGGAGGCGTCTTATTGTTATTTCGCGGACCGAGCGGTCCGGACGTACCCGAGATCGTTCCTCCGTTGCGGTGGGTGACCACGGTGCCGCTTCTCGAAACACTTCAGAGCCGTTTGACCGTGCTTCAGAAAGTGATTTGATGTTCCACGTGGAACATTCGGGGTAATCCTCGTGGGCGATGTTATTCTGGCGCAGACCACGAACGAACAAGATATAGGGCGTTAGACCTAATGACCGCCAAGATACGAGCCGTCGCAAATCAAAAGGGCGGGGTCGGGAAAACCACGAGCGCCATTAACCTGGGGACGTCGCTCGCGATGGCCGAACAACGAGTGCTCCTCGTTGACTTGGACCCGCAGGCGAATCTCACCAGCGGTGTCGGCCTCAAAGGACAGACTGCGGCTGGCGGGACCATCTATCAGGCCCTGACGTCGGAGATCGACGACGTCATGCAGTTCGTGTTGAACACTTCCATTAACGGGCTCGCGCTGATTCCCGCCGATCGAAATCTGACCGGTGCGGAAATCGACCTCGTGACCCTTCCCCATCGTGAGTCCCGCCTGCGCGGCTGTCTCGATCGCCTGCGCGGCCAGTTCGATTACATCCTGATCGATACGCCGCCCTCGCTCGGACTCCTGACGTTGAACGCGCTCGTCGCGGCCGATGCCGTCTTGATTCCGTTGAACTGCGAGTACTTTGCGCTCGAAGGTCTGGCTGATCTCGTCGCCACGCTGCGGCGTGTCCGCGCCGCGTTCAACCCGGGGCTCGACATCGCGGGCGTGTTGATGACCATGTACGACGAGCGCACCAACCTCGGCCAGCAGGTATCGCGTGACATCCGCGCGTTTTTTCAGGACCGCGTGTTCGACACCGTCATCCCGCGGAACATCCGGCTCGGTGAAGCGCCCAGCCACGGCATGCCCGCGATTCTGTACGACGTGAAATCCCGCGGCGCCGAAGCGTATCTCGCGCTTGCGCGCGAGGTGCTGGCCCGCGATCGCAACACCCCCGCAACGACCACGGAGCCACAGCATGGTTGAGAAACGTCCCGCACTCGGACGCGGTCTGTCCGCACTGATCCCCGACAGCTCCGCACCGTCGCTCAACGACCGGGCGCTCGAGGTCGACACCGACCTCCTCCGCCCCAATGCGTTTCAACCTCGTACGACCATCGACGAGGGCAAGATCGACGAACTGGCCAGGTCCATCCGTGCCAACGGCATCATCCAGCCGATCGTCGTACGCCGCGCCGACGGTGGCGGATACGAAATCGTCGCCGGCGAACGGCGCTGGCGGGCATCTCAACGTGCCGGCCTTCTCAAAGTCCCCGTCGTCGTTCGCGACGTTCCCGACGACAAGCTCCTCGCCGTCGCACTGATTGAAAACATCCAGCGCGAGGACCTGAACCCTATCGAAGAGGCGCACGCGTACCGCCGGCTGTCCGACGAGTATCAGTTGACCCAGGAGCAGATCGCGGACGCCGTCGGGAAGGATCGATCATCGATTGCGAACTACGTCAGGCTGCTGAAGCTGCCTCAGGAAATCCGCACCGCAGTGGGGTCCGGTGCGTTGTCGATGGGCCATGCGCGCGCGCTGCTGGCAATCGCCGACGAGTCTTCGCAACTGCGAGTCTCGAGAGAGGTCGCCGCCAAAAATCTTTCGGTGCGAGAGACTGAAGCGCTGGTGAAAAAAACGACGCACCCCGTACCGGCCAAGGAGCCCGCCGAGAAGGATGTGCACACGCGGGCCGCGGAAGAGCGATTGCGATTCGCGCTTGGCACGCGCGTCAGGATCGAACGGAAGCGAAAGGGTGGACAGATCGAAATCGACTTCGGTTCGGAGGAGGAGCTGCAGAGAATTTTTGAAATGCTGGCCGGCGCCGAATAGCGCTCCGACCACGCGAACGTTGCGAGATTGAAAATGAAGAAGCGTCTGACCGACTACGCCGCTTGCGCCGGTTGAGCGAGCAAGCTCGCGGCAGGTGAGCTCGCCCAGGTCCTGGGCGATTTACCCGTTCAACACGACGACCGGGTGCTGGTTGACTACCGGACCTCGGACGATGCCGGTGTGTACAAAATAAGTCCCGATCGCGCCCTCGTGCAGACGGTGGACTTCTTTACGCCGATTGTCGATGACCCCTTCGTCTACGGCCAGATTGCCGCGGCAAATGCACTGAGCGATGTCTATGCCATGGGCGGCCGTCCTCTGACGGCACTCGCCATCGCCGGCTTTCCGAAAGATGCCGAGCGGGAGATCCTGCGGAGCATTTTTGCCGGCGGTCTGGACAAGCTGCGCGAAGCGGAGGTGGTGCTCCTCGGCGGGCATACCGTGCAGGATACGGAAATCAAATTCGGATATGCGGTGACCGGCGATGTCCACCCGGCTCGAGTCCTGGCCAACGGGGGCGCACAGCCGGGCGACGTGTTGCTGCTGACCAAAGCCATCGGAACCGGCGTGATATCGACCGCGCTGAAATTCGGCCGCGCGTCACAAGCGGCCATCGACGCGGCCGTCCGATCGATGACGACGCTGAATCGCGCGGCGGCCGGCGCGCTCGCGTCGCTGCCAGCCGATGCGGTGCATGCGTGCACCGACATCACAGGCTTCGGTCTGATCGGTCATGCTACCGAGATGGCAGCGGCCAGCGGCTGTTCAATTGAAATCGAGTCGAAATCGGTGCCACTGCTCGACGGCGCACGCGACCTCGTGAGTCGAAACAGTCCTGGCGGAGCGAGGACCAACCGTGAGCACTTCGGACCCGGTGTGCAGGTGTTGCCCGACGCTGACGCGTCACTGGTCGATCTGCTCTATGACCCGCAGACGTCGGGCGGTCTTCTCATCGCCGTCTCGAGTGCACAGGCCAACACCGTCACATCCGCCCTCTCGGCTGCCGGGGTCTCGCCGGCACGTGTCGGCACGGTGGTCGCCTCCGACGGATCTCGCATCGTGGTGCGTTGAGGCAGGAAGGCGACGGCCGCAAAGCGCCAGCATTGCCTTGCGCTGTGGCGGAATGGTATAAATTGATGTTTTGTCTGTCGCGTGAATCCGCGACGTAGAGGGCGTTCGCGCCCGGAGGTTCTGTGCTCCCGGATCTGTCGGTCGTCTGGGTCATCGTTTTTGTGCTGCTGCTGACGGCCGTGCTCAACCGCCTGCTGTACAAGCCCTTGCTGCGTGTCATGGAAGAGCGACAGCGCGCGATCACGTCGGCACGCGAGTTGGCTGAGCGATCCGCAGCAGAGGCGACCCGCGCAGCCGCGGAATTCGATCGAAAAACGGGCGAGGCGCGTGCCGAACTCTATCGGCAGATGGACGAAATGCGCCGGACCGCCATGGACGAGCGGGCCGCAATCGTGACCCGGACCAGAGAGGAAGCGGAGGCCGAAATCGCCGCGGCGTCCGCCAAATTGCAGGCAGAAGCCGACGAGGCGCGACGACGGCTCTCCGCAGACGCCGAGTCGTTGGGCGCCGCTGTCGCTGAACGCATCCTGGGCCGTAAGGCCTCCTAATCCTGGCCATTCCTGACGCATGTCTGAGTCGCCGTATTCGAGAGTCGACCGTCGTCGCCGACCAATCGTGATCCGCCTGCGCGCTGCCGCGGTCGTCGCGGCAATCGTGCTGTCGACCGTGATTTTCCCCGCCACGCTCGGGGCGCGGCAGACGCACGGGGCACCCAACGCGGACGAGACGGAAGAGTTGCGCGGGCAGACGCTGCTTCGGGGCGTTGCGAAGGTCGTCAACTTCGCGATTCTCGGCGGCGTCCTGTTTTATTTCCTGCGGACGCCAATCGGCACCTACCTGGTGGCACGCGGCACTCAAATCCGGCAGGACCTGGTGACCGCGGCCGAGATGCGCGCCACTGCGGCGGCGCAACTCGCCGACATCGAACGCAAGCTGCAGGCGTTACCTGGCGAGCTCGACGCGCTTCGGGCGCAAGGCGCGTTGGACGTCAAAGCCGAACAGGCGAGGATTGCCCAGGCCGCGGCTGCAGAACGCGAGCGCTTGATCGCGCAGACGCGGCGCGAAATCGACGCGCGCCTTCGTATGGCCAAGCGTCAGTTGACCGAGCACGCGGCAGAACTCGCGGTGAAAGTCGCCGAGGATCGCATTCGCCGCACCATCACGCCCGAGGATCAATTGCGCCTGGTCGATCGGTACGCCGCACAGTTGAGGGAGGCGCGATGACCAATCGCGCCGCGGGGATTCGTTACGCACGGGCGCTCTTCGACGTCGCGCAGAAAGAGGCGGATATCGAACAGGTCGGCCGCGAGCTTGCGGACTTCGCCCAGCTGATCGCCGCGCACGAGGCCTTGCCGAAGATCTTTTCCAACCCGGCGATTCCTGCCCCGAGAAAAAAGGCGCTCGTGGAGCAGTTGATTGCACGCGCCGGCGCGATGACGCCGGTTGTCACGAAGCTGTTGTTAATGCTGGCGGAACGCGATCGAATGGCGATCCTGCCCGACGTGGCCACGGCGTACCGGAATCGCCTGATGGAACACGCGAAGGTGGTCCGCGCGGAGATTGTGACGGCCGTCGGGCTTCCCGCCGATCGCGTCGCGGCACTGCAGCAGGGGCTTGCACACGCGACTGGGCGTCAAGTGCATCTCGAGAGCCGGGTCGATCCGTCGATCATCGGCGGCGCAATCGCGCGCGTCGGCAGCACGGTCTACGACGGCAGCGTGACGCGTCAGCTGGAAAAGATGAAGGAAGCCCTGGCGGCGCAGGGATAAGGGCTCAAGGCTCAAGGCTCAGGGCTCAGGGCTCAGGACGAGACTAAGACATGGACATCAAAGCGGAAGAGATTTCAAAGATCATTCGCGATCAGATCGGCAGCTACGCGGTCGACGTCGACGTCGCGGAAGTCGGCACCATCGTGTCGATCGGTGACGGCATTGCCCGCGTGCACGGCGTGGAAAAGACGATGGCCGGCGAGATGCTCGAGTTCCCGCACGGCGTCTACGGGATCGCGCTGAACCTTGAAGAAGACAGCGTTGGCGCCGTGCTGCTCGGTGAGTTCGCCGAAATTCGTGAAGGCGACACCGTCAAGCGTACCGGCCGGATCATTTCTGTTCCCGTCGGCGAGGAACTGGTCGGCCGCGTGGTGAACGCGCTCGGCCAGCCCATTGACGGCAAGGGTCCGATCATCTCGAAGCAGTTCAGCGAAATCGAACGGCTGGCCCCCGGCGTCGTCGATCGCAACCCCGTCAAGGAGCCGCTGCAGACCGGATTGAAGGCCATCGATGCGATGGTGCCGATCGGCCGCGGACAGCGCGAGCTGATCATCGGAGACCGGCAGACGGGCAAGACCGCCGTCGCGGTCGACACGATCATCAACCAGAAGGGGAAGGACGTCATCTGCATTTACAACGCGATCGGACAGAAGCAGTCCACGGTCGCGCAGGTGGTGCGGACGCTCGAAGACGCCGGCGCGATGGAATACACCATCGTGGTTGCCGCAGCCGCGTCGGACCCCGCTCCACTGTTGTATATCAGCCCCTATGCCGCCTGTGCGATGGGTGAGTACTTCCGCGACAGCGGACGGCACGCGCTCTGCGTGTACGACGACCTGTCAAAGCACGCGCAGGCGTATCGTGAAATCTCGCTGCTGCTGCGCCGTCCTCCCGGCCGCGAAGCGTATCCCGGAGACGTCTTCTATTTGCATTCCCGGCTGCTCGAGCGCGCGGCCAAACTGCGTAAAGAGCTTGGCGGCGGATCGCTGACGGCCCTCCCGATCATCGAAACGCAGGCCGGCGACCTTTCGGCCTACATCCCGACAAACGTCATCTCGATTACCGACGGCCAGATCTTTCTCGAGAGCGACCTGTTTCACCAGGGCGTGCGCCCGGCGATCAACGTTGGCAACTCGGTGTCGCGCGTCGGCGGTTCGGCACAGGTCAAGGCGATGCGGCAGGTCGCCGGTTCGCTCCGGCTCGACCTGGCGCAGTTCCGCGAGCTCGCCGCCTTCGCGCAGTTCGGCAGCGATCTCGACAAGGCGACGCTCAATCAGCTGAATCGCGGCCGTCGACTCGTCGAAGTCCTGAAGCAGCCGCAGTATCAGCCGCTGGCGGTCGAAAAGCAGGTGGTGATCATCTACGCGGCAACAAACGGGTTCCTCGACAGCGTCGAGGTCGAACAGGTGCGCGCCTATGAAACCGGGCTCTATCAGTTCCTGGAGACCAGACGCGCGCAGCTCCTGGCCTCGCTCTCCGAGAAGAAACAGATCGACGATCAGATCAAGGCCGATCTCACGCAGACGCTGAAAGAGTTCGGCGAGTCGTTCGCAGCAGGACGAAAAACGGCGGCATAAAAAAGCTTCCAGCTATCAGCTCCCAGCTGCCAGCTCCCCAGTTCTAGCGGCTCGCGTCGCGTCGAACCTCAGAGCTAGCAGGTAAGAACTGGAAGCTCGAAGCTGGTAGCTGGAAGCTGGTAGCTGATAATGCCTTCACTCTTAGACATCCGCCGTCGCGTCCGCGCCGTCAAGTCGACGCAGCAGATTACCAAGGCGATGAAAATGGTCGCCGCCTCACGGCTGCGCCGCGCGCAGGAGCGGATCCAGAACGGACGTCCGTTCGCGATGGAAATGCGGCGGGTGCTTCAGGCGCTGGCGCTGCGCGTCGAGACGGCCGCGCATCCATTGCTCGACGACCGCAGCGTGCCGCGTGCCAATGGGCGTGCACTGCTGATCGTCGTCACCGCGGACCGCGGATTGTGCGGCAGCTTCAACACCAACGTCATCAAGGCGGCGGGTACATTCATCACCGAGAATGCGGCACGGCACGTGGCACTTGGCCTGGTCGGACGCCGCGGCCGGGATTTCTTCGCGCGCCGTGGTTTCCCGGTGTTGTTCGAGCAGGTCAATCTGTTTGCGCACTTGAGATTCGAGAACGCGCAAACGATTGCGGCGGCCGCCATCGAGGCATTCGCCGGCGGCGAAGTCGACGCCGTCTATCTCGCCTACAACGAGTTCAAGTCGATCATGGTCCAGCACGTGGCCATCGAACAGCTGCTGCCGATTCCGCGCGGAACCTTTGATACGCCGACGCCGGGAGCGCCAGCGGGACCGCCGCTCGAATACTTGTTCGAACCGAAGCCCGAGGAGCTGTTCAAGAATCTCCTGCCGACGTACGTGGAGGTTCAAGTCTTTCGCGCACTGCTCGAATCGAACGCCGCGTTTTACGCCGCGCAAATGACGGCGATGGACGCCGCCACGCGCAACTCGGGCGAGATGATCGAGCAGTTGACGCTGTACATGAATAAGGTGAGGCAGGCAGCGATCACGCGGGAGATTATTGAAGTCGTTTCCGGTGCTCAAGCAAGTCGATGAATAGCGCCTGCGGCCCGAGCGAGGCGCGGAGCCGCCGAGCGAGAGCGAGCGGGGGTGGGGCCCCGCGAGCAGTGAGTAAGGTGAGGCAGGCAGCGATCACGCGGGAGATTATTGAAGTCGTTTCCGGTGCTCAAGCATTGTAGCTTCCAGTTTCCAGCTTCCAGCTTGTTTTCCTTTCGAGCTGGGAGCTGGGAGCTGGCAGCTGGAAGCTGACTATTGAAAGCGAAGATACAAATGGCAGTTGCAGCAGCTCAAAAAATAGGCAAAGTCGTTCAAGTGATCGGGCCGGTGGTGGACATCGAGTTCGAAGGCGGGCACCTGCCGGAGATCTACAACGCCGTGCGCATTCTGTCCGACGGCGGCGGTGGCCAGAAGATCGACGTCATCGTCGAAGTCGAGCAGCACCTGGGTGAGAACCGCGTGCGGACCGTGGCCATGAAGCCGACCGACGGCATGCAGCGCGGCATGGATGCGGTCGATACGGGCGCACCGATCTCGATGCCGGTCGGTCCGGCGACGCTCGGCCGGGTCATGAACGTGCTGGGCGAGCCGGTGGACTTTCCCGACCGTCCCGTCAACTCGAAGGAACGCTGGTCGATTCACCGGAAGGCGCCGACCCTCGAGCAGCAGTCGACCGAACTGCAGATGTTCGAGACGGGAATCAAAGTCATCGATCTGCTGGAGCCGTACGTGCGCGGCGGCAAGATCGGGTTGTTTGGCGGCGCCGGCGTCGGCAAGACGGTCATCATCCAGGAGCTGATTCACAACGTCGCCATGAAGCACGGCGGCGTGTCAGTGTTTGCCGGCGTCGGCGAGCGCACGCGTGAAGGCAACGATCTGTGGCTCGAGTTCCAGGAAAGCGGGGTCATCAACATCAACGACCTCGAGAAGTCCCGCGCGGCCCTGGTCTACGGACAGATGACCGAGCCGCCCGGTGCGCGGCTGCGAGTGGCGTTGAGCGGGCTGACCGTCGCGGAGTATTTCCGCGACGCCGAAAACAAAGACGTGCTGCTCTTCATCGACAACATCTTCCGTTTCACTCAGGCGGGCTCGGAAGTGTCGGCACTGCTTGGCCGCATGCCGTCCGCCGTCGGCTATCAGCCGACCCTCTTGACCGAAATGGGCGAGCTGCAGGAGCGGATCACGTCGACGAAGAAAGGCTCGATTACGTCGGTGCAGGCGATCTACGTGCCCGCCGACGACTACACGGATCCGGCGCCGGCGACGACATTCGCGCACCTTGACGCGACCACCAACCTGTCGCGTGCGATCGTCGAACTGGGAATCTACCCTGCCGTCGACCCGCTGGCCTCGACGTCGCGCATTCTCGATGCGCGCATAATAGGAGACGAACATTACAATACGGCGCGGGCCGTCAAGCAGATCCTCCAGCGTTACAAGGATCTGCAGGACATCATCGCGATTCTCGGCATCGACGAACTGTCAGAAGAGGACAAGGTCAGCGTCGCCCGCGCGCGCCGCATTCAGAAGTTCATGTCGCAGCCGTTCTTCGTCGGCGAACAGTTCACCGGCAAGCCTGGCAAGTACGTGCCGGTTGCCGACACCGTGCGGAGCTTCAAGGAGATCGTCGAGGGCAAGTACGACCACCTTCCCGAGCAGGCGTTCTTCATGGTGGGAACGATCGAGGAGGCCGTGGAAGCCGCGGAGAAGATGAAGGGCTAGATGGCATTACCCACCCACATTGACCTGCAGGTGCTGACGCCCGATCGCGGCATCATCCGCGACCGCGTCGACGAGGTCGAAATCCCGGGATCCGAGGGATACTTTGGCGTGCTGCCGGGACACCGCCCGATGCTGGCGTCGCTGACGGTCGGCGAGCTGTGGTACCGCAAGGGCGAGGAAAAGTACTATCTCGCGATCACCCTCGGGTTTGCCGAGGTGCTGCCGGATCGGGTCACGATCCTGGCCCGGGTGGCCGAGCGCGCGGAAGATATCGACATCACCCGCGCGGAAGCGGCGAAGCGGCGCGCGGAAGAGCGCCTGAACAAGGCACAGAGCGACGTTGACTACGACCGCGCCCGTGTCGCGCTCACCAGATCGCTGATGCGGCTACAGGTATCCATGCGTTTGCCTGGAGGCGGGCGCGTCGGAGAGCTGAAGCGAATGCGCGACGCGGCAAGGGGCTGACGCGCCATCATGACGGCGCTGCCTTCGCTGACGTGGGCCGTGCGGTCCGACCCCGGTCTCAAGCGAACCAGCAACGAGGACAGCTACTCGACGCGGCCGGATGTCGGACTGTTCGTGGTCGCCGATGGCATGGGCGGACATGTCGCCGGCGAAGTGGCGTCACGCGTCGCCGTCGAAGCCATCGAAGCCTTCATTCAGGAAACCGCCGGCGCCGACAAGAACCGGACCTGGCCCTTCCCCTTCGATCCCACCGTCAGCCTCGAAGCCAACCGGCTGCGCGCGGCGTTTCGCCTGGCCAATAGAAAGATCGCCTTGGCGATTGCCGATTCGCAGGATTTGCGCGGCATGGCGACGACCGCATCAGCGGTGCTGCTCGGTCCGCATGGCGCCAGCGTCGCACACGTCGGCGACAGCCGCGTCTACGTGCTGCGCCGCGGCGCGCTCCAGCAGATCACGCACGATCACTCCTGGGTCGAGGAGCAGGTTCGCGCCGGCACCTTGTCGCCGAGCGCCGCGCGTCAGCATCCATGGCGCAACGTCGTGACCCGCGCCTTGTCTGGTGGTGACGATCCCGAGGTGGACGTGACCGAAGTCGCGCCTCGCCCGGGCGAGCGCTACCTTCTCTGTTCCGACGGACTGTTCACCGTTGTCCCGGACGACCGCATTACTGAACTCCTGGCCGATTCGAAGGCGTCGCTGGACGACATCGCCGAAGAGCTCGTCGCCGCGGCCAATGCCGCGGGCGGGCCCGATAACATCACGGCGCTGATCCTGCAGATCGATGCTTCGTAATCTCGCGCAGCTGTTTCGCTACCGCGGCCTGATTCAGAGCCTGGTGGCGCGCGAGCTCAAAGCGCGATATCGCGGATCGGTTCTCGGCTTCTTCTGGTCCTTCATCAATCCGCTTCTGCTGCTGCTGGTCTACTCGTTCGTCTTCAAGTACTTGCTCGCGGCCCGCTACGAGGGCATCGACCACTATGAGCTGTTCCTCTTCTGCGGGATTCTGCCGTGGACGTGGTTCTCGACGTCGCTGCTCGAGTCGTCCGGAGTGCTTATTTCGGGCGGTAACTTGATTAAGAAGGTGCTCTTCCCTGCCGAGATCCTGCCGATCGTGACCGTGCTGGCCAACATGGTACATTTCTTCTTCGGCCTGCCGATCCTGATCGCGTTCCTGATCTACTTCTCGGCCCCGATCACACCCAGGGAGCTGCTGTGGTTTCCGGTCGTGGTGATCGTGCAGGCCGTCTTCACGCTCGGTTGGGCGCTCATCCTCTCGGCGCTGACGGTGCACTTCCGCGATATTCGCGACATCCTCAGCCACATCGTGACGATCTGGTTCTTTGCCACGCCCGTGATCTATCCCTACACGCAGATGACGAAGCATTGGCAGCAGGGGATGCTGAACCTGAACCCGATGTCGCACGTGATCATCACCTACCAGGAGATTCTGTACTTTCCAGGTCCGGTCGGCCACGGGATGTGGCTGGTGACAGTAGGCGTGGCATCGTCGCTGTTCTTTCTGTTCGGCTACTGGGTGTTCGATCGGCTCCGCGATACGTTTGCTGAAGAGGTGTAATCAAGCTTCCAGCTCCCAGTAGCCAGCTTCCAGCTTTCTGGCGAATGGAGAGCGAGGTCTAGCTGGTAACTGGTAGCTGGTAGCTGATAGCTGATATGCATGCCATCCAAGCCACACACGCTTCGAAAGTGTATCGCCGCTATAGCCGGCGACATCAATTCACCACGCTGAAAAGCGCGTTGTTGTCGCGAAGCCTGACGCGCGACTTGCGTCCGGACGAGACGTTCGCCGCGGTGCGTGATGTGACGTTTACCCTGCCGCGTGGCCGAACGCTGGGCGTCATCGGTCGAAATGGATCGGGCAAGAGCACGCTCCTGAAGCTGGTTGCGGGAATCACCAAGCCGACAAGCGGAACGATCGACGTGAGAGGTCGCATCTCGGCGTTGATCGAACTCGGCGCAGGATTTCATCCGGAAATTTCCGGACGCGAGAACGTGTTTATCAACGGCATCATGCTTGGGCTGACCAAGCGCGAAATTGCCCGTCGGTTCGACGAGATCGTCGAGTTTGCCGAGATGAAAGACTTCATCGATGCTCCGGTGAAGACCTACTCTTCCGGGATGTACATGCGTCTGGGGTTCGCCGTCGCGATTCACGTCGACCCTGAAGTGCTCCTGGTCGACGAAGTGCTCGCCGTCGGCGACGAGGGCTTCACGCACAAGTGTCTTGATAAGTTCGCGGAGTTCAAGCGGCGCGGCAAAACGATTCTTCTGGTCACCCATGCGCTGGGACTGGTCGAACGATTCTGCGACGAGGCCCTCTGGATGGATGCCGGTTCGATGAAGGCGATCGGCGACCCCAAGCGCGTCGTCGGCGCCTACATCACAGACGTCGAAGTCGGCGAAGAACAACTGCTCGCAGCGGGAGACGCGAAGGCGAAGGAGTTGTCCACGGTCGTGTCGCCTGATGAACCGGCGACGGCGGTCCTTCCCGATCATCCTGTCGAAACCGCCGAGGGTCCGGCCGATATGTTCCGGGCGACCGAAGGACGCTGGGGCTCACGCGAGATCGAGATCACCGATGTTCAACTGTACGGGCCGGACCAGCAGCCCGGACACGTGTTTCACAGCGGTGATCCGATGACGATTCGGATCGCGCTGCGATCGCCTGTCGAGAATGAGGATTTCGTCATCGGGATCGGGATATTCAACGCCGAAGGCGTATGTTGTTACGGAACGAACACCAGCATCGAGGAATTGAAGGCAGTGCGCATCTTTGGCGATGCCGAAGCACTCTTCACCATCGAGAGTCTCGACCTCGTCGAAGGCACATACAAGATCGATGTGGCCATTCACAAGCTGGACGGATATCCGTACGATTATCACCGATTGCTCTACACCTTCCGCGTGAAGTCGCGAACGAAGGATGTCGGCATCTACCGCCCGCGCCACGCGTGGCGGTTCTCCGACAGCCTTGCGTTCGATCGTGCCGGTGAATGAAGCCTGATCCACATCAACCAGATCGAGTCCTTACCTGGGAGCAGACCGCCGCGTTGGTGAGCGCCGTCAGGTCGGCCGGCCGGCGCATCGTCTTTACCAATGGCGTGTTCGATCTCCTCCACCCGGGGCACCTCCGCTACCTGCAGCACGCGCGCAGTCTCGGGGACCTGCTGATCGTCGGGTTGAACGCCGACGCTTCGGTCAGAAGAAACAAGGGGCCGGACCGTCCGATCACGGCCGAGCACGAGCGCGCTGAACTGCTGGCCGCCCTCGAGTGCGTTGATGCAGTCGTGATCTTCGAGCAGGACACTCCTGCGGAAATCGTGCGCCTGGTCCAGCCCGACATCCTGGTCAAAGGGGCTGATTGGCCCGCCGATCAAATCGTCGGCCGCGACACGGTGGAAGCACGCGGCGGCCGCGTCGTGCTGGTTCCCGTCGAACCGGGTCATTCCACCTCGTCCATCCTCAGCCGCATCCGCCGGCAGATCTGAGCCTCAGCGGCATTGTGAATTGCCGATGACGACACAGCCGCGATAAAATAAAAGGTTCCAGCTCCGAGGAAGTCACTCGCCGTGTCGTCGTACACCTCCAGTTCGCTGACGTTGCGTTCGCTGTTGAAGTCGGCAGCCAGCCGCTTACGTCTTGGTGTGCCCGCGCCGCGGGTCTCCGGCCTGACGTCTCCAGCCAAGGCGCTCTTTGCAGCGGTTGCCGCCGAGCGCTCGCGCGTGCTCCTCGTCGCGCCAACCGATGCGGACGTCGAAACCCTGACTCGCGACGGCCGCTTTTTCTATTCAGCGCTCGAAGGGTTGTCGGAGACCGAAGTCGAGCGTGTCGTCCTCCCATTTCCATCGCACGAAGTCGACCCGTATCGAGGGCTCGCGCCGCATTTCGATATCGCGTCAGCGCGTGCTCGCGCGCTGAGCGGCGCCGCCGACGGAACGGCAAAGCTCATCGTCGCGTCGGCTGCCGCCTTGCTTCCCAAAGTCAGTCCGCCTGGCGAGCTGAGCGCGGTCTCGATGGCCTTTTCACCGGGACACGAAATATCTCCAACGGATTTGGCTGATGTGCTCGCCGCGGCCGGTTATTCGCGCCAGGATCCGGTCGACGAGCACGGCGAGTTCTGCGTGCGTGGCGGGGTCGTCGACTTCTTTCCCGCCGGCGGCCGCGAACCGATACGCCTGGAGTTCGTCGGCGACACCATCGAATCCATCCGCTCATACGACCCCTCGACCCAGCGGTCCACCGCCTCGCTCGATCAAGCCTCTATTTCGCCGCTGCAGGAAGTCATTGGGAATGACACGCCGGATCGCTCGGCAACCGTTTTCGATCACCTGTGGACCGCGGGCAGACCGGTGATCATTATCTCGGAGCCGGACGAAGTTCGATCGCACGCGGAGAAGACTACCGAGCAGATTCAGCGCAGTTTCGACGAAGCCACGGCTCGAGGCAACCGCGTTCCCGCCCCGTCGGAACTCGTGCTTGGGTGGGGCGACGTGGCGCCGTGGCTGAGTGGAGCGACGGCGCTCGAGACGTTGTCGGTGGAAGAGTCGTTTCATATCGCCTGTCAGCCGGCGCTGGAATTTGCCGGCCGTGTTCCCGAATGGGTGGCAGAAATCCGGCGCAGCCGCGAGCTCGGCGACACCATGGTGTTCGTCGCGCACTCCCCTGGCCGAGCCGAGCGCACGATCGAGGTGCTTTCCGATTACGAAATCTACGCAGCGCCTATCGAAGGTGCCGAAGAAGTTCGCACCGCCTCGGTTCTCGTCGGCGTCGGTCACCTGTCGCGTGGGTTTCGGTTCCCCGACGCCGGGCTGCAGTTCTGGTCCGAGACCGACATCTTCGAGGAAGAGCGCAAGACACACGAGCGCCGCCGCTCGGCGACCCGAACCTTCCTCTCGGATTTTCGCGACCTCAAGGTGGGTGACCTCGTCGTCCACGTCGATCACGGTATCGGCGTCTTCGTTGGACTGAAACGAATTGACGTCGGTCTCGCGCCGCAGGAGTTCATGGAGCTCCGCTACGCGGGAGAGGACAAGCTGTTCGTTCCGGTCGAGCGGCTCGATCTCGTCCAGAAATACACCGGTGCGACGCGTCCCTCGCTCGACAGGCTTGGCGGGACGACATGGGAGAAGGCCAAGACGCGCGTCAAGAAGGCGATGCGCGATATGGCAGAGGAGCTGCTCAAGCTCTATGCCGCGCGCAAGGCCATGCCCGGCCACGCGTTTACCCCCGACTCGCACTGGCAGCAGGAGTTCGAAGACGCGTTCGAATGGGAGCTGACGCCCGATCAGTCGAATGCCATCGCCGACATCAAGCGCGACATGGAAATGGCCGCGACGATGGACCGCCTGCTGTGCGGCGACGTCGGTTATGGGAAAACGGAAGTCGCGATGCGGGCGGCATTCAAGGCGGTGATGGACGGCAAGCAGGTCGCGTTTCTTGCACCGACGACCATCCTCGCATTCCAGCACGTCAAGACCCTCAGGGATCGCTTTGCGGCGTTCCCCGTGCGCATTGACATGGTCAGCCGGTTCAGGACCAAGGCCGAACAGAAGGAAACGCTGGAGGATCTGAAAAACGGCAAAGTCGAAATCATCGTGGGCACGCACCGCCTGCTATCGAAGGACGTACAGTTCCGGGATCTCGGTCTGCTGGTGGTCGACGAAGAGCAGCGATTCGGCGTGGCCCACAAGGAGCGCATCAAACAAATGCGCAAGCGGGTCGATGTGTTGACCATGACCGCTACGCCGATTCCGAGGACGTTGAACATGTCGCTGGCAGGCATTCGCGACATGTCGATCATCGAGACCCCGCCAAAAGATCGCCTGTCGATCCAGACCAACGTCGTCAAATTCGATCAGGAAGTGATCCGGCGCGCGATTCTGACCGAGATGGAGCGCGGCGGCCAGGTGTACTTCGTTCACAATCGCGTCGAGTCGATCTTCTCTCTCGGCAACCTGATCACGCGCCTGGTCCCGGAGGCGCGCGTCGTGGTCGGACACGGCCAGATGAGCGAGGAGGAACTCGAGCGCGCGATGGTCGAGTTCGTGGCGCACAAGTTCGACGTCCTCCTGGCGACGACGATTATCGAGAACGGCCTCGACATTCCAAACGCGAACACCATCATCATCAACCGGGCCGACCGCTACGGATTGTCGCAGTTGTATCAGTTGCGCGGGCGCGTCGGACGATCCGATAGACGGGCATACGCCTACTTGCTCATTCCGCCGGAAGAAGCGCTTTCACCTGTCGCGAAGAAGCGGTTGGCAGCAATCCGTGAATTCAGCGATCTGGGCAGCGGATTCCGCGTAGCTGCCCTCGATCTCGAGATTCGCGGCGCGGGCAATCTCCTCGGCGGCGAGCAGAGTGGCCATATCGAGGCCGTTGGCTTCGACATGTATATGAAGCTGCTCGAGCAGACGATTAAGGAATTGAAGGGAGAAGAAGTCGAGGATGAGGTCCGTGCCAACGTCAACCTCAGGGTTGATCTCCGCATCAATGACGAATACATACCCGACATGAATCAGCGGCTGACCGTCTACCGCCGGATGGCCGCGGTCCGCAGCGACGAAGAGCTGGACAAACTCGTGCTGGAAGTGCGGGATCGCTACGGACCACCGCCGGAGTCTGTGCTCAACCTCGCCGAATATGCGGCGATCCGAATTCTGAGCGACCGGATCGGTCTCGAATCTTTAGACCGGGAAGGCTCCATCGTCGTCCTAAAGTTTAGGCCGGATGCCAAGCTCGATCCCGCTTGGCTGTTTCGGATCGTGCAGCAGCGCGGCGATGTGACGCTGGTTCCCCCGGCAACCCTGAAACTCGACCTGAAGAAGCCGATTGGGCGCAAACCGATGCCGGAGGTGAGGAAGTCGCCCGCTCCGCTGGGGAAAAAGGGACGCGATCCGGTCGCCGGCGGCTCCTGGTGGGCAGCTCGAGCTCAGGCAGGCGAGGTGGCGCCCGGCTTTACGAAGGACGAGATCATGCGACCAGCGCAGGAAGATCCGCGGGCACAAGATGGTGTGTTCGCCAGAGTCTCGGGGCTGCTGCGCGAGTTGAGCGGGGGCGGTTCAATCGAGTAAAATATTATGCTACAGCAGTTTAGGGCAATACATATGAAGTGCATTTCGACGCTGGTTGTGCTCCTTGCGCTAACCGCCGGCACCGCGCGCGCGCAAGTCATCGAGCGCGTACTGGTGAAGGTAAACGGCGACATTTTCACGCAGACGGAACTCGAAGAGCGGCAGACCGCCGCGATTCGTGCCCGGCTCGGAGTCGACCTGAAGCCAGAAAGCGTGAAAGACGACGCCGAGTTGAAGAAGGCGCTCGACGAGGTTACGCCGCAGCTCCTGGTCGACGCGGTCGATGAGCTGCTTCTGTTGCAGATGGGCAAGGAGAAGGGCTATCACCTGAGCGACGAGCAGTTCAAAGGATGGCTCGACAATCTGCGGAAGGAACAAAACCTGACCGATGACCAGAAGTTCCAGGCCGCGCTGAAGCAGGAAGGCATGTCGCTTGACGAGCTGCGTAAGAACGTCGAGAAACAGTTCCTGGTGAGTCAGGTGCAGCGCGATGAGGTCGGCTCGAAGCTGTCGATCACGGAAGAAGAGGCCAAGCAGTACTACCTCTCACATAAGAACGACTTCGTCGACCCGGCGACAGTGACGCTGCGCGAGATCCTGATTGAGGTGCCGACGACGACCAAGGGGGGGCAGTCGACGATCAACGTGGCGCAGCAGAACGAGGCGGAAGAAAAGGCCGCGGCACTGCGCACGCGCGTACTGGCCGGTGAAGACTTCGCCAAGGTTGCCGCCGAAGCGTCGGCCTCGCCGTCGAAGGCGAACGGTGGCCTGATCGGCCCGATCAATCTTGCGGAGGTCTCGGTCTCGCTGCAGGACATGATCTCGAAAATGAAACCCGGTGACGTCTCGACGCCGATCAGAACGAACCGTGGCGTGCAGATCCTGAAGCTCGAGACGATCAAGCCGTCCGCGGTGCAGCCCTTCGAAAGCGTCCGCGATCTCGTCGCCGACAAAGTGCACGATGCCCGTCAGCAGACCGAAGTGCGCAAGTTCATGGCGAAGGTGCGCGGTCAGGCGCTCATCGAGTGGAAGAACGACGAGTTGAAGAAGCTCTACGAAAAGCAGGTCGCGATCGAAAGCGGCGGCGCGAACTGACGAATGGCCCCCGAAGCGGCCCCGCCGTGGTATGCGATCTGGACGCGTTCGCGCCACGAGAACGTGGTCCGCGACCAGCTCGAACGCAAGGGGTACGAAGCGTTCCTTCCAACCATCCCGAAGTGGAGCCGCTGGAAGGACCGCAAGAAGAAGATCGACTGGCCGCTGTTCCCCGGTTATTGTTTTGCGCGGTTCGATTCGAAAGAGCGCCTGCCGATTCTCTCCTGCACGGGAGTCGTGAACATCGTGTCGTTCGACGGGGATATCGCGACCATCCCCGAATTCGAAATAGAAGGCATTCGCCGTCTCGTGGACAGCGACCTGCAATTCGATCCGTGTCCGCTCATTCACGAAGGAATGATGGTTGAAGTCGTTCACGGGCCGTTAAAAGGCGTGGTTGGGCGGTTACTGCGCAAGGGCACGCATGCGCGCCTCGTCCTGGCGGTGGACCTGATCGGACAAGCGGTGAGCGTCGAAGTCGATGCGGCGGACGTAAAGCCGTACTGAAGGCTCAGGGCTCAGGGCTCAAGGCTCAAGGCTCAGGGCTCAAGCCTTAGGGCTCAAGGCTCAGGGCGCACGACATATGAAGATAGGGCACATCAACCTGACGCCGCCGTTTGCGCTGGCGCCGATGGCGGGCATGACCGACACGGCATTCCGCCGCCTCGTGAAGCGGAAGGGCGGGTGCGGCCTTGTCGTGAGCGAGATGGTGAGTTCGGAAGGATTGGTGCGCGGGATCGATCGGACGCTGGAGTACGCCGAGTACACCGAAGAGGAGCGACCCGTTTCGATTCAGATTTTCGGCGGTGATCCTGAAAAGATGGCGGCGGCCGCGCAGATTGTCGAGGGCATCGGTGCTGACATCGTCGATGTCAACATGGGCTGCCCGGTGCCAAAGATTGCGAAGCACAACGCGGGCTGCAGCCTGATGCGCGAACCCGAGCATGCGGCGGATGTCGTGCGCGCGATGGCCCGGGCGGTGAAGATCCCCGTGACCGTCAAGATGCGCGCCGGTTGGGACGCCGAGACGATCAATGCCCCCGATCTCGCGAGGCGCATGGAAGATGCGGGCGCCGCGGCGCTCGCGGTGCACGGTCGCACCGCCGCGCAGTCGTATTCAGGGGCGTCCGATTGGGATCTGATTGCCGAAGTGGCCGAGGGCGTGTCGATCCCGGTGTTTGGCAGCGGAGACTGCATCGATCCGCAGCAACTGGTGGATCGCCTCCGTGCCGGAGATGTTGCCGGCATTCTTGTTGGGCGCGGAGCGCTCCGCAATCCGTGGATCTTCGAGCAGGCGGCCGCTCTGGCCTGCGGTCGTTCGCCGCGACCGGTGACGCCAGCCGAGCGCGGTCAGTTCCTGCTCGATTACATCGATCTGCTCCTGAACGAACGGATTGATGAAGCGGAAGGGTTCAGACACGTGGCCCCCGGTCAGGAGGTGGCTGCCTCACCGCCCGCCCGCGGTCACGATCGGTGGGTGATTAACAAGCTGCGCGCGCTGAATGCCTGGTACACCAAAGGGCTCGACAACGGATCGCATCTTCGTATCGCCATCAATGCCGCGGAATCGATCGACCAGCTTCGCGACACGATCCACACATTCTTTTTCGAATCGCGAATCCTCGAATCACTAATCACTCATCCGGAATCCCGGAATCGTTTGATCGATTCACCGATTCGAGATCAGTGATTAGTGATTAAGGGATTAGGGATTCAGACACCTCGTAGTCGTAGGCCAGCGCTTTCGCGGCGGAAGTGGTGAAATGGCGGCCCGCAGCGACGTGCGCAGGGTGTTGCAAATAACTCTTCAGCCCTGCGACATCGTCGAATTCAATGATCACCGCGAACTCGTAATCGTCGCTCATCATCTGTTCGTAGCCGGGCAGCGAATGCTTCACCCGCTTCCCGATGCGAAGACGTTTGATTGACGGAATCTCCCTGGCCGCCGCCGCCACGGCCTCCAAGACCGCCGTCCGATCGGCGCCCGACAGGTCGGCCCTCGGACTGAACAGCACAACATGTACGATCACCGGTGACCTCCACCGCCCCCGCCGCGGGGATTTCGTCGATGCGGCGGCCGCTGGCCTCCGCGTGGTGCGCCAGGACCAGTACGGGGCGCTCCCGAACCAGTGCGTGGCCCTCCCGAACCAGTGCGTGGCCCTCCCGAACCAGTGCGTGGCCCTCCCGAACCAGTGCGT
>Ga0222622_10000076_pt1 | contig 35100 bp, 31 predicted proteins | sample PLM2_5_b1metaG_FD_177335 | JGI IMG/M metagenome (GOLD analysis project Ga0222622, IMG submission 177335) | Groundwater sediment microbial communities from an aquifer in East River, Colorado, USA - PLM2_5_b1 | ecosystem: Environmental > Terrestrial > Soil > Riparian zone | place: USA: East...
GCAGCGAGAACGCATGCTCGGCAGTGGAAATCGTATTTCCACCGGGGGCGTTCAATACGACAACGCCGCGGCGCGTCGCTGCCTCAACATCAACATTGTCCACCCCAACGCCAGCACGGCCTACCACGCGAAGTTTTGCACCGGCATCCAAAATGCCCGCGGTGACTCTTGTCTGGCTGCGCACGATCAGCGCGCTGAATGGCGGAATAACTCCGATAAGTTCTTGTTCAGTCAGGCCGATCTTGATCGCCACATCAAGCTCGGCGTCGCGTGAAAGCTCATTAGCCCCGCGTTGCGAGATCGAATCGGCGATGAGGACTTTGGGCGGAGTCACGAAAACTTTTAGTGTTAAGCACGAGAATAGTGCCCGCTCAAAATTAGAACTTAAATCTTAAAAGTTAAACCCGTTCTGTTTAGGCTGTTGGTTCGATGCGAGAGCGCGCGAAGCCTTTCTACGTTGTGTTCGCGATCGCTGCGGCGCTGGTCATTCCCGCTGCGATCGCATTGCGCACGGTTGTGCATCCTGTCTTTTTGCAACCCACTTCGGATAATCCTACGCCGCTCGGATATACATGGAGCCTGCTCCTGTTTGTTATTCCGATCGCCGCCCTCGGATGGTGGTTTGCCTGCCGGCCGGATCTGCAATTTCCGAGAAAAGCATTTTGGCGAACCATCGCCGTGCTGACGCCACTTGGTTTTTTGCTCGACCTGCTCTTTGGCAATATTTTTTTCATCTTCCCAAATAAAGCGGCCACACTTGGCTACGAAATACCTGCGGTCGGCGGATCGATTCCAATCGAAGAATTCATCTTCTATCTCACCGGCTTCATGCTGGTGCTGCTGACTTACATCTGGTGCGATGAATATTGGATGGCGGCTTACAACGTTCCGGACTACACGGCGGCGGCTAGAGGCATACCGCGCATCGTCCGTTTTCATTTTGCTTCCGTCGTTCTTGGCGTTGCCCTGATCGCCGCAGCAGTTCTTTACCGCAAATTCTTGTCCGGCGTGTCAGAAGGTTTCCCGTGGTATTTTGTTTATCTCGTCTGCGCTTCCCTCATTCCATCGGCAGGTTTTTTTCACACCGCGCGAGATTTCATCAACTGGCGCGCATTCAGCTTTACGTTTTTTCTTCTGTTGCTCCTCAGTTTGCTTTGGGAAGTGACGCTCGCTTTGCCCTATGGTTGGTGGGGATATCACCCGCGCGCGCTGATGGGGCTGCACATCGGAGCGTGGTTCGGTCTGCCATTTGAAGCGGTTTGTGTTTGGTTGGCTGTGAGCTTTACAACCATTATCACTTATGAAGTGATCAAAATTTGGAAAGCCCTGGGCACCCGCGCGCTCGAGGCATTTTTTGGTATTCGAAAATAAACAGCCTTGCGTCGCGAAATTGTGAAAGGATGTTGGCGGATTCATTTCAACCGAAAATCAAGAGATGGATCGAATCGGGTAATTGCGCCGCCACATTCGTAGCCACGCTGCCGCGCAGCAGTTTGGCCATGGCGGTACGTTGTGACGCGCCGATGATGAGGTAATCCACGCCCATGGTGGCCGAGAGATCGAGAATCGTCGAAGCCGTGTCCTCGCTAACAGCATAGACGGGCAGCACACAGATGCCCCGTTCGGCGCCCAGTTTGATCATCGTTGACATGATTGCGGCTGCCTCGGGGTCATCCTGCCATTTAGGGCGGCGCCCGGCCACGGTCGGGCCCCGAGCATAGAAGACTGCAATCTCTTTTACATACAAAACATATAACGTGGCTCTCCGGAGTTGCGCTTCATCTAACGCGAAGGTGAGCACAGGCGTGAGGCCGCGTGCAGCAACCATGATCTTGTGGCCTTCTTCCAGCCGTGTTTGCATAGTCGCGGCCAGATCCGGCGTGACCATCTCGGCCACCTTGCGCGTCACAGTCAATGTCCTCAATCCGGCGATCTGATGTGAATAAGTGCGAAATCCAAGCCCCACTCCCAATACGCAAACTGCGAAAAAGAGCGCGTCGGGTTTCGTTTTTGCGATCGTCAGCTCGACCAGAGCCAGGACAATAAACGTCACACCCATAATCAGGCGCTCGTACATTCGCAAACCGAGCTTCTTGTTAAACGTGCAGGCGCCGAGATTGACTGAAATAGCGCCCACAACGCCTATCGCATACAGGCCCGCCAGCGCCTCGAACTGCTTCATGATCGCCAGCACGAGAATAGGAATTGCAACGGCGACAATAAGTGGAATGCGCGGCACACCGTGCTTATTAAGGCGCGCGAATTGTGGCGGCATCTCGCCGTCCTGCGCCATCATATAGGTAACGCCAATCAATGCGACAACCGCAGTATTGACGGCACTGATTAATAAAAAGCCGAACACGACGCCAACGAAAAGAGAAAAGGCATGACCAAACGATGGCCCGCTGACAAGTGTCGCGTAGTACTCTCCCAGAAAGCGCAGCATGTCCTCCTTGTGCGCCGTCAGCTCCGGTGCGTACGATTTCGGCAACGACAGCATGGCCCAGCCGAGCAATGCAGTTCCGCTCACCACTTCGAGCGCTACCGGCAAAATCGCTTTTGTAGCTGTGCGTGTGACTTTCGGCGCGCTCGGCGTGGCGTTCGGATCCAGTTTCATCACACCCGTGAGATTGGCGATCGCCTCCACACCGCTCAAAGCAAGGATCACTCCGACGAATTGCACCCACACCGTCTCAAGATCGGTATGACGAGCCTCAAGATGTGCAAGATTTAGATACCGCGCGCTAAACGCGATCGTCGCCACGACAACGATCACAGCCGGCACAGCCAGCCAGATTGAGACACTGCCACTGTGTTTTGGACCAAAATAATTGACGGCCCCCAGGATCAGGATCACCACCATGGCCGCGACCGGCGCGTACTGACTTGGAACACCAAGGTAAGTGACGCCCGCCCATGCGCTCAGGGCCGCGGTAACGAGGAAATTCGCAATCAATAAGAGCGCACCAACCGAGGCGAGAAATCGGCTCTGCTGTCGCGCCGCAGAATAAACGCCTCCGCCATCGGGGAAATGAGCGCAGATGATGATGTAATTGAAGCCGACGATTGCCGTGAGGACGCAGACAGCGAGAATGATCGGAAACGACGCGAAACCAGCCGCAACAAATGCCAGGCCAAGCACGTAAGCCTTGCTGGTGCCCCAATCGCCATAAAGGAGCGCTGCGGCGCGCTTCCAATCAACATTGCGCGGCCGATGGACGCCTGCGGAAACAATCTCGGCCATCGCTATGAGCCGTAACTTTCAATTGTGCTCGCGCTTGCTTGCAAGCTCTTTCTCAGCCAGGCCCGGTTTGACTACGAATTGTTTCGCTTAATGCGAGCGACAAGTTGTGCCCGAGTCAAACTTCCACGCGTGCGCCTAATTCGACCACGCCATTCGGTGGCAGACAGAAGTATGAGGTGACATCGCCGGCATTGCGCGTCATCCACGCAAAGATGGAGCCGCGCCACGGGGAGAGACCGCGTTTGCGCGTGGCAAGGATTGTTTCCCGGCCAATGAAATAAGTCGTGCGCATAGGCTCGACACGAAGGCCGGTCGGTTTCACGCGGTCCAGCGCAGCAGGAACATCGGGTTTCTCCATGAATCCGAAATGGACCTGTGCCCTCCAGAATCCTTCATCCAGATTTTCCAGCGCGACGCGATCCTTGGGGTTGGCAAGATATGGAACCTCTTCGGTTCGGACGGTGAGCAATACGACCTGCTCGTGCAGCACTTTGTTATGCTTGAGATTGTGAAGCAAAGCGAGCGGCGTTCCAACTCGGTTCCCCGACATGTAGACGGCAGTCCCCGGGACGCGTCGGATACTCTGGCTCTTTAGGTCGGGTAGAAAATCGTCGAGTGGAACGCAGATTTCGCTCAGTCGACTGCGAAGGACGCGGCGTCCCTTCCTCCACGTCAGCATTAGAAAAAGAATCGCGGTAGAGACGAGCAGTGGAAACCAGCCTCCATGCGCCACTTTGAGCATATTCGCGCCGAAAAATGCGAGATCTATCGTGATAAAAAATGCAGCGATCGGCAGAGCCACCGCAGCCGGCCAGTGCCATCGGCGACGAGCCACGAAATAAAACAAAATGGTAGTGATCAGCATCGTAGTCGAGATCGCTACGCCATAAGCCGCGGCGAGATTACTCGACGTTCGAAAGCCGAGCACAAGCGCGATGCAAGCGCACATCAATCCCCAATTCACCAGCGGCACATAGATCTGTCCGATAATGCGCGCCGAAGTATAAATGACTCTCAAGCGTGGACTGAAGCCGAGTTGGATGGCCTGCATGGTGAGTGAGAACGCGCCGCTGATGATTGCTTGCGATGCAATAACTGCGGCAGCCGTCGCCAGCACCACCATTGGGTAGAGCGCCCATGAAGGTGCCATTCGGTAAAATGGATTTACGGCAGCCTCTGGTTGAACAAGCAGAAGCGCTCCCTGCCCAAAGTAATTCAGTGTTAACGCTGGAAGAACGACAGCGAACCACGTCAAGCGAATTGGCGCCGTTCCAAAGTGACCAATATCTGCGTAGAGCGCTTCGCCGCCAGTAACGACCAGGAAAACCGCACCGAGCACCAGGAAACCGCGTGAACCATTGATCATGAAAAATTCGAATCCGTGAATCGGATTGATCGCGGCAAGCACCTCCGGCGTGCGAATGATTTGCTGAAGTCCGAGTACGCTGATCGCTGCAAACCAGATCATCGTGATCGGGCCGAACACCGTGCCGACGCCGGTAGTCCCGCGCGATTGGAAAAAGAAAAGTCCCATTAGAATAACGACAGCAATCGGCAGCACATAGGGATCGAACAGCGGTGTAGCGACGTGGAGGCCTTCGACAGCACCCATGACAGAGATGGCCGGAGTGATCATCCCGTCGGCGTAAAGCAAGGCGGCTCCGAACAAACCCAGCAGGAAGAAGAATTTTCCGCGCCGCAGCACATCGTGCACCAGTGTCGCCAAGACGAGAATTCCACCTTCACCTCGATTATCGGCCCGCAGGATGAGGATCAGGTACTTTACCGAGATAATCAGGACGAGAGACCAGAGGATGAGCGACAGGACACCAAGCACGTTCGCATGCGTGGGAGGAACTGCATGTTGTCCATAAAAGCACTCGCGCATCGCATAGAGCGGACTCGTGCCGATGTCGCCGTAAACGATCCCAAGGCTGGCGAGACAAAGGAAAAGGAGTCGACGACGACGGGCTTTGGCGGCAGGAAGCACACGCGGAAGGCGGGCCGAATCAGCAACAGCCGGCATCAAAGATGGGGGCGCAGAATTCACCGTTCGCGAGGAACTTAAATTGCCCGCAACCTCAGAATAGTTAAAACGGTACTAAAATTCCAAGGGACCCCATTTCGCACGCATTGGGATGCGCTACATTAACCGTGTGATGGGACCGTCCAGTTCGCGTGCCATCGAACAGCAATCCTCTCAGCCTTCGGTTGAGGAAAAGGCGAACGGCGAAGAGCATGTCACGTATACGCCTTCTTTTGCGCCATTGAAGGAATACATTACGGCAGTGATCGGCGTGGCCGCGCTGACCGTCGCATGCTGGTTGGTAACACCGCTGACCGGATACGGATCCATCTCACTTATTTTTCTCCTCGGGGTGCTGCTTGCCGGAATGGTTCTCAATCGCGGGCCGGTTTTGCTGGTTGCAGCGCTCAGTGCGCTTTCCTGGAATTTTTTGTTCATCCCGCCACTGTTTACGTTGCACATCGCGAAACTCGAGGATGCGTTGACGTTTGCGACCTACTTCATCGTAGCGATCACTGTCGGCAGCTTGACTGCGCAGTTGAAGGCCCGCGAACACCTCGCGGCTCAAGTACAGCTGGCGCAAGAATCCGAGCGGCTTCGCAAAACACTGCTGGATTGCGTGTCGCACGAATTGAAGACGCCGCTCGCGGCGATCGGCGCCGCAAGTCAGGAACTCTCGCGTCTCGCGGCGAACATCCAGGATTCACAAGTGCTTAAAGAGCTCGCCGGAGAAATTCGGGCCGGATCTCGGCGACTCAATCGCGTGGTAGACAACCTTCTGGACATGAATCGGCTTGAAAGCGGAGTAATCCGTCCGAAACGCGAATGGTGCGATGTCCGCGAACTACTCCAGTCGGCGGTTGACATCGAGCGAGAATCGATCAACGGGCGAGAGATCAGGTTGGACGTTCCGGAAGAAATTCCTTTGGCGCTCCTGGATCACACACTGATCGAGCAGGCTGTCGCGAAGCTGCTCGCAAACGCCGGAAGCCATACGCCGCCCAGACTGCCAATCGAGATTGATGCCGAATATAAGAACGATCGGCTACTGATCTCCGTAAGCGATCGCGGTCCGGGGATTCCAATAGATGCAGCTGAGCGACTATTCGAAAAGTTCTACAGGAGTAACGATCACAAAACAGGCGGCCTCGGGCTCGGATTATCGATTGCACGAGGGTTGATTGAAGCGCACGGGGGCAGGCTCACGGCCGAGAATCGAGACGGAGGGGGCGCACGCTTCACCATTACGCTGCCGGTTCACGTGACGGATATGAACGCTATGGAAGCGGCTTCATGAAATCAGCTCGAAGCGCGCTGATCATCGACGACGAAAAGCAGATCCGTCGCCTGCTCCGCCTCGCGCTCGAAGGAGCAAATCATAAAGTCTACGAAGCCGAGACTGGACAAGCTGGCCTGACAGAAATCGTTAACCGTCGGCCCGATGTAGTTTTACTCGACCTTGGTTTGCCGGACATGGAAGGCGCAAAGGTGCTGCGACGTTTGCGAGAGTGGTCAGATGTGCCGGTGTTGATTCTCTCCGTGCGGGACGACCCCGATGAAAAGGTCGCCGCGCTCGATGCCGGCGCCGATGACTATGTAACCAAACCATTCGACACTGCGGAGTTATTGGCTCGCGTCCGCGCGGCGCAACGCCGCTCGCTCACGGAAACCGGTGACCCGGTTTTTAACTCCGGAGCGCTATACGTCGATTTCGCAGCGCGCCAGGTAAGGGTAGGTGGCGAGGAGATCAGACTAACGCCGACCGAATACTCATTGTTGCGCGTGCTCGTGCAGAACGCCGGAAAAGTTGTGACCCATCGGCAATTACTTCGCACCGTTTGGGGAGAGAAGGCCGAAAGCCAGGCGCAGTATCTTCGCGTTTACGTCACGCATTTGCGCAAGAAACTCGAAGCCCGCGAGAATGCGCCGCGGCTCATCAAAACAGAAGTCGGAATAGGGTACAGGCTTTCGACGGAGCACCAATAGGATGCAGGGAGTTCGTGGAACGTTAATAATCTTTTAGCGTTTTAGAGGAAGATTTTAATTAACGGTCGCGCTGAAGTCCGGACGACGCTTTAGGAATGAAAGCGATCGCGGTCATTTTCGTCCGAACCCGTGACGTGAAACTACCCGCAGGACAGCCGACCGTCGTTCCGATCAGCGAGGGCTCGCAGGGAGTCGCCGTTTTAGGCGGTAACAAAACAAACCGGGCAGACAAGTCGACCATCCATAATGACTCAGTGCCGCCGTTTTGGACTTGGTTTATCGAAAACCCGCGGCCCCACTCTTCGAGATCTTTCCGTAGCCTTGCGGATTTGACTTCCGCAGCGTGAGGCGCCTCGTCGGCCGAGTGCCGCTCGTTTGGGTCGAGTTAATTGAGCTCAATCAAAGTTGAACGTGCTTGCCGCGTGCAGCGACAAAATCCAATCGGACTTTCCCGCACAATCGTCAGGAATTGAGTGGCTATTTCGAATTCTACGACGCGGTCGATTCGGGAACTTGGATCGGCACACTCGACACTGGTTTGACTTATCAAGTCACCCCGGACTTCTCTGTTGATGTGGATTCATTCTTCGGTTTGACCCGGAGCTCGGACGATTTCAACTGCGTAATCGGTTTCGCGCGCCGATTTTAACATTGAACGTAACGCGATGATACCAACCAACGTCAAACGTCCGCGCAATGTGGATTGGAAGCGCGCGGCAGCAATTCTTTACGGCGATTGGGGTACGAGCAAGGCTTATGTGATTGGGCTGGCATTCGCCGTCGCTGGTTACGCGTCATTTTGGCTGATCGCAGCAATGTGCGTCCTGACAGCGCTCGTCGGGATCAACTACATGGTCATCTGCCGTCTTTATCCGGACGGCGGCGGGGTTTACGCCAGCGTCCGCCACCGGAGCGAAGTCATCTCTATTGTAGGTGCGTTTCTACTCATCGCAGATTACTTAGTAACAGCAGCCATTAGCGCGCTTTCCGCGTTTCAATATCTCGGTGTACCGCACCCGGAAAAATTCGCCGCCGCAGCGATCCTCGTTGTCGGATTACTTAATCTGCTTGGACCAAAACAAACCGGCGGGCTCGCGTTTTTAGTTTCGGTTCCCACCGCGATTGTGGTTATCACACTGGGCCTTTTCAGTCTGCCGCATCTCGGCACTGCGTTGGGTCACTTGCAACCGTTGCACGGAACCTTTGGACAGAACTGGGCCGGTTTCGTCGGAATCGTGCTGGCGCTTTCAGGTGTTGAAGCTATCGCCAACGCCACTGGCGTCATGAAGCTCGATCCGGGCAGCACCGATGCGCACCCATCGGTGACGAAGACTTCGACGCCTGCGATTTTGATCGTCATGATCGAAGTTTGTCTGTTCACCGCGTTGCTTGGGCTAGCCATGCATGCGCTCAGCGGACTGCAAATTGTAAACGGTGACGTCAACGCTCCCGGCGCAGAAGGCGTGCGCGATTACATGCTGCGTTACATGGGGCAAATCTTCGTCGGTGGTGCACTTGGTCCGGCGCTCGGTCATGCATTCGGTTTCATCGTCAGTATTGTCTTCGGCCTGCTTCTGCTTTCCGCCGTCAACACTGCGATTGTCGATCTCATCGCGATTCAATTTCTTATGTCCCGCGACCGCGAGGTCCCAACAATCTTTCAGCGCCTCAATAAATGGGGCGTCCCGAGTGCGGGAATGCTGCTCGCTACCGTCGTCCCAATGCTGCTCGTGATTGTCGTGAAAGATATGTCCGGTCTCGCCGATCTTTACGCTGTCGGCGTGGTCGGCGCGATCGCGACCAACCTCGGTGCGACTTCAACCGACCGGAAACTGTCAATCAAAACCTCAGAACGCATGCTGATGTTCGGAACTTTTCTTGTTATGGCTGCGATCGAAATTTCGCTGCTCATTGACAAGCCGAATGCGCGTTATTTTGCCGTTACGATTCTCGCGGGGGGATTGATTCTGCGTGGACTCGTGCAGGAGCGCCGAATGAAAAAAGAAGCGCCTCAAGTATTCGGGGCGATGCCGGAACGGCTGCCTGTCGATCTTACGAGGGCTAAGTCTGAAGCGCTGGCTCCGCCAGGCGGCGAATCAGTTCTCTGCGCGATTCGCAGCGCCGGCCGGACACTCGATTTTGCCTTGCGCGAAGCGCGCAAGGCACGCGCTCGACTTTATTTACTCTTTGTACGCGAACAGCCATTCATGACTGAGCAGGACGTTCGCCGTAAATGGCAAGAAGACCCGGAAGCGAGCGCAATTTTCGCGGAAGCCAAACAAAAAGCCGGCGACCAGCAACCGCTCTTCGCTTACGCCGTGAGTCCTTCGGCGGCAGAAACGATCGTGGATGTTGCCGCAACGCTCGGCGCGTCGCGGGTCATTCTCGGAGCGCCACAACGCAGTGCCCTGATAAATCTGCTTCGCGGAAATGTGATTCGCGAAGTGTCAAACTCGCTGCCGGAAGACATCGATCTGCTGGTCTATGCGTGAAGATGGACGAGCACTTCGATCTCGGCGGTTTGCGGAAACATGTCGAGCGGCGTGACCGAATCGATGGTAAATTTGTTCCCCAACTCTCTCAAATCTCGCGCCAGTGTCGGCGGATTGCATGAAACGTAAATCAGCGTCGTCGGCGCGAGGTCCAGGATTGCCTTTCGCGCGTTTGCGCTCAGCCCGGTGGCCGGAGGATCGATAAGGAGTGTATTGGCGCGTGTCCCCACGCGCGAAGCCTTATGCTCTTCGGCTGAGACACCCGACCCTACAGCATTCTCGAGGCAACGGTTCAATTCTTCTTCTACATCGGCGGCGATGTAGGTCTCTTTCGCAGTCGCGTTTTCCGTTGCAGCAGCAATTGCAAACCTGTCCCAATCGATCCCGATCACGCGCTCGAATTTGTTGAGCAATGCTTTCGCGAAAAATCCGGCGCCGCAATAAGCATCGATCAGCAGTTCTTGATTCGGCGGGACGAGATCGACAATCAAATCGCGTAAAGCATTTGCGACCGCGTCATTGGTTTGAGAAAAAACGCGCGCGCTGGCTGAAGTCCGCAACGCGTAATGACCATCGCGCACGTATGGTTGCGCGCGTAATTCCGTTAGCGAGCTATTGACTGCGGCTGTTGCGATCGGGCAGCGTTCGATGTCGATCAATCGGTGCGAATCACGCCCGAAAAAACCGATTACCCCGTCCTCCGCGTGCACAGTGATGCGGTTGCGATACTTATACTGCTCCGGTGCAGCAATGATGGGGCGCATCGGGACATCTTTGAACTTGCCGATCCGCTGGAGAGCATCGCGAACCTGTCGCCATTTTATCGCCAGCTGATGTTCGTAGCTCATGTGCTGGTAAGCGCATCCGCCACAGCGGCCGAAATACGGACACAGTGGTTCGACGCGATCCGGTGAGCCTTGCTTTACCTCGACCAGCTCCGCTTCGGCGAACTGTTTTTTTTCACGCACGATCTCCGCGGACACTAGTTCAGCCTCGATCGTGTACGGAACGAAGATGGCTTTCCCATGCTCGCGCCCGACGCCTTTCCCGCCGAAAGCAATATCTTCGATTTTTACATCGACAACGCGCATATCACCGACCGGCTGTTTCACCTGAGCATCCAGTGGCAGCGAAATGCCAATGGCTCATGCTGGAGTGGGTGCTAAGCAAATGTTGCTGTCACGGGACTGTGACTACACAGCCAGTTTCCCCGCCCGACATCTTCGAGCGTAATGCGCATCAACACCAGTCGGAGGCGCGCAGAGGTCGCTCAAGTTAACCGAAAACAGGCGATTGATGGAATCGAGTGCTAATTGAAATCCTGATGCGAATCGCGCACGTAAGGGTATTTCGATTCGTTCCCAACCTCAGGCGGAAATTCCGGGTACCCTGCATGAATGTAGGGAATATCAGACGGCAGTATCGGATAATAGCTTTCCCTCCATATTGGAAACGGAAACGTCAAAATCTCGATAAGACCGGCAACATGTCGTGTGGCGGAGCGGCCCAGACCGCGCACAACGCCATAACCAGCCCCCGCAGAATTACCTTCCGTCTGGTTGACCTGGTTAACCGTCACAAAAAACTCAGTCGGAGCGAAAACAAAATTCGAAAGTCCCCGACCGAGCTTGCGCGTCGGCCCATAATCGTTCGAAGGCGGATCTTGAATGTCGGCGAAGGCTCCGCTGACAAGTCCGGCGACGGCTGCGAGGGAAAGGATGGTTTTCATAGGCTCTCCAAATCAGTTAAATGATTCCGGATGGCGAAAGCAATACTTTATTTTTCGCCTTCAGCTGCGACGCGGTTCTGTGTCTTGAACATCGAAATCGCTATTGTAACCCCGAGAATGAGGACGATGACCCCGAGCGAAAGGGCCCTGGGCAACGGTAAATAATCCGCAATAATCATTTTGATCCCGACGAAGGCGAGCACCAGCGCGAGTCCCGTTCGCAGATAAATGAAACGATTCATTAAACCGGCCAGCAGGAAGTAGAGCGATCGCAAACCAAGTATCGCGCAGATGTTAGATGTATAAACAATGAATGGGTCGCGCGTAATCGCGAAGATCGCGGGAATCGAATCAACGGCAAAGATCAAGTCCGTGACCTCGATCACGATCATCGTCAGAGCGAGTGGAGTCAACATCCAGCGGCCATCTATGTGGACTCTAAAATGTTGTTCGTGGAAGTCGCGAGTAATCGGAAGAGCCCTGCGGCACATTCGCAACACCCAACCCTCTGTGAAATCGCGCGCCGGATGTTTTTTGAACAGCATGCGGCCCGCTGTGATGAGCAGGAAAAGACCAAAGAGATAAAGAACGAAGTGAAAGCGTTGCACCAACGCGATACCGCACAAGATCATCGTGCCGCGCATGATGAGTGCGCCAATGATTCCCCACACCAGAACGCGGTGTTGCGCGAGCGGAGGAACGCGAAAATGCGCGAAAATCAACACAAAGACGAAAATGTTATCCATGCTCAGCGAATACTCGATGAGATAGCCGGTGAGAAAATCGAGACCGTGATGGGGTCCCTTGATGCGCCAGACCAGGGCGTTAAAGCCGAGCGACACCAGCACCCAAATCGCGGTCCGTTGAGCCGCAGCGCGTATGCTTAATTCCCGACCGCGGAGTTTGAAGGTGAAGAGGTCGATTCCGATTGCAATGAAGACGCCGATGTGAAAGGCGATCCAAAACCAGATGCTCGTCTTCACGGCGGGGAGGTTTTCATGCCGCGAGGCGCACGGCAATCGCAAATTGCAAGAGGCGCTTGGACGGCCTATACGTCACACCGAGAAACGTATGCTCCCATAGATGGATCCTGAACTACAGAAACTCATTGAAGCCGGTAAGCTTACTTCACAGGCCGCAGGACAACTGGAAAAATTAAAGCCCGGCACGTTTTGTTTGCATAAGAGTTGGGGATTCGGTCGCGTGCGCGAATGGAACCTGCTGCTCAATCAGATCGTAATTGATTTTGGCAGCAAGAAAGCCCATCCAATGCAAGTCGAGTACGCAGCGGAGAATCTCACCCCGCTGGCTCCGGAGCATTTTCTTTCGCGCAAGGCGACCGACCTCGCTGCGATCAAAAATTTGGCGAAGGAGAATTCGGCCGCGCTCGTGCGCAATATTCTGGAAAGTCTGGACGGCAAAGCCACGGTACAGCAAATCAGTGAATGGCTGGTCGATGATGTTTTCACTGAGGCGGAATGGAAACGCTGGTGGGAATCAACGAAGAAGGTGCTCAAGGCGAGCGGCGCTTTTTCGATTCCAGCAAAGAAAACCGAGCCAATCCAAATCCGCGGCGAAGGTGTGTCGCACGCTGACGAGTTGGTCGCCGCTTTCAACAAAGCGCGACAGCCGAAACAGCAAATCGGGGCGCTCGATCAGATCATAAAATTTCACGCGCAGTTCAAGGAACCTGAAAAACAGCTTCAGCCCATTATCGTCACCATTGAAAACACGGCGGTGCGCAACCAGAAAATACATCCCGAACTCGCGTTCGAGTTGATGATGGCGCGGGACGATTTGCTTGAGCGCATCTCGACACTACACACGACGCACGTCGGTTTGACTCTTTCGAAATTAATTGTTGAGGAAGAAAAGCGTTTGATATCGATCCTGCCCAAATTGCCGGCGGCAAAAGAGAAAAGAATCTTGCAAGCCTTGCCATCAGCGCTGGGGCCGCGCTGGACAGAGCGCGCCTTACTTTTGATGCAAGGAAGTCACGGCCGTATGGTCGCCCAAATTCCGCGCATCTTGAGTGAAGCCGGTCAGCATGCCGAGCTTCGGACAATGCTGGAGCGGAGCATTCGTGAGCATTCAGCTACGAGCGAGATGCTCGCGTGGCTGTGCAGCGATCGCGAAAACTGGAGTGATCTCATTACGCCGGAATTACTCGGCGCGATTTTGTCAGCACTTGAACGGGAACAGCACAACGCTCCTGGTCGAGCCGGCAAGTTGCACCGTGTTCTCGTTGAAGATCGGCAATTGCTTGGAGACATTTTGAGGAAAGGCGACGCGGCACTCGCGCGCGATGCCATGCGGCGGTTCCAATTAAGCCCGTTGTTCGATGAATTGACGAAGCGCTCGCTCCTGGCGCGGATCGTGAAAGCCTATCCAGAACTGGAAAGCATGATCACCGGCGCACAATCCCAAACCGAAACCGTGGCGCTAATCGTTTCCTGGAGCAGCCTGGAAAGACGCAAGGCTGAATACGAGGAACTAGTACAGGTAAAAATTCCCGAGAACACCAGGGAGATTGCGCTCGCCAGGTCGTACGGCGATCTGAGCGAGAATTTCGAATTTAAGGCGGCCAAGCAAATGCAAAGCGTTCTGATGCGGCGCAAAGCCGAGCTTGAACAAATGCTGCACAACGCGCGCGGGACCTCATTTGAAAATGTTGACACGTCGCGTGTGTCCATAGGAACAATCGTCACGTTGCGCAACGTGGAGACCAACGAGGAAGAGACGTACACAATTCTGGGCGCATGGGATGGTGACCCCGAGCGGCACATTATTTCGTATCAAACTGCGATTGGACAAGCGCTGCTCGGTCATGCGCTTGGCGAGAGCATCTCGGTTGCGACTGAGCACGGTACCGCTCAATTTACAATCATCGCAATCCAGCCGGCGCCTCCGGAGCGCGCGACGGCCGCACACACACTTCCTAGCCAGTCTGCCGTTGAAGCAGGGATAACGGGATAAAGTCGCAATCGTTGTAGAGGCGTTTGTGCCAAACGCCCGGCGCTTGACACAAGCGCCGCTACAGGATCTCTACGTCAGCAATTCGTAGGAAAGAACACTCAAGCAATAGATTGCGGCGGTTTCCACTCGCAGGATGATTGGACCGAGTGTGATTGGCCGGCATCCATGTCGGCGCGCCAGTGCAAGTTCCGCAGGCGTGAAATCGCCTTCGGGTCCAATAAGCATCAGCACGCTTCGAGGACGCCCTTGATGTTCACTCGAATAATCCGCAAGGACCTTCTTCAGGTGTTGCGCGTCAGGCTGGAGCGATCCGATCAGCCGGAGATCAAACGATTCCTCTGACGCTACGGAAAATAATTCTGCCAATCTTTTCGGCGCGTGCACATGCGGCAGCCAGTTCTGACCGCATTGTTTGGCTGCTTCAATCGCGATTTGCTGCCATTTTGACTGTTTTTGCGCGGCGCTTTCGGAATCCACCTGCACGATCGTGCGGTCAGAAATTATCGGCGCGATTTCGGTGGCACCGATCTCTACCCCCTTCTGCACGATCAACTCCATGTTTTTCCCTTTTGGAATCGCCTGTCCAAGAATGATCCGGCATTTCAGCGGCGGCGTTTCCGCTTCGTGCAATTTTCGTAGCCGAATTTCGTCGCCGCTAATATTGATAATTTCCGTAGTAATTTCGCGCCCTCGTCCATTGAACAGGACAAGTTTCTCTCCGTGCTTCATGCGCAGGACGTCGCGTGCGTGATGAGCCTCCGCTCCATCCAAGGCTAGCGCGCAGGATTCCCAATTTCCCGGGGAGATATAGAAGCGATGCATGAAACCTATAGGACTAATAAGACCTATGGGACCAGGCAATTCGACTTCTTTATTGATACTCGGACGCGATCAACGAGTTCATCGCCAATACATCCTTCAAAGTTTTGCTTATTGGTACCTCTACACTTCGCTGCTGAAGCGCTGCGATCACGCTTTCTGTGGGAATGTTTCCGACCAACGCGTCCTGCGCGAATGGGCAACCGCCAAGACCGCCAAGGGCCGAATCAAAACGGCGACAGCCCGCGTCGTACGCAGCAAGCACTTTGGCTGCGGCCTCCTGGGATGCGCTATGAAGGTGCACGCCAATGTCATACTCGGAGTATTGGCTCGTCACCGATTCGACTACACGGCGAATCAGATCACGGTCCGCGACAGCGACAGTGTCAGCTAGTGAAATGGATCGAACACCAATGCTGATCAATTTCTCAATTGCCTGCCTCACTTCGTTCTCATCCCACGGATCGCCGTACGGATTTCCAAACGCCATAGAAATGTAAACGACCACACCCAGGCCGGCATTGTCCGCCTTTGTCTTAATTGATTGCAGCACCCGGTAGCACTCTTCGATTGTTTGGTTTTGGTTTTTGCGCAGAAACGTCTCAGAAATCGAACAAGGGTAACCGAGAGTCGCAACGGCTTCAGTGGCAATAGCGCGCTTGGCGCCCTTCTCATTTACCACGATGCCGATGATCTCCACGTCCTTCGGCACATCGATGTGCTCCAGCACCTTTTCGCTGTCGGCCATTTGCGGAACCGCTTTTGGAGAGACAAAACTCACCGCATCGATGCGTTTGAAATCCGCTCGAATTAGTGCGCGCAGATAACGGGCTTTCAGTTCCGTCGGGATCTGCCGTTTCAGCCCCTGCCAGGCGTCCCGCGGGCATTCGATCAGGTTGACGCAATTGTGAACCACGGAAACTGCGGCGCTTATTTGAAAAACTCTTTCGCCTTTTCGAAGAAACTTTTCCTGATTGGAGTGTTCTCCTCGCCGCAAAGGGCCGCGAATTCCTCTAGCTTGCGACGTTGCTCGGCATTCAAGCGCGACGGCACCTCGACAATTAGGCGCGCGAATAAATCACCGTGCCCGCGCCCGTTTACGTTGGCGATTCCTTTTCCGCGAAGTTTGAACATTTGCCCGCTTTGCGTGCCAGCTGGCACTTTGAGATGCGCTTTGCCCTCTAATGTCGGTACATCAATTTCGCCGCCCAACGCGGCAACGGAAAATGGGATTGGCACCTCGCAATACAGATCGTCACCTTCGCGTTGAAAGATCTTGTGCTCCTTAATATGAATCACCACGTAAAGATCCCCCGGCGGAGCGCCGCCGATTCCAGCCTCGCCATCGCCTAAGGAACGCAGCCGGGTACCTTCTCTGATTCCAGCGGGAATTTGCAGCTTCACCCGGCTTAGTTTTTCCACACGTCCGTCGCCGCGGCATTTTTCACACGGCTTTTCAATTATCTCACCGGCACCGTGACAGCGCGGACATGTCTGCGAAATATGAAAAAATCCACGCGAACTGACGACCTGACCACGGCCGCCGCAGGTTGGACAGCTGATCCTGCGCGAACCGGGTTCGGCGCCGCTGCCCCCGCATTTCTCGCAAGTATTCAGTTTCTCGATCTCGATCTGCTTTTCCGCGCCAAAAGCTGCCTCTTCGAGCTTGATTTGCATGTCGTAGCGCAAATCTGATCCCCGACGCCGATCCTCTGCACGCGCACCACCGCCGCCGCCGAAGAACGTCTCAAAAATGCCGCCGCCAAAGCCCCCTCCCCCGAACACTTCGCGGAAAATCTCGAACGGGTCGTGGAAAGCGCCGCGGCCGAATCCAGCGCCACCCGAGGCGAATGCCGCATGCCCAAAACGGTCGTAGGCAGCACGTTTGTCGGGGTCCATCAGGACGTCGTACGCTTCGCCTAATTCCTTGAACTTTTCCTCGGCGTGCGGGTCGTCTGGATTCTTGTCCGGATGAAACTTGACTGCGAGCTTGCGATAGGCGCGTTTCACATCCTCGTCGGCGGCGTCTCGATCAACGCCCAGCACGTCGTAGTAATCGCGTTTGTCAGTTGCCATCTGGCCGGTAATCTGCGGGACCTATGTGACTGAGAGGCACAGCAAGCAAGCAGCTTACTTCTTTGCTGGCCCACTCGAAACAACCACTTTCGCAGGCCGAAGCAATCGGTCTTTGAATCGATAACCGCGGCGAGTCTGGCGCAGCACAGTGCCTTCGGGAAATTGATCGCTCGGCTCATGTGCAATCGCTTCGTGTACGTTTGGGTCGAAGGTTTTGCCTTCGGCCTCGATCGGCTGCAGCCCATTTTCCGCGAGCAAATCGTTGAGTTGTTTTTGGACGAGAATCATACCGGAATAAATCGGGGACTGCTCGCCCTGCTCTTTTGCGGCTGCGAGACCAAGCTCGAAGTTATCGATAATTGCTACCAATCGCTCGAGTAACGATTTGTTGGCGTACTTGATCGCCTCTTCCTTTTCGCGCGCGGAACGCTTTTTGTAATTCTCGAAATCAGCCTGGCTGCGCAACGCGAGATCGCGAAACCGATCGAGATCGGCTTGCAAGCCGGCCATGGCATCTTCCGTGTCGATTTGGTCGGTGACAGTTGCCTGCGTAGATGAAGCCGATGCCTTCATTCGTTCGTTTTGTTCAGAAGCAGGGATTTTTTTCATGTTTTGCGGATAGCAATCAAGGTTATGTCGTCGTTTTGAGGTGCCGAGCCGGTAAAGTCGCGCACGTCTCCGATGATTTTCGTTACAATCGCCTGCGCGCCATCGTTTACGCTGGCGCGTACGGATTGCATCATACGATCGAGGCCGAATTCGTCGCCCTCAGGATTTAACGTTTCGGTCACGCCATCGGTGTAGAGAATGAGGCAATCATCGCGCTCGAGCGGCACGGCGAAGTCAACGGTAAGCCTATCAAACACGCTGCCACTGTCAATTCCCACAACCATTCCCGGCGGTTTTACGGGCGTAACAGTTTTCGACTTCGATTGATATAGTAACGGCGCGTCGTGTCCCGCGCGCGCGAGAGTAATGCCATTGCGCTGATGATCCAGGATGAGATACGCCATACTAATGAACATGTCTTCCTTGATGTCAGGGTAAAGCTGACGATTCACCTTTCGTAAAACATCTGCCGGAGAGGGATTCCGAGCCGCCTCGGCGCGCAAAACACTGCGGCAAATTGCCATGATGAGCGATGCCGGGACACCTTTGCCTGAGACGTCTGCAATTGCCACGCCCAATCGCTCGTTGTCCACGTGGATGTAATCGAAGTAGTCGCCGCTTACCTGGCGAGCTGGCACATTGATCCCACTGATCTGAAATCCATTGATGGCAGGCGCTTCCGAAGGCAGCAAAATCCGCTGAATGTCCCGGGCAATCTCGAGATCGTGATCGAGTCGCTTTTTTTCGTTGGCCATCGAATAAATGATGGCGTTGTAGAGCGCAAACGCAGACTGCTCAGCGATCGATTTAAAAACGACAAACTCCCCTTGCGAAAACGGCGCACCCATCGGGCCATTGGCGAGCGCCAACACCCCCAGATCCTGATTTCCATACCGAAGCGCCGCCGCGATGATTGAGCCACTGCCAAATGCGCTGCCGCGCAATTTCGCCAACTCGGGCACATCCGAAAACTCGTTCAAACACACAGACTGTCCTGTCTGCCACACGCGTCCGATCAGTCCTTCGGCCGGGGCAATTGTGTGCAGCCGTAGAAAAGTTTCGAGGGCAATGGGATTGGAGGCTGCCTGTTGCAAGATATTCGTCGGAATATCGACGAGCGGCGGACAGCCTTTGGAGATAAAAGCCGGCGTGAGCTTCCCGCCCGTGCGATCAGTGACATAAAGCGCGCCGCCTTGCGCATCGAGAACACGCGTAGCGCCTTCGACAATGAGCCGATGAAGTTCCTGGGGTCGAATCGTCTCTCGGAAGGCTTCGCCAAGACCGTGCAAGAAATCGAAGACGAGGGTCTCCTCTACTTGAATCTCCTCATGGGACCGTTCTAACCTGCGAATCCTCTGCGTCTGGAAATAGAAAGTAACAATCCACCCGGCAACAGACGCAACAAGCAGTCCGAGGAGAAGAGTCGGCCACATCATGCAAGGGCCAGCTTACTTCGAAGGCGTCTCGCGATGAAGGTCTTGTCTTAAGAAATCGAGAACGTCCTTAAATCGAAAGATATTTTCCGGTGCCGCTTCGCAAAGTGCCTCGTGCGCTTCCAGCATCGTTTCTGCCTGCTCCTGTTTTCGGGCCTCTGGCGACCTGGCTCCGGGAGCTCGCTCGAGCGCCCCGCATTCAGGTGCGCGCGCTCCGTTACCATGAATATCAAATATCTGATCGAGTCCGAGTCCAGAGAGGAGCTCTTGGCTGCGATTTCCACAGTGAATAATGTGCAAGTGACCACGGCCAAGTTCCTTCAACCGCAGCGCCACGCTAGCCATCGTTCCCATGAATGTGGAATCCATCATGGCGCAATCTGCTAAATCCACCACAAACTCGCGATAGCCGCGGTCTAACATCTCGCGCGCAAACTCCTTCAGGTTGCCGCTGTTGAGAAAGCTACCTTTGCCCTCGACTTTCACCCATACGGTCGGGCCTCTGACCCCTACTTGAATAGATGAATCCACGGTTAGCTCCTTAAAGGATACCAGCCCATAAGGCATGCTGTCAAACCTCACAGGACTCGAGAAGGTTTCAGAAATTGATTCGAAATGCGCGCGACCAAGGGTCGCATCGATGCAAACGTCGCTGTGCGACTCCCGCGCACGTACAAGAAAGCGGCCGCCCACTGCTGCCCAATCTTACTCCCACATGAACGAGCGATTTTCCGCCACGATCCGGCCGTTTGAGATTAACAGACAGCGCCACGCAATAACCTGGCCATCGTCCAAGTAATCGTCCCCGATGACCTTGAATTCCGTCTTATGCGTGCCATGCGCGTTTCGGTAGGTAATCTCCTGTGCCTGGACGTGCTCGTGCAATTTTTCCTGACGATACTCTAATCGTACTGTGACATCGGAAGGCCGCTTCGCCCGCCAAAAAAAATCGAAGTAATTGCCGAGCCGCTGGCGTTGGTCAAGCAACGTCACAGCGCCGAACATCCGGTATTGGCGCTCAAAAGTAATGGGCGCGTCCTGGAGCGTCGCCACTTTCTGGCTTGGCGAAGTCGACTTCGAGCCAAACGTGCTCGTGCTCGTTGTCTGCCGCGCTTTGTCACTTGCTTTCGGTGCTTTCTCACTCAAAAAGAAAAGTTTCGTTTTTCGAAACTCGAAATCTTTGTCTAACGCGACCGGGAGCGGCGTCACCTTTTCCACGATCCTGGGTTCTTCCCGCGCGCCTTGGCTGGAAACCCCCAGTGTGAGGAACATCAAAAACCAAGGTGCGACGGCAAACCTCATTTGGCTAATAAAGCCGGGTTTCGAATTGCGTGTCAACGGGCAAAGCATAAGTCCCATGCATCGTACACGTGTCACGGAACCACAGTTTTGCGTACGCCAATCCGAAAGTAAATTTCTTGTCAATGATTGAAGTTCGTTACAACCGCGGCGTTTATCTGCCGGAACAGCACTTGTGGCTGGATCCTTGGGACGCAAAGCGGTTCGCTTTCATTTCGCATGCGCACAGCGACCACATAGCGCCTCACGAGGAGATTATCATTTCGGAGCGGACAGCCCGTTTGCTTCAAAGCCGGCTGCCGGGTGATCGCACCGAACACGTTCTGCCGTTTGGTGAAGAACGGACGGTCCATGGCATCCATCTGATGTTACTGCCCGCCGGGCACATCTTCGGTTCGGCGCAGTGTTTCATCTTTGCGGGTGGCGAGACACTTCTTTACACGGGAGATTTCAAACTGCGTCCCGGGAAATCCGCTGAAGAGGCTCAGTGGCGACAGGCTGATACGCTTATCATGGAGACGACATTTGGTCTGCCGCGGTATCGATTTCCATCAACGGATCAAGTTGTTGAGCAAATCGTCGCATTCTGCCGCGAAGCAATCGAGGCTGACCACGTGCCGGTGCTCTTGGGCTATTCGTTAGGCAAAGCACAGGAAATACTGTGTTCGCTTGATGGGGCGCGCCTGACGCCCATGCTGCACGGCTCCGTCTACCAAATAACCCGGATCTACGAGCAGTTCGGTCAATCGTTTTGCAAATACGTGCGTTACAACCCGAATGATGTTGCAGGAAAAGTCCTCATCTGCCCACCTAGCGCGAATCGCTCGCAGATACTGGAAAGAATCCCACGCAAACGTGTGGCGATAATCAGCGGCTGGGCGGTCGATCCAAATGCCGTCTATCGCTACCAAGTCGACGCAGCGTTTCCTCTCTCGGACCACGCGGATTATGATGATTTGGTCCGCTACGTTGAACTGGTGCAGCCACGGCGAGTGCTTACTCTCCACGGTTTCGCTGCTGCCTTCGCCCGCGATCTCCGCGCGCGCGGCGTCGAAGCGTGGGCAGTGAGCGAGGAAAACCAAATGGAATTGCAGCTACCTGCTGCGGGTGACGCACGGCCTGTCCGTCCGTCTGCGGGCTTCTCGCGTACGGCCGAGTCAAGTGAAAGTTCATTTCGCCAAGAGCCGTCCGATATTCAATCCGAATTTCTCGTGTTTGCGAATGTTGGCGAAGCCATCGCTGCGACGCCATCGAAGCTCGAGAAAATTGGCCTCCTTGCCGATTACCTTCGCGACCTGACCAGCGACCAACTTCCCGCCGCGACCCTCTACTTCACTGGAAGAGTATTTGCCCAAAGCGATTTGCGCACACTGCAAGTTGGTTGGGCGGCAATCTTCCGGGCATTGCAAGCTGCCACCGAAATTGGCGATGCCGACCTTCATCGAATCGCCAGCGCCCACGGCGATGCCGGCAAAAGTGCATTTGAAGTTCTCGATGGGCGGACGGCGCCGCAGCCCTTCAGCATCCGCGAATCGCGCGAGCTGTTCGAAAATCTCCATCGTGCGCGCGGCCTAGGAGCGAAGGTGGAGTTGCTGAAAAATCGATTCGCGATGTTATCACCGCGTGAAGGTCAGTACGTCGTTAAGATTTTGACTGGCGACCTGCGTATTGGACTGCGCGAGGGTTTGGTCGAGGAAGGGATTGCAAGGGCATTCGACGTTCCGCTCGAGCAGGTAAGGGAGGCCAACATGTTGCTAGGCGACATCGGTCAGATGGCAGTGATCGCTTCGCGGAACGAACTGCATCGCGCAGAGCTGTCGATCTTTCATCCCATCAAATGCATGCTTGCTACTCCTCAGCCGACCGCGGAAGCTGTGTGGGAACGGTTTGTCGACTCGGCAGACGCCGACGGGAATCCCACACGCGCCACTATCTATGTAGAGGACAAATTCGATGGTATCCGCGCGCAGCTTCATCGCAGCGCAGAACGGGTTGAAATTTTTTCTCGCGATTTGCGGCGCATCACCGGGCAATTTCCCGAATTAGCCGATCAAGCCCGCAATTTTCGTGAAGAACTGATTATCGATGGTGAAATCATGGCGTTCGAGGAAGGTCGTAGGCTTACCTTCTTCGATCTGCAAAGGCGGCTCGGCCGTAAGAGCGACGGTGAGGATTTATTCGCGCGTGCAGCAGCAGACGTGCCGGTCGCGTTTGTTGCGTTTGATCTTCTTTGGCTGAACGGGCAGCCGTTGTTAACAACTCCGTTGCGCGAACGGCGAAGACATCTCGGCCGCGTGCGAATGCCGTCGCAATTTCAAATTGCAAAAGCAACCTCAGCGCGTTCCGCCGCTGAGATTGAACAAATGTTTCAGCAGGCCCGCCGGCGCTTCAACGAAGGTCTAATGATCAAAGACCCGGAGAGCTTTTATCTGCCCGGGACCCGCGGAATGTTTTGGTTTAAACTGAAGAAAGAGCTCGCGACGCTGGACGTTGTGGTTGTCGCCGTTGAGCTTGGCCATGGCAAGCGCAACAATGTCTTGAGCGATTACACATTTGCGATCCGCGATGAAGCGACTGGCGAACTTTTGCCGATTGGCAAAGCCTATAGCGGATTGACGGACGCGGAGATTGCTGAGTTAACCGAGCACTTCAAGCAGAACACGATCGCCGATCACGGCCGCTATCGTAAAGTGAAGCCGGATGTCGTGCTCGAGGTAGCCTTCAATTCAATCCAGCCAAGTACGCGTCACCCCAGCGGGCTGGCGCTGCGATTTCCGAGGATCAAGGCGATCCGGCACGACAAGAACGTCGATTCTATCGACACACTGCAATACGCTCGGGTTCTCGCAGGGCAACGTGGGGAGTCGCCAGCCGATTTTGACAGGGCTGATAACTAGCGCCTCGGGTTTACTGCGGCGTAGGAGACGGAGTTGGCGAACTAATCGCCGCCTCGACGGAAGGCCATGTAGTCAAACGAAACTTAACGCGGCTGTGGTATTGGGGAAGTTGCCAGTCTCACCTCAACCTTCTCAAGATCATCACGCCGAAAACGCTCGCTATTGGCGAACAAAGCTAATAACGCGAGCGCTCCAATAATGTTGAGCATCACGATAACCTCGCTTTTGGGGACCTGCGAGGCCTGATATCTTTCGGCAGAACGGTGTGGCGCATTCACGCCATACGATCGGTGGCAGTTTAGCGCGCGCAACGCAGCGACGTTGGTTCCTGGAATGCTGAATCGGCTCGACCGGGTCGCCTTAGTCTCGAGCCTATGCTCCTCAGTCATTTCAATCCAAAGCACTCCGCCCTCGTCACTCCAGGCGCAGCGTCGCAATTGCATCCATAACGCGTTTGCTTAATCCCTGATAGAGATTTTTTCCCGCCGGCCCAAGATCGGCTGCATTAAAAAAAATCGGTTCTCCGATCACGATGGTAATCGGCACAAGGTGCAAACCGCCACCGCCGCGCGGCAAGGCTTGGTGGGCGCCAAAGATTCGCATCGGCACGACCGGCGCGAGCGTTTTTGCAATCACCAATCCCAATCCCGGCTCGGCCGGCTGCAAGTTACCGTCGAGAGTGCGCGAGCCTTCGGGGAAAACCAGCACGGCGTTCCCGGCCTTTAAAGTACGGATCAAAGCCTTGATAGCGCTGCGATCCACGCCTTCCTGATTAACTGGGATCACATTCAGTTTCGGCAAAAGCCAGCCGAGAAGCGGCGCGTCCAACAACGTTCGCCGGGCCAAAAAGTAAATCGCTCGATCGCATGTAGTCCCCGCAAGCAGCGGATCGAGGTAGCTTTCGTGATTCATCGCAAGAATCGCCGGCCCGTCCTGAATCATCCGCTCCCGATGAATTACGCGGAATCTGAAAAATAATCGGCCGACGAGACGAGAAAAATGATAGCCAAGCCAGTAATAGAAATTCATCTTAACACGGAACCAATTTCCTGGCTTGCCGATCGGTCTTAGCAAAACTGAAAACCTGCTTCTTTAAGCCGGGCGAGAATCTCGCGGACAACTTTTTCGACGGTCAGGCGCGACGTGTCGATGACGTGTGCGTCTTTCGCGATGACGAGCGGTGAAACGGGCCGTGAAAAATCGGCATGATCGCGCAAAGCGATTTCATCGTGTTCGCCCTGTGCAGCACGACGTTGCAGACGCACTTCAGGAGAAGCATCAACATAAAATTTGTAAGGTGTGTCCGGGAAAACGACCGAACCAATGTCTCGCCCTTCCACGACCAAATCGTCGCTGCGCGCATGGTCATGAAGTTTCCGCGCAACAATTTCGCGAACCACCGGCAGCCTGCTAATGCGGGAAACACTTTCGTTCACACGATCCTCACGCAAATGTTCTGTGGGATCGACATTATCGATCAGAGTGTGCGACTCGCCGTCGTAAAGGCAGCTTGTGATCGCCTTTGACTCAAGAGCCTGAGCGACGCGCTCGATATCTTCCGCACCGATTCTTTCTTCGAGGAGGTGCCAGGTAATCGCTCTGTAAATGCCGCCCGAGTTGACGTAGACAAACCGAAGCCGCCGGGCAAGCTCTCGCGCGACACTACTTTTTCCAGAGGCAGCAGGGCCATCGATCGCGACTATCCGATGAAAACCTCGCGGAGCAGAGTGCATACGAACGGGGATGAGTTTAGTCGCGCATTCCGCGGCAATGCAATCCGCCGTGATGACAGGCATGCCGGAGCTCGGCTCCTGGCACGTCAGCTTTCCTCTGCGGTAGTGGGGGTAAGGGAGCCGATCACCGGGGTGCTCACCTGCATCCGTTTCGGATTCGTGAACTCTTCAAGCACTGCTTCGAATCCTGGATAAGACTCACGAACACATTCAGCATCCTGGACAATCGTTTCGCCATCAGCGAAAAGGCCGGCGATGGCAAACGCCATAGCAATGCGGTGATCGCCGAAGCTTGCCACGCGCGCACCGCGCAGCGGGGCCGGTCCATGAATTTCGAGCCCATCACTCAGTTCGGCCACATGGGCGCCCATGGTGCGCAAATTATGCGCGATTGCCGCGATCCGATCAGTTTCTTTTACACGTAATTCTTCTGCATCCCGAACAGTTGTCTTGCCGTTGGCCAAGGCGCCTGCCACGGATAAGATCGGCAATTCGTCAATAAGCTGCGGCACCTCCCTACCCTGAATTACGGTTCCTTTTAGCGGGAAACCAGTGACCTCGACAATGCCGCGCGGTTCAAGCTGATCGACATCCTCCACAGCCTCGCGCACCTGGGCACCCATGCGGAGCAGAACAGCAAGCAACTTGGTTCGTGTGTCATTCAGCCCAACATCGCGGATGAGCAGATGCCCTCTCCGCTGTGCCGCGGCGGCAACCAGCCAAAAAGCCGCCGATGAAATGTCGCCGGGAATGTCGAAGTCACGTGACTCCGGAACCTGGTCGCCGAATACAGTGACACTGCCGTCGCCTTCGATCGCGGTTCGCACCAGGAAATAATTGAAAATTTTTTCCATATGATTTCGCGTCGGTAACAGCTCCTCGACGGTACTCTTGCCCCTGGCAAAAAGACCGGCCAATAGCAGCGCGCCTTTCACCTGTGCACTTGCCACAGGCGGGCGATAATGAATCCCACGCAGCGAACCGCCGCGGATGCGCAGCGGCGGTGTTTCGTCCGGACCTTCGGCAACAATGCTGGCGCCCATCTCACAAAGCGGCGCAATGATCCGGTCCATAGGGCGTCGCGCCAGTCCTGCATCGCCGACCAGGCGGCTTTCAAATGTTTGGCCAGCCAGCAGACCAGCGAGAAGCCGCATGGTCGTGCCTGAGTTGCCGCAGTTGATTTCCTCTTTGGGGGCAGTCAGGAGCCGCTTTTTCCCGTGAACAATTAGCGTAGCTGGCTCAGGCTGCTCGATCCTTACCCCCAGGGCACGCATTGCGTTCACGGTGTGCATGCAATCCTCGCTTGGCAGAAACCCGCGCAGTGTGCACACGCCGTTCGACAACGCGGCGACGATCACCGCGCGGTGCGAAATGCTTTTATCGCCCGGCACACTAATCTCGATGTCAATTCGAGGCGCTCGTTTTACCCGTAACTCCATAGAAAACGAAAGGGAACAATACTGGATGCTTACTGCTGCATGCTTGATGAAAAAACCGAACTGCGTTAATCCAGCATCCGGTATGCAGGATCCAGCATCAACGCAACAGGACAAATTTCATCGCTGTTACGGCACAAGAAAGATCTTGTCTGTATAAGGATCCTTCACTTCAGTCCCCGGAGGGAATCCCTCGACATCGATGTATTTGCCAGGAGAATAGGGACTCTCCACGAGGTGCGGTTTGCCAGGGACAGGGATTCCGTACGGATAATCTCCCTTCGCGACCTTTGTCGGGGCAGCCGTCGGAGGAGGTGTTGATGGTGGAGGGACGCTCTCCGTCGGTGGCGTACCGGTCGGTTGAACCGGGCCGTTTGGATTGAATGGCTGTTGCGGCGGCGGGTATTCGGCGGTCTGGGCAGGATACCTCGCTGGGTTATGGCGTGTAGTTGGCGGTGGCGGTTCTTCGGAGCATGAGGCGAGCAAGAAGGCCGCAAAGAGCGCAAGCGACAATGAAAACTTCATAAAATGTGAAAACTGTTTGCAAGCGTATCCGGAGTCCGATTCGTTGCCAATTATTAAATCACTTTTTTCTGCGGCTCTTTGCGCATCTCTTGAGAAACGGCGGATAAATACAATGACGGCACGCGTGTCATCCGAATCTCAAGAAGAGAGATGTCTGATAATTCCCGTGCAGAAATTTTGGTGGTAGACGATGACCCTATCAGTCGTCGCGTCCTGGCGAAGTTGCTCACTGCTGCTGGTTACAAGTGTCGCGTGTGCAACGATGGCTCCGAAGCCTTGAAGGCGGTTCACCCCAAGCCGCCTTCACTCCTCCTGCTTGATTTCGATATGCCCGGAATAAACGGCGCCGAGGTGCTAACACGCCTGCGCTCGGATGGGCATTCGGCAGTCTCACAAATTCCCACCATTCTGTTGACTGCTCACGGAAGTGAAGAAAGCGAGGTGTCTTGCCTCCAGGCTGGCGCCGATGATTTTGTAACAAAGCCAGTCAACGCCGCAGTGTTGCGAGCTAGAATCGAGACCCAGCTTCGCCTCCGCTCCATGCGCCGCCAATTGGAGCGGCAGAATGATGAATTGGAAAAATGGCGGCGCGATCTTGAACGCGATCTGGCAGCTGCGCGTTTAACGCAGCAATCGTTGATTCCGCAAAAACCGCTGGCGCTGCCCGGGTGGGAGGTTGCAACGTGTTATCGCCCAGTCATCCAGGTGGGCGGCGATATCTATGGCTGGCTGCGAATGAAAGACGGCCGGATTTTGTTCTGGATCGCAGATGGCACTGGTCACGGGGCCGCTGCGGCGTTGCTTACTACACTGGCAAAACTTCTCTTCCATCATGGCAATGTAGAGCAGGATACGCCTGCCAGCGTGATGGAAGCCGTGAATCATGACTTTCGCAGCATTTTTCGCGCACGCTCTTTTATGACGGCAATGTGTGTGGCGCTGGACCCTGCGACCGGCAGCGCCAGCCTCGTGGGCGCAGGTCACCCCCCGCTTTTGGTGGTACGCCGCAACGGCACGACAGAATCGATTGCCTCGGTTGCGCCTCCGCTGGGCGTAATCGACCAACCGGAATTTGCCGAAACTGCGATCGATCTTCAGCCAGGAGATGCTTTTCTTCTTTACACAGACGGCTTGTTTCGCTGGGCAAAAGACGATCGGCGTCGTTTGAATCCCCAGCAGCTCGAGAAAATGATGGGTCGCTCCGCGCCCAGCGCCGAGGCATTGCTCAAGGCAGTTTTAGTGCATACAGCCCCGGATACGGCTGTAAAGACTTCACCGGACGACATGACGGTTCTCGCCGTACGCCGGAATGGGGGACAATAAAAATTTGGGAGCACACAATTTTAGTCTTGCTCTCTTGCAAGCGAAACGTTAGTCAGCCTCTATGCCGAAAACCAAAAAGAAAACTTCCAAGCGCAAACCGAATCCCGCCTTCATGAGACCGGTCCAACCTGATGACAAGCTCGCTGCCGTCGTTGGGTCGCAGCCGCTACCACGCTCCGAGCTGACAAAGAAGCTCTGGAACTACATCAAGAGGAACGGTTGCCAGGATAAAAAGAAAAGAACCATGATCAACGCCGACGACTCACTAAGGCCGGTATTTAATGGTAAGAGCCAGGTGAGCATGTTCGAGATGACAAAGCTCGTCTCGAAACATCTGCGTTAGATCTTCTTTATCCGTTGATGGCCCGGCGTTGTTGCGCCGGGCTGTTTGCGGCTTGGTAAAAGAGTGATTGCCGCGCGGCGGTGCACTGTAACCGCTCTTGCGCCGGACTCCAATTACATGGAAGATGGTGACGTGAAAACGTATCGTCTGATTTTTTTCGTACTTGCGGCCTCTGTTTTCTTCTCCGGGCAAGTCGCTCGCGCCGAATCTGCCTGGTTAAGTGATTACAAGAAAGCACAGGAAGAGGCCAAGGCGACTCACAAAATCCTTCTGCTCAATTTCACCGGCTCAGACTGGTGTGGTTGGTGTATTAAATTCGATCGAGATGTTCTGTCGCAACCGCCGTTTAAAGATTATGCACGCAATAACCTGGTGCTCGTAGAACTCGATTTTCCTCGTGCCAAGGCCCAGAGTGTCGACGTGAGAAAACAGAACCGGGAACTGGCGCAGCATTACGAGGTTGTCGGTTTTCCTACGATCATCGTGGTCAATAGCGACGGCCAGAAGCTCTGGGAGTACGACGGTTACTTCCCTGGTGGTCCAGAGGCATTCATCGCCGAACTCGAAAAACTGCGAAAAAGTTAACACGCGCATCGCCCCAAACATCTCGGATCGATTTGCATCGTAGGGTAAAAATTCGCGCAATTATTTCTCTGCCGTCCTGGCTGGCTGCGTGTTGCACGTAACTGACGGCCTCTGCTAGACACACGCGCCGAGTGTGCCACTTTCGTGCTCATGTCTGTTTACCGTTTGCTGTTCATTTGCTTTGCGTCAGTCACAGTCGCGGTTGCAGCAGGGGTTGCAGCAGGAGCTGACCCGACGCCGGCGACGCGCGATGCAGCGCAAAAAACCCAGGGCACGGCAGAAGATCCGAGCATTACGTTTAATTCCGTGCATGTCGATGGACCTTACGTCGCCATGACTTTTGACGATGGACCAAGCGCGACGCTTACCCCAAAATTGCTCGACCTGTTGGCAGCGCATCATATAAAGGCAACGTTCTTCGTCATCGGCGAAAACGTCGCGGAACACCCTGAGATTGTCGCGCGAGCTGCCCGGGAGGGGCATGAAATTGGCAATCATAGCTGGTCGCATCCTAACTTCGGCAAAATGTCAGACCAAGGTGTTCGCAGCCAATTGCAGCGAACCGATGATGCAATCAAAAGCTCCACCGGGCAGCGTCCCATGTTAATGCGACCGCCCTATGGGTCGATTACGGCACGCGAAAAACACTGGATCCATGATGAATTCGGATATCAGATCATTCTTTGGGACGTTGATCCGTATGATTGGAAACGGCCCGGCCCAGCTGTAGTCCGCAATCGTATTCTTAAAGAGACGCAGCCAGGCTCGATCGTGTTGTCCCACGATATTCACCCGGGAACCATCGAAGCGATGCCCTCTACTCTTGACGCGCTCCAGGCCAAGGGCTTCAAATTCGTCACCGTATCGGAGCTGATTCGCATGGCGATGCCGAAAGCTTCGCGCCCAAGTCCATCGCCTGGCGGAAATGCACCGACGCAAACTGTTCCGTCGCCGTCTCCTTCGCTCGCTCCCTCCCCGCCATCTTCTCCAAGCAGATAGGAGAACGCCGGAATCAGAATCCGTCCTACTTCTTCGCGGCGCTAACGTTTCGCTCAGCCACCCGCTGCTCGCTTCTATTACGCGCAATGACGAAGTGATTATTTTCGCCGTAACTTCGCCACGGCCCGGGAGTTACATCACGTACTTCAACAAATTGCCAATCGGTCACGTCAGTCGGCGCCAGGCCCAGGTAGTCGCGCACAGCCGGCGAAACATCCAGCCCGGCACCATGATTAAGATTCGGCTTGGGGCGCTCATTTCCAAACACATACTGAAAGTGGTCGGTGCGAAATGGGCCGCAATCTTCCCATTGCGCATAACAAGTGCGATTCCCTTTGCGAATCGCCAACCAATGATTTCGGCACACCGACTGTCCCGGCCCGCTGTACTCTTGTTTGAACCAAGGAATCACCAGCGGCGCTTCCGGTTTAAACTGGCCATGCGTCACATCGTTGTACGGCAGTGCGCAGTAGAAGGGATTCTGGCGCGGAATAAACGCCACAGGAATGTAATTGCGCCGCGCGCTCACGTCCGGGTTATCGTATCCCCCGTAATTCGTCGTCCAATTAAAGTCCCAAGCGCTCTTATAGTTGGGGACCGGATTATTGCCTCCGGCTTGTTCTCCAACCCAAAACACCGTGGTAACAATGTTCGTTTTCCACGGGTAACGCTGGATGGCCGGACGGGAACTGGTGGGAATGAAAACTTGTGGTTCAACTTTGAGCAACGCCTGCTCCCGCAGTTTCATGGCGTACTTCGCAAAGTCTGCCGCCGTCGCGTACGGGGAAGTAGATTGTTCGTCGGCTTTCGCCGCGGTAGCAATCCCTAGACTCAAACAAGCCGCAAGAAGTCTCCTCATTACAAACGCCGCCACCTTCTATCCGATCACACGCTCCAAGGCAAGCCGAATTTTCCCAAGGACACGCCCGTGCTGGCCCCAAAGCGTTCGAGGGAGATTCCGGCGTGATGCCCCTGACCCTGAACCTGGCTCACCCGCGGCTGAGTAGCGTATCGTGCTTGAATTGTTGCTCGTCCGTCTGTGGATAATCGAGCGTGTAATGAAGGCCACGGCTCTCTTTCCGGCACAGCGCTGAATCGACAATCAAGGCGGCTACCGCTGCTAGATTGCGCAACTCCAGCAGGTCAACTGATACTTTGAAATTCCAATAGAATTCGCGGATTTCCCGCTGGAGATTTCGCAGCCGCGCGCTGGCGCGCTGGAGCCGCTTATCGGTGCGCACAATTCCTACGTAATCCCACATCAAGCGCCTGATCTCGTCCCAATTGTGATAAATCACGACTAGTTCATCGACGTCCTGCACATTTCCCGATTGCCATTCGGGCAACGGGATTTGTTGTTTTCGAGCCGATCGTGTCTGCGTAGCGGTCGTCGCGGCGCGATGCGCCACTACCAAGCCCTCCAGTAGTGAATTGCTGGCAAGCCGGTTGGCTCCATGCAGACCGGTACACGCGACCTCACCAATCGCATATAGCCCGGACAAACTCGTCGCGCCATTGGTGTCGGTTTTAACTCCCCCGCATTGATAATGCGCTGCTGGCACAACGGGGATGGCCTGCTTCAACATGTCGATCCCGAATCGCAGGCATGTTTGGTAAATATGCGGGAATCGCTCCCGAATAAATTCCGGCGACTTGTGTGTGATATCCAAAAGAACGCATTTCGCGCCCGAGCGCTTGATCTCGGCGTCGATTGCGCGCGCCACGATGTCACGTGGGGCAAGTGAACCGCGCGAATCGTAGCGCTTCATAAAATCTTCGCCACGATTGTTGCGCAAAATGCCGCCTTCGCCGCGCACTGCTTCTGAAATGAGAAATGATTTCGCCTCCGCATGAAACAAACACGTGGGATGAAATTGGATAAATTCCATGTTCGCGATCTCCACTCCTGCGCGCCACGCCATCGCTACGCCGTCTCCAGTCGCGATGTCTGGATTCGTCGTATACAAATAAACTTTCCCGCAACCACCGGTCGCAAGCACGATTTGATCTGCCCGGATAGTTGCCACCTCACCAGTTTTTTCATCCAGAACATAGACACCAAGACAGCGATCCTCTGCCGCGAAGCCGAGCTTGGCCGCGGTGATTAAGTCCACCGCCATGTGATTTTCCAATAGCTGGACGTGTGATTGTCGGCCCAGCTCGCGGAGCAAAGTCTCCTCGATCTCCTTTCCGGTTACGTCTCGTACATGCAAGACCCGGCGCTTGGAGTGGCCGCCCTCTTTGGCCAGATCAAGCTCGCGATGTCCGGAGACTTCGCGCTCATCGAATTGCAATCCAAGCTCCATCAATTCGCGGATGCGCTGGGGACCTTCGGTCACAATCGTGCGCACCACCGCTTCGTCACACAAACCGGCACCGGCACCTAACGTATCGCGCACGTGCAGCTCAAACGAATCTTCATCGCTGGTCACGCAGGCGATTCCGCCCTGCGCCCAAGCGGTGTTTGTATCAGAGCCTTTGCGTTTCGTGATCACAGCTACCGATCCGTGCTTTGCCGCTTTCAATGCAAAACTGAGACCGGCAATACCGCTGCCGATTACCACGAAATCGTATTCCTTCATTCCAACTGGATATTGTCAATCAAACGAGTTTTGCCGAAAAACACCGCCAACAGGAGCACCGAATTCGGTCCCGCCATTTCAACCGGGCGCAAAGTTCCCGCATCGACAAGCTCAACATAATCGATCCGCGCCAGTGGCGCTTCGTTGATCACCTTACGCGCGAGAGCGATTACATCTCCGGCGGATTTTTCGCTCGCACTTGCCACAGCACGTAATGCTTTGTGTAAGACTGTTGCCTGCTTCCGTTCCTCCAAATTCAAATACTGATTACGCGAACTGCATGCGAGGCCGTCCGCTTCGCGCACTGTAGGCACGGCAATAATGTCGGTCTTGAAATTGAGATCGCGCACCATGCGGCGAACAATCGCGAGCTGCTGAAAATCCTTCTCGCCAAACACCGCCGCGCCCGATGCAAGAATATTGAACAACTTCGCGACGACTGTGCAAACCCCGCGAAAATGTCCGGGGCGCGACTTGCCCTCCAAGGTCTTCGAAAGTGAAGATTCTCCGACGAATACCGAACGATCGTCAGCATACATTTCGGCAACACTGGGTCGGAACAACAGATCGACACCGGCGTTTTCACAAAATTCCTCATCAGCTTCTTCGAGGCGCGGGTATCGCTCGTAATCGCTTCCCGGTTCAAACTGTAACGGGTTTACAAAGACAGTAACCACCACTTCCCCATCTTTCCCGGCCACCTCGCGAGCCACGCGGATCAACTCCGCATGTGCCTTGTGCAGCGCTCCCATCGTGGGCACCAACACCCGTCGCCTTTGGCGCGACAGCGATTGCGCTTCAGCAACCGTGCTTAAGATTTTCATGCAAAGGCATCAACGTCCGCGGAACCTTTTCAAGCCAAATCGCCTGCCGCGCGAATCGAAATTTCTTGCGGCCAAAGTCCTTCCAGCCGGCGCGTAGCGCGAGATCGCGCATTTCCGTAAATGAAAATGCACGCGCAGCAGATAGGCGAGCGTCATAGCGGGTCATCGATTCGCGAAAAATCAGCGCGGTCAAAAGATAAACGCCACCCTGGAGGAGAACTCCCCGCCGCAAGTCTGATACCAAAACAAATCTGCGAGACGACTCGCGACAACGTCGCAACAGAGTCACGGCGTCTTCATCGCTGAAATGATGAAGTGCAAGCGTACAGAGCGTGACGTCGTATGGTTCCGCGGAATTCCATTCGAGAATGTCGGCTTCTCGGTAGTGAATTTCAGGATAGGTAATGCTCAATTTCCGGGCAATTTCCAGTGTCGCAGCCTGTCGATCTAACGCGTCGATCTCGACCTTGGCGCGAATTTCGCGAGCGTAATCAGCAATCAATCGCGGAATGTCGCCGGAACCGGTGGCGAGATCGAGGATTCGGGCACGAGTACCCGGCTGAATCCAGCGGCTCACAAAGCGCAAAACAAGACGATAGCTGCCGAACCAGCGGTTGAGTTGCCGAAGCCGTTCCAGATCGCGTTCTAACTCAGCCGAAACCGGCTGCGGCCGATCCATCATTTCTAACACGGCCGGATCGAAGCTTCGCTTCATACTGGTAGGGACGCCGCGCTGCGCCGTCCGGTCGGCGCAGTACGCCGATCCTACCTCTGTTCACGTCTTCAGGAAATCCCGCCACGCTTCGGGCAACTCCGTAGATTCCACTTCGCTTGCGATGCGCCCTTCGAATTCGGGACGGAAAACTGTGGTTGTTCCATATACCATGACCACGTCCTCTGCGCCTTCAGCACGAATCGCGTGCGCCACGCCTGGTGGAATGACGATGCCGATGTTGTTGTCGCTACGATGATTATCCCCATCCACAAAAAATCGCATTACTCGGCGCGGAAACCCTGCGCGGATGTCGCATAAGATTATCTCAACGCGCCCCTGCAAAAAGAACATCACGTCCCACTGCTCGTCATCGTAACGGCGTAGTGAGTAATTCTCCGGTTCATCGACAAAAACACGATGCAACCAAACCGCCGCAACGCCATCTTTTG